>Ga0070699_100000814_pt1 | contig 28861 bp, 33 predicted proteins | sample KBSK1503metaG_FD_65473 | JGI IMG/M metagenome (GOLD analysis project Ga0070699, IMG submission 65473) | Corn, switchgrass and miscanthus rhizosphere microbial communities from Kellogg Biological Station, Michigan, USA - KBS K1-50-3 metaG | ecosystem: Host-associated > Plants > Roots >...
CTCCATCCGATCGAGGCCCTGCGGCACGAGTAGGGGGTCGGCCCCGTCCCTATCCGGAACGGGTCTGTCCCACCCCTCTCGTCCCTTGTACGCGCCGGGACGCGCCGGCCGCCTCGGCTCCGTTCCTCTCCGTGTTATCCCTTACCCGTAGCGTCTTGGCGTGCACTCCATTGGGGCCATCCCATGGGTTCCGCCAGGGTCGTGGCACGTGCAATGCAGTGCTCCGGGGCAGCCGATTCTCTGGGGGGAGACGGCGTTACCGCCCCCGGGCTTGCGCCCGGCCAACAGGAGGAACGACATCATGAGCGCGAAGGAACCTAGGAACCTCGTCACCGACACGAAAGAGTACGTCGTCATGGCGATCGAAGGCGTTGGCGACGTGTCCGTCGCCACCGTGGATGCCGTGAGCAGCATGCTCGTTCGAACGTTGAAGGGAACGCGGTCCGCGAGCACCGAGGCGCTCGGTGTGGTTGTCGATACGGTGACCGGCGCAGCCCACGGCATCGCGGAAGTGGGCGGCGAGGTCGGCGACGCCGCGAGATTCATCATGGTGGGCGCCGTCACGGGAACGCACCAGGTTGGAAAGTTGGGCATGGAGACGATCGGCGCGTCCGCCGCCGCTCTCGTGAAGGGAGCGTTCGAGCTGGGTGGGAGCGTCTCGGATACGGCTCGCGGCGCCGTCGAGGGCGCGATCGAATCCGCGCGCGACGCCGAGGTCAGCGCCGAGGAAGCCGCCACAGCGGCGGCCAACGGCGCCGTTCACGCGGCCGGCGAAATCAGCGCCGCGGCCATGACGCAAGTTCGAAACGCGGTCACACAGACGATTTCCGGAGCCCGGGTGGTGCTCCGTGAGCCCTTTCGTCCACGTCTCGAGGCCTCCTATCCGGCTTAGCCTTCGTTGGAGAACAATGACCCGCGAGCTCGGCTAGCGCATCCCCCCGGCGATCCGGGGGCATAGCTCGCATCAAAACAGGTATATCATCGTGGCTCGGGAGTGGGGTAAGGAGGGACTTCCTCGCCATGCAACTTGGATTTCGATTCGCGGCGCTCCTCGCCGGTGCCGCGTTCTTTGGGAACCTTGGCAGCGCTCGAGCGGAGACGATGCTGTCCACGGTTCTCGTCACCGGGGGACTCACGCGGCCGGCATTCGTGACCGCGGCCCCCGGTGATACGTCCCGGATCTTCATCGTCGAGCAGCGCGGTTCGGACGGTCGCGGCCGCATCAAGATCGTGAAGCACGGCGTGCTTCTCGCCCGTCCCTTCCTCACGACGGCCGTCCTCTCGACGGGTTTCGAACAGGGACTCCTGGGGCTCGCGTTCGCGCCCAACTACGCGACGACCGGCCGCTTCTACATCAATTACACGCGCTCGGACGGAACGACCATCGTCGCCCGTCACTCCGTGAGCGCCGATCCCGACAGCGCCAACCCCAATGGAACCGTGATCCTCACCGTGCCGCAGCCGTTCGCCAACCACAACGGCGGATGGCTCGGCTTCGGACCGGACGGATACCTGTACATCGCGCTCGGCGACGGCGGGGATGCGGGGGATCCGGGCGACCGGGCGCAGAACCTGAACACGCTCCTCGGCAAACTCCTCCGCATCGACGTGAGCGGGGCGACCTACACGATCCCGCCGAGCAATCCGTTCGCCGGCGCGACGCCAGGGCTGGACGAAATCTGGGCCTACGGGCTTCGGAACCCGTGGCGCCCCGCGTTCGACCGGGCGACGGGCGATCTGGTGATCGCCGACGTCGGCCAGGCCCAGGTCGAGGAGATCGACTTCCAGCCCGCGTCCAGCAACGGAGGTGAGAATTACGGCTGGCGATGCTACGAGGGGTCGACCTTCTTCGCAGAGAGCGCGACGATCCCCTGCGCCTCCTGCTTTGCCGCGGGCTGCCCCAAGATCGCGCCCGCGCACGAGTATCCGCACACCGGAAGCCGCTGTTCCGTGACCGGCGGTTACGTGTATCGCGGGACCGCGATCCCGAAACTGGCCGGCACCTACTTCTTTGCCGACTACTGCGCCGGGACGATCTATTCCGGCCGCTTCGTCGGCGACACCCTCGTCTTCGTCCACAACCGGACGGCGGAGCTGGCACCTGGAGGCGGGCTTTCGATTGGCTCGATCACGTCGTTCGGGGAAGACGCGTCCGGTGAACTCTACATCTGCGACCAAGAAGGCGAGATCTTCAAGATCGTCCCCGGAGCCGTAACCGACGTCCAAAGCGAGGCCTCCCCCCTGTCGAACCGCCGGCTCTTCCTCGAGCCGGTCCCGTTCCGGTCCGAGCTTCGCGTCATCCTCCGTATGGCACGGGAAGAACAGGTGCGCGTGAACGTGTTCGACGTACACGGGCGGCGCGTCCGAACGCTTCTGGATGGGGAAGCATCGTCCGGGGAGCACGCGCTCGTTTGGGATGGAAAGAGCCTCGGCGGCACCGAGGCGCCCGCCGGCATCTACTTCGTCCGACTCGAGGGGAAGGATCGGCACGAGGTCCTTCGCGCCGTTCGCATGCGATGACGCGCCGCTCGACGCCGCGCGCCTAGGGGGAATCGCTGACGCCGTATCGATTCGCCATCGTGAGACCGCCGGGCTCGAACTTCGCCGACGGCCTCACCACGGTGGACCTCGGACGCCCCGACTTGGACCGGGCGCTGTCCCAGCACCTCGCGTACTGCGACGCGCTCGAGCGGTGCGGGCTTGCGCTGACCCGTCTCGACCCCGACCCCCGCCATCCTGATTCGACGTTCGTCGAGGACACCGCGATCCTGACCCCATCCGGCGCGATCCTGACCCGGCCGGGCGCCCCGAGCCGTTCCGGCGAGGTCGACGCGATTCGCGGCCCGTTGTCGGTTACCTTCCCGGACTTCGCGGAGATCGTCGCTCCCGGGACGCTCGACGGCGGGGACGTCTGCGAGGCGGAGGATCACTACTTCATCGGAGTCTCCGACCGAACGAACGAGGAGGGCGCGCGGCAGCTCGCGGCGATTCTCGCGGCGAAGGGAGCAACGAGCGCGCTCGTGGACATTCGAGGCGTGCCCGGGATCCTGCACCTGAAGAGCGGCATCGCGTACGCGGGCGAAGGAAGGATCGTCGCGATCGATGCGCTGGCCGGGCACGCGGCGCTCTCGTCCCACGAGGTCGTGCGCGTTTCGCCGTCCGAGTGCTACGCCGCGAACTGTGTTCGCGTCAACGATCGCCTCCTCTTCGCCGCGGGGCATCCGCGCCTCGAGGGAGCCCTTCGCGCCATGGGCTACGACCTCCTGCTCCTCGAAATGTCCGAGTTCCAGAAGATGGATGGCGGCCTGAGTTGCCTTTCGCTTCGATTCTAAGCCGCCGCCACGCGGCGAGACCGCTCGCGGCTCGCGCGCGCCTTCCCGACAGCATCGGATCGGTATAGGATGCGGGCTCCAAGCCGAAACGCTCCTCCGGGTGCTCCGGCGGACGCGGCTCGACCTCGACAGGAACGGGAGGCCCCATGCTGGCGAAGCCCCTTGGACTCACCGCTCTCATCGCCGTCCTCATCCTTGCCCCGGCGGGCCCGGCTCAAGCGGGCCATTGGCCCCACGAGCGCGACGGCGTCGTGTTGGGGTTCAATCTGGGGGCGGGCACCGCCGGTATCAATTTCACCGGCGTCGACTCGGATCGGGAAGGAGGGCTCGCCGGCGGGCTCCGCGTCGGGTACGTGTTCACGCCCGAACTCGCGGTCGGGCTCGACGGGACCTTCTGGACGAAGGAAGTGAATGACGAGACCTGGACCTTCAATGTCGGCACCGCGGCGCTGACCTATTACCCCGGGGCCAAGGGATTCTTCGTGCGCGGAGGCATCGGTGTCGGATCCATGGAATTCTCGACCGAGGAAAGCGGCGTCACGTTCAGCGCTTCGGACGACGGGTTCGGATTCCTCCTGGGGACGGGCTACGAGTGGCGGCTGACGCGGAAATTCGCCCTGGGGCCCGAGGTCGACTACTCCTACGCCAAGGTCAGCGACGACATCTCGCTCAACTACGTCAACTTCACCGTGGGCTTGAACTGGTACTTCTAGCGGGGCGGGGGCTGCTTCTTTAGGACGGCCACGTACGCGAGATACCCGGCGCGCGCGGCGATGAAGTCGGCGTGGGTCAAATCCAGCTCTGCGGCGATGCGGCGGATCTCGCTCTCCTCGGTACCGGAGATCGTCTCGTCGGCCGCCGAGACGGCGAAGAGGCAATCCAAGAGACCGCGCTTCTGCTCGATGGTCGCCATCCGCGCGAACTCACGCGTGACGATGTAGTTTTCGGTCGCCGCGAAGAGCACCGCCCTCGACTTGGCCATGTGGACCACCAGCGTGGCCTCGTTCTCGTCCAGTCCCGCGCGCTCGCGGGCGAGCCGCTCCATCTCGCGCGTCTCTTCAGCGGAGATCCCCAGGTCGGCGTGGGCCACGCGGCTCAACACATAGGAGAAGGCGGCGATGTAGCGGGCGCGCTCGGGATCGAGGCGTTCCAGACGGTCGACGATGGCGCGCACCGTCTCCGAGGAATTTCGGTCGCCGCCCGACGCGCCTCCGGGCGAACGATCCAGTCCGATGAGTTTCCAGAACGACATGGGGCGGCTAGGAGTGGCGCTTGGCGCGACGGTCGATGATGGTCCGCTGGAGCTGGTCGAGCGCCCAATCGCTTCCGCGCTCGAAGAACTCGCGCATGGCGTAGCCGACCGGACCGCCCCCGAATCCGCGCCCGACGCAACGGACCCTCGTCCGCTTCGGTCCGAGCGGAATCAGCGTTACTTCGTACCACGTTCCGACCACCGGTCCCGCGAAGGGGAATCGCGCGGGCGCCTCGGTCACCTCGAACGAGAAGAGGCGTTTGGGGGTGACGATCTTGATCCGATTCGTGACCGTTTGCTCGTCGCCGATCTTCCCGTTGGGATCGTGGTTCGTGCGAAGGAGCCCGCCGGCGCGAAGATCCACTTCAGCGTGGGCCACCATCCAGGATTCCATTCCCTTCTTCGTCGTGATCAAAGGCCAGATCTCGTCGACCGAGCCCTCGACGAGGCTCTCGTTAACCAACGGGACTTCACCGGCCCGGCTTTGCGGCGGGCCGAAGCCCGAGCCAAGAACGGCCAGGGAGAGCAGGATCAGAGATCCGGTCATCGAGACGCGCAATCTGCAATTCTCCTTCATGGGACGGCTTGGCGGGGAGGGAATCACCCGAATTGTACCCCGTCGCGGGCCGTCATTCTCCGGTTTTGAACAGGGGTTTGATCACCAGGACCGCGAAGAGCACGACCGCCGCGGCCATGCCGGCGGCGGTTGCCCAATGTCGCCGGCGGAATCGGCGCAGGGTCGGCGCGGCGATCAGGAGGCCCAGGAGGCTCGCGATCACGACCACGGCGTCGAAACTCGCCCGCTGCCAATAGTGGTCCTCCAGATGGAGCCACATTCCGAACTCGTCGAAGGTAAGGGCGAGGCCCATTCCGTAGACGAGGGCGGCGTCCCGAAGGGCGCGTCCCTCGGGGCGAACGAAGACGAGATACGCGCCGACAGCCGAGAGGAGAAAGATGCCGAAATTGAGGTGATGGACATGGGTCCGGCCGAACTGAACGTGCAGGTCCGGCGTCCACCCCATCGCGGTTACCACGACCGTGGCACGCGCGAAGACGAACGTGAGCACGAACGCGGTCAGAACGCGGCGGGCCAGTTGTTGCGTCAGGGAACGGGTGCGAAGCTCGTGGATCTTCACCATAACGACATAGATCGGCGTGTGGCGGCGAAACCTTAATTGAGGCGGGGGGCGACTAGGCGGGTGGAGCACCCTCGTCCGGGGTCGTATCCGTTTCCGGCACGGCGTCTTGCGATTCCGCGCCCGTGTTTTCCTCGTCCAGCGCGCCGCCGGGGGTTCGTCCGGCAGCCTTTTCTGCGTTCCGGGCCATCCGTGCGGCCCGCTTGGCGTTGGCCTTCGCGACCCGCTTCTGAGCTTTCTGGTTCTTCAGAAACGACGGGTTTCCTCTGCCTGCCATGTTGCCCTCCGCGGATCGTAGGGATGGGATGGTTGCTGCCCTTCATAGTAACCGATTTTTGCTATGCTTTGCACCTCCTCGCCGGTGGTACGCACGCGGTATTTCGATGATCCGCGCCACACTCAACCCATAGGAGGCAACCCGTGAGCATTCGACTTGGCGATACCGCGCCCGATTTCACCGCGGAGACGACCCAGGGCCCCATCAAATTCCACGAGTGGATGGGCAACGGGTGGGCCGTCCTCTTTTCGCACCCCAAAGATTTCACGCCGGTCTGCACCACCGAACTGGGTGAAGTGGCCCGCCTGAAGCCGGAGTTCGAGAAACGGAACGTGAAGGTCGTCGGACTGAGCGTGGACCCCCTCGGCTCTCACAAAGAGTGGTCGCGCGACATCGCGGAGACCCAAGGACAGGAAGTGAACTTCCCCCTCATTGCCGATGCGGACCGGAAGGTTTCGGATCTCTTCGACATGGTTCACCCGAACGCGAACGACACGTTGACCGTCCGATCGGTCTTCGTGGTCGGGCCGGACAAGAAGGTGAAGCTCACGATCACCTACCCGGCGAGCACAGGGCGGAACTTCGAGGAGATCCTCCGCGTGATCGACTCGCTGCAGCTGACGGCGAAGTACAGCGTCGCCACGCCGGTCAACTGGCGGCACGGGGAAGACGTGATCATCGCGAGCAGCCTCTCCGACGAGGACGCGAAGAAGAAATTCCCCGACGGTTGGAATGCGCCGAAGCCGTATCTGAGAATCGTGCCGCAGCCGAAAGAGGAAGATGCGGCCGTGGGCCGACGATAGGCGCCGGAAATACGAACGGGGCGGCACCTTTCGGTGACCGCCCCGCTGCCTGTTTGTGATTTAGGGTCGAGCCGGCTTACGCCTTGCGGACGTTTGCCGCCTGAAGTCCCTTCGGTCCACGCACGATGTCGAACTCCAACCGCTCGCCTTCGGCCAGCGTCTTGAAGCCTTCACCTGTGATCGCGGAATAGTGGACGAACACGTCTTCGCCGCCTTCCTGCGAGATGAATCCGAAACCCTTCGACTCGTTAAACCACTTCACGGTTCCTACAGCCACTAGGTACTCCTTACGAACTGGGGCAAGATGCCCCTCACTTGCCGTCCTTCCGAACGGCCGACCCGGCCACTTTGGTCGGGCCCTGGGCGGTATGATCCACCCAGATACAAAAATTACCGCAGGCGGTTTCTCCTGCGGCGTTAGGTTCGCTCACTTGCGTTACGTGCGACCGTCAGGCGACTGCTTGCGAAGTAGTATCGGACCTCGGGGCGCAGATGTAAAGCGGATTTTTGGGGCACAAGCAAAGAGAGGGTAAGATAATGTCGGACAACGTCTTGGATCAGCGAATATCGGAGGCGACGGCGGTATTCGAAAAGGATGCCGGGGATTGGGATGTCGCGATGGAGATCTGCCCGGCCCCCGGGGCGCCGCCCATCCAGCTCAAGGGCACGTCCGTCAATCGGCTCATCGGCGGGGGCCGCTGGCTCGTGATCGATCACAAGGCCGAGAGCGGCTTCGAAGGCCACGGGATCTACGGTTGGGACGCATCCACGGGCAAGTACACGGGCGTCTGGGTGGACTCCATGCAGACCTGCATCACCCGCGCGGAGGGGACCTGGGATCCCGCGACTCGGACGATGACCTTCGTCACGACGGGTACGCACGGCGACAAGCCGATTCGCTATCGTGAGGTCACCGAGAGCCGTGAGGATGGGACGCGGCTCTATCGAAACTTGATTCCGATGCCGAACGGCGACGAATTCGAGATGATCCGCGCGGTCCACACGCGGAAAGTCTGACGGGGGATCGCACCGTGCCCGTGCTCGAAGTGGAATTGATCGGAGGCGTGGCCGGCCCGCTTCGCCAGGGGCTCGCGCAGCGTCTGGCGGACGTGGCCGGAGCCATCTTCGGGAGCGCTCCGGGGGAAACCTGGGTCCGCCTTCGCGACACGCCGCTCGAGGATTATGCCGAGAACGCGACCGATGCGGCCTCCGCGGGGATCCGCCCCGTATTTGTGCGGGTCTTGAGGCGGGCCCATCCGGAACCGGCCCTCTTGATCGAGGAGATCCAGGCCCTTACCGGAGCGGTCGCGCTCGAAACGGGTCGCCCGTTCGATCGAGTGCACGTCGCCTACGACCCACCCGCCGCAGGTCGTGTGTCCTTCGGGGGACACCTCGTAGACTGACGTTTCGGGGCACGTACGATTCCGGCCATTTCGTTCCCCGCCGGACGCGTCCGCCGGCTCTCGGCCCCCCGGCTCGCCGATCGGCACTCCCATCTAACTCACATCCTGGAAATCGTTTGCCCCCTCCAGCTCGCCCAAAAAGGGGCCCCCGGCACGGGCCTTGTAGGAGCCGTATTGCCCCGGCGCGCCGAGATTGCTTTTTTTTGATCGCCCTCGTACCACCCTCGGCGCGCTTGTGGCGGAAACGGAGGAAAATCAGTCATGAAATCCGTGCGAACGATCGGCAGTGTTTGTCTGGCGCTTCTAGCTCTCGCCACGTGGTCGGGCGCAGCACATGCGTTCGGTTTGAGCGGCATCGGGGCCCGGGTCGGCTCGGTGGACCCGGAGGGCAGCGATGGAACGTTGGCCGCGGGCGCACACTTGGAGTTCGAGGAGGCGGGCTCGCGCGTTCACATGGCTCCGGGCGTCGTCTATTGGTCAAAGGATGGGCTGAGCGACTTCAATCCGAATTTTGATCTCTTCTACCACTTCTCGCCTGCAGGGCGCGTGAGCCCGTACGTCGGCGCAGGAGCGGCCATGCACTTCTATTCGACGGATGGTCCGGGCGATCCGGGGTCCGACTTCGGCGCGAATCTCTTCGCCGGCGTCATCTTCCCCTCCTCGTCCACCCGCTTCTTCATCGAGGGGCGGTACGCGGCGACCGAGCGGTCGCAGGCGGCCATCTTTGGTGGGATCACGCTCCCGATCGGAGACTGACATGAAAGCATTGCGCGCAGTTCTAGCGGTGGGGGCAAGCCTCCTTGTGCTTGCCGTCGCCGCGGCGCCGCGGGCGAAGGCGGCCCAGATCATTCCGAGTGTGGGCCTCTCGCGTTCGGTCGACAGTGACGACACCAACAAGTCCGTCGGCCTGGCATTTCGAGGCAGCCTGATTCCCCGAGTCGTCAAACTCGAGATCGCAGGCTCCTACCGCACCGAAGATCACTTCGGCGGCGACCTGAAGCTCAAGATGTGGCCGATCACGACGTCGGTTCTCCTCGCGCCCATACCGAACATCTATGGGCTCGCGGGCGTGGGTTGGTACCACACGACGTTCGATTACGACGACGCCCTCCTCATCGACGATGAGACCAAGGAGGAATTCGGCGTGCACCTGGGTGGCGGGATCACCGTCCCCATCGCGCCGAGCGCCGGCATCGATCTGAACGGCCGCTACGTGATGATGCGGGACCAGGAGAGCAAGCTGGTGCCCGAGAAGTTCGATCCGGACTTCTGGAATCTCTCACTGGGATTGGCGCTCGGGTTCTAACTTCTAACCGAGCCCCCGGGGGGGCACCTCGGAGAAGGGGAGCAGCACGAGACCTCCCCAACTTCGGGCCCCCCGGTCCCCCTGTGGGGAGCAACCGAAGCTTACGGAACGCCGCCGGCGAGAATCGTTGTGAGCTTGGCGGCGTCGATGTTTCCCCCCGATACGATGCACACGACCTTCCGAGCGCCCGGAACCCGACCCGCTGAGGCAGCCGCTACCGGCGCCGCGCCGGCTCCCTCCGCGATCAGCCGATTCCGTTCGGCCAGAAGACGCACGGCCGTCGCGACGTCCTTCAGCTCGACGACAATGGACCCGTCGAGCAGGGCGCTCACGAGCGGCCACATTTCCTCGAGCAGGCTCTTTCCGCCAATTCCATCGACGAACGAGGGCGTGTAATCGACGCTTCGCGGTCCTCCCGCCGCGAGCGACGCCGCGAGCGGCGCCGCCGTGCTCACCTCGCACGCCAGCACCCTGATGCCGGGGACGACCGCCTTCACCGCCGCGGCGATGCCCGAGCTCAGCCCGCCGCCGCCGAAGGGGACGAGGATCGTGTCGACGTCGGGCAGATCCTCCAGGATCTCGAGCCCGATCGTTCCGTTTCCGGCGATCACGGCGGCGTCGGCGACCGGGTGCACGAAGAATCCGTCGAGGCCGGGGTAGTGGTGTTCGACGAACACATTCCACCACTCATCGAATGAAACGCGAATCACGCGCCCACCCAGCCGTTCGATCGCGGCGATCTTCGTGGCGGGCGCATGCTCGGGCACCACGACGGAGCAGGGGATGCCCATCCGCCGCGCGTTCCATGCGACCCCCTGCGCCATGTTGCCCGCGCTCGCCGTGTACACCCCGTTCCGAAGGGCTTCTCGGGGCGCGAGGCGCAAGGCGTTCGCCGCTCCGCGCAGCTTGAAGGACCCGATGGGCTGCAGGTTTTCGCACTTGAGCCAGATCTCGTACGGCGCGTCATCGACGTTCAATCGCAGGAGCGGCGTCCGGACGACCGTGCCCGCGAGGGCCGCTTGGGCGGCGCGAATCGCGGCGATCGCCGGCGGTTCAAGCGTTCGCACGGCGTTCGCCTCCGATCAGGACCGACGTTCCTTGGCCGGCCGCTACAGCCCTGGCGTACGCGCGCCCGGCCGCCGCCAGATCCTCGATCGCGATCCCGAGTGACTTGAAAAGCGTGATCTCCTCGGGGTCCCGTCGTCCGGGAACGGCACCGATCAGGACGCTGCCGATCTCGCCCACGATGTGGGTCGCATCGAGGATTCCCTCGGCGATCGGAATCAGGAGATCGCCGGCCTCGGCGAGCGCCGCCGGGCGGTGGTCGACGTAGACCCTCGCGCGGCGGACCGCCTCGGAGTCCAACTCGCGGCAGCGCGGGACGCACGCGCCGACGGCGTTCACGTGCGCGCCGGGCGCGATCCAGGTGCCGTTCAGAATCGGTTCGCACGCGGACGTCACGGTGCAGATGAGGTCCGCGTCGAGGACCGCCTCCCGCACCGTCGGCGCGGCGGTCACTTCGATCCCGTGGCGCGCCGATTCTCGGGCGGCGAAGGCACGCGCGTTCGATGAATTCCGGCTCCAGACGCGGACACGGCGGACCGGGCGCACGGCCCGCATCGCGTCGAGGTGCGCGGCGGCCTGCACTCCGGTGCCCAGGATCGCGAGGTCGCCAGCCTCCGCCCGCGCGAGCGCCCGCGTCGCGACCGCGCTCGCGGCCGCGGTCCGGATGGTCGTGATCGCGGTCGCGTCGAGAATCGTGAGGAGCCGGCCCTGGTCCGCTTCGAAGAGGAGGACGACGCCCTGGTGGGAATCGAAGGGTGTGCCGTGGTTGTCCGGCATCACCGTGATCGCCTTGATGCCCAAAAGCTTCCCGACCCCCAGGAACGCAGGCATGAGACCGAGCAGCCCCCTGCGGTCGGGGAGCCAGAGGATCGTGCGGACCGGGAGCACGACGTCCTCGCGCGCCAGGGCGCGAAGCGCTTCGTCGACGACCTCGATGCAGTCGGCCATGGATAGCGCGCGCGCCACATCGTCCTGCGAAAGGAGGAGCATGGCGGATGATCTTCCCGGTTTCCCCGAGCGACGGCAAGGTGGGATAGACTCGACGGTCGATGAGCGAGCGGTTGATCAGCGAAGCGATTGAGCCGGTTCGCGACGAATCGGCCGAACCGGCGCCCGCGGCGGGCGGAGACCCAATTCCCCCGAGCCGTTTTCGATGGCGCGATCGCGAAATCGCCGTGGTCGCCGTGCTCGAGAAGTGGAAGGGCCTTTCGCCACGGGCGGCCAACGTCCGTGGCCGGTACGTCCGGCGTCATTGGTATCGGGTTCGAACGGGGGAGGGCGAAGTGATGACCCTCTATCTCGTTCGGACGGCAGCAAATGTGTCCCGCCATCGCCCCGGATGGTGGCTCTACAGCGTGGGGGAGGCAGCGCCCGACTAGTCCGCGTACTTCTACGGAGACAGCGGGCTGTGCTAGAATTCCCGGCGGGCAGAACGGACACCACAGGGCCGGGAGTGAATGGACATGCCCCAAGAAGCCGGATTCGAGACGGCACGCGCGTCGCTCGAAGAGATCCTACGTCGCTCGACGCCCGAAGCGCGGCTCCTGGTCGATCTCCTTTCGAGGAGGTTGTCGGGAGCCACGCTCCGGAGACGCGACACCCCCGCGCTCGTGACCGCGTTGACCCGTGAGCGGATCAGTGGCACCCGCGTCCTGTCGGGGAAACTGGCCGACACGATCGATGCCCTCCTCGTCGCGCGGACCCTCGAGGCCACCGTCGAGCCGGAACGCGGGCGGCTCCTCCGCGCATGGGTGCCCTTCCTCGAGGCCGCCGTGGCCGGCGAGTACGCGCCGAATCCCGCCGTCCATGATCCGCTCCTGCGGTCGACCCCTCCGGCCGTTCGCATGCTCTTCGAATCCATGCGCACCTACTTCCGCGCGGGCCTCTTCTGGATCGAGCGGACCGGGATTCCGAGGCGGTGGATCGTGCAAGCCCAGAGCCGACAGCGAATCCGGCTGGCCCAGTACATCGCGACCCGCCTTCGAGGATTCAAGCCGGTGTGGCAGACGCACCTGCCGAGGCAGCCGCGTGGCACCCACCTGACCGAGGAGACGTTCGTGCGCGCGCACCTCGAGATCGCGCGCGCGCTGAAGCGGCATCCGGAGATTCGGGGAATCGCCTCGACTTCGTGGTACTACGATCCCGAGATCGGCGCGGTGAGCCCGCGACTCGGGTTCGTCAGCGACCTGCTGGCGGCCAACGGTTGCTTCGTCTTCGAGATTCCGTGCGATGACGCCATGCGCGCGAGCGCGCTCTACGGGAGCCGCGCGCGGCAGCAGGCCTACGCGGACGGGACCTACCTTCCGCGCGCCTTCGCCCGGCTTTGGGGGCGCGACGCGCTCCTTGCGTGGGCGGAGCGGCAGCCCGGCTGGCAGCTCGAGATCGCGATCTCCGCCTAACCGCGTGCCGTCCGGAGCCGAGCAGGCAGGACCAGAACCCCCCATCGTCGTGATCGGCGCGGGCGCGGCCGGATTGATGGCCGCCCTCCACGCCGCCTCCGGGGGACGGCGGCGCGTCGTCCTGCTGGAGAGTACGAAGGACGGGGGCCGAAAAATTCTCATGAGCGGCGGTGGGCGATGCAACGTGCTCCCCTCCGAGCTGGATCCGGCGCGCTTCGTCACGGAGTCGTCGCCCAACACCATGCGAAAGCTGCTCCTCGCGTGGCCGCTTGCCGAGCAGCGACGCTTCTTCGAGGAGGACCTGGCGCTCCCCCTGGCACTCGAGGAGGAAACCGGAAAGCTCTTTCCGGTTTCGAATCGGGCGCGGGACGTGCGCGATGGCCTCGTGGCCGCGGCGCGACGGCGAGGCGCGGAGGTTCGCTTCAATGTGCGCGCGACGAGCCTGGCTCCCGATGGGGTCGGTGGGTGGACCGTGGGCATCGAAGGGGCGGCACCCCTCCGCGCGTCTCGGGTGATCGTGGCGGCTGGCGGCCTATCGGTCCCGGCGACGGGAAGCGACGGCGCCGGCCTGTCGATGGCCCGGCATCTGGGCCATACCATTCACGAAACCTATCCCGCCCTCACGCCGCTCACCGCCGTGCCGCACCGATACGCCGCGCTCTCGGGCATTTCGCTTCCGGCCACCCTCGAGGCGGGGGACGGGAAGCGTCCCCTGAGAGCCCGCGGCGGGTTTCTGTTCACGCACAAGGGATACAGCGGCCCGACCGTGCTCAACGTGTCGCACGTGTGCGTTCGCGCCCGGCTTCGGGGCGGCGCCCTGCCGCGCGTCACCGCGCGGTGGACCGATCGAGACGCGGAGATGTGGGACGCGGCGCTCCGCGGGCAAGACGGCACGACGGCCGCGGCGCTTCGCGGACATCTGCCCGCGAGACTCGCCGAGGCGCTGCTCGAGGACGCGGGCGTCTCGCCGGACACGCCGCTCGCGCAGCTTCGCCGGGAGGAACGCGCGCGGATCGTGCAGGCGCTCGTGCGCCATCCGCTCCCCTGGACGGGCGACGAGGGGTACACGAAGGCCGAGGTGACGGGCGGCGGCGTCGCCCTCTCCGAGATCGATCCGCGCACGCTCGAGAGCAAGCTTCACCCGGGGCTTTACCTCTGCGGCGAGATGCTCGACGCCTTCGGCCCGATCGGCGGCTACAACTTCTGCTGGGCGTGGTCGACGGGGCGCGCGGCGGGACTCGCGGCGTCGGAAATTGGAAAGCGGTAGGGGCGTGAGTCGGGGAACTGGGACTCCGGAACCCGCATCCTACGCCGGGGTTGCTTCCACCTGGAACTAGAGGCTTGCGCCGCCCGGTCCCGAGCGTATCCTTGACTCGTTCGCCTCCCACCGGCGTGGCCCCCCCTCAGGACAGCTCTGCCCCGCATCACCTCGAGAGGAGAAACGCCATGCAATCTCTCTCCCCGACCCCATCCCGGCTTCGCTCCACAGCACTCGCACTGGCCCTCGTCCTCGGCATCGCATCCCTACCCGCTCGGTCCATCGCGCAGTACATGTACCTCGACTCGAACGGCGACGGGGTGAACACGGCGGAAGACGTCGTGAATCCCACCGGAACCACGACGATCGATATCTATGTTCAGACCGATCAGAACAGGGACGGCTCGGCACCAGTCTGTCCCGTCGACAAACCGTTCACCATCAACTCGTATGAGGTGATCCTTCGTGCCGAGACTGGCACTGTGTCGTGGGATTCCTTCATGAACCGTCAGGGCACGATGACGGTGAGCTTTGGCGCCTATTCGACTTCTACCGAATTCTACCGAGGGTTGGGTGGGGCCAGCACTCTGCCCCCCGGACTTTATCATCTAGCCACGGTCTCCATCTCCGTGCTGACAGGAGCGCCCACGTTGGGATTTGCCATCGGGGGTGGTCGTTACCACACGAGCTTTGGATCCCAATGCGGCGGCATCGACGGGGACAACACGTTGAAATTGGGATCTGATTGGTTCGATACGGACGGCCTCTCCTTCGGGACGACGACACCGATAAATCACCCTCCGGTGCTGGCACAACCCTCGGACATGACGGTGCTGTCGGGCGAAGTCGCCGGCCAGATCGTGACGGCGACGGATTCGGACGCACAATTCCTGACGATCGAGAAGGGAACTGGCCCCGGTTATATGAGCGTCTTAGGTGGGACCTCCGAGCGCGGGAGCGCTTCAGCGTCGATCCGACTAGCCCCCCTTTCAGGGGACGTTGGGCCTTCCACCGGTTCGGTTCGAGTTACGGACGGCGAGGTCACGGACGAGCGGTCGTTTGCGATATCGGTTCTTATGTCGCCGGAACATGCGACCGAAATCGAGGCAATCCCCGACGTAACACTTCTTGCAGGGACGGTGATGGGAATGCCGGTTTATGCCACTGACGCGGACGGAAGCGCCCTTGAATTTCGGAAAACGGGGGGGCCGCCGTTTGTAGACGTTGCATCCCTATCGCATGGACCGGTCGCATCCACGGGTGCCATCCGTATCGCTCCGACGCGATGCGACGTCGGGACCTGGAGGGCAAGTGTAACGGTGGACGGGGGCGCGGATCCAATCTCTGTCGAATTCCAGATCGTGGTCCGGCTCCCGGAGGCGCCACCATCAGAGCCAGGCGGCATCGCTGCCGTGGCACCAAATCCGGCTCATGTGGCCCTTCGAGACTTCAATCACGACGGACGCATCGACGCCGTATCGGTGAGTGAGTCCGCGGGATCGATCTCCGTCATCCTGGGAAACGGCGATGGCACGTTTGGGCAGAGGACCGATTATCCGGTCGGCCAGGAGCCATGGTTCGTGGCCGCGGGTGATTGGAATCAGGACGGGCACGTCGATCTGGCGGTCGCCAACCTAAGGTCCAACACCCTATCGATCCTGTCTGGTGTGGGCGACGGCTCGTTCTCGGTAGGCGCCCCACTCTCTACTCGGCCAAGGCCGAACTCCATTACGCCCGCGGATCTGAACGGAGATGGCCTGGAAGACTTGATCGTCGCGAACGGCGGCGATTCGTTTGTATCCGTGTTTCTTGGCGGGCCGGCTGGCACATTCCAGCCTCGACGGGATTTCGCGGTCAACGGCTCCCCGTATGGCGCGGTCATCGGCGACTTCAATCTGGATGGTCGCCCCGATGTCGTCACCGCCAACTTTGTCGCCCATACGATTTCGTACTTTCCAGGGTTTGGGGATGGAACGCTCGGGGTCAGGAGCGACATTCCGATGCCAGGTTCACCGTTTTCTGTGACGGCGGCCGATTTTGATGGTGATGGCGTTCTGGACATCGCGGTTCCAGAGTATGAGCCAATCGTTACGGTCCTTCTCGGAAATGGTGACGGGACGTTTCGTTCTGTGGCTTCGCTGGAGGTAGAAGGCGGGGTTGCCCAGTACGCAGTCGCCAAGGACTTCGACGGTGACGGTCGAACCGACCTGGCCGTCGGAGGATCCGGATATTTCCGGAATCTCGGTGGGGGCGCGTTCGCCTCTACGACCGCGTCGGCTCCGTACAGCAGCGCATCTTTAGACGCCGCGGATATGGACGGGGATGGCAGGCTCGATGTCGTTACAGTTGATTCGTACCCGTACCAAACCATCTCAGTGAGTCTGAACATCGGCGGAATCGGTATCGCCCCTGAGGGCCGGGCATTCACGCAAGGGGACAGCCGTACGGTCGCGGGCAATTCCGGGGCGGGCTCCGTGTCCGTATGGTTGGAGCCAATCAACAGTTCCTACGCGAACTCGGATGTTGCGTATTCAACGCTCGAAATGATCTCGAACGGAACGGGTTCCGTGGAGCGCATTTCGGTAATCACCGACAGACCGATTCAGACGGGGGACAGCGACCGGAATGGCATTGGGGAGCTTCTGCTTCGCTTCGCCGCGTCGGATCTCCAGAGTCTCTTTGAGGACGTAGGCAAGCGTCAATCTGTCGACGTGCGCATCGAGGGATCCCTTGCCAGCGGAAAACGACTCTGCGCTCCGCTTCGCATGACGGTATCCGGGCATAGCAAGCCGCTCGCCGCCCGAGTGACGCCCAACCCGCTCAACCCGTCGGGCGTGCTGGCATTCCGCACCTCCAGCGACGGCTACGTTCGCGTGCGGATGTTCGATCTCAACGGGAGGCTCGTCCGCACACTGGCGGACATACCGCTGGTCGTCGCGGGCGATCAGGAAGTTCGAATCGACGGTCGAGGTGCCCGCGGAGAAACGCTCGCAACGGGGGCTTACTTCTACGTCATCGAAACGCCCGAGGGGAAGACCCGCGGGCGCATCATGATCCTCAAGTAACGGTCGCTCGGTGAAGCGGCGGCGAGCGCTCAGTGGTGCGCGACCGCCGCTTCGCCCCACAGTTGCCGCAAACGCCGGTCTCGGCCGCACCCGGCGCGGTATGCCTGGTAATGCTCGGGGTTCTTCTTGTAGTAGTCCTGGTGGTAGCCCTCGGCCGGGTAGAACGCCATGAAGGGGACGATCTGCACCATGATCGGCTCCTTCACCAACAGTTCCTTCTTGGCGCGGAACCTCGAATCCTGCGCGATCCGGCGCTCCGCCGCGTTGTTGTAGAAAATCACGGGACGATACTGTCGCCCGCGATCGCAGAATTGTCCGTCTCCTGACGTCGGATCGATGTTGTGCCAGTACACCCGTAGCAGTTCGTCATAGGTGATTCGCTTCGGGTCGTAGCGAACCTGAATCGACTCGGCATGGCCGGTCTTGCCGGCCGAGACCTCCTCGTAGGTCGGATTTCGCTCCATCCCGCCGGAGAATCCGGACGTGACCGAGGCCACGCCGGGGAGCGCCTCGAACGGAGGCTCCATGCACCAGAAGCAGCCTCCCGCAAACGTGGCCAGGGCGGTTCCTTTCAGCGGGGCGGGTGCAGGTATCTTGGCGGGCGCCGGTGTCTTGGCCGGTGCCCCGAATCCTACCGAAGCGACGAACAACGATATCGTGACTGCCAACAGCACCGGATAGAAACGGCGGGGTTGCATTCGAACTCCTGGGATCGGGTCGAGGGGGCTCGGATCGTCCATCTCTCGTTCGTAGTCTAATACGAACGATCCGGCCCGGGGTGACCGGGCTTCCGTGCTAGGCTCCGCGCGTGCCAACCATCGCGAGCGCGCTCGCCTCCATCGACCTGCCGGACGACGCCGGAACGATCGTCCGACTGGGCACCTTTTTTGAGTCACGCCCGGCCGTCGTCGCCTTCCTCCGCCACTACGGCTGAGTGTTCTGCCGCGAGCACGTCGCCAGGTTGCGCGACCATCAGCGCGAGATCGAAGCGGCCGGAGCCACGATCGCGGCTGTCGGACTGGGCGGCCGCGAATACGCCGCCTCGTTCCGCGCGGAGACCGGCATCACGTTCCCGCTCCTGATCGACGAGACGCGAGCGGCCTACCGCGCCGCCGGCCTCCGAAAGGGAACCATCTGGGAACTCCTCCTCCCCTTCAACGCGGCCGCGCGGGCGCGCGCCAAACGCGAAGGGCACCGCCAGCACAAACTCGGGAAGGATCCGTTTCAGCTCGGCGGCACGTTTGTCTTCGCTCCCGGAAATCGCGACCTCTACGTCCATCGCGCCAAGACGTATGGCGACGTCGCGACCGCCGAAGAACTCCTCGCGGCGCTCCGCACCCCCTGAACGCGGGGCCGGCGCCTCACTTCCGCGTATAGATGTACTCGTAGATCACGTTCCAGGTCACGCCGCCGTCGGGGGAATTCTCGCCGACCTGCCGCACCGTCTCGGGTCCCGAGGGCGTGAGCGTGAGACGCGCCGGGATGCGCTCTCCGTTCGGTCCCTCGCGATAGCCCTCGAGCCGCATCGCGCCGTCCCGGAATTCACCGCTGAACTCGGCGATCTGCCCGGCGCCGCTCATCCACGTCTGCTGCCACTGGCCCTTGGCCGCGTTGTAGACGTTGAACGACATGCCGGTCTCGCCCTGCGCGTCCGACCACCGCTCGAGAATCACGCAGTCGCGATCCGTCACGACGATCGTGTTCTTCCCGGCGATCGTGCCGGCCGGCGTTCGACAGACCCAATCGCCGAGCCAAAAGTCGAGTTGGCGCGCTTCGGGCCGCTGCGTGCAGGGGCTGGAATTCTCTTTGATCAAGCTTTCGACCGCGACGAAGCGAGGGTCGGACCGAAGCCGCGCCAGATCCGGGTCGTCGAGGTAGACCTGATGCCAGCGGAAACCGGCATCGGCGGCGCGCGTCAGCCACTCGAACGCGAGGTCGTCGCGCTTCTCATGGGCGTAGGCGCTCGCGAGTTGGAACATGGCCAGGGGATTGTGCCGGATTGCCTCCGCCCTCGTGTAGGCCTCGATCGCGCCATCGTAGTCCCCGCCCGCCCGGAGCGAGGCGCCCAGCCGAAACCACGCGAAGCCGTTCTCCGGATCCTCCTTTGCGATCGCTTCGTACGCGGCTGCCGCCCCCTTCCAATCCTGGCGCGCGAACAGGGAATCGGCGCGCGCGATGGTCGGCACGGCGCGAGCGGCCGCGTCCGCTCCCGCACAAAAGCGCGGCGCGGAGGCGAGGAGGAACGCGGCCAGGACCGCCGTGGCCGCGACGGCCCACCGACGCGGGGTGGTCACGGATGCGCGGGAGGCGTCAGAGAGGCGATCCGATTCTCGATCGGGCTCGCCCACGGCGTCCCGCTGTACGTCCGGAGGAGCCGCGTCCAGTTCATCCACTCTTCCGATTCGTCGCGATCGATCGTATAGCGTTTGTGGTCCTCGAGGGGCTGAAGGAGGATCACCTTTCGTTCCATCCCGGTCGAGCGCATGGCCTCGCTCGCGACGACGAATTCCCCGTGAATGGTCATTCGCCCGATATAGGAGAGCCCGCCCGCCGCCACGTTCAAGGCCAGGTCCGGCGCCAAGGCCGGCTCGAAGCGATACACGGTCCGGTCGCGGCAGAGGTCCGCGTCGTCCAGCCGCTCCAGGAAGTCGCGCTCCAGAAGCACGCTTCGAATGAAGTAGGACCCCGGCGCGAGGGATGGGAAGACGATCAGGTTTCCGAGGAGCAGCCCTCGGATCGGGGTCCCGGGGTTGGCCACGTTCACGAGGGTCGCGGCGTCGATCGGCTCCGGTTGGTCGAACTTGAACGAGCCCACGGTCAAATCATCCGTGACCTGGCGATCCCGGAGGTCCATGTCGACGCGGCAGACGAGCACGACCATCCCGGTCGACTCGACCGGGCCGAAGACGGCCGGAGCGGACCGCGTGGCGGCGCACCCGGCCGCGAGAAGGACGGTGACGATCGCGGCGGTGAGCCTGGACTTGCACATGATTGAATTCCTCCGGCGGGGGATCTGCCACGCGAGCATACACCTCACCATCCGGGCCGTGCTAGGCTACGCCGCATGCCGCGATCCAAGCCATCGTCGGGCGGGCGTCCGTGGGGCGTGATCCAGCACGTCGCCTGGGAGGGTCCCGGCACGATTGCCGACGAGGCCAGGGCGCGGGGCATCCGGCTGGACCTCCGTCGCATGGACTTGGGCGAACCCGTCCCGACCCTCGAAGAGATCGGCGGGCTCGTCGTGATGGGCGGACCGATGAGCGCCCACGACACGGCGACCCATCCCCACCTGGCGCACGAGCGCCGCCTACTCCGCGACGCCATGGAGCGCGAGCTTCCGGTTCTCGCCGTCTGCCTCGGCTCCCAGCTCCTTGCCCTGGCGCTCGACGCCCGCGTCGAGCGCGGCCCCATGCCGGAGATCGGCATCGGCGAGGTGGCGCTCACCGCCGATGGTCGCGGCGATCCGGTGCTCGGCCTGGCGGGGGACTCGGTGCCGGTCGTGCACTGGCACGAGGATACGTTCCACGTCCCGGACGGCGCGGTGCACCTCGCGGAGAGCGCGCTCTATCGGAACCAGGCGTTTCGCCTCGGGGATCGCGCGTACGCGTTTCAATTCCATTTGGAAGTGGACCGCGCGCTGGCGGGCGCATGGGAAGAGAAGCTCCCGCCGGGCGTGCGGCTCACCGAAGATCGGCGCGCGGAGGTCGAGCGCACGGGCAGGGGCATTCTCGGACGCTTTTTCGACCGCGCTCTCGGAAGGGGGACGTGACGATGCGCCTCGCGCGCAAGACATTCGGGATTCGTTCGGTTCTCGCGGCGGCGATCGTGTCTTCGGCGTTCGTTCTCTCGTTTTCGCCGGCCGCGCCATCGCGCGCGGCAGCCGAGGCCGTGGCGCCCAGCGCGATCGTGATCGAGTGCGACCGCCTCTTCGACGGCCGCTCGATTCGGCCCGAGGGCCGGACGCGCGTGCTGGTGGAGAACGGGAAGATCACCGCGGTCGGGCCCTCGATCGCGACGCCGACAGGCGCCGAGCGGATCGACCTCACCGGCATGACGCTCCTTCCGGGATTCATCGACGCGCACACCCACCTCTCCTACCTCTGGAGCGACACGACCCGCGCGCCGACGTTCCTGCTCGATTACCTGGGCTCGCCCATCCTGACGGCGTTCGGCGCCGCGCGAAACGCGGAGAAGACGCTCCGTGCCGGGTTCACGACCGTCCGCGAGATGGGCTCGACCGACGGGATCGACGTGGCCCTGGCGCAGGCCATCGCGAGCGGGTACGCCGAAGGGCCGCGGATCGTCACGGCCGGCCCGATCTACCCGCCCGGCGGCGGACGAACCGACATGACGTGGCCTCCCGACGGGACGGCCGCGACGGCCGAAGAGATCACCAAGAAGACGCGCGAGTACATCGGGCAGGGCTGCGATTGGATCAAGATCTACGGGACGACGGGGACGTTCGACGACACGTCGGGCACGGCGCTCTATACGACCGAGGAGATTCGCGCCGCGGTCGAGGCCGCGGGTCCTCGCGGCCGCTGGGTCGCGGTGCACGCGATGGGCCTCGAGGGAGCGCGACGGGCCGTCGCCGCCGGCGTCCGGTCGCTCGAGCACGGTTCGCGGCTCGACCGCGCGACCGCGCGGGAGATGGCACGCCGCGGCGTCTACCTCGATCCGACGCTCTACCACATGCAGTGGTATTCGGATCACGGTGTGGCGCTCCACTACTCGTCCGGCTACGCGGAGCGGCTGGCGGCACTTCAGAAGGAGCAATTCGCGTCGGTGCGACTCGCAAAGCAAGCGGGCGTGGCGATTGCCTGCGGATCCGACGCGGTCTACACCATGCACGGTGAGAACGCGCGGGAAATCGTCTGGCTGACGAAGGCGGGGCTCACTCCCACGGAGGCGCTTCGCGCGGCGACCACCGTGAACGCGTCGCTCCTCGGACTGGAGCAGGAGATCGGGCGGATCGCGCCGGGTTATGCCGCGGACTTCGTCGCCGTCCCGGGCGACCCCACGAAGGAGATCGATGCCGTGCTCCACCCGGCGTTCGTCATGAAGGGCGGCCGGATCGTGACTCGCCCCTAGTCGTCGAAGACGACCGTGCTCTCCTCGTAGAACCGCACTTGATGGCGCTCCATGCGTTCTCGCATCCAGCGCCGGACCCACCCATCTTTCTCTTCGCGTGATCGTTCCTGGTCCGCCAGGAGTTCGAGCGGAATGTTGACGCGAAGCGCGCGCCAGGCGATCAGGTGCCGGGTGATTCCGGCCGGGAGCCGCGCGCCGGTGGCCGCCAGCTCGAGGATCTCCGCGGGGTCGAAGTGCGGGAACACGATCAACGCCGTCGCGGCGGCGATTCGCTCCTGCGCGTCGGCCAGGGAGTCCGAAGCGACGCGGTAGACTTTGGCTCCACCGCGATACCGCTCCACCGCGGCGTTCAGGATCTCGTTTCCCGCCGCAGAGTCGCCCTCGGCGTCGAGCGTGAGCGCGTCGGCGCCGGGGGTCAGAACGTAGGCCAGGATCTCCCGCCGGGCCAGGAGCGCGCGTGCGTGATCCACACGGTCGACGGACGTCTTGAGGCCGGGGACCGCCTGAAGCGCGGCCCCGAGGTCCGCGGCGGACATTCCGGTCAGCGCGTGGTTCCACGTCAGAAGCCGCACGTCGGGCGCCTGGTAGCGGACGACCTGGACGGCCATGTGCGGAAGGCCCGACTCCCGCGCGGCGGCCGTGCGATTGGCGCCGTCGAGCACGACGTAGCGCTCACCGGGTCTCCGGGCGAGGAGCGTGACGATCGGCGGGTTCTTGAGGACGCGCTGCTCGGTGATCCGGGCGGTCAAGGGTCCCGTTCGGCGCTCATCGTGATGCTCGTGGGGAATCAGCGTCTCCACCGGTACGATTCGAAGGTCGGGGAGCGCGAAGCTCCGAGCCGGCATGTCGGTCATCAGAATCTCGATCCCTGAAGCACGACGTCCGACTTGGCCCATGCCTTGGTGAAGCGACCCTCCACGGCGGACGCTCCGGGCACGCCGCGTTGCGCCCGCATCGCGAGCGCCAGGCCGTAGAGCGACCAGCCGTTCTCGGGGAACCGCCGGAGGTCCTCCTGGTAGACGCGAGCGGCGTCGGCGGGCCGCCCCGCCGTGAGGAGGACGTCCCCGAGCGCTTGGCGCGCCTGGAGCGGCCAGGGCGGGGGCTCGTCGTACTGGAGCGAATCCTGCATTCCCGCCGCGCGCGTCAGGAGCTTGATCGCATCGGGGGTCTTGTGGCTTCGGGCCGCGATTTCTCCTTCGAGGTGAGTCGCCGCGAACCGCAAGAGGGGACCCGCCGGATTGAGGCCGAAGTAGGTGCCTTCGGGAAGCGCCGCCGCGATGGCGGCGATGCTGTCGCGCTCGGCGGACGCGGCGGCGAAGTCCCCCTTCGCGGCATGCGCCATCCCGCGCGCGTAGTGCCACACGGCGCTCGTCACGCGGAACTCCGCCGGCGGCGCGGGTTCGCGGAGCGCGTCGTCCCACCGGCCGAACCGAACCATCGTGGTGTAGACGGGGGCGCGGAAGAACTCCATCGGCTGCATCTGGCGCACGGCGTCGAACGGGACGGCTTCGGCCAACTCCGCCGCCGCCGCGGCCGCCGCCTTGCTCCGTCCCTGCGAGCAAACCGCCGACCACCGCATATGGATGTTGTGCGGGTAGTACATGTAACGGTAGAGGGTCTCGATCTTCCACTTCCCGATGTACTCGCGATCGACCTCGATTGCGCGCGCGTTCAGCCGTTCGGCGTCGTCGTACCGACCCACGCGGAGGTAGATGTGGGTCGGCATGTGGATCAGGTGACCCGCCTCCGGCGTCAGCTTCGCCAGGCGATCGGCGGCGGCCTCGGCGCGCTCTGGATGGGGCGACGCCTCGAGCGTGTGGATGTAGAGATGGAGCGCGCCGGTGTGGTCCGGGGCGCGCTGGATCACGCCCTCGAGAATCGAAACGATTTCGGCCGTGCCCGGCTGCTCGGCGCCTCCGACCGTCCAGAGATTCCATGGCCTCAGATCCATCAGCGACTCCGCGCAGAGCACGGCGGCGTCGTTGTCGGCCGGCAGGCGCTTCATGAGCGCGCGCATCGCGTTTGCGTAGGCGCTGTCGCGCTCCGCGCGGTTCTCGCCCGCGGGGATCGCGTAGCGGGTCGAGAGCGCTCCAATGTAGGCGCGCTCCTCCTCCGTCGCGTGCGCGGCGAGCGAGCGCGCCCGTTCCAGGGCGGCGGCCGCACGCTGCTCGGCTTCGGCGGTCATCGGGTTGTTGATGTTGGGACCCAGGGCGAGCCCGACGCCCCACCAGCACATCGCGCACGTCGAGTCGAGCGTCGCCGCTTTGTGGAAGGATCGGATCGCCTCGTCGTGGTTGAACGCGTACGCGAGGCGGAGCCCCTGATCGAAAAAGCGCTGGGCCTCGGGCGAACGCGTGGAGATCGGGTGGTGCACATCGCCCAGGCCGGTGAACACCGGCAGTTCCGTTCCGGTGGATGCGGCGCCGTGGTGCGCGTGCTGGGCCGCGCATCGTCCGAGGAGGGAGCCCCCGGCCAGCAGTACGACAGCCAACGCGGTGAGCGGAACGAGGAATCGGAGCCGGCGACGGTGCCGCATCGAACACCTCCATATGCCGTGGGAACGGGAGCAAGACCGGGGTCGAGCCTACCAAGTTCTCGGACGCTCCGGTATAGTCTGGCCGCCTTGAACGCCATTCACGAAGGAGCCCCGCGCCGGTGTCGCTAGCCCGTTCGTTCGTTTCCTGGCTTGCCGGCCGGAAGGCGTTCACCCGCGCCATCGGGGGCACGGGGATGCGCCTCGGCTTCGCGCGGCGCTTCATCGCAGGGGAGACGCTGGAGGACGCGCTTCGCGCTGCCGCCGAGCTGAACGCGAAGGGTCTCCGCGTCATCATGAATCAGCTCGGCGAGAACATCCGCGACGCCGCGGATGCCGAGGCCTCCTACCGGGCGTATTCCGAGATCCTCCGCCAGCTCGCCGTCCGAAAGATCGACGGCTCGATCACGATCAAGCCGACCCAACTCGCCTTGGAGCTCGATCCCGCACTTTGCTCCACGCTCGCGCTTCGCCTGGTCGGGGAGGCGAAGGCACTGGGCAATTTCGTCGAGATCGACATGGAGCACTCGAGCGCGGTCGACGCGACCCTCGCCCTCTTCGAACGCGTTCGGTCCGAGCACGAGAACGTGGGCCTGGCGGTGCAGAGTTACCTCTTCCGAACCGAGGCGGACCTTCGCCGGCTGGAGCGCCATCGACCGAAGATCCGCCTCGTGAAGGGCGCCTATCAGGAGCCCCCCGAGATCGCGTTCGCCGAGAAGCGCCACGTGGACGACAACTACCGAAAGCTCCTCCGCCTTCTCTTCAGCGGTGGATTCACGCCCGCTGTGGCGACCCACGACGAGGCGATGCTCGCCGAAGCAAAGGCCCTGGCCCGCGAGCACGGACGGTCGGCGGACGAATGGGAAGTGCAGATGCTCCTCGGCGTGCGGCGCGATCTGCAAGAGTCGCTGGCACGGGAGGGCGTTCGGATGCGGGTCTACGTTACGTTCGGCACCGAGTGGGTGCCCTACTTCATGCGGCGACTGGCCGAGCGCCCCGCGAATCTCGCCTTCGTCATCCGGAGCCTGCTCCGGGGCGGGTGAGGTGCTCGGCGACGTCCGCGAGCTGCGCCAGATCGCTCACCGGCACGTCCGCCGGCCCCGGGCGCGCGTGCGGCCGCGCCACGTAGACGCAGGCGAGGCCCATCCGCTGCGCCGTTTCCAAGTCGTAGTCTCCGTAGGCGGAGACGTGCCACCAGTGCGAGCCGGGCCGCGCCTTCAATCGCTCGGCCGCTAGGCGCCACACGCGGATGTCCGGCTTGTAGATCCGCAAGTCCTCCGCGCAGATCCAATCGCTCAGCCGAAACCCGAGCTGCGCCTGCACCTGCTCGCCGTGCGCGCGGTCGCTGTTCGTCGTCGCGACGCAGCGGGCGATGCGCATGAGCCGTCGAAGCGCCTCCCGCGAATCGGGGTAGAGCGGCCATTCGCCCGCCGTCGCTCCGATTTCACGCGCGGCGGCCGCCTCCATGCCGAGGATTTGGATCAGGCTCTCCGCGACGATTTCCGCGTACGGCCGGTACGGGCCCTGCTCCGACTTGCCTTGGGCATCGATCACCCGGTCGAACGCGGCGTCGTCCATCGCCACACCGCGGGCGCGCGCCGCTTCCATGAGTCCGCGCCGCCAGTCGATCACGGTACCGAAGACATCGAAGGTAAAGAGGGCCGGGCGCATGACCCTGGAGTTTGGCAGAGCGCTGCCGGAAATCCATTGGAAACACGGGGTTCCCCGAGAGGGGTCGATCAGTGTAAGTCCTTGATTTCGCGTCGGTTTCGTGCTACGGTAGAGGGGCAATGTCGCCAACATCTCGTATGGAATCGACCGCCATAACGTCCGCCTCCCCCGATCACTTCCGGCTGATTCACTGGATCTTCCGTGTTGCCTTCCTGATGGAGTTCGTCGGTCATGGAGCGTTCGGGATCATGGGGAAGGCGGCCTGGGTGCCGTACTTCGGCGTCTTCGGTCTTTCCGAGCCCACGGCGTGGCACCTGATGCCCATCATCGGCACGATCGACGTCACCCTCGGCGTCGTGACGTTCCTCCGTCCCATGCGGGGATTGATCCTGTATGGGTCGATCTGGGGCCTCTGGACGGCGCTCTTGAGACCCCTATCCGGCGAATCATTCTGGGAGACGCTGGAACGGGCCGGGAACTACGGCATCCCGCTGGCGTTCCTACTGTGGAGCGGCTGGCCGCGTCGCGCCTCCCAGTGGTTCGCGCGGATTCGTTCCGATGAGGGCCCGCTCTCGACAGAGGCCCGTTCACGGATCTTCACGGTGGTTCGGGTTTCGTTGGCGCTTCTCCTGATCGGGCATGGAGGGTTCGGCGCGGTGGTGAACAAGCCGGTGCTCGCGCAGCACTACGGAGCCGTCGGTCTTCACGCGCTTCCGTTTGGATCGATGCCGCTCGTCCCCGCCATCGGATGGTTCGAGATCGCCCTCGGCTGCGCGGTTCTCGTGTGGCCCGCCGCGGGGCTCCTCCTCTTCATCGCGGTTTGGAAGATCGCCTGCGAGTTGCTCTATCCGATCTCGGGCGCGCCGTTCTGGGAATTCGTCGAGCGTGGTGGATCGTATGCCGCACCGCTCCTGCTCTTGGTCATGGCCTCGTACATGCGCCGCGCGAAGACACCTGCGACGAGCGAGGTCGCCGCGCCCAAAGGAGTCCCCGCTTGATGGATCGATTCCGTTTCCCGCGACGCGCCTGGCTCGTGCTTCTTGCTGCGGCGGTGACGGTCGCGCCGACGGCGCTTCGAGCCGGCACTCGCGGCGACTCGACGTCGTGCATGGGGGTTCGGCCCGCAAGCGCCGCCGACTCCGCCTCGATGCAGTCCGCGACGCCAGGCCGGGGGCCCATCACGCCCGCGGACGAAGCCAACCTGCCGCCCCTCTTTCCGCCGCCAGACTCCACGCTGGGCGCGGCGCTCCGCCACGGCGGCTACATCCTGGTCTTCCGCCACTCGATCACCAACTGGTCCCAGCGCGACGCCGACGGGGAGAACTTCGAGGATCGGAAGACCCAGCGGAACCTGAGCGACGAAGGGCGCCGCCTCTCGGAGGACATCGGGAAGGCGATCAAGGCGGCGGGGATCCCGATCGGCGACGTGAGCGCGAGCCCGATGTGGCGCTGCCGCGATACGGCCGAACTCATGTTCGGGCACCACAAGACGAACGTGGATCTATTCCGTCGCGGCGCCCCCTCCCGCGAGGCTCGGATCCGGCTCCTCGGCACCGTTCCGAAAGCCGGGACGAACACCGTGCTCGTTACCCACCAGGACGTGTTGCTTCCGATCGTCACGGGGCTTCGCCGCGAGCAACTCCGCGAGGGCGAGGCCTTCATCGTGAAGCCGCTCGGCGACGGGAAGTACGAGGTTCTCGCGCAAGCCAAGCTCGATCACTGGCGCGCGATGGCCTCGAAGAAACTCTGACCACAGCCCGAGCCATCACTCGATTCATGCCGAAGCGATCAATCCTGCTGACGCTCGCACTCCTCGTTGCCCCCGTCGCGCCCGCGTTCGCCGAGGAGGCCATCGAGCGCGCTCTCTGTGTCGTGTGCCAGGTGGACGAGGGTGGAACCGTGGCCGAGCCCGTGCGTGCCACGCGCAAGCACGGCGATCGCGTCGTGCATTTCTGCTCCGAGCGCTGTGCCCGGATCTTCGAGAAGGATCCCCATCGGTACCTCGCGGCCGTGGACGCCGCCAGCCCGGCCTCCGGTGCGGGCAGCGACTCCCTCTTCGCGTTGGATTTGCCCGGCGGCGGACACGTCGCCACGACGCCCACCTGAAGCGGCTGACCCGGCGAGGGCGCGCCGCTCCGGGGGAGCGGCCTTCAGACAGACTGGGTCGCCAGCATTCGCTGGGTCGACACCTCGATCGACCGACCGCGCTGGCGCTCCACGCTAAGCCGTCGCGTGCATCCGCGCCTCCAGCTCGGCATCGAGTACAACCC
>Ga0070699_100000815_pt1 | contig 28857 bp, 27 predicted proteins | sample KBSK1503metaG_FD_65473 | JGI IMG/M metagenome (GOLD analysis project Ga0070699, IMG submission 65473) | Corn, switchgrass and miscanthus rhizosphere microbial communities from Kellogg Biological Station, Michigan, USA - KBS K1-50-3 metaG | ecosystem: Host-associated > Plants > Roots >...
ACGACCGCCTCGCGTCGTCGATGGGTGACGAACAACCAGACGACGATGCCGACGCCGCTGACGATCAGGGGGATGTTGGCCGTCTCGGACAGGATCTGCCAGATCAGGCCGTTTCCCCGGAGGGATTCGGCGGCTACCAGCCATGGCTGGTCGAACCCGAACATGAAGTGGTTCAGGAGCAGCACCGTCATCGCCACGAATACGCCGAGGCCGACGGCGGCGGCGGCGATCCAGGCGACGGCGGCGAGATCGCTTGCCTGGATTCGGTCGCGAGGCGCCGGAGCGGCCGTTACGCGGGGGGTCATGACCGAAAGGCTGGCCCGTCGGCAGATCGAGGATCGACTGTCGTGGGCCGGATGACCTTGCAGCGTTACTTCAGGTCGCGACGCGTCCCGGCCTTGGTGTGCGGCATCGTGGTGAGGTCGACGTCGACGATCCGCTCCATGGACGTCTCGTGATCGTCGACGACGGACCGGCGCAACGACAGACGGGCGTCTCGTCCCCGGAAGGTCAGCGTCGCGAGCGCGTTGCCGAAATGGGGTCCTGTCGGGTGGTGCCAGTGGATCGGCAGCGCGGGCACGCCGGAGAGGCGGCTGACCGCCTTCATCACGACCTCGACGCTCTTGCTCCAACCGATGTTGAAGACGATCCGCATCGGCCACGGGATCGTGTTGTGGAACGGCGAGCAGGTGACCTGGACCACCCGCGAGACCGTCTGCTCCGGGTAGTCGGCCTCCGCGAGGTAGGTGTGGTGGACGTCACCGGACAGGACGCAGATGGTCGCCGGCGGCGTCGTTCCGTGCTCGCCGCGGCCGAGCCGGCCGAGGAGCCCGGCGAGGCGGTCGAACGACAGGCGGAACGCCGCCCAGTGCTCCAGGTCCGCGCCGCGCCGGAGCCACTCGCCGAACCCCGAGACGATCCGGCCGCGTGAGGGCGCGGCCAGCACCTCATCCCACGATTCGATCTCGTGGAGGGCCCGCGGGAGGAGCCACGGCATCGACGTCCCGATCACGAGGTGGTCGTAGTCGCCATCCTCGACCTGCCGCTCCACCCAGGCGAACTCGGGTTCGCTGATCATCATCCGCCGCCGCTCGGCGAGGATCCGGCCACACCGCGAGTCGATGACGACGAGCCGGACTCGGCCGAAGTCGCGGCGGTACGACCAGAGCGTGCCCTTCGCCCCGTCCGCCTCGTGGTCGGCGTGCCGCGCGAACTCCGTGAGGATGTCCGCGGCGTCGTCGGCCGCCCGGACCCGGGCGAGCAGGTCGCTCTCGGCAAGGCCGGTCGGGCTGAGGTTGCCGAGATGCTGGTAGATCCAGTACGACGTCAGACCCGCCGTGATCCGCCGGTCCCACCAGGTCGTCGCCTGCATCTCGTCGCGCCACGATCGGGACGTGTTCCAGTCGTCGCGGATGTCGTGGTCGTCGAAGATCATCGAGGTCGGCAGGGTCGAGAGGAGCCAGCGGATGCCCGGCTCGGACCAGGCTTCCTCGTAGAGCCGGGCGTACTCCTCGAAGTCGGCGACCTCGTAACCCGGGTCGACGTGGGGATCGCGGCGGCCCGCGATGAACCTCCGCATCTGCTTCGAGGTGTCGTCTGCGTAGACCTGATCGCCGAGGAGCAGCAGCGCATCCGGCCAATCCGATTCCGTGCCGTCAGCCAGCCGGTCGGCGAAGGCGTCAAGCACGTCCGGCGCAAGTCCGCGGTGGGTTCCGGTTCCCGGCTCGCGACAGGATCCGAACGCGAAGCGGATCGGGCGGCTCGGATCGATCGTGCGGATCCGGCTGGGCGGCCAGTCGGCGGCCGGATCCGGCCAGACGAGCTCGCCATTCACCCGGACCTCGTACGGCGTGCTCGAGCCCGGCTCGAGGCCCTCCAGCACGACGATCGCGTAGTAGTGGCCGGCAACATGGAACGTGCGGTCCTCGCCGCGGACCCCGCCGGCGCGGACCTCGACGAGACCCTGGCCGTCGGTTTCGACCCAGATGGTGGCGTCGTACGTTCCGACGTGGCGGAGGATCGGCCCGAGGCGGAGCGTGCTCACGCGCGTTCTATCGCCATCGATGCCGACGTCACTCCATCCGCTGAAGTTGTGATCCGGGCGGGTGAGAGTGTGAACCGTCATGGCCGATCGCGCCGGGCCCGCCAGGCCGGCTCCGGAGCGACGCCTCGGACCCCCTGAGGTATCCTCTGCCGTCGCTGGGCCGGTAGCTCAATGGCAGAGCAACTGACTCTTAATCAGTTGGTTGGGAGTTCGAGTCTCCCCCGGCTCACCAGCTCCCTCGCCCAATTCGGTCGCCGCCGAGCTGCCTGATACCCTCGCCGCGCGATGACCCCGCCCCCCGGATCGGCCGGCCGCTCGCGCATTCCGAGGCGGTGGCTCGCCGTCGTTCTCGTTGTTGCTGGATGCGGGACGTCGACCCTGACGACGACGCCGGCGCCGACCGAGACCCAGCCGGCCCTGGCGTCCAGCCAGCCGACGCCGGCGCCATCGGCGGACCCGTGCCTCGGTCCCGTGACGCACGTCGCTGCCTTTGCCGCGCAGCTCTCGAATCACCTTGCCGCCCTCCGGCCGATGATCACGACCAAACCGTTCGAGTCAGCGGAGACGGCCAGCTCGATCCTCGCCGTCTCAGGCACCCTGACCGCATTCGATGGACTCGAGGACCGGCTGCGCGAGTGCCCCGAGACCGCCGGCTTCCGGGAGACGGTCTCCGGCCTCCGAGCCACCGCGCGAGAGCTGATCGGACGATCGGTCGCCGCGAGCGTCAATGACGCGACGGTGCAACGGGAGACCGCGCTCGCCCTGTTCGCCCTGCTGCCGAACGCGCAGGCACTGGCGGTCGCCACGCTGAGGGTCGCCGACGCCCACAAGATCACGGGCCAGGTCGCCGTGGTGCCGGAGTCGTCGGCCCAGCCCATCGGCTCGCTTCCGCCGCTGCCGACGGACGTCCTGGAACCCACGCCCAACCCGCTGCCCATCGATGGCTCGTCTCCCGCTCACCAGTTCGTGGACAACAACCCGCAGTTCGCGGGGTACGGGACGAGGCCGCGCAGCATCACGTCGGCGTCGATGCGGTGGGTCGAACCAACGATCTCGTGCACCCTGCGGACCGGCAGCGGCGTGGCTGTCTGGGTCGGCATCCAGGACGATGATGGGCAGCTCCAGCAGGCTGGGACGTACGACCTGTGCGACGCGAAGAACCATCTCGAGCATCGCGTCTTCTGGGAGGACTACCCGCTCCCGGCGAAGGTGTTTGCGCTCGCCGCCGTCCCGGGCCATCGGATGTACGCCCGGGTCTCGGTGAAGAACGGTCTCTGGACCTACGTGGTCAAGGACGAGACGACCGGGAAGTCCACATCGACCTCGAGGCAGGTGACGATGGATCCGACGACCGCCGAGTGGCTGGTCGAGCGGGCCGTCTGCCCGCACGATTTCAGCACGATCTGCCCGCTGCCGAAGTTCACGCCGGTCAAGATCACGTCAGCATCGGTGACGGCGGCCGGCGGGACCGCATGGGTTGGTCAGTCCGATCAGTGGATCTGGCGGTCCGTCATGAGCAAAGCAGATCGCACCCTCGCGGCGACCAGCGGCCTGTCTTCAAACGGCGCCGGGTTCACGATCACGTTCCGCCGATCCAGCTGAGCCCAGTCGTGACCCTTGAGCGGCGAGTCCCGGGCTCGCCAGCTCGTGCAGAGTCTCGTCAACCTGGCACGCCGGGCGTTCACATGGAACGAGAAGCCGACGAGACGAGAGCCGCGACCGCTGATTCGACCGCCGTGGAACGTGGGGCGCACCAACACGACAGATTTCGGCCGCGCGAGAGCGACGCCGCGCTGAAACGCGTCCCATAGAACGTGGTCCGTTCCACGCAGTGTCAGGGCAAGGGCCGGGCGGTCCGCGGGCAGGAGCAGGCTGCCTGGGCCCGATATTTGTGATTGGGTTGCGAAACCGACACCACTCCCTAACCACCGCGCGCCTAACCAACCGGGCGGCTCGCTCGTTCTTTCCCCTGTGAGCCGCCGGGGTAGCCGGAGGAGTTCCACATCGTGAAGAGAGTTCGCTCGGCGGCAGCTGCCATCGTCGCCACCATGCTCGCGGCGACGGGCGCCATCGCCGCCACGCCGGCCCCACAAGCTCCCGCCAGTGTCACTGCGCTCACCTCGCTGGCGAAAGACACGACGGCGGTCGGTGGCACGAACGACAACCACGGCGGTGCGGTCAGCGCGCTGGCCCGGACGATCGGTGACGAGGCGACGACCTCGACCACGACGACGACCACGACGACGACCACGACGACCCAGGGCGCCCAGGGGAGCCACGGCGTGGCCGTGAGCGCCGTTGCCAAGGACGTGACCCTGGTCGGCGGGCCGAACAACAACCATGGCGGTGCGGTCAGCGCCGTGGCGCGCGGCACGCACGGCCCGTCTGCCACGCACGGCCCGTCGGCCACGCATGGCGCGAGCCTTGGCCACGCTCAGTCCGGGACACACCCGACATCGCACTGACCCCCAGGTCAGCCGCGAAACGCAGGGAGCCCGTCCGGCGGTCCGGACGGGCTCTCTCTTGCGGGACGTCAGAACCTCTAGGAGAGCGGCTCCCCCGGCAACCAGCCGTGGTCCTGAGCCCCCGCTTCTTCTGGGTCCGCCGACGCGGCAGCAGCGCCCCTGGCCTTGCGGACCGCTGTCGCGAGGTGGCCCTCCACGGAAGCGTCGTCATCGGAATCGAGTGACTCGTCGAGCTCCGAGGGCTCGTCGAGCACCTCCCACTCGCTGACGAACGCCCGAACGCTTCGCTGGATGACCCCGACGCCACTCACGGCTCACCTCCGCGCATTGGCGCAGAACGGTTCCGCCGGTGATTTCGACCGCGTGGAGGCCACCTCCCGGCGGACTTCCGAGTCTAGGACGGCCCGACGATCCCGACCAGTGACTTATCCACCGGCTAAGGAAATTCAACGTTGCGTGCCGGCCTCCGGCGGCTGACGACGCGTCGTGACCTGCCGGCCTACGATCGCGACCTCCCGATCCTGCTACCCTTCGGTCCATCCTTGACGGCCGGTCCTGTGAGGCCGGCGGACCGGTCCTGTGAGGCCGGAAAGGAGGCCAGCGATCGTGTGTCCGCGCGTCCACCGAGCCCGTCGGGCCGGTGGCGTTTTCATGTGAGAGCCGGATGAACATTCCGGCGCCGGCTCGACACTCCCCGACGCCGCCCCAGCCACGAGCCAGCTCGATCGTCGATCCCCGTGTCGGCGATCTCGGGCCGGCCTTGCTCGCCCTCGAAGACGGGACGGTGTTCCCGGGCATCGCCTTCGGGGCGGCCGAAGCCGCGGGTGGCGACCTCGTGGTCAACACCTCGCAGACGGGCTACCAGGAGGTCTGCACCGATCCGTCGTATGCCGGACAGATCGTCGTGATGACCTATCCGCTGATCGGCAACTACGGCCGGCTGATCCAGGACGACCAGTCGATCCGGCCGTGGCTCCGCGCCCTCGTCGTCGCCAATGCGACCGCGGCCGTGCTCGGCGACGCCCGCCAGCTCGCCGCCCTGCTGCGCGGTTCCGGCATCCCCGCGATCGCCGGCGTCGACACCCGGGCGCTGGCCCGCCATCTGCGGGCCCATGGCAGCCTCCGCGGGATCGTGACCGAGCCGGGCTTCGTCGACCGGGACACGGCCGTCGATCGGGCGAAGGCGGTGCCCCGTTGGGAGGACCAGGACTTCGTCGGCCAGGTCTCGCCGTCCTCGATCATGGACGTCGGCCGGCACGACGAGGGCGGACCGCTGATCGGCATCGTCGACTTCGGGCTGAAGTCGAACATCGTCCAGGCGATGCGCCGCCGCGGCGCCCGGGTCCGGATCCTGCCCCACACGATCTCGCCGTCGGTCGCCCTGATGCCGGAGGTCGACGGCCTGATCTTGTCGCCGGGCCCAGGCGACCCGGCCCGGCTGGCCGGACCGGTCGCGCTCGCGGGGGCGATCATCGACGACGGCCGGCCGCTGCTGGGGATCTGCCTCGGCCACCAGATCGTGGCTCGGGCCGCCGGAGCCGACACGACGCGCCTGCGATTCGGCCATCACGGCGCCAACCATCCCGTCCGCGACATCGACTCCGGGCTCGTCCAGGTCACCGCCCAGAACCACGAGGTCCAGGTGGTCGGCGACTCCCTGCCGTCGGCCTCAGGGTTCCGGGTCAGCCAGGTCAACCTCAACGACGGCTCGGTCGAGGGGCTGCGCCACGCGACGCTGCCGATCGAGACCGTCCAGTACCACCCGGAAGGCGCGCCCGGCCCGCTGGACGCCCTGGCGGTGTTCGACCGTTTCGTCGCCGCCGCCGAGGCCGGGGCGCGGTGACGCCCGCCCGGCCTCCCTCGGCGAAGCCCGCGTCGGTCCTGATCTTGGGCTCCGGACCGGTCGTCATCGGCCAGGCCGCCGAGTTCGACTACGCCGGGACCCAGGCCTGTCGCGCTCTTCGCGCCGAGGGGGTCCGGACGATCCTCGTCAACAGCAACCCGGCGACGATCATGACCGACGCCGACGTCGCCGACGCGATCTACCTCGAGCCGCTGACGGTCGACGCCGTCGAGGCCGTCATCGCCCGGGAGCGACCGGACGGCCTTCTCGCCGGCCTCGGCGGCCAGACCGCGCTGAACCTGGCGATGGCGTTGTCGCAGGCTGACGTGTTAGCACGCTACAACGTGAGACTGCTGGGGACGCCGCTCGAGGCCATCCGCATGGCCGAAGACCGCGAGGCGTTCCGCGACCTGCTGGATCGGATCGGCCAGCCGTATGCGGCCAGCGCGATCGTGGAGGGGACGACCCCCGGCGCACGGCAGGCTTCGGCCGACGCCGCCCTCGCCGAGATCGGGCTTCCGGCGATCGTCCGACCGGCGTTCACGCTCGGCGGGACAGGCGGCGGCATCGTCGAAACGGAGCCCGCCTACCGCGAGCGGATCCGGGCCGGGTTGCGCGCAAGCCCGATCGGGCAGGTCATGGTCGAAAGGTGCCTCGTCGGCTGGCAGGAGATCGAATACGAGGTGATGCGCGACGCCGACGACACCTGCATCGCCGTCTGCTCGATGGAGAACGTCGACCCGCTCGGCGTCCACACCGGCGACTCGATCGTGGTCGCGCCCGTCCAGACGTTGCCCGACCCGGTCCACCAGCGGCTCCGGAGCGCCGCCCTCGCCATCATCCGAGCGCTGGGCGTCGAGGGCGGCTGCAACGTCCAGTTCGCGCTCTCGCCCGACTCGACCGACTACGCGGTGATCGAGGTCAACCCGCGCGTCTCGCGCTCGTCGGCGCTCGCCTCCAAGGCGACTGGCTACCCGATCGCCCGCGTCGCGGCCCAGATCGCGGTCGGCCGGCGGCTCGCCGAGATCCCGAACGTCGTGACCGGCACGACCGTCGCCGCCTTCGAGCCGGCCCTCGACTACGTCGTGGTCAAGCTTCCTCGGTTTCCCTTCGACAAGTTCCCCACGGCCGACCGGACGCTCGGCTCACAGATGAAGGCCACCGGCGAGGTGATGGCGATCGACCGGACCTTCGGTTCTGCGTTGAACAAGGCGCTCCGCGGGCTCGAACAGGCCGGCGCCGGACCACTCGCGGAGGACCCAGCCTGGACGCCGACGTTCGACTACCTGGCCGGGGTGTACGGCGGCGATCCGGATGAGGACCAGGTGATCCAATGGATGGACGAGAACGGCGATGCCTGCGAGTCGACCCGATTCGCCCAGCGGTCAGCCGCCTCGATCGTCCTCCGGCGGTTCCTCGCGCCGTCGGACAGCCGGCTCTGGCGGCTGTTCGGGCTGCTCCGCCGGGGCGTTCCCGAGGCGACGATCCAGGAGGCGACCGGCATCGCCCCGTGGTTTCTGTCCGAGATGGGTCGAAGCGTCGCGCTCGAGGGCGAGGTCCGGACGTTCCGCGAGCGACTCGCGGACCCGCGGGACGGGGAGGCGGCAACGCTGCTCGCGACCGCGAAGCGGGCCGGGTTCGGCGATCGGGAGCTCGCGACCATGGCGGGCCTCTCCGAGACCGACCTGCGAGCCGCTCGAGCGGCGCTCGGCCTGCGACCGGGCTACGCGATGGTCGACACCTGTGCCGCGGAGTTTGCCGCCGAAACGCCGTACTTCTACTCGACGTACGCGGCCGCCGGCTCCGAGCCTGAGGCGCCGCCCATGCTCCGGCCAGCCGCGCTCGTCATCGGCAGCGGCCCCGTCCGAATCGGGCAGGGGATCGAGTTCGACTATTGCGCGGTCCAGGCGGCCGCGACCCTCCGGGCGCGAGGCTGGCGGGCTGTGATGATCAACTCGAACCCGGAGACGGTCTCGACCGACTTCGACGCGAGCTCGCGGCTCTACTTCGAGCCCCTCGACCCGGAAAGCGTCCTCAGCGTGGTCGAGGCCGAGACCGCGCCCGGCGAGGAGACCCTGCCGGCGGTCGTCGCCTACGGCGGCCAGACGCCGCTCAACCTCGCGGGACCCCTCGCCGCAGCCGGCGTCCCGCTCCTCGGCAGCGACCTCGAGACGATCGACCAGGCCGAGGAACGAACGCGGTTCGCCGCGCTCCTCGATCGGCTCGGCATCCCCCAACCGGAAGGCGGGATGGCCCACAGCATCGAGGAAGCCCTGACGCTCGCCGAGCGGATCGGATATCCGGTCATCGTCCGGCCATCCTTCGTGATCGGCGGGCTCGCGATCGACTTCTGCTACTCGCCCGATGACCTGGTCCGGCAGCTGGCGGCGGCGACGGTCGTCGACCCCGATCGGCCGGTCCGAATCGACCGCTACCTCGAAGGGATCGAGGTCGACGTCGACGCGGTCAGCGACGGCGAACGGGTGCTGATCCCGGGTCTGCTCGAGCACGTCGAGCGAGCCGGCGTCCACAGCGGCGACAGCGTGGGAGTCTTCCCACCGCAGACCGTCGCGGAGGGCGATCGAGAGCTGATCGTGGGGACGATGGAGCGGGTCGTCCTCGCCCTCGGGGCGCGCGGCCTGTGCAACGCCCAGTTCATCGTCCGCGAGGACGGCGTGTACCTGATCGAGGTCAATCCCCGCGCCTCGCGAACCGTGCCGTTCATGTCGAAGGTCACGGGAGTGCCGATGGTCGAGCTCGCCGTCCGGATTTCGCTTGGCGAGCGGCTCGCCGAGATGGGCTGGCCGAATGGGCTCCTCGAGCCGCCGCCGTTCGTCGCCGTCAAGGCGCCGGCGTTCTCGACCGCGAAGCTGCGCGGGGTCGACCCGTCGGTCGGGCCCGGCATGCAGTCGACGGGTGAGGTGATCGGGATCAGCGAGGACCCGCGCGTGGCGCTGGCGAAGGCGCTCACCGGCGCGGCGCTCGTGCCGCCGGGTCCGGCAACCGCGGATGACACGCCCCTGGCCCTGCTATCGATCGCCGATCGCGACAAGGATTCCCTGCCACGCCTGGCGTCCGCGCTGCGAGCCGCCGGGTATCGCCTCGCCGCGACCACCGGGACCCGGGCGGCCCTGGCATCGGCCGGGTTCGAGGCGCGCCCGGTCGGGAAGCTGGGCGCGGAGCTCGACACGACGGCGGGCGAGGTCGCCATCCTCGACCTCATCGCCTCGGGCGAGGTGCGACTCGTCGTGAACACCCCGACCCCCCGATCCGGCGCCATCCGTGATGCCGCCGACATCCGGCTGGCGGCGACCGGGGAGGGGATCCTCTGCCTGACCGCCATCGAGACCGCGGTGGCGGCGGCCGAGGCGATGGACGCGACGGTCGCCTCCCACCTCGCCGACGTCCGATCGCTCGGCGACTGGGTGCCGGAGCAGGGCCGACCACGCCACGCATTAGCCGACTCCCTGCTGGTTGCGGCGGCCCCTTGAGTCGTCCGTTCGACCTCGTCATCTTCGATTGCGACGGCGTCCTCATCGACAGCGAGCGGCTATCGATCCGGCTCGACGCCGAGCTCCTGGCCCAGCTCGGCTGGCCGCTGACGGAGGACGAGATCGTCGAGCGCTGGGTCGGCCGGACCGAGGCGGCGATGAAGGCAGAGATCGAGGACCACCTCGGCCGCGACGTCGGCGACGAACTCGCGGCATTCGAGGTCCGCTACCTGGAGGCGTTCGCCGAGCAGCTCCAGCCCGTCGAGGGCGCCGCCGAGGCGGTCGACGCGATCCAGGCGGCCGGCTACGCGACCTGCATCGCGTCCAGCGGCAACCTCCCCAAGATCCGTCGCAACCTGGCAAAGACCGGGCTCCTCGATCGCTTCGGCGACCGGCTCGTCACCGCCGAGGACGTGGAGCACGGCAAGCCGGCTCCCGACCTCTTCCTCCATGCCGCCGCCGTGATGGGCATCGCGCCACAGCGGACAGCCGTCGTCGAGGACTCGCGGCACGGCGTGGCTGCCGCCCGGGCGGCCGGGATGTGGGCTTTCGCCTATGGTGGCGGCGTCACGCCGCCGGCTGCGCTGGAAGGCCCGCGGACAACCGTCTTCACCGACATGCGGCAGCTTCCCGCGCTCGTCGAAGGCGGCGCGCCGCCCGCCTGACGGCTACCGGGCCGTGCTGGCTGCGGTTGCTGTCGGCGCCGCCGCGGTCGCCGGTGCCTGGACGACGAGGGCCTGGCCCAGCGACCACAGCGTCAGGGTCGTCAGCGCGACCATGATCACCGCGAGGGGGACCTGGCGCCGCCGGTGCTCGGCCGCTCCTCGGACCGCCCCGGCCTCGCGCGCCGCCACGACATGTCCGGCCCACGCACCCAGCATGTGACCGCCGACGACGGCGGCGAGCTGGACCGTCCAGACGAACCCGGGCGGCAGGAACGTCGAGTTCGGCTCGAAGAACGCCAGCCCGAAGTTGCCCAGGTCCCAGCCCTGCTGAAGCGGATCGGCCAGGGCGATGACGATCCGTTGGCCGTCGATCAGGACGTAGGTGAAGTAGTGGGCGATCAGGTAGCCCGCGGCGATCGGGACGAGGCCGGCGGCCGTCGCCGACACGCCGACCAGCCGTGACACGATCAGGGCCGCGAGGACGAGGAGACCGAGAAATCCAAAGAGCTGGAGCGTCTTGATCGGGACGCCCGGCGCACCGAAGACGTCGAACCACGGCTGCGTCTGGGACAGGCCGTCGAACAGGATCGACGCCGTCCCGAGCCCGACCAGGACGATGTCTTCGCGCCTCCACCCGCCGAGCAGCAATGCCGACGCGAACGGACGACGGGCGACCCGCTCCGTCGCGGGGTCGCCGACGAACCCATATGGCGCGAGCCGGCCGAGTACCGCGAACCAGACGCTGAACGTCTCCCCGTTCCGGCGCCAGACGTCGCGCCCGAACTGGGCCATCATCGCCAGCGTGAACGCGGTGTAGCCGACCATCACGATGAACAGGGAGCGCGGGCCGGCTCCGTTTCCGACCAGTTCGAGCCAGATGAAGAAGATGAATCCGGCGATCGCCGGCCATCGACCGAGCGACGCCGGATAGTCCGCGAGCGGCCAGTCGGCGACGCCGAGCCGGCGCAGGACCGCGGCGCCGATGTCGTGGATCGTCGTGAACGGGTCGAGCCAATGCCAGACGGGCCCGACGAATGCCGACAGGAACGCCATCAGCACCCAGCCGTACACCCACAGGAAGAGCGTCGTGACGTCGCCGGCACTCGTGCCGCCGGCGATTCCCTGGGCGACGACCCAGATCCATCCGATCAGGCCGATGACCCGCAACAGGCTACGGATCCACGCCGGCGGTACGCGCCCCTCCCGCGCCGGCGGCGGGTCGGCGCGGACGTCCGCCACGAGGACGAAGGCGAACGACAGCCCGACGGCGATCGCCGCACCCGCGAGGTAGACGACCAGCGGCAGCCGACTCTGGTAGGTGTTGCTCAACGTATGGGCGAGCACCGACGCGGGTCCGGCGAGGAACAGGATGCCGGCGGCCGCCGCGACGGTCAGAAACGCAACGAGACGGAGCCGGAACCTCATCTCAGCCGACGCGCCTTCCGCGGCTCCGAAGGAGCCAGCCACCGAGCGCCGCCAGAACGACCAGGGCGCCGACGATCGGGATGAGGGCGTCGGAGGAAGACGTCGACGTGCCAGTACCTCCAGACGGGGACGGCGACGGTGTGGCGGAGGGTGAGGCCGATGTGGCGATGGATGGCGACGCGCTCGGGGCGACCGTCACCGACGGCGCGACGGACGGCGGCGGTGTCGGCGCGGTCACCGTGAACGTCGTCAGGCCATGCGCGATGTCCCCATCGACAGCGGACGCGGTGGTCCACCGGACCGTGTAGACGCCGGGAGCCAGGTTCGGCAGCTCGAGACGCATGGTCTTGGCGTCCGACGGGTCGACGGTGCTCCCCTGGGCGACGATCGCGTTGCTGCTGTCCACGAGCTTGAGGGAGCTCTTCTTCGGGTCGACCGCCTCGGTGAACGTGAAGACGATCTCTGACGGCGAGCCGACGACGGTCGACTTGTCGGCCGGGCTGGCGGTGTCCAGCTCGGCGTGTCCGAGCGCCAGAGCTGGGACGAAGAGCAGGCACAGCGCGGCCAGAGCCACGGCGGCGACGGATCGCCGCGGTCGATGGGGCGTCATGGCCCGGAGTGTAGTGCGACGGTTCGACGAGGCGGGGAGGAGCCGGCCGGGGCGGGACGGGAGGATCCGCCCCGGCCGTCCTCGCGGGTCAGACGACGAGCGGCGCCTCGATCCGGGCGAGCTCGGGGACCACGTCGCGGCCAAGAACCGCAAGCTGCTCGACTCGATGGACGTCCGGGAGGTTGATGATCATGTGGTCGATGCCTTCGACCGCCTGCGTCCGAGCCCGCTCGACGAGATCGACCGGCCGCATCCGGCCGCGCCGCAGGTCCGTGTCGAGAAGGACGGTGGTCTCGATCTCGGCACGGTCGCGCCCGGTCTCGTCGCAGATCCGATGGATCGTGTCGACGAGGCGCCGGCTCTCCCCGGGGTTGGGATTGAGGATGTTGCAGGCGTCGCCGTAGCGGGCCACGAGGTCCATGGTCCGCCGCGGACCGTTGCCGCCGACGAGGATCCTGGGCCGCGGCCTCGACAGGGGCGCCGGCACGTTGATCGGCTCGGCGAGCTGGTAATGCCGGCCATCGAACCGCGAGCGGTCGCCGGCGAACATCGCGCGGGCGATCCGCAGGGTCTCCTCCAGGCGGTCGAAGCGCTCGCGCCGATCGGGGAAGGGGAACCCGAGGCCATGCGCCTCCCGCGCGTACCAGCCAGCGCCGACTCCGAACCAGGTTCGGCCCGGGCCGGCGAGGACGTCGAGGGTCGTCGCTTGCTTGACGAGCGCCCCGGGATGCCGGAAGTGGACGCCGACCACGAGCGGCCCGAGGGAGATCCGATCGGTCGCTCCCGCGAGGAAGCCGAGGGTCGTGTACGCCTCGAGCATCGGCTCCTCCGGCCCACCCCAACCGGATTCCTCGGGGAGCTGGAACCAGTGATCCATCACCCACAAGCTGGCGAAGCCGGCCGCCTCGGCGGCTTGAGCGACCTCGACCAGCGTCCCGCGGATCGCCTCCGCGCCGCCGGGGTAGGTGAACGACGGGAGCTGCAGCCCGAGCCGCATCGGTCAGCTCAGGCGGCTGGCGAGAGGACGTTCGGGCCGTCGTCACACGGGCCCTCGCCAGCCCGGGTCGTTCCGGCGATGAGCGTCCCGACCCCGACCACCCATCGGCCGAGGCGCTCCCGCGCCGAGGAGTCGGCGATGGACGTTCCATTGGAGGCGCGCGCGGCGCGAACCGCCGCGGCCTCCGCCTCGAGTCGCGCGATATGGTCCTGAACCAGGCGCTGCTTCATGTCGATCATGTCGTTCACCCTTGTCCCTCGATCCGACTGTGACGATATCGGTCTGTTCACTGTTCGATGGATATCTAACCTTCAGTCCTGAAGAAGGGCCGCGGCGACCGCGGCCCGAGCGAGTCGGTCTGACCCGAGGCCTATCCGACCAGGAACTTCTTGATCTCGGCCGACGCGTCGTCGAGCCGGTTGCGGCGAAGGCTGTAGTACATGACAGTCCCCGACTCCGTGATGGTCACCAGCCCGGCTGCGCGAAGCTGGGCGAGGTGGTGCTTGATGGTCGGTTTCGACAGGTCGAGCTCCTGGGCGATCTCGGTCAGGTATAGGTCGCGGGATGCGAGGAGCTTCAGGATCCGCAGCCTCGTCCCGTCGCCAAGCGCCCGATGGAGGCGCACGACCGACAGGGGAGGCGTGAGCTCGTCGGACGGGTCCAGCGCGCTGTCGGCGACCGGATACCCGAAGAACCGCCACTCGCGCGACGACATCAGGAAGTTGTACGGCCGGGAGAAGTACGACGGCCCGAGGATGACCCGGGAAATTCCGGCCTCCGGGAGATAGCGGAGGCCACCAGTCGTCGCCTCGATCAGGTCCGACGGCGCGAGACGCTGGCGGTCGGCCGCCCGGCTGTCGTAGTCGCGCTCGAGGATCGCCATGATCCGCGGCTCGATCTCCGCGAACTGACCCTGCCAGGCGGTGAGGACTCGCAGGATCCGCTCTTTCGTCGCCTGAGGGTCGCGAAGGATCTCGAGGCGGCCCTTCTTGTTCCACTCCGGCAGCTTGTCCGCGAGCGCCGGTAGCGCGGTCTCGTCGCCGTCGACCGCACGCGCGATCAGGTCGCTGACGTCGACGCCGTGGTAGTCGTCGCTGAACAGGGCCCCGATGAGGTCGCGCGGCGGCGTCGAACCGACGAGCTCGACGAAGTCGGCCGACGTCCGGACGTCCGGCTTCTCGACCAGCAGGACGCCGGCGTGGATCGCCAGCTCGCTCTCGAACAGGTCCGTGATCCCGGCCTGGACCTCGGGCTCGAGCGCCTTGCGGCTCGCCACGAGCCACTCGCGGTCCTTGGCCGGCAGGTCGTCGGTTGATCCGGCGTCGCCCGACAGCGAGAAGACGAAGTCGTAGCCGGTCCGGACATCCCAGTCGATCCGAAGCGACGCGCTGCCCCGGGTCAGGTCGCGAACGACCGGGCGCAATGGCGCGTCGGCCGGTCGTCCTGCCGATCGCCTGACTGCGGGTCGAGCTGCCATGTCCTGTGTCGTCGCTCCGTAACTCGTGTTAGATGGAAATCTAACAAGTGGCAGACGTCGATGTCAAGAGGTCCGTCCGGTTCGCCCCGTCGGCCGCAAGCGGCCGCCCATCGGGACCTCGGGCCCTACAATCGGACGCCCGACCTGCCCAGGAGCCGCGACGCCCAATGCCCACCGTCCCGACCGTGTCCTTCACCGACGAGCGGCTCGCGAACGGACTCCGCCTGATCATCTCCGTCGATCGGTTGGCGCCCGTCGTTGCCGTGAACCTCTGGTACGACGTCGGGTCGAAGCACGAGATCGAGGGCAAGACCGGCTTCGCTCACCTCTTCGAGCACGTGATGTTCCAGGGGTCGCGGAACGTCGGCAAGGCCGAGCACATGGCCCTCGTCCAGGCGGCCGGCGGGACGATGAACGGAAGCACATGGCTCGATCGGACGAACTACTACGAGACGATGCCGTCACATCAGGCCGAGCTCGCGCTCTGGCTCGAGGCGGACCGGATGGGGACGCTCCTCGACGCGCTCAGCCAGGAGAACCTGGACAACCAGCGCGAGGTCGTGAAGAACGAGAAGCGCTGGTCGTACGACAACCGGCCATACGGCTCGTGGTACGAGAAGCTCCAGGGCCACCTCTTCCCGCCGGAGCATCCGTACCACCACACGACGATCGGCTCGATGGACGACCTCGACGCCGCATCGATCGAGGACGTCAGCGCCTTCTTCCGGACGTACTACGCCCCGAACAATGCTGTCCTGTCGGTCGTCGGCGACGTCGATCCCGACGAGATCCGCCGCTGGACCGAGCGATACTTCGGCGGCATCCCGTCGAACCCGAAGATCCCCCGGCTGGGCGACCTGTCGCTGCCGCCGACGCTCGGCGGCGAGCGTCGCGAGACCGTCCACGACAAGGTGCCTCTGCCGCGGGTCTACGTCGGATTCCGGGCTCCCGTCTTCGGCGATCGGCGGCTCGACGCCCTCGACATCGCCTCGCAGGTGCTAGCCGGCGGCAAGGGTTCGCGCCTCCATCGGCGCCTCGTCCGCGAAGAGCGGATCGCCCAGGACGTCGCGCTCGTTGCGCTCGGGTTCGTCGGCGGCGCGTCGCTCTGCGCCGGCTGGGCGACCGTCCGGCCGGGCGTGCCCGTCGACCGCGTCGAGGCCGCACTCCACGAGGAGCTCGATCGACTCGGCCGCGAGCCGATCAGCGACGACGAGCTGGCGCGAGCCCGCGCGCTCATCGAGACCGAGGAGCTCGCCGGCCTGTCGCGGGTCGAGGAGCGCGCCGATCGGCTGTCGATGTACGCGACGCTGTTCGACGACCCGGATCTGATCAACCAGATGCTGCCGCGTTACCTCGCGGTCAGCGCCGAGCAGATCCGGAGCGTCGCCAGCGAGGTCTTCCGCCCCGACAACCGCGTCGTCCTGACGTATCTCCCTGACCTCCCACCGGCCGACAGCTCGGTCCGCGACGAGGACCTGCCCGAGAAGGAGGCACGGACCGAGCCCGTCGAGGCCGACGCTGACGAGGAGGTGGCGGCATGACGGCCTCGGACGTTCGCGTCGTCGCCGAGCGACCGACGCCAGGCACGCCCAGGCCCTACGAGTTCCCGGATGTCGAACGGTCGCGGCTCTCGAACGGGCTGGCGCTGGTCGTCGCCGACCTGCCCGGGCGGCCCTTGGTGTCGGCCACGCTGGTCCTCCGCAGCGGGGCGGTCGACGAGCCAGATGGCGACGGCGGCGCGACCGTCCTCGCGGCCCGGGCGCTGACCGAGGGCACCGAGGGTCACGACGCGATCGAGCTCGTCGAGGCGAGCGAGCGCCTCGGCGCGTCGCTCCACGCCGAGGCCGGCTGGGATGCGATGTCGATCGGCGTCGACGTCCCGGCAGCGAGGCTGGAGCCGGCCCTGGAGCTCCTCGCCGAGGTCGTCCTGCGGCCGACGTTCCCCGAGGCCGAGGTCGACCGCCTCCGCGACGAGCGCCTGAACGACCTCCTCCAGGCCGAGGCCGATCCACGCCGCCGAGCGGACGAGGCCTTCGCCGCGACGATCTACAGCGGCGGGTCGCCGTACCACCGGCCGTCGGGCGGCAGCCGCGAGACGGTCGAACGTCTCGACGGCGCCCGGCTGCGCACCGCCTACCGTCGGGGCCTCGACCCGAGCCGGGCGACGCTCGTGATCGGTGGCGACCTGTCCGGCAGCGACGTCCGGGGCGTCGCGAATCGGCTCCTCGGGGAGTGGGGCGCGATGTTCGGCGCCCGCTCGAGCGGCACGATCGTCGCCGAGAACGCCGTCCGCGAGCGATTCGTCCGCGTCCTCCACCGGCCCGGTTCGGTCCAGACGGAGATCCGGATCGGCCACGTGGGGGCGGCGCGCCGGATCCCCGACTACCACGCCCTGTCGGTCATGGCCGCGATCCTGGGCGGGCTGTTCAATTCCCGCCTGAACACGAAGCTCCGCGAGGAGAAGGGCTATACCTACGGGGCCGGCGCGGGCTTCGACCTGCGCCGCGGCCCGGGCCCGTTCGCCGCCCGCGCCGCGGTGAACACCGAAGTCACGGTCCCGGCGGTGCTCGACACGATGGCCGAACTCGAGCGGATCCGGTCCGGCCCCGTGACGGACGCCGAGCTGAAGGCGGCCCGCGACTTCCTGGTCGGCGTGTTCCCCCTCCGCTTCGAGACCGCCGGCGCGATCGTCGGGGCACTGGCCGGGCTCGCGGTCCACGACCTGCCGCACGACGAGCTGGCGCGCTACCGATCGGCGATCGAGGCGGTCACCGTCGACGACATCCTGGAGGCGGCAGTGGCGCACGTCCGGCCGGATGCATCGGCGATCGTCCTGGTTGGCGATGCCGACGCGTTCGGGTCGGAGCTGGAGGCAGCGGGCCTCGGCCGCCTCGTCATCGAGCGTGACAAGGAGCCGCAGGACAAGGGCCGCGATGATTCGGACGACGAGCGGCCGCACCCGGTCGACGAAGGCCCGACGGGGCCGACCGAGAGCGCCGACGACTCGATCTCGAGCGGCGAGGGCGAGACTCAACCCGTCTGAAACCTTTTCGTTGTCCCGTGTCTCAGGGGTGCAGGGTCGACGGACGTCGGCCGCGATCTCGGGAGACCATCTGAGATGCACGCCAGGAAGCGAATCGGTCGGAGCCTCGCCGCCTCGGCGGTCGCGCTGTTCGTCGTCGCGGGAGCGGTGTTCGCCTCACGCGGGTTGACGCCCCCGTCGTCTGCCGGTGGGGCCACGCTGAACGCCGAGGATCCGACGGTCGAGCCCGCGGAGTCGGAATCCGCGGAGCCCTCCGAAACGCCCGAGGCCCCGGCGGCGGCAGAGCCGACCGAGTCGGCCGAGCCCTCGGAGTCGGCTGACACGGAGACGCCGGAACCCAAGGACACGGCCGAACCCAAGTCGACGGCCAAGGATGATCAGGACGCTGACGATCAGGGCGAGAACGACAACGAGCAGGGCGACGAAGCGGGCGACCAGGCCGAGCAGCAGACGGCCGAGCCGACCGAGACGCCCGAGCAGCACGATGGCAGTGACGACTCCGGCGACAAGGGGTCGGGTGGCGACTCGGGGTCGGGCGGCGACTCGGGGTCGGGCGGCGACTGACCGATCGAAATCCTGTCGCGCAACCCTGACGAAACGGAACCGTGGACGATGGGCTCCTTCGACGTCCGTCGTCCACGGAACCGCCCTGATCCGGGGGTGCCATCGCCATCGCTGATCTCGGCTCCAGTGACACGCCGCTTGTCGAGCTCGACGACCGGGCTGCCGTCGACGCCGTCCTCGCCGGCGATCGAGAAGCGTTCCGGATCCTCGTGGATCGGGAGTCCGCCGCGGTGATCCGGACGTGTCATCGCGTGCTGGGCGATCTCCACGAGGCCGAGGATGCCGCCCAGGAGGCGTTCGTGACGGCCTTCCGGAGCCTCGCGGCGTGGCGGGGCGATGGACCGTTCGGCGCGTGGTTGACGCGGATCGCCGTCCGCATCGCCCTGCGCCGGGCGCAGCGGCGACGCGACGTCGCCTGGATCGACGCCGGCGATCGGGCAACGATGGTCGATCTCGCCTCCGAATCCGATCCGGCTGTGTCCTCGATTCTGGCCGAGCGTTCGACCGCGATCCGTGCCGCGGTGGCACGCCTCGACGAGCCGTATCGCGAGGTCATCGCCCTCCGCTTCTACGCGGAGATGAGTCTCGAGGAGATCGCTGCTCAGACGGGTCGACCGCTCGGGACCGTGAAAACGCATCTCCATCGGGGGTTGCTCCGGCTCCGCGGCACGGTTGAGGGGACCCTGTCGTGAGCGATCTGTTCCGTCCCGGTGAAGAGGAGCGAGCGGCGGCCGAACTGGCCCGGGATCTCGGTGCTCTCCATCCGCCGACGATCGTGCTCGACCCGGGGTTCGCCGAGCGGGTGATGGCCGCGATCGGCCTGGAACCCTTGCCACAACCAGCAAGGGCGTTCGGCGCTGCAGTCCAGCGTCGACGGCTCGGCGCCGCGATCGCGGCGATCGGCGACGCCTGGCGCGTCACGGTCTTCGGGGACGCTCCCGTGCGGGTTCGCGCCCAAGCGCTCGTCCTCGTACTCGCGGTCGCGGTCGCATTCGCGACGATGGCCGGTGGTGCCGCCGTCGGCGCGGCGTCGCTGTTGGCTCCGGAGGCGTCGCGCCCGCCGTCGGAGGCCCTGCCGACCGCCGGTCCAACGCCGTCCGAGACGCCGTTTTCGTCGCCGGAACCGACGCGCCGGCCCGAGACGGCCGAACCCTCAGGGGCTCCCGAACCGACCCACTCGGCAGAGCCGACGACTGAGTCGACTCCCACCGCCACGGTCCGACCTCGTGGGGAGACGCCGCGCCCGACCGAATCAGACGATCACGGCGGCGACGACTCAGGGGGGAGTGGTTCCGGGCCCGTCAGCCCGACAGAGACACCAGACGGCTCGAACAACAGCGGCGGGGGCGACTGACCGGCTCGCCCGGTGCCGGCGTCAGGCCGGGTTGTGGGAGGGCTCGACTGGGGTCACCGCAGCAGTGTGGCTCTCAGTCCTTGCCCAGAACCGACCGAACGGATCCACCGTCACGAACGCGCCGGCTAGGAACGCGACCATCGGGCCGAGGAGGCGCGGCGCGCCAGTGACGGACCAGACGATCTCGTAGCCGAACCACGCGGCGGCAAACCAGAGGAACGCGGCGAGGGCACGCTTTGGCATGCCGTCGAGGGTGCCGCCGCCCAACGGCAGGAGCCATCCCCCGGTCGTACCGGTGCGCCCGTGCGCCTAGTGCACGAGCCCCTGGTTGTCGAGGTGATACAGCTTGTTCGGGTCGTACGGCATCGTTACGTCGCCGTTGCCGTTGATCTGGACGGTCCAGCTGATGATCTGCACTGCCGCGCATTGCATGTCGGAGGAGACTAAGCAGCCGGTATTCGTGGCATTTCCGCCGTTGATCCGCACGAGCCCGGTCGGGTTGTAGATCGTGCCCGAGATGTACAGGCTCGTGCCGCCATTGATGATGATGCTGGGAGGCGTCGCGCTCAATGCTTTGCTCGCGCCGCCGTCTTGCCAGAACAGGATTCCGACGTACGGGCAGCCGGTGGACGAAATCGGAGCGCACGGGTCCTCGTTGAGACCACTAAGGTTCGTGGTCGTCTGCCCGTTGAAGTTGATGTCGCCCTGGCAGTACGCGGCCGGATTGGGGGCGGTTGTCGTGCACGACGCACCGCGATATTGGGCGACGTCAGTGCTGTAGACCATCATGTCGCCAGCCGTCGAGTCGATCTCGCCGCCGGACGCGTTGAAGCCGCCGCCGGCCATGATGTAGATCCCGGGCTGGAAATTGAGCGTCGGCTTGTTGGACACCTGGATCCCCCCGTAGTAGATCCCGGGGTTCAGCGTGTACGTCAGCTTGCTGTTGAACTGGCAACCGGTGTCGCCTGGGACCATGGCCCGCGGTGGACTGAGGGTCGGGCAGATCGCACCCGGCGGGACCTGAGGGGGTCCCTCGAGGGACGCCAGGGGATCCGCGTAGTAAGGCGCTCCCTCGATGACGGTTGGGATGCTGGGTGGCGGAGCGCCGCCGTGCTTGAAGCAGCTGCCGACGACGTAGGCCGCCGGAGCGGTGACCAATCCTCCGCCGCCAAAGTCGATGCCGCCAGGCCCGCCGCCACACGCGTTCGGGGTCCCATCGGGCGATGGAGCGCACTTATCGTCCACCATGATGTAGCCGCCCGATGATCCAGGGATGACGGGTTGAATCGTGAGTCTTCCAGTTCCTGTGACGGTCAGCGACGAGCACCCATCCGGTCGCAGAGTCACGAGCGAATTCGAATTCGAGTCTCCGTTGTTGAAGGCGGCCACCGCCGCGCTCGAGACCGGAACCCTCGGGATCCCAAGAACGCCCGCGAAGAAGCTGTCGTGGTTCTCCGTCAGGACCACCTCGACGAAGCCCGGTCGGCCTTGGTACTCACCCGCCGCGCTGCTGGGCGGATAGTTCACGACAAGGCTCGCACCCATGTCGTCGTTCGCCGGGGTACAGCCGCTCGCGCTCGGCGGATTCGAGTTGTCGGTCGCGTGAGCGAAATAGCCGTTCTGCCGAGCGTAGAAACAGGCAGCGTTGAACATCTTCGTCGTGTCCGCACCCGGCCCCGGGTAGCGGATGTACCGTGCCGCCGCGAGGGCGCCGGGGTCCGTGGCGTTCTGCTCGTGGCGGTGGATCATGAAGATGAATCCGAGGTCGACGACGAGCGCGGCAATCGCCATCAAGGCGATCAGGCCGCCTGCGAAGATGACCAGGACTTGTCCTCGCTGGCGTCTCATGACGGGAGCTGCTGCTGGTGATGGATGACCTCTGTCACGACCGCCTGCATGACGACCTGGTTCGGGATTAGAAGAAAGCCAGCCATCGGCGGCCTCCAGATGAAGCAGGCGTAGACCGACACCTGATTCCCGGGCTTGTCGGATCCCTTGTCGTCGGCCACCGTCGTCGCCGGAGCCGGACAAGCCAGGCTCGACGGATCGTTGTCGACGCGCGCGTAGGTGCAACGCGCGAGCGCATACGTTCCCGACGCGTCCTGAGGCGGCCAGTCGTAGGTCGTTCCGTTCGTGTAGCTCGACCAGCAGGCGCTGATATTCACAAGACTCGGATCGACGGCCCAGACGCTCTGGCGGGCGAACGTCGTCATCTCGGGCCAGCCGGCTGCCGGCGTATCGCACTCGTAGTAAGAGAACGGTCGCGGTCCATACGTGCCCGGATCGATGTTCGACGTTGTCGGACATTGAGCTTCGGAGCTGTGGATTGCGGCGTAGCGCGCGCCTTCGCGTGCCGCGTTCTGAACCTGCTGCTGGTAGAACACCCCAAGGCCCCAGACGATGATCCCGAACAAGGTCATCGCCAGGATCGGGAACACGAGCGCGAACTCGGTGAGCGCCTGACCCTGGGAGCGTCCTCGAAGGCGGCGCATCCTCAGCAACTACCACTGTTGCCGGCGTTGCTCGGATCCTGGAAGCAGGCGATCGTGAAGATGCGCGTGTTCTGGAAAATGATCCGGCTCGGCACGATCGGCAAGCTCAAGATCGTCGTGAACGGGTAGCAGACTCGGACTTCCACATACCGGCTTGGCTCGCCACCTGGACCGTTGCCGCCGCCGGTCATGCTCGAATCCCACGTCGGGTCGCCGGGAGGCGGCAGCGTGGTGCACTCGGCAGGGGGCGAGGCATCGAAGCCGGGCGTGATGGGCTGCCCGCATTGGTTGCTGGCGTTGTTCGAGGTCTGGTCATGGACGCAGACCCGGATCAGTGGCCAGCTGGAACATGTGCCGGACCCGGAGTCGTACGTCGTGTTCGGCAGGTTCCGGAGCTCGACGCAGACGGTTTGGGCCGCCTTCAAGGCGAGAGCGTCGTAGTACGAGCCGTAGCCGGACGTGGGTGCGGCCGCGGCGAGCCTGTCGTGGGCACTGACAGCCTGGGCACCCGGCGGATTCCTGACGTAGTCCTCGGCGACGAGCTCGGCGGCATTGCGTGTTGCCGCTTCGACCGCCACGCCCGTCGCGAACACGCGCCCGAAGTCCGCGATCGCGACGAGGAGCAGCAGCAGGATCGGTGCGATCAGGACGAATTCCGCGGTCGACTGGCCCCGGATCGGCCGAGCCGACCCGCGACGACGTCGAACGAATGCGAAGCGCCCCCTGGAGCTCACGATCGATGTCCCGCACTCCCCATCCCCGAATGGGCCCCTGGCTGTGCGGCCCTGAGCGAGCCCCGCGTCCGGTCGTTCGCCTCGCATACCGCGCCGAGTCCCGTCTCGAGCTCGACTGCGGTCAAGGAATGACCGGCCATTGCTCGTACGGCGGAGCGGCGTGGCACGCGACGCACGCAGGGCGTAGTACTCATGGCTTGTGTCTTGAGGGTTCCCGGACGGCCGATAGTACTACCGGCATCCTTGCGGTCCACCTTGCACGGCGCGCCTTCCGGTGACCCGGAACAACGCTGCTCGGCCCAGCGGTGGATCGTGGTCATCGGAACTCCTGCTCGCGACCCAGGGCAGCAGCGAACTGGACGTGGACGCCGCGATCAGCGGGAAGGAGCCGACCTTGCGACCAACTGACCGTGACTGAAACCCGGTCCGACCGATGTTGGCGATGTGGACCCGGAGCCGCGCTTCGGCGGTCGGCTTGAACGGATCAGGATCGCGCGCTGTCCGGGCCGGTACGGCCGTGTCGCATGCGAGTCACACGGGGCGCGAGGAGGATCGCTACGAGAACCGCCGGCGCGATGATCGCTCCGATGTCCGCAAGCCCAAGGAATATGTGGACGATCGACGTCCAGGTCCAAGCGGCATAAGCCGAGACGAGGGCGAGAGCCAGACGTCGGGTCATGCCCCGATCGTCGCGGCGTCCGATCCGCGCGGCAATAGTCTGTTCGTCCCGCGCTCCTCGGCGGCGACGCAGACGGCCGTCGGTCCTACGGATTGCAGACGGTGATTCCCGGCGAGCAGGCTGAGTCGAGCCGAAGCGGTCCGGTGTCATTGCTGGACGCCGCTTCCAGATTCAGCGTTCCGGAGTCGAAATAGATCGTCCACGCGATGATCTCGCCGACGATCCCCTGGCCGTTCGTGTTGCCTGCCGTCTTGACGTTGTCACTCGGCGCGTACTGCACGCCCGCGACAAAGACCGCGCCACCGCCCGGCAGCTTCAGGGTGTTGTTGCCGTTGTCGTTGCAGGCCACCGGATACGGTTGGACGACCTGGCAGTTGTTGTCCGGAACGACCAGCAGCGTCATCAGGACGGGGTCGGCGGTGGACGTTTGAACCAGGCCCTGCGGGCCGACTGCGGCCGTCGCACGTGAGCCGCTGCCGAACGGGCTCGAATCGCCGAAGTTCAGGGCCAGGAGGTCTGCCGAGTTCGCCGTCAACTGACACTGGTTGGCGCACTCGTTGAAGACGAGCGCGACGCCGGGGTTACCGCCCCAGTAGCCGCCGATCACGACCGAGCTGGTCTCGAGCCCGCCGTCCATGAAGTAGACGCCCGGTTCCAGCAGGAAGGCAGTCGACTTGTCCTTGTTGCTCAGCGTCTTCGTGTAGATGCCGGGCTTGTAGCACTGCACCTTGGTGATCGGCAGGGTGTTCACCGGCGTAACGTGGTCACCCATCGTGTAGCCACCGGCAACCTTCGCTTGTTCGAGGGCGCAGTTCGCGTCCGTGTCTCGGCCATCGCCCTTGGAGGGGTCGTAGATGGGTGTCGGAGGTGGAGAGACGGAACCCTGCGGCACGCGGACCGGGATCGTGTATCGCGGATCCTTGATGAACGTCGAAACCTGGAAGCCTTGCGGCGGCGGCGTCCACAGCTCGTAGGCGTCGTAGTGGAACAGGTGGAAGCCGGCGTCCAACTGCATCGTGGCGTTGCTCGGGATGTAGGTCGTCGTGTTGCTGCCGACATCACCTCCGCGGACCTCAACGTATGAGCCGCCGTTGAGGGTGATGTCCTTCTCGTTCTTGTCGCACTGATTGCTGCAGTTGCTCCGCGGCTCAGGCGGTCGAAGAGAGACGACGCCATAGAAACGGCCATGAACGATGGCGGCGACGGATGCGGCCCTGACGGCCCACTGCGATGGTCCCAGGACACGCGAGAACGTCAGCCCGAATGAGGGGTTCGTGATCGCTACCTGGACCGCGAGATCGGGGCTGACCACGCAGTCGACGCAGCTGGGTGACGGGGTCCTGATCGACACCGTATACGGGGTGCCCGGCAAGGTACAACCGGCAGCCATCAGGCAGGATGACCCCGCTGAGCATCCCGTGGCCGACTCGGTCGTGCAGGTCACACTCGGGGTGGAGGAGGCCCCCAACTGGGCGACGAGGATCGACATGGCGTGGGTTCGAGCGTTGAGCTTTTGCGTCGGACCGGGAGGGTTGCGCGATCCGGCGACCTGAAGGTCCTGCGCCCCGGCGAGCGAAGCGGCATCCGCGATGGCCCGTTCGAAGCGCTGGGTGAACAGGGCACCGCTCGCGTCGATTGCCAACCCGGTAACACCGATCAGGACAACCAGCATCAGGACAGTCAGTGGGAGAATCTGGCCGCGCTGTCGGCGTTCTCCAGGGGCCGTCGCAGGCCACATCCTCATGGCGCCTTGGGCTCCATTCGCAGCTCGGCGGTCGAAGCAATGCAGAAGCCAGACGCCCCGCACGGCGGTGCGACGAACTGGAGACCGGGGAAGAAGATCGGAACGACGTGGTTCACCCGCACCCGGACCATCCATGGCGTCTGGTTGTCGGCCGGCGGACAGTCGCTCGCGAACAAGTAGCTCGGGTCGGGATTCGGCCAGTCGGCACCCACTCCCTCGGGCCCGACCGAATCCATGGGAACGGCGGTCGTCCAGGTGCCGGCTCGATAGCCGACGAGCTGCATCTGAACCGCCAACTGCCCGGCCGTCGCGGCCAGGCTGGCCCGGTTGACGCCGCCGGTGTCGTCGCAGGGACTCATCGATTGCGTCGCCGCCCAGCGCGCCGTATCGCGTGCGACTTGGGTGACGGTGTTGATGCTCCACAGGATCAGCCCGAACTGGATGATCCCGGCGACCACCATGAAGAACACGACGAACACGATGCCGAACTCGGCAAGGCCCTGACCGCCAGCGTGCCTCCGTCGGCCGGTGCCGTGTGCCTGTCCAGGCTGACGACGCCGCATCACGGGGGTGGTGGCTCCATCCGGAACATGGACGTCGCACTCAGGGCAATGTGACAGCCGGCTCCATCACAGGTGCCGAGACCCGGCAAGTACTGCAGCCCTGGCAGCAGGACCGGCACCGTATGCGTGACGCGAACGGTGACGTATGCCGTCGTGGAGTTGCTCAGCGGCGGACACGGATCAGTTCCGTGGGACCAGACGACCTCCACGCCCTCGCCATTGGGCGGACTGGCAGGCAATGGCGTGTTGTCGGCGAAGCTGAAATTGGTCGAATTCCACGTTCCAGATGTATAGCCGAGCAGCGATGAATCCGTCGCGATGGAGTCGGCCTTCGTCAGGGGCTGAGGCACCGCGGGAGCCGTCGCGGTCGCAGCGGAATCGCAGGGCGAATTGATCTGCGTCGCCGCCCAACGCGCCGTGTCGCGAGCGATCTGCGTCAGTCCGTTTCTCGCCGCGAAGATCACTCCGAACTGGACCGCCCCCCCGATCAGGACGAGGAGGATCGGGACGACAATCGCGAACTCCACCAGCGATTGCCCGGTCGGCGAGCGGCGAGAATGACTGCCCGCTCTCGAGTGCATGGCAAAGGGTCCCGGTACCTTTGACCCCGGAGCCACCGATGGTACTCCCCCCATCCTTGCGTTCGGCCTTGCACGGCGGTCTTCCGGCCAGTCTGAACAACGCTGCTAGGCTCAGCGGGTGATCGCCGTCATCGGAAATCCCATCGGTGGCATCGCCAGGGGCGGGATCGTGGCCGCGGGCATGCCGGCCGCCGTCGCCCGCGCCGCGGTCGCCGCTGGAGGCGCCGTGCAGCTGATCGGGAAGGTCGGCGACGGGTCGGACGGCGACGCGATCCTGTTGTCACTCGCGGCGGACGGCATCGGCCACGCTGCGCTGCTGAGGGATCCGGGATCTGCCGACGTCGCGCCGCCGTCGCCGGCAGCCGACCTCGCCGACCGTTCACTCGACGAGCTCGCCGGTCTCGACGGCTCAGTCGGCTCCGAAACCGGCGGACCCACAGCGCCTTCGGTCAGCCCGACGCTCGAGGCGGCGGACGTCGAACTCGCACTCCGTTACCTCCCGGACTACGGCGTGGTCGTCATCGCCCAGCCCCTCGAACCGGCGGTGTTCGGCGCGGTCGCGGACGAAGCCCGCTGGTCTGGTGCCCATCTGATCGTGATCGGCCCCGCCGCGGCGATCCCGGACGACGCGACGGTCCTCGATCCGCCCGCCGAGGACGTCGAAGGCGCGTTCGCCACCCTCGTCGGGCGCTACGCCGCCGGGCTCGACGCCGGTACGCCGGCCGACCGAGCCTTCGCGGACGCCTCGGCCGCCGCCGGTTGGGTCGCGGCCGGCGCCGCGTCGGACGCGATGAAGGGAGGCGAGCGTGCCTGAGTTCCATCTCGTGAGCGTCTTCCTCGGTCCAGACGGCGCAGGCGGCAACCTCCTTGCGGTATTCCTCGATGGGCGGGCGATCCCACCCGACCGGCGCCTGGCGGTCACGGCTGAGCTTGGGTACAGCGAAACCGTCTTCGTTGACGACCTCGACGAGGGCCGGATCGCCATCTTCGTCCCAACGTCCGAGTTGCCCTTCGCGGGGCACCCGACCGTCGGCACGGCCTGGCTCCTTCACGAGATAGGCCACCCGGTCGCGACCCTCCGCGTGCCTGTGGGCGAGGTGCCGGTGTGGCGCGACGCCCAATGGACGTGGGTGCGCGCTCGTCCGAGCTGGGTCGACTTCAAGGTCAATCCGAACATCGTCCAGATGGCGACTGCGGGCGAGGTCGACGCGCTGCCTGGCCATACAGATCAGCCGTGGCTGTACGCCTGGGCGTGGCTCGACGAGGCCGCCGGCCGGCTGAGGGCGCGGTCATTCCCGAGGTGGGCCGGGCTCGACGAGGACGAAGCTTCAGGCGCCGCCGCGGTGCTGATGGGTGCGGCGCATGGGCGCGAGCTCCAGATCTCCCAGGGCGTCGGCTCCGAGATCGTCGCCCGGCCGGGCCCGGGTGGCACTGTCGAGATCGGCGGGCGGTGCGACCTGGCCGAGGTCCGCGAATACGTCGGGCCCGCGCTCATGGAGGCGTAGGGCCACCGCCGAATTCGTAGCCGACCTCCTTCGGCCACAGGCCCTCAGTCGAACAGGCCGACCGGCGTCTCGGCCCGGACGGACCCGAGATCGATCGGCTCGACAAGCTCCGGCCCGTCGTTGCGGACGTTGTTCACGAGGTCCCGGACGGGGTCGATCCGTAGCCGAATCTCGTCGGTCGGCTCGAACAGCCCGCGGAGCTCGGCAAGGTCCGCGACGGCCGGATCGAGCCACAGGTCCCAGGCTCGCTCGGGAACGACGACCGGCATCCGAGCGTGGAGGCTCGCCAGCTGCTCATTCGGTCCCGTCGTCACGATGGTGAAGGTCCGAACGACGGCGGGCCCGGCAGCGGCGCCTTCGGGCTCCTCCACGTCTGTCGATCGATCGCGCCAGCCGGACCACAGGCCGGCGAGCGCGAGCGGGCGTCGGTCGGCTCGACCGATCGTGAACGGCTGGCGACGGCCGTCGATCCGCTGCCACTCGTAGAAGCCGTCGACCGGGACGAGGCAGCGCTTCCGGCGCACTGCGTCGGAGAAGGCCGGCGATCGAGTCAGCGTCTCCGACCGGGCGTTGAACATCCG
>Ga0070699_100000817_pt1 | contig 28818 bp, 28 predicted proteins | sample KBSK1503metaG_FD_65473 | JGI IMG/M metagenome (GOLD analysis project Ga0070699, IMG submission 65473) | Corn, switchgrass and miscanthus rhizosphere microbial communities from Kellogg Biological Station, Michigan, USA - KBS K1-50-3 metaG | ecosystem: Host-associated > Plants > Roots >...
GTTGGATTCCTGATTGAGCACTACGCTGGCAACTTCCCGGTCTGGCTATCGCCAGAACAGGTACGCGTTATTTCGATCACAGACAATCAAAACGAGTATGCTGAAAATATTGCCAAGCAACTCCGCGAGAATGGCATTCGCGCCCATGCAGATTTGTCTTCGCAACGCATGAATGCGAAGATCCGCTCGGCGCAGTTGATGAAGGTGCCATATATGCTTGTGGTCGGTGATAATGAAATGAAAGCGGAACAAGTGTCCCTGCGAGTACGGGATGGAAGTCAGCAGAATAATATTTCGCTCAGTGATTTCATTGCCCGAGCGAAGGATCGGATTGTAAGAAGAGCGCCAGAGTTGTAAAGAAACAGGCGGAGGAAAACCCTCCGCCTGTTTTTGAAAATCATGGATTGGTGTTGGATGGCGTCCAAATCAGCGACCAGGGACCCGGCTGCGGAATGAATTCGTCCAGCCCCCAATTCAAGGTCAAATTCCCAATGGGTGGTGGGTTTTTCGTAGTAAGCGTTATCGTGATTATCGCTTCATTTCCGGTGTTATCTACTGTTGAACTGATATTATCAAACTCGTAGGGAATCAATGAACTATCTACAATCTCAATATCTGGGCTGACACCTTCGGGAAAATTTTCAGAAGATATATTGAATGTATATCCATTCCCAAGGAAAATAACCGAATCCACTACAAAGTCAGACGCTCCCAATTTGGCCAGCAGGTTGAGATTCCATCCCTGCCCAGACTGCGGATGATCTCCCGTATCAAACTGAAATTGCGCCGTGTTGTATTTTCTGATATTGATGTGATCCACCGTGATCTTCAGCGGAGCTGCAACCGGCTTTTGGATTTCATACGCCCAATAATAGGCGACATCCCAATCTGGATCTGGCCGCGCATCTTCGCGCACTTTGAAAGAAACAGGATTGCCATTTGCATCTTCGATATGGGGTAGATAATCGAAATCGCTCGACGTACTCATATACAAAGGTCCGAGTAGATCGCCAGCATCTGTGAATTTGCCGATCAAAATATACGAATCGGTCAGTTCAAGCACTTTTTCAAGAGATAGCCCGGAACCATTTGGCATATGTGTTAGTGTCGAGAAGAGAGATAGCTCAATTCCCTCGGGTGTAGATGCTTCCAATGCAGGCGTTGTTTCAAACTTTGGAACAGAAGCGCTATAGGTCGCGCCGATTTCAACAGCAGGAGTTGCATAGCCTTCTGGTGCAGGAGATAGATTGAGCGCTATCTCCCAATTCTCCGGACTGCCTCCTTTGGGAAGAATGCAGGGCAACACAAACGTCACCTTATTTATCCCAGCCGGAATCGCGGAATAAACATATTCAGCTTCATAATACATGGAGTTGCCATTTCTCACGACTGGAATGCCATCACCGCCGCTTATATTTTCCAGGTTGGTGCTATCGGGCAGGCGCATCACCGGCATGGTGATGCAAGCAGGAATCTCATTTTCGACGAATGGAATTCCCTCCACACGATAGGAGATGAACGTACGAGTGGAATCCGCCACGACCTTCGATACAGTTATGGTAATTCCTTGTTTTTGTACTGTTAATGGTTCAGGCAGTACGTGCAATGGCGTGCTTTGGTCAACAAGCCCAACATCAGGGATGTAACCAAAAACTCTGCCGAGGGCATAGGCCGCTCCGCTCAATGCAAGCAGGGTTAACAAGGCAATTACAATCGCCGCCAAAGGGCGGGTTCGAAGCGTCATCATTATTGATTTCCTTTCGAGTCGTGCCGAAATGTTCGGCCATAAGTTGATATTCTCCGGGACGCTGTGGCGGGCGATGGCTTTAAGTGCGTAATTCATACGACTGTCTTTCATTCCTCGCTCCTTTCTGCGAGCAAACCTCGCAGTCGTTCACGCGCGGCGTTCAACAGCCACTTGATCGTTCCTGCCGCTGTACCCGATTCGAGTGCCATTTCTTTTTCACTCATCTCCAAAAAATATCTTTGGACAATGACTGCACGTTGACGCGGCGACAACTTCTGCATCGCCAACCAGATTTCATTTTGGATTTCGAGGGACTCAACCTGCTCCTCGACTGATTCAACTCTCGCAATGATTTCTGCAAAAAGCGTCTCGTCCGCTTCATTCCCCACCTCAATTTGCCGCGCCGACTTCTGCAGAACCTTCACTGAAGCATTGACCACGCTCCGCATGAACCACGGCTCAAATAGACGCGTCGCATCAAAGCTACGAATAGCACTGTATGCTTGAATAAAAGACTCTTGAACCACCTCTTCCGCCAATCCAGTATCACGCGTAATCAGATAGGCCGCGTGGACCGCTTTAACCTGAAAGCGGTTCACTAAAAATTCCAGTCCGTCTATTTTGCCTTGCTTCAGTCGTTGAATTGCTTTTTGCTCGTCCACAACATCCTCATAAAGAAATATCCTCCACTTTATATATCCGATCATACTTGAAAAGGTTGGGGGCAATAAACATTGCCAGATACATGGCTGAGTTGTAAAATCAATTCAGACCGTGGACGACTCGGAGGAAAAATGATCGTTTACGGTCTGTTTTATTGACGATTCCCCGCCGTGCATGGTATCATTCGTCCGCTAAAAGCCAGCCCAAGGCTGGGATTTTGTTTACCGAAGTATAGGAGAATCTTATAAGCGCCAACGATTTTCGAGTTAATGAAGGCATTCGGGTGCCTGAAGTCCGCCTGATTGGACCCAACGGTGAGAACATCGGGGTGGTCCCCATGAAGCAGGCTCTGCAAATCGCCCGCGATGCCGAAATGGATGTTGTGGAGGTTTCTCCCAACGCTGTGCCCCCCGTCTGCCGCGTGATGGACTTTGGCAAATTCATTTATGAACGCGCCAAGAAGGAACGCGAGGCCAAAAAAGCGCAGACCAAGATTGAAGTCAAGGAAATCCGCCTGCGCCCCAAGACGAATGAAGCGCATCGTGGTTTCAAAGTGGATGATGCCCGCCGCTGGTTACAGCAGGGCAACAAAGTCCGGGTGACGATCAAATTCCGGGGACGCGAGATGGATTACCCCGAAATCGCGCTGGAAGATTTGAGAGAAATCGCCGAAGCTTTGTCTGATGTAAGCATGGTAGAAGCGGCGCCACAGATGGAAGGCCGCACAATGCTTGTGGTGTTGGCACCCAGCAAAGGCGCCGCAAAAAAGAAAGAGAAAGTCGAGCAAGTTCCGGCTGAGAAAGAAGCGAAGGCTGCTTCGTAACAGTAAGTCCCAAAGATGTTGAGAGTCCGCGGGCGAGATCGTTTAGTCCCGCGGTTTTTTGTCTAAATTTCTTGAAAGGAGAAAACAGCGATGCCTCGCAAAGCAAAAGCTGGCAAAGTCAAACTGAAGACGCATAAGGCAACCTCAAAACGGTTTCGCCTGACCGGCTCCGGTAAAGTTGTGCGAACGAAAGGTGGCAAGAGTCACTTGCGCCGCCGCACGTCCAAGCGCACCAAGGCAAACTTGAGCGAAATGCAACCCGTGTTAGGTCGCAAAATCATCAAGCGCATCAAACGCCTTGCGCCCAATATGGAAAAGTAGGAGCGAGATAATCTCGCTTACGAATGTCGTATTAATTTTTTTAGTTGCGACTTTCGGGTGTACACAACTGGCAAAACTTGCCGACGCCCGCGAGTTTGCAGGAGATAAAGAATGACTCGTGTAAAAGGAGGCCCGCAAGGGCATCTACGTCACAAGAAAATTTTGAAGATCACCAAGGGACAGCGCGGCGCCAAGAACCGCCTGTTCAAGCGAGCCAACGAGGCCATGCTCAAAAGCCTCTGGTACGCAACCCGTGATCGCCGTGTGCGCAAACGCGACCTGCGCAAGTTGTGGATCGCCCGCATTAACGCCGCGGCCCGCCTGAATGGCACCACCTACAGCAAACTGGTGGCAGCGCTGAAGAAGGCAAACATCGATCTCAATCGCAAGATGTTGGCTGATATCGCAGTCCGCGATCCACAGACATTCGCCGCAGTAGTTGCGCAAACAAAGTAAAACCAATATGGGCAGGTCTAAGACCTGCCCATACATTTTTAACGGGGTAAAATCAGCTTAATTATCTGGGTTTTCCAACTTGAAATTTTCTATGCCAGTTTTCCTGCCTCAAATTGAGGCAGGAATTTATGTACCTCACACTGCATGTATCTTCTTTTTGTTATAAGCAGTAAAATATATATGCCAAAACAGCACTATTATTTTCAAAGTTAGAGGTTATAGTCATGCCCATTACACAAGGACAATACTGCGTAATATTCGATGATGTAAAGATTGGTGATAACACAAGAATTGGAAATTTTGTTTTTATCAGAAGTAGTACACAGATTGGAAATGGTTGTACGATTGGATCATATGTAGATATTGAAGGAGAAGTTGTCATTGGGGATCGGGTTTCGTTGCAAAGTTCTACATACATAACACGCGGAGTACTCATTGAAGATGATGTGTTTTGCGGCCCTCGTGTCACCACCATGAACGATAAACGTATGTCCTATCGTCGTCCTAATTTAACTTTTATACGCGCAGCTCCACGCATCTTGCGAGCAGCCCGCGTAGGGGGAGGGAGTGTCCTAATGCCCGGTATAACAGTTGGTGAAAATGCGCTGGTTGGATCAGGGGCAGTTGTCACCAAAGATGTTCCAGACAAGGCAATTGTAGTGGGCAATCCTGCCAGGATTATTGGCTGGGTCCCACCCGAAGAAATCATTTAATTCATTGATCTGGAAGGGTTATGGCTTTTTTACCACCAGCACCTTTTATTGTTGGTGCACCTAGATCAGGCACAACCTTATTACGCTTAATGCTGGATGCTCATCCCAACCTGGCTATTCCACCTGAAACCGGTTTTTTTTCATTTTCGAAAGACCTTTGTGCCAGAGCAAATCTTTCACGGGAAGATTTTATCCAAAGCCTCGTCTCTTTTCCACCCGAAGCGCCGGCCTGGGATGATTTCCATATCTCAAGAGATGAATTCGATGCCAGAATCATGAATTTAAATCCCTTTCATGCTGAAGATGGTTTTCGTTTGTTTTACAAAATGTATGCTGAGCGTTTTGATAAATTGCGTTGGGGCGATAAAACCCCCCTACATGCCCGTTATTTACTGGATATACAAGCTGTTTTGCCGGAGGCACATTTTATTCATATTGTTCGTGATGGCCGAGATGTATCCATCTCTTTGCGTGAACAATGGTTTTCTCCGGGGCATGATATAAAAACACAGGCAGTTTATTGGATGGAGAATGTAGAAACTGCTCATGCCCAGGGGGAGCAGTGCAAATATTACCTGGAAATTCGATTTGAGGATTTGATTTTGCAAACCGAAACAACTCTACTTAAGATTTGCAAGTTTATTGAATTGGATTTTCATTTAAATATGTTGTTGTACCATGAACACGCTTCGCAGCGCATACAGGAACATCTTGAGCGCCACAAACTGGACGGAAGTTTGCTGGTCTCACAATCTGCCCGTCAAAAACAACAAGATTCTTCTATGAAAAAGCCAGACCCAGCTAAAATCGGGATGTGGAAACGGCTTTTAACTCAACAGGAAATCGAACAATATGAAGCAATCGCTGGAAAAACTCTTCAAAGATATGGTTATTCAGTATTGAGCAAATAATAAGGACTCCTATGGATCTCAAAGAGAAATTGATCATCAATGCGGCGATTACTGGAACAGTTCTTTACAAAAAAGATACTCCTCACCTGCCAACCAGTGTTGATGAAATTGTGTCCTGTGCAAAACGCGTTCGTGAAGCTGGCGCGTCAATTGTGCATGTACATGCGCGAAACCTGGATGAAAGTCCCAGCTTTGATCCTGATTTATATAATGAGATTGTTCAAAAAATTCGGGCTGTTACAGATTTGATCGTCTGCGTTTCCTTGAGTGGTCGGTTTGTATCTGATGTTAATATTCGCGCTAATCCGCTTGCTTCCAGACCCGATTTGGCCAGCCTGACGCTTGGCTCGATGAATTTCGTTTCTCAGGCAAGCATAAATTCCCCGGATACCATTCGCGAACTGGCAAACAGGATTTATGCAGTAAATGCCGTCCCAGAGCTTGAGATTTTCGAGGCAGGCTTCATTAATTTTAGTCAATACCTCGTCCGTAAAGAAATCTTAAAATCGCCCCTTTACTTCAATATCATTCTTGGTTCGCTGGGAGCTGCCCCATTGGATTTAGTCGGTCTGGGTCATATGGTCTCAATGCTTCCAAAAGATTCCATTTGGTCTGTGGGCGGCCTGGGACAATATCAATTGGATGCAAATGTTATGAGCATTTCTGCCGGTGGTCATGTGCGTGTTGGCTTGGAAGATAATATTTATTATGACCGCCCACGGACTGATCTGGCAGATAACCCTCGCCTGGTAGAGCGGATCGCACGCATTGCACGTGAGATGGGGCGCGAACCAGCCACCCCTCGGGAAGCGCGGCAAATCATTGGGCTGGCTACATAAGCCAAAATGAATTTTCAACCACTTAATATCTTAATCACCGTATTGGAGCTAAATTCCTACAGCGGACTTCCACTTTATACCCGTGATATCGCATTCGAGTTAAAACGTCAGGGCCATCACCCCGAAGTATACACATTAAGAATGGGAGGGCTGGCAGATGAATTGCTTGATGCCGGAATCCATGTTACGAATAACCCAGCACGATTAGGACAAAGGCCTGATATTATTCACGGGCAACATCGTGTTTCCACTTTAATTGCGGTAAAACGGTTCAAACGATCACCTGCAATTTTTATCTGTCACAACCATACTTTTTGGGGGGATGAGGCTCCATTCCATCCGCGAATTCTTCAATATTTTGGAGTAAGCCGTGTTTGCATGGAAAGACTCATCAAAGATGGCGTCCCTGAAAATCGCGTGCAGTTCCTATTCAACTTCGTTGATACTTCCCGTTTCCTGCCCAGGCAACCTCTGCCATTAAAACCCCGGAAGGCCCTGGTCTTTAGTAATTATGCAAGCGAACAAACTCATTTGCCAGCCATAAGAGAGGCATGCCATCAATTGAATCTGGAGCTGGATGTTGTAGGGATGCAAACAAATTACGTACATCAGCCGGAAGAAGTTCTGGGAAAGTATGATCTTATCTTCGCTAAGGCAAAAGCAGCCATGGAAGCAATGGCTGTTGGTGCAGCAGTGATTTTGTGCGATTTTAGCGGCGTTGGTCCAATGGTCACTACTGAAGAGTTTGATAAACTTCGCCTTATGAATTTCGGATTTCAAGCTCTGACCCAACCTCTTCACCCTCAAAATATTATTCGACAAATCGAATGTTATGACCCAGAAGATGCAGAAAATGTTAAGGAGTTGATTAGATCGACAGCAAGTCTTGAAAAAGCGGTAAAAAACCTGGTTCAGAATTATCAAACAACCATTCAAGAATACAAAAAACACTTGAACGGAAAGTTAATAAGGAAGCCTTCTTTTAAGGAGTTGTTATATTGGGAACGTGCCAGATATTGGGCATCATTGTACGTCAAGCAGAATAAGCTTCCTAAAATTATTGCTCAACTGGACCCTGCTTCACAAGAAAGCACCTTTTTGTATGAAAGGAAGGTTGAAATTTTATTTCACAAAGAGGCTGTTGAGCAGATAAAAATGCCACCTGTAAGTATAAAGATCTTTATTTGGATAAAGATGCTCCCAATAAAGATCTGGATGAAAATCCCTGAAACATTAAGATTTCGAATAAAAAAACTTCCGTTGCTTCAGCAAATAATAAAATGGGCGAAAAACCTTCTTGGAGTGGAATGAATACTGTTTCATCGATGGAGTAAAATCATTACATGAATACAATCCTCCTGGAACATGCTTTCACAACAAGTCAGACCTTTCAGCTTGTGCAAGGCGACATTACCACTGAGAAAGTGGATGCCATTGTCAACGCAGCCAACGAATACCTTCAGCATGGCGGTGGAGTTGCGTGGGCAATCTCGAAAAAAGGTGGATCAGCAATTCAAAGAGAATCAGATGACTGGATTCAACAGCATGGGTCAGTCTCTCATTCGCGTCCTGCCTGGACCTCCGGTGGGCTCCTGCCTGCGAAATACGTGATCCACGCTGTGGGCCCGGTGTGGGGTGACGGCGATGAAGATGATAAGCTGGCTCTGGCTGTGACAGGTTCTCTGGTCGTTGCCGAAGAATTGAAGTGCTCTTCGGTTGCCTTGCCTGCGATTTCAACCGGCATCTTTGGTTTCCCCAAAGACCGCGCGGCAGAAATTATTTTCTCGGCGATTGAAGAGTATTTTGCAGAAGGTTCTTCGTCAGGAATCAAAATTGTCAAACTTGTTTTATATGATCAGCCAACGGTGGATGTGTTTATCAAACTCTGGAAAGAGAAATGGGGAGCATAATGGAAACAAGAAAAATCTGGACGCAGTTTTTACCTCAGTGGGTGCTCGCAAATATGCTTGGATGGGCAATTTATGCACCAATATTTGTTATCCTTTTTTCACCAATACCTATTCACCGATTTCCGGGTCGTGGGGTTGGCATAGGAGTGGGATTCCTTATAAGCTATTTTCAATGGCTTGTATTAAAGAAACACATGCACATGGACTCTATGTGGCTTTGGACAAGTACCCTGACCTATAGTCTATATTTGGGTGTCCTCATTTTTATTGGGTCTAACGCTCCAAATTTCTCAACATTTACCCTTCTGATGATAAATATTGTTGTTATGAGTTTGTTGAGTCTATCTCAACGATCTGCGCTAAATTATTATGTCAATAATGCAGATATATGGATTGTTGTAAATGCTGTTACCAGCATAGTTGCGGCACTCGTTGTTTGTTTTGGGTCTCAGATATTTTCCATTACCTCTCCTTTTTTTGTTTGGATTTCTTATGGTGGTATTTACGGAGTCATAACAGGCATAACACTGGCGAAGTTATATCTATCTACGCTTGAAGCATCCAGAGCTCAAAGTAAACAGGCTGTTGGCCAGTAGGATTATATTTTGATTACCTCATCCCAGAATCCTAAACTAAAACTTGTCCGCTCTTTAATGGGACGACCCAAGGAACGCCGTGAAGCCAATGCCTTCGTCGTGGAAGGTGTACGTCTAATCGAAGAAGCTGTTACCGCGGGCTGGAAATTTCAATTTGCCTTATATAGCGATGGGCTAAGCGAGCGCGCACAAGATCTGATCAAAGTCCTGAAAGCGCATCGAATTGATGTTGAGGAAGTATCTGGTGATCTTCTACAAAAAGCTAGTGAGACCGAGTCTCCACAGGGTATTCTCGCAGTACTTGAATTCACTGAATTGCCAATTCCCGAAGCGCTAAACTTCATTCTCATACCTGATCAAATCCGTGACCCTGGAAATCTCGGTACCCTATTACGCACCGCTGCTGCGACGGGTGTACAAGCAGTTTTTCTGCCTCCGGACACGACCGATGCCTTCGCGCCGAAAGTCGTCCGCGCCGGGATGGGTGCGCACTTCCGATTACCAATCCATGAAATGGAGTGGGATGACATCAAAACACAGACACAAAATTTGGAACTCTATCTTGCAGATATGGATGGTGGAACAGCTTGTTGGGAGACTGATCTCCGCAAACCCTTAGCCTTGATCATTGGCAGTGAAGCTGAAGGTGCAAGTGAGAAAGGGAAGAAGCTCGCGACGGAAAAAATCTGCATCCCAATGGCTGGTAAAGTTGAGTCTTTGAATGCAGGGGTGGCAGGGTCAGTGTTAATGTTTGAAGTGGTAAGGCAACGTTCGAACGTTTGACGTTCAAACATTGCAACGAGGAAAGATGAAAATCCGCTCCATCACTTATTTCTGTAATCCCCAATATCCACTGGATGAAAAACTCCTTCGAAGAGCCGGAAATTTTCTCTCCAAAGCCAAAGCAGCTTATGAAACAGCTGGTTATGAAGTGCAGACTGTTCGGCTGGCAACGATTCCATTTCCCAGATTATTGGGCGAGGAGAATATCAACAAGCTACTGGAACTTACCAGCCAGATTGCACAAATTGCCCAACAATTGAATATCGGGTATGTTTCACTAGGTCCTGCCCTGCCCGAGTTTCCTCGTAGCTATGAAGTGCTTCCTGATGCGATCTTTGTCTCGAAAAATGTTTTCTTTGGCGGCGTAATAGCAGACTCAACGCGTGGCATCGATCTGGCTGCCATCCGCGCCTGTGCAGATGTGATTGTCAAGTGCGCGCCATTGGAACCCAATGGATTTGCCAACCTGCAATTTGCGGCACTGGCAAACGTCCGGGCTGGGTCGCCGTTCTTCCCCGCCGCGTATCATGATAAAGACAAGCCTGCTTTCGCAATCGCTACTGAGTCTGCTGATTTAGCTGTTCAAGCGTTTGAAAATGCGAATAGCATTGAAGAAGGAAGAAATAGCTTAATCGGTGAGATCGAAAAGCATGGGCAAAAACTCACAGAAATCGCCAAAGCGTTGCGAGTCAAGTTTTGTGGAGTTGATTTCTCCCTTGCTCCCTTCCCTGATGATGCTCACTCTCTCGGCAATGCTGTGGAAAAAATGGGGATTCCACAAGTCGGATTACATGGCTCCCTCGCCGCCGCCGCAATTTTGACTGAAGCCATTGAGCGCGCAGACTTTCCTCATATCGGCTTCAGTGGATTCATGCAACCCGTATTGGAAGATTCCGTACTTGCTAAACGCGCTGCTGAAGGGACGCTCACGATTAAAGATTCATTGTTATATTCAGCGGTCTGTGGAACGGGCCTGGATACGATTCCTCTCCCGGGGGACACAACGTCAGAACATTTGGTCCCCCTGCTGCTGGATCTAAGTGCATTGGCTTTACGGCTTGATAAACCCCTCACTGCGCGATTGATGCCCATTCCTGGCAAGAAAGCTGGGGATGATACCAATTTTGATTTTGCGTTCTTTGCGCAAAGTAAAGTGATGAATCTGGAGAGTGAACCCCTGAATTCTCCATTGAAGGGCAATGAAGTCTTGAAACTTGATAAACGCTAAAAAGTTGACAGATTTGAACGTTTCAACTTGCCAAATTTTAAACTCTTAACTTCCACATGGTAAATGGCTCGTCGAAGCCTTTCAAATCGCCTGAAAAACGGGTTACCCCGCTGGGTGTAATGTTGCCCGAAATAAATTCGCGTATCTCGGGGTCCTCATAAAACGCTTCAGAGAGGATCAACTCACCGCCTCGTGAAAATCCGGGTAAGCGCGCTGTGATGTTAACCGTCGAGCCAAAATAATCCAAACGGTCATTCAAATTCACGACAATACACGGACCTTTGTGAAGCCCCACTTTCAGCCACAGCATCGGCTCGCCGCGTTCAGCGATAATGGTCTGCGCTTTCCAAACGGCTTTCAATGCACTAATGGGCTGTCGGAAAGTTGCCATTACCGCATCGCCCATCGTTTTGACAATTCCGCCGCCTTCCTCGGCAATCGCTTTCTCCAAAATTTCAAAATGTTCGCGCACTCGCCCAAACGCGGAAGCATCCCCGATCCTGCGATACATACGCGTCGAATCGCGCAAGTCAGTGAACATCAAAGTGACGGAACCGATCGAAATCTCTTCACCTGGTCGCACCACTTCGGTGGCAAACAAATCACGGAAGACCTGCAAAGCCGTCACATCTGCGGCAGTCGCAGCTTGGTCGCTCCAAATGGTGCGTTCGAGCGTGAAGGTAGAATCAGCTTCGGTGGCATTGATCAGGGTAAGGGTGGGAAGAAGCGAGACGTGTTGTCCCTCCACCGGAAACCCGAACTGAGTCGCGCGGATGTCAGCCTTGTCCGCGCCATCTGTATCTGCATAGAGTGAAAGTGAACCGGGGATATTCGAAGCACGCATGGTATAACGTCCCTGTTCAAGCCGTAGAGGCACAGGCAGAGGATGTAATGCCGAAATGGTCTGATTCATGGCAATGTGCGGTTGCAGTTGCGGGCTGCCAACACAAAACGCCGCGACAAAATCAGTTTTTATCACAGATGGGTTGGGACGAAATACAACTTCGATGTTGTGGTCAAAATTCACTGTGAAATCAATCTGACAGGTGTTGCAGTGCGAGGAGCCATGTACTTCGGCGAGGTTGGTATGTCCCTCGGTGGTGCCTCGGCAGGATGGACACAGCAAATCCCAATACATATCAAGGATGCCTGCCCGAGTAGCGCGCAGGAACATCTCGAGCACGGCACGGCGATTGACCTTCCAGCTATCAGCCAGAGCGTAAGGTCGAATTCTTTGAAAGGACAATTCATCGGCCTGATTGAAGAACTCTTCGAGACGTTCCACCAGCGCAGGATCAGTACCCTGCTGGATAACCGCTTCACTCTGTGACTTGAACCTGGTGCGCCCATTGGAGGTTAATCCATGCGGACGAGTGGCCTCGAACAACATACCGCCTCTCTTAGCAATTTTGTCATAGCGGCGGAAGGTTTTTTCAAACCTGTTTTTGGCAACGACCCCAATGGCAAACGGAATGCCCATCTGTGCCAGGAGATTGCTGGTGATGATCCAGGTTTGGTAGATAACCCGCGTGCCACCTGTGGGAAGCGCCTCAAAATCTGCCTGCACGCGCATTTCATCCAGCGGGCCCTTAGTGTAATGGCGCACGATGCCGAATGAATGAGGGTACGTCCACTCGAAAGGCTCCTCATCCCATTCCACCTTGAGGATGGGAATCTTCATGCGCACTTTTTTGGCTCCCATCACGTTCTCAAGGTTTTCCACTTCTGGCTGACCCGTATCGCGGTTAAAGCGATTCGTATCCGAGGCGAACGGCCAGATCTGCTCCGGAGTGGATTTGATATCCCATTGCCAGTTAAAGTAGAACTCTTTTGCCATAATTGAGATAGTAGACGCTGATGAACAGGTCAATTTTACAGTTGATATCATAAAAATACCATTGCCATCTCGGTCCAAAATTACCAATCTCTTAACAAGACCTTAACCTGTGACAAAAAATAGCTTATGGTATAGTTTGTTAACAAATATGCCTGAAACAATTCTTATCGTCGAAGACGAACCCGCTTTACGTGACACCCTCACCTATAACCTGAAAAAAGACAGTTTTGCAGTCGAAGCTGTAGGCGATGGACGCACCGCGCTTGAAGCTGCGCGCCGACTCAAACCCGACCTGATCATCCTCGATATCATGCTCCCCGAATTGGATGGCTTTGAAGTGGCGCGTATTCTGCGCAAGGAAATGTCCACGCCCATCCTCATGCTCACTGCCCGTGATGATGAGATCGACCGCGTAGTAGGTCTCGAAGTAGGTGCAGATGATTATCTGACCAAGCCGTTCTCGATGCGTGAACTGATGGCGCGCGTTAAGGCCCAGTTGCGGCGCGCACGGCTCTTGCGCGAAGAGCTTGCGGTTGTGCCATCTGAAAAACCGCATGAAACCCTGAATTTTGAAAACCTCATCGTCAACCTGACAAGGCAGGAAGTGATCTTGAATGACAAGCCACTCCCGCTCAAGCCACAGGAATATCAACTTCTGCTTTTCTTCGCGGAACATAGGGGCCAAATGCTTTCACGTGAATTCATCCTGGAACGCGTCTGGGGCTGGGATTTCATTGGCGATAGCCGCACTGTGGATGTACATGTGCGCTGGCTAAGGCAAAAGATCGAAGAAGACCCCAGCAGCCCAACACGCATTGTCACGGTAAGAGGCGGGGGATATCGCTTTGAAGGCTGAAGGATGAATTCCTCTCTGTGGGTGATAATTACTGTATTGATCCTTACCGCGACAGGTTTTGCATGGCGCTATCTTAAGTTACGCCGCGAACTCAATGAATATGCCAACCATGTAAGGGGACTAAATAGCAATACTGAAATCAAGGAACTTGAAAACTTATCCAGTTCCATTGCCTCTCTCATTACGGTCTTTGATGCTCGACATTCCACTCTGGAAACCGAGCGGGCCCGCCTTGCCACTCTCCTTGAGCAAATGACTGATGGTGTCATGATTGCCAATGCCCAGGGGCTCATTCAATTTGCGAATCCCGCAGTGGGGCGGCTCTTTCAAACCTCCAACCCTCTCAACCGCAGCGTCACCGAAGTGATTCGCAACCATCAACTGGTCGAAGCCTGGCGGCGTTGTCAGCAAACGCGCGAACTGCAGAGTGAATCGGTGGAAGTGCCCACGCGCCATCAATATCTGCAACTGGTCGTCATCCCCGATGCGCAAACCAGCGGGAGTCTCCTGCTTGTGCAGGATCTCACCCGCATTCGTCGCCTTGAAACCGTGCGACGCGATTTCATCAGCAACCTTTCACACGAACTGCGTACACCGCTGGCCTCCCTCAAAGCCCTGACCGAAACTCTGCAAGATGGCGCCCTGGATGACCCACCCGCTGCGCGTCGTTTCATTGACCAGATTCAAATCGAAGTGGACGCGCTGACTCAAATGGTGACCGAACTCCTTGAACTTTCGCGTATCGAATCCGGCCGCCTCGCTCTGGACCTGCAACCTGTTGCGCCTTGCGACCTGCTTGACTCTGCCTCTCGGCGCATGCAACTCCAGGCCGAGCGGGCAGGATTAAACCTGTATATGCAATGTGCAAACGATCTGCCCAAAGTCAAAATTGATTCGCAACGGCTGGAGCAGGTGTTGGTGAATCTGATTCATAACGCCGTCAAGTTCACACACGCAGGTGGAGAGGTGCTTCTTTTCGCCGAAGCAGGTTTGGGCGAAGTCCGATTCGCGGTGCGAGATACCGGAATTGGCATCCCGATTGAGGATGTCGGAAGAATATTTGAGCGCTTTTATCGAGTCGATAAATCCAGAACCGGGAGCGGAACAGGCCTGGGCCTATCCATCGCAAAACATATCGTGGAAGCGCACCGGGGAAAGATCTGGGCGGAGAGCATTGAGGGGCAGGGCAGCACTTTTTCTTTCACGATTCCAATCGTTTAACAATCCTTAACATGTCGTTGGGAGGGCCTTAACAGAACCTCATTAGAATATCAACTAATGAGGTTTTTATGAATCCAAACATTCTTCAGGTACTTTTAGGCACGCGCGAGATGGAAAAAGGCAAATCTGCCCTGGATAAAATCATCCGCGCCGGACATTCCAATCCCGGTAATGTTGCGCTATCTGATTCAAAATTGTTGTTGAAGAACCTTTTTGCTTCATTTTTGACTCTAACATTATCACTTGCGATTATTGGGATACTTTTATATTCTCAGATGTCCAATCTAGCGTCGGGAGCCGTATTGTCTTGTATATTGCTTATGGGATTTGTCATCGCGACCTTAGGTACCCGGTTTGTTCAATCTCTAAAGAATTATCGCCACGCCCACGAACTTGGCCGGCTTGGACTAATGACCAAAGGTATGATTTTAGACAAATGGGCGGGTGAACTTAACGGGAAAATTGTTTACCAGGTGCGCTATCAATATCTTGCCCGCTTGAACGCCGTTCAGATTGTAGATAAGGATACTTTCAACCAGTTGCGCCACAAAGGCAACATCTTTGTACTTTATCTGGAAAATCTACCGCACGTCTCCCGCCTGGATCTGGATTAACAGGTTCAGGTTTTCTTGTTGTTATAACCCCGTTCCATTAACCATTCCTGTATATCGAGTTTATCCTTGCCGTCCTTGGATGCCAGGCGGCGATACGTTCCATCTGCCTGCATGGCACGTGAACGAACGTTGTCATGCAGATAAGCATCGAGAACGTTTTCACGTAGATGATGAATATGGCTTGGGTTCTCAACAGGAAATACCACTTCCACACGGCGGTTCAGGTTGCGATCCATCAGATCGGCTGAGCCCAGATAGATTTCCTCTTTGCCATTGTTTTGGAAATAATAAATACGGCTGTGTTCCAGATAACGCCCCACAATACTGTTCACACGAATGTTATCACTCACGTGCTTGATACCCGGCCGCAGACAACACATGCCACGCACGAGCAGGTCCACTTTTACGCCTGCCTGAGATGCCCGATATAGTACCCGTATCATTTCCGGGTCTACAATGGCATTCATCTTGAAGATCAGGCGCGCTGGATGACCGTTTTTGGCATGTTCCACCTCTCTTTCGATGAGGGCTTCCAATTTCTTTCGCAGGTTTACAGGTGCCACCAGCAATTTGCGATAGTCACTTTGTGCAGAGTATCCTGTAATGTAGTTAAATACATCCGTGGCATCCGCGCCTATCGCCTCATCACTGGTAAACATACCGATATCTTCATAAGCACTGGAGGTTAGATGATTGTAATTACCGGTTGCCAAATGCACATAACGACGAATCCGGTCACCTTCCTGGCGCACAACCATACAGATCTTCGAGTGGGTCTTCAAGCCAACCAGTCCATAGACTACATGTACGCCCGCCTCCTCCAGTTTTTGCGCCCAGCCAATGTTGCTCTCTTCATCGAAGCGTGCCTTCAGCTCCAAAAGGACCGCCACCTGTTTGTCGCGTTCACGGGCCTCAAGCAAAGCATCCACTACTGGTGAATTACTTCCAACCCGGTACAATGTCTGTTTGATGGCCAGCACGTTCGGGTCACGCGCCGCCGCATTGAGAAAGTCAATGACCGGGTCGAATGAATCGTAGGGATGGTGAAGCAGGATATTTTCCTGACGGATCGCATCGAAAATGTTATCTGAAGTCTGGATATTTTTGAAGGCTTTGGGAATATAAGGCTTGTAGGCAGGGAATTTCAGTTCATACCGCTCTACGTTGTTATACATCTGCCAGAGACTGTACAGCCCCAGTGGCTTGCGCTGGATGAATAAATCAGTGGAATTGATCTCCAGATTATCCACCAGCAACTCGCGGATCTGGGCTGGCATATCTTCATAAATACCCACTTGAGCCACCGACCCAAATTTGCGTTTACGGATGCTGGCCTGCATAGATTCGAGCAGGTCGTCCGCTTCCAATTCCTGAATCTCAATATCGGCATCGCGGACGATGCGGAAGGGATGCACGGATACAATTTCCATGCCCGGGAATAACAAACCCACATTCGCAGCGATCACCTGTTCCAGCCAGACGAAGTAATGATGAAACGCGATCGTTCCATCTTTGCGCGTCGCGCCAGATGAGCGTTTGATTGGCACCAGTCGCGGCAATGTCCCTGGTACTTTGAGGCGCGCAATCTTTTCATTCCCCTTCGGGTCGCGAATGACAATGGCCAGATTCAGGCTCAAGTTGGAAATATGTGGGAAAGGATGACCTAAATCCAAAGCAAGCGGTGTTAGAACTGGATATACGACTTCCTGAAAATAAGCATCCGCCTTTTCCTTCTGAGTGGCGGTCAATTTTTCGTAATCAAGGAGATGAATCCCAGCCTTTTCAAGCTTGGGCAATAATTTGCGCTGGAAACATTTATTAGCGATATCATCCAGTTCAAGGGATATTTTGCGAACTGCAGCGAGTAATTCACGCGGCGTCATGCCATCAATGGAAAGAGTCACAACGTTCTCCTCCACCTTCCGGCGCAGATTCGCCACGCGCACCATGAAGAACTCGTCCATGTTCGAGCCGAAAATCGCCAGGAACTTCACACGTTCCAGCAAAGGGTTGGTTTCATCTTGGGCCTCATCCAGGACACGCCGCTGAAATTCCAATAGGCTCAACTCGCGGTTGATGTACAGAGAGGGATCTGAAAGAGATATAACGGATGAGGTTTCTGAGGGACGCATACGATAACTAATTATGCATAATACTATATTCTTTACAATTTGGAGTTGCCCGTCTGCTCTGGCGGCGAGCGCTAGCAAACGCGATGTGGTACAAAATACCAGGCGAACGCCCTCTCTCAAGGAGAGATGTCAGTTATTCACCAAGTTCTGCCAACTGGGCAGGGGAAAGTAACCAGTCCAGCGTGGCACAACGCCCATATTGTAAAGTATCTGCCGAGAGTCGGCAAACCCCGCCCTTTTTCAAAGTTAACGAAAGATTGGGATCACCCGCCACCAACATCGAAACCAGAATCCCCAGAGATGGCTCATGCCCCACTAAAGCGATATTTTCCACATCGGCATATTTCTCGTTAATCATATTGATGAGTTGGTCGCCGTAGCCAACTGGGGTAAGGTGCTCTGTTTCAACAATATCATTTTTGTTCAGTTCAAACACCTTACGCAGAATCCTCGCCGTTTCCGCCGCCCGCTGGTACGGACTGGTCAGAATCAGATTGATCTCCGTTTCCAGTTCCTTTAGCCCCTGCGCGATCTTTCGCATTTTCTTTTTTCCCTTGTCGGTCAACGGACGCAGGCTGTCTTCTTCGTATTCCGGCATCCCTGCCTCCACGGCTATGGCGTGACGAACGATGTAAAGGTTCATTCTTCTTCTCCCAGGGAAAATTTTGGTCCGGTGCGGTGCGCCAAAAAAGATGAATCTCTTCCTTCCCATCCATAAATTTGGCAATCATTTCTGTGCGCTGATTTGCAAACGACTCATATACTGAATCAGGCATGGACGATGTTTCATTTCGTCCAGCAAACTCAGCCAGCATACCCAGGAATACTTCGGCATCCTGCACATCACCCATTCGGCTTTGATAATCATGCATTTGTTTGAGGTATGTTTCAGGATAGTTTTTCAAAACCGGACTCATGATCTCGACCAGATAACGGAATTTCTTAAACGCAATTCGAAACCGGTGAATGGATGCAGGCTGTGACGCCTCAATCTGAACGAAGGCCTGCATGGCCCTCGCGTAAGCTTGATCTGCCACTGAGAGCAAACGCGTCTCAAATTCCTTCGCCTCGACCTTTTCCTCCAGTGACGCGCGGCTCTTCTCAATGCGTCTGTTCATTTCTGAAGTTGACAGGCTCTTGATCTCTTTGCGCGAGGCACGTAAGAGGCGCCTTTCACGCTTGAGCAAACTCTCTTCGAACGGTTTCAATTCAGTTAAATGCGCAACCGATTCAGAAACTTCCACCAGCATCACTTGCGTATCACGCATATCATCGAGAGAATCAAGTTGATTCTTAAGCGCCCGCCGTATTTTTTGAATGCGTGGATGTGGATCAAGCGAACGCAGAATATCCATCACCGCCAGCAGGCGGCGAGTTGCGACGCGCAGGTCATGCACCGCCTCCTCGGAAAACTCGCTCTTGCAAAGCTTGAGTTCAGCGCGGTATTTTTTCCAGCGCTCATCCAATGCGGAGATCAAAACATTTTCAATCGTTTTCATGGTTATGCATCCAAAATCTCAAGTTCCACGCCAAAGATCTCTTCAAAGAGGGCGCGGCGTTTGTTCAAACCCCATTTTTCTAGCATCAAATCGCCTTTCCCTTGCAGAGTGAGTTCCCATTTCTTTTTCTTTTCCGCCAGGGAAACCCTGGTAACGCGCCCACTATGGCTCATATCCATCACATCTGCCAGGCGTAAAAGTGCTGAGAGTTTCGCCACGATCAAACGGTCTTTTTGAGGCAGAGACTTGAAGTTTTCATCCTCCAACGATGGAAAGTCTTTGCGATGATATCTGACAAGGTTGGCAACAATTTCTTGCTGGTGCTCATTTAAGCCAAGCAATGGATTGTGTTTGAGGATGTAATAGCTGTGTTTGTCATGGTCAATGGGGTTAATGAAGTGGCCAATATCATGCAGGAGTGAACCAACCTGCAAGAGGAGTTTATATTCATTGTTGAGTTTATGCAAGTCCTGGGATTGGTCGAACAATTGCCCAGCCAGTTTGGATATGAGCGCCGCATGTTCCATATCCAACTGGTATTTGTCACCCAGCCGAATAGCTGCTTCCCAGACCTGTTCCATCCTCAACAATTTGGGTTTGGGGTTACGCGCCAGTTCCTCGGCCATCTCGATCAAAACACCATCTTTCAAACCCACATTCGGAATTTTAATCTCCTTGACCTTGGCTTCCGTGGCGATCAGTTGCAGGACAATCGCCGCAGGTAAGATGACGTCGGCACGATCGGGCTTCAGCTTGAATTTATTAATGCGGTCTTTTATACTCATACTGCTTAATTTTTCAATTAGATCCTGCAATTCTCCCAGGGTGATGACGTTATTACTCGATTTCTCGAATAGGCGTTGGCGCAGGTCACCCATCTCTTCCGGATTCCCCCCCGTAGCAATACAGAGATGAATCTTTTCGTTGCCTATTTCGCGGTCAATCCGTCGGCGGGCAGCCTCGGCATATTCACGGACGAGCAGGCTGAAGGGTTGCTTCAATGCGATTTGTTCGTCGCCATTCAGTTTTTTCAGCAGACGTACCGTCCCCATATTGTAACTTTCAGTTGAGATAATTCGTTTATTTTCAGAGATAGTGACTTCCACACTGCCCCCACCTATATCAATCAGCACAGCCCGCTTGTGACCCAGCTCTATGGCATTTTCCACTGCCAGATGGATCAGGCGTGCCTCCTCTTCACCGTTGATAATTTCGATTTCGATGGCACTGGTCTGTTGAATACGGTCCAGCAAAATGTGGCTGTTGACTGTCTCGCGCAAGGCGCTGGTGGCAATGGCGCGTATTTTTATGACCCCAAACTCATCTGTTACTCTGCGAAAATGTAAAAAGGCATCCACACCCTGTTGCATTGTCTCTTCTCTCAAAACCCCTGTGGTGAATGCATCCTGACCAAGCCGGACAGGCAACCGAATATTTTCGATGGGTTCTACCCGTCCATCATCCTTGATCTCTCCGACGATCAAGCGAAGGGCGTTGGAACCTGCATCTATGGCGGCGATCCTTTGCATGGATTTAAATTACTCAATGTCTTATATGATGCCCAAGGGTATCAGTTATTTCGCCAAGTTCTCCGGTTGCAATATACACTGTTCGTTCACAGACATTGGTCACGCGATCTGCCATACGCTCCAGGTTGTGAGCCACCCACAGCACATAATTTCCGCGTTCCATGTTCATAGGGTTGTCAGAGACCAGGTCCATAACTTCATTATAAACCTGCTCGTATAGCGCATCGATCACATCATCTTCCTTGGCAATAGCCCGCGCCCCAATGATATCTTCTTGAATAAAGGCAGTCATTGCACGGTGGAACATATCCAGTGCCTTCTCAGACATATAATACAAATCGCCTAAAATTTTGGGGAGACCCAACCCGCCTGAACGCAGGTTGAGGGAGGCAATACCTTTAGCATAGTCCCCAATTCTTTCCAGTTCGGTGCACAGATCGAGCACAGAAGCCAATACTCGCAAGTCATGTGCTAGGGGTTGCTCGGTAGCGATGCTCGAAATTACCAGCGCCTCGATTTCAAAGCGTTTGCGGTTGACAGCCTGATCGTTTTCCAAAACTACCTGTGACGCATCGAAATCATGGTCCTTGAGCGCCTGTACAGAACGATACATGGCTTCTTCCACCATACTCCCCAACAATAGGATTTGGTCCTTGGAAAAGTGAATTTTCTGGTCCAGCTCTGTGCGTATTATCATGGCACTGGCCTTTCGAGTTAGGGTAATTGCGCTTTATAAATTTAACATAAGGAAATTAACAGCCTAGAAAAGGCATGTTAAGGGTATGTAAACGCCGCAGCTGGTATTTTCATATTTGTTATGCGGTTGTTAATAGTATGCAAAACGCGAATTCAAGGTTTCGTGCTATCCTAAGGGCGTGGATATTCTCCTCCTTTTGATGGTGTTTGGTTTGCTGGTTGTTTTCGCTGTGAATACAACGCAAAAGCGGCGTGCCTACCTGTGCCAGCGGGTTAAGGTTACAAAGCGTTTGCGGTAAGCGTTTCACCGAAGCAACGAAACACTCTCCTCTTCACAAGAGCCAGGTCTCCTCCCTGGCTCTTGTGAACTTTAAGGGCGGAAAACTGTTAACGCAACCCACACAAGCTCTTAAAACATCCTTCACAAGTTCTTAATAGGGGACTGCTAGACTATGAGTAGAACTTATTTTTGAACTCATATTGCTGTTATTAAGGAGAAACAATGGGACTTGCTGATTTGCACATCCACACAATTTACAGTTATGACGGTACTGCACCGGTAGCCGCCGTATTACGGCAGGCAAAAAGGGCTGGGCTGGATGTGATCGCCATTACTGATCATGATGAAATTACCGGTTCGCTCAAGGCGCTTGAACTTGCACACCAATATGGCGTGGAAGTCATTCCCGGAATTGAAATTACAACCGCCGAAGGCGACCTGCTTGCCTTAAATATCACCAAAAAGGTTGAACGCGGCCAGTCGCTGACAGAAACAGTTTTACAAGTCGCTGAGGCGGGTGGTTTCTGTATTGCGCCACATCCCATGGCGGGTGGGCTGGGCATGAAAAGCCTGAACGCCTACTCCATTTTGAGGGCGCTTCGCAACCCGGCTGTTGCTCAAACCTTAATCGCCATCGAAACCTATAACGCCACCACCATAGACAAGATGAGTAATCACTATGCTCATATCCTGGCAGACCGCCTGGAGATGCCTCAAACGGGAAGCAGTGATGCCCATGTTCTCGAAGCAATTGGCTTGGGGGCTACAGAATTTGATGGTCATACCTCTAAGGAATTGATCAGAGATCTGTATCTGGGGAAGGTCCACATTCGCAAGCAGAGGGAATGGAACTCTGTGCGTATATTGGGAAGTTGGGCAGCAAATTATCTGGGTAGTGCATTGGTACGGTTGGCCAATACCGCTTAAGTAAGAAGGAACTCTCGCTCATACGAACCGTCCAAATCACTACCTATTAAAGGTAATTCTGATTGTACGATTTGGAGAACGATAAATAAATGGAAACTATCATCCTTTCAATCATGATCGTCTGTCTCATCACAGTCTTCGCTGTGGATACAGAACAAAAGCGCCGCCGTTTTTGAGTGAAGGCACCAAGAATGACAAAACATATTCTCGTAACAAATGATGATGGCGTGAATTCGCCTGGTCTGTTGGCGCTCGTGCAGGAGATGCGTCGGCTGGGAAAAGTTTCCGTGCTGGCACCAGACCGAAATTGGTCCGGAGGCGGCCACGTCAAAACCTTGGATCAGGCCCTACGTGTTAAAGAGGTCCGTCTCGTAGATGGTACGCAGGCATTCGCCAGCGATGGTGCGCCATCTGATTGTGTGGCACTTGCTACGTTGGGTTTTCTAAAAGAGCCAGTTGATCTTGTCGTCTCAGGCATTAACGCGGGTGCGAACTTGGGGCACGATGTCACGTATTCAGGAACTGTCACTGCCGCCATGGAAGCCGTGATCGCGGGTGTGCCAGGCATTGCAATCTCGCTTGAAACTGTGGATGGGCATCTTGAAGAAATTGACTATGGACCCGCTGCGCGGGCGGCTTTGAAAATTGTTCGTCAAGTGATCGAGAACGGTCTGGCGCACGAAATTTTGCTCAATGTCAATGTGCCTTTTCTACCCGATGAAAAAATACGCGGTATCGCCCTCACCCGGCAGGGACTACGCGTCTATCACAGCCGACTCGATGAACGCATTGACCCGCGCAACAAACCCTATTATTGGATCGGCGGCGATGCCCCAACAGGCGTGCCCGAACGTGGTACTGACGTGGGTGCGCTGGCCGAAGGATTTGTTTCTGTCACACCTCTGCAACTCGATCTCACTGCTTATCGTGCTCTGACGGATATCAATACCTGGCATTGGGATGCCTCTCACTTGGAAAACGCACTACTGGAAACTTCAGACAAATTAACTTTGTTCCACAGTGATTGAGTTTTCTCCTCCTTTTCAAGTCTCGTTCGTAGCGAGACATTACCCGCCATTATCAGCGTGATGGCGGGTAATTATTTTTAACGCCCCACAGGAGTTTACTCGCTGTTAATCAAACAGACATTTAGCTGATTCAAGGGCAAAACCATTAACCAGACGTTAACCTGTTCTTCTCTTGACCTTAAACGCAGATTGATAAGATTTCAAAGTATAAAAAATTATAGGAGAAATAGAAATGACCAAATTTGTTCGTCCATTACTGTTCGTGTTTGTTGCCATGAGCCTTTTGCTCGCCGCTTGCGGCTCCTCAACCCCAACAGAAGCACCAATTGAGCCAACTTCGGCTCCCACAGAGCCCGCTGCAACTACAGCCCCTGCTGAACCCACTGCAGTCCCTACTGAAGACCCCATGGCCATGTATGCCCCAGATGCCGTGACTGGTGACATTATCACTGCCGGTTCATCCACCGTGTTCCCGCTTTCCGAGCGTATGTCTGAACTCTTCCAACAGGAAGGTTATACTGGCAACATCACCGTGGATAGCATCGGTACGGGTGCGGGTTTCGAGCGCTTCTGCAAAACTGGTGAAACCGATATCTCAAACGCTTCCCGCAAGATCAAGGACAGCGAATTGGAACTCTGCAAAGCCCTTTCCACGCCACGTGAACCGATCGGTTTCCGTGTAGGCACCGATGCCTTGACTGTTGTCGTAAGCGCCGAGAATGATTTTGTCACCTCGCTAACCAAGGAACAACTTGGCAAGATTTTCACCGCCCAATATACCAAGTGGAATGAGGTAGATCCATCATTCCCCGCCGAAACTATTGCAGTCTACGGACCAGGAGCGGATAGCGGTACTTTTGATTACTTCAATGAAGTCGTCGTAGCACCTCTATATTTGGATGCTGCTGGCAAGGCTGACCTAGCTGCTGGTGAAGCTGCCCTGCTTGGTGCTCCCGGCGCCCAGTTCTCTGAAGATGACAATGTGCTGGTACAAGGTGTGGAAGGTTCCAAATATGCCATTGGTTATTTTGGGTTTGCTTACTACAATGAAAACAAGGGAAAACTAAAAGCCGTGGGAGTTGAAGGTGTTGAACCTTCGCAAGCCACCGTGGATGATGGAACCTATCCCATCTCCCGCCCGCTCTTTATCTATAGCGATGCGAAGATCATGCAGGAGAAACCGCAGGTTGCCGCTTTCATCTACTTCTATCTAACCAATGTGGACGATGAAATCAGTGATGTAGGCTACTTCCCTGCCCCCGATGCCGAGCTTCAAGCCGCTCTGGATGAGTGGGAATCTGCAACAGGTAACTAAAGAAAAGTTAAATATCAATCCAGGCTGGCCTCTGAAAATGAGGCCAGCCTAATGTTGTCTATTGGAAACCTATGAAGATTGCTGAACTGGCCATTCGTTATAGAATGACTGGAGAATAAAGTATGGAAGCTGCTACGAAACAAAAGGTCTCATCTGCATTATTCCGACCCAGCACTTTAAAAAAGAAATTACGTGTAGGGGAAAGTGCAATCGAGATGACTCTATTTGTGCTTGGTATTCTAACGATTTTTATCACCGTCAGTATTGTCATTGTACTAGGTGACCAGGCGCTTTTATTTTTCAATGATCCCGACGTGACCCTGCGGGAATTCCTGACGTCCACGAAGTGGACACCCTCCATTGGAGACTTCGGCATCTGGGCTCTGGTCAGCGCAACCCTCACAACCAGTTTAATCGCAATCCTGGTTGCTGTGCCTCTCGGTTTGAGTGCTGCCATTTATCTAAGTGAATATGCCAGCCCGCGCGCCCGTTCGCTACTAAAACCTGTTTTGGAAATTCTGGCAGGCGTCCCAACTGTGGTCTATGGATATTTTGCCCTGCTTTTTGTAACGCCAATTTTGCAATCCATATTTGGTGACAAGATTGGTGTGTATAACATGCTTTCTGCCGGGTTGGTGATGGGAATTATGATCCTGCCTCTTATTTCCTCGATGAGTGAAGATGCGCTCAGCGCTGTTCCACGTGTGCTCCGCGAAGGGGCATATGCCATGGGAGCCACTCCTTTTGAGACCAGCACTCAAATCGTTCTGCCAGCGGCTCTTTCGGGAATTGGTGCAGCCGTCATTGTGGGAATTGCAAGAGCAGTCGGTGAAACAATGATTGTCGCGATTGCAGCAGGCTCAGGCCCTAACTTCAGCTTTAATCCATTGGCTGCTGCTGAGACAATGACAGGCCATATTGCCCGCATCAGTGGCGGTGATCTCCCTTATGGCACCATAGATTACAACAGTCTTTTTGCCATTGCCTTGATGCTTTTCCTCATCACACTGGTGTTGAACCTGGTCAGTCAATGGATAGTGACAAAATTCCGCGAACAATACGAGTAATCTTATGGCAAAATATACATATCCTGAAGAACAAGATTTACAAAAATTTGTGGCGGCCCGCTATCGAAAAGCCTGGGTGTGGCAAATTATCTTTTTAGCCTCGTTGCTCATTGCAATTATCAGTCTCTCTGCTTTGTTGTTAAATGTAATTGACGGAGCATTCGGTTATGTGGCATATGACTACAAAACAGACCCTGCCACAGTCAGTGCAAAACCGTTGGATGAATTAAGTCAGCAGGAATTGATCGCTCTTTTGCAGAGCAAGCTTTCCAAAGGCGCCTATAACAAACTAAACAATGAAACTCCCATGGAGAAGCGCAGCCAGGCTGATTTGTTGGGTTTGGTTTACGAACGTATCATACAGATCGATACGCAACAAACATACTCTTTATCTAATTCACTCCTCCACAAAGCCGAGATTGAAGCGGAAGTGCGTGAAAAGTATCCGGAGGCGCGCCTGGAGTTTCGTAACTGGCTGTCCTCTCATTTTCTAACCTCACCCATGTCCAGCAAGGCTGAATTTGCCGGTGTGCGCACAGCCGCACTAGGTTCCCTTTGGCTGGTGGGGATTGCGATTGCGTTGGCGCTGCCTGTTGGAGTAGGGGCAGCCATCTATTTGCAGGAATATTCCCGTAAAAATTTCATAAACCGTCTGATCCAGACCAACATCAACAACCTGGCCGGTGTGCCATCTATTGTTTATGGAATGCTTGGCCTGGCAATCTTTGTCCGGGCCTGGGAAGCTTTCACGAGTGGCTCGATATTCGGTATCACGGATAGCAACGGCAGGACCATTATGTCTGCTGGGTTAACCATGGGCATTCTCGTTCTGCCTGTCGTTATCATCAACGCTCAAGAGGCAATAAAAGCAGTACCGGACTCCATCCGCCAGGCAGCCTTTGGGGTGGGCGCAACCAAATGGCAGACAGTTTGGAGCCACGTTCTACCCAATGCCCTGCCAGGAATCCTGACCGGAAGCATTCTGGCAATGTCGCGGGCAGTTGGTGAAACAGCTCCCTTGATCATTGTGGGGGCATCCACCTTTATTAGTTTGGATCCGAACGGACCCTTTAGCAAATTTACTGCCCTGCCCATTCAAATCTATCAGTGGACCGCACGTGCCCAGCCAGAGTTTCACAACATTGCGGCTGCAGCGATTATTGCCCTGCTGGCTCTACTATTGACACTCAATACCACGGCTATTTTGCTGCGCAATCGCTTTCAACGGCGCTTCTAGGAGAAGGAATAATGCAATCTGAAAACAACACACAATACGCCATTGAAACCAAGGATTTAAGCATTTTTTACGGCAATTTCGAAGCAGTTAAAGATGTTAATTTGAAGATCGAAAGGCAAAAGATCACCGCCATTATCGGCCCTTCCGGCTGTGGAAAGTCCACCTTGTTACGCGCCTTCAACCGTATGAATGATTTCGTAGTGACCAGTTCGGTAAAGGGCGAAATTCTCATGCACGGTACCAATTTATATAGTAGGGATATTGATCCCGTAGAGGTGCGTCGCCGCATTGGAATGGTATTCCAAAAGCCCAACCCGTTCCCCAAGTCAATTTATGAAAATATCTCGTGGGGTGCGCGCATCAATGGCTTCAAAGGCAACATGGATGATTTGGTAGAGCAATCGTTACGCGGCGCAGCTTTGTGGGAGGAAGTAAAAGATAAACTGCAGGAAAGTGCCTATGCTCTTTCTGGTGGTCAACAACAGCGCCTGTGTATCGCGCGCACCATTGCCATTCAACCTGAGATCATCTTGATGGATGAGCCTGCCTCAGCGCTTGATCCGATTTCAACTCTGCGTATTGAGGAACTTATGCAGGAACTCAAAAAGAATTACACCATCCTGATCGTCACCCATAATATGCAACAGGCAGCCCGCGTTTCAGACTACACTGCCATGATGATGCTCTACGGAGAAACCCGTTCCGGGACCGTGATTGAATTCGATGATACCAAAAAGATTTTCACCAACCCAAAAGACAAACGCACCGAAGACTATGTGACAGGTCGGTTTGGCTAAGTTTTGGCGATATAATACAGAACCAGGAAAAAAGCTGAGGAGTTATGCTTCGTAAAACATTTGAGAGTGAAATCCAACAGTTAAAAGATGATGTGCTTATGCTTGGCAGTATGGTCGAGAAAGCCGTTCTTGATTCGGTTGAGGCGCTGAAAAAGCGCGACATCAAAGCCTCTGAAAAGCTCTTTCTGGAAGATCAGGAAATCAACAAGAAACGCTTTGCTATCGAGAACCAATTAATGATCCTGATCGCCACCCAACAGCCCATGGCCCATGATCTGCGTCTGTTGGCTTCGTGCATGGAAATTATCTCAGAATTGGAACGCATGGGTGATTACGCCAAAGGCATCGCCAACATCAACATTCGGATGGGCGATGCGCCTCTTCTCAAGCCGTTAATTGACGTGCCTCGCATGGCCCAAAAGGGCGCGGACATGTTGCACCGCTCCCTGACCGCCTTTGTTAACGAGGATATCGAAACCGCCAAAACGATTCCCGTCGAAGACGATGAAGTAGATGCTCTTTATAATCAGGTGTACCGCGAATTGATGACCTTCGTCATTCAAGACCCCACAACCATCGAACGCGCCAACTGGCTTTTATGGGTGGCCCATAACCTCGAGCGCTTTGCAGACCGCGTGACGAACATCTGTGAACGGACCGTGTTCATCGTGACCGGTGAAATGAAGGAAATCAAATCCACTGACGATGAGTTTTGGCGCAATCAAGGCAAAGGAAATTAACAAAAAAATCCGCCATATCCTGGCGGATTTTTCTTATAGTATGCTCTTGCAAG
>Ga0070699_100000820_pt1 | contig 28792 bp, 44 predicted proteins | sample KBSK1503metaG_FD_65473 | JGI IMG/M metagenome (GOLD analysis project Ga0070699, IMG submission 65473) | Corn, switchgrass and miscanthus rhizosphere microbial communities from Kellogg Biological Station, Michigan, USA - KBS K1-50-3 metaG | ecosystem: Host-associated > Plants > Roots >...
CGTCACTCCAGAGCTCGCCCGTAGGTCGGGGTTCATGGGACTCGTCGACCTCCTGAAGATCGCCAACCACGGACGGGGGCGCCGCGTCTTCCTCGTCGAATTCCGGTATGTGAAACCGAGGTCGCGTCGGCCAACGGCCTGACCAGCGCTTGCTGCAGCCGCTCCCAGCGCCCTTCTTGGGAGAATGCCGAGCGTGCTACGTCCTGAGGTAGAATCGGGCATCTTGCACCCCGGGCAGGAGGCGAGAGAATGCGGGCGGAGATGACGCGGACGGTAGTTGTCCTGTACCTCGTAGCCGCGGCCCTTCCCGCGTTCCGTCGGGTCCGAACCCGCGCCGCCGCGAGGTATCTTTGAACTTGGCCTGCGGCGGAGTGCCCTTACATGCGACCCCTTCGGTATTCAATCAACGTCACTTTGGACGGGTGCTGCGATCATCGTGTAATGATCGCGGACGAAGACTTGCATCGTCACGCGGTCGAGAACCTCGACCAGGCCGATGCCCTGCTCTTTGGCCGGGTGACGTACGAAATGATGGAGGCAGCGTTCCGGCCGCCGGCGCAGCCGGGAGCGAGGCCCGAGTGGATGGAACCCTTCGCCCGGACGATCGACGCGGCAAAGAAGTACGTCGTGTCGACCACCCTGGACCGGGTCGATTGGAACGCGGAGCTCGTGCGCGGGGATCTGGGGAAGGCCGTTCAGCAGCTCAAGCGGGAGTCGGGTAAGGGGCTGTTCACCGGGGGCGTGAAGCTCCCGCTGGCGCTGGCGGAGCTGGGATTGATTGATGAGTACGAGTTCGTGGTGCATCCCAGGCTGGCGGGCCATGGGCCGACGTTGTTCGCGGGGCTATCGAAGCTGATCGACCTGAGGCTCGTGAGCCGGCTTGAGTTCGGCTCGGGGGCGGTGGCGATGCGGTATGAGCCGAGAAGATAGCCATCGGTGACGTCGCTGCCCAACCAGCGGCTGAAGCTGAGGCCGCGCCGTACATTGAGGAAATGAATCGTTCTTCTTCTGCGCGACGCAGCTTAGCCGCGATTCGTTGAACCGCCTTCTCGACGTACATTTGGGGACATGGACCCTACACTCAGTGGGTTTGCGCTCGGATTGCTCCTGGGAGCCGCGAAAGTAGGTGCTATTGGCACCGTAGCGTTCGGGATTGCCTGGTGGAGAACGCGCGCCAAGCTGAAGCGCCTCGAAGCGCAATTGCCCGATCCCGCCCGCCTTGAAGAACGTCTTGCCAACCTGGAACAAATCGCGGACTACACCGCCGGCCAGGTGAACCGGCTCGTCGAAGCACAGCCGACACTCCCGCAAAACAGCCCGCCATCAGACCCCGGGAATGCGTTACGTTCACACTGACCGAAGACCTCACGATATTAAGTCCGCGGTTGAGCGGGAATGATCGACAATACACTCTCCCTCACCACCACCCGACGTCGGAGGTTCCATGAAGCGAGTCACCGGCATTGGCGGCATCTTCTTCATAGCCAAAGATGCTCCGGCACTACAGGCTTGGTACAAGCGGCACCTCGCAATCGATGTCCAAGCATGGGGTGGCGCGGCTTTTCCGTGGACCGACGGTGAAGGTAAGCCGGTTGCCGGAACAACCGCCTGGCTTATTGCGTCGGCGAACAGTGACCAGTTTGCGCCCAGCACGGCACCTTTCATGGTCAACTACCGGGTGGAGGATCTCCACGCCCTGGTCAAAGTCTTGCGCGAAGAAGGCTGCAACGTTCTCGAGAAAATCGACGATTCCGAGTACGGGAAGTTTGGCTGGGTCATCGATCCGGAAGGAAACAAGGTAGAACTTTGGCAACCGCCAGCCGGCCAATGACCAGGGCCGTCGCCCTCAGCAGGAATCTGCGGCCTACCCTGCGGTTCGTTGCCCTGAGCATTGCGATGGCAGGAGCGCTTGGCGCTTGCACCGCGGTCAGACGTCCGACTCCGCCGCCGACTGCCGCAACCAACACGGGAACCGCCGAGGCGCGAGCCGTGCGCGCCGCCCGCGCTGCCCAGAACCTCGCGATCGCGGCCCTGGACACCGCAGCGGTGGCCAGCTTCTGGACCGAGGACGTCGAGATCCGCCGCGGGCTCGGGGCGCTGGTCGTGGGCCGGGATGCGTACAGGCGTCTCTTCAATCCCGACTCGGGGGCAGTGGCGCGCGGGGAGCAGCTCATCTATCAGCGCGAGCCGGCGAGCGTGGTCGTGAGCCTAATCTGGCCACTGGCGTACGAGGAAGGAGCGTGGGTCGGACACCTCGGCAGACCGGACGGTCCGGCGCTGATCGGCGGGCGCTACGCGGCGCAGTGGGTCAAGCGCGGGAACCGGTGGCTGATTCGCGGCGAGGTGTACGTGGCACTCACCTGCTCGGGGGCCGGTTGCGCGTCGTCGGCCGTCCCGTGAGTCCACAGTTGTCACTGCGACCTACGGAGTCTCGCGTAGCGGGGTGCGAGCGGTTGGTGTCGGAGGGCGCTTTTCGCGTGGAGCCCTGCGATTAACTTTTGCAGACGACTAAGACGCTTGAGGGGCTGAATATATGTCCGAGTCAACGCTTGGCGAGGGGATCGCTCATCACTGGTACGCGCGGCCCGTGCTCTTCGTGTCCGACGTTGAAGGCGCCCTGCGGTTTTACGTCGACAAAATGGGCTTCAAGAAGAAATGGAATGCAGGCGATGGGACAGTCTGCCAAGTCGACCGGGGAGGATGCGAAATCATTCTGTGCGAGGATCGGGCGCGCCAGGATAAGAGTCGCCTGTTCGTTGAGCTGACCCGGGATGGGATCGATGAACTTCGCCGCGAGCTTTCGGAACGCTCGGTGCCAACGGAGAAGACGTGGTGGGGCTACGACGCAATCCGAATCCTTGATCCCGACGGCAACGAACTTCTCTTTCCTCTTGACGAGACGAATGATCGCGAGCGACAGACATCACGACCGCCTGAACATTAGGTGCCGTTCCACGGCCTCAGGCACCAAGGGTCCCACCCCTCTCCGATCCAGGTGGCTGCAATGTCGACTTCAGGATCACCCAATGCCGAGGAGCTGGCTCGAGAGGTTCGGCTCTATGTCTTCCGACAAGCGGCAGAGACGGCCCGCGTTCCGCAAGCCCCAGAGATCGCTGCCGCCCTCCATCGCTCCGAAGCGGATGTCGTTGGCGCGGTGAAGCAGTTGGCGACCGGCAAAGTTCTGATCCTCGCTCCGAATGATGGGAACATCTGGGCCGCGAACCCGTTCTGCGCCGTCCCCTCCTGCTTCCGCGTCCAGGTCGGGGACAAGACTTATTCGGGGATCTGCATTTGGGACGCTCTGGGCATTTGTGCGGCGCTCGGCCACGATGCCGTTATCTCCGCACCATGCGGCGATTGCGGGGATCCCATGCGCCTCGAGATTCGGCAGAGCCGGCTCGCGCATAGTGAGGGTATCATCCATTTCGCGGTGCCCGCCCACCATTGGTGGGATAACATCGGCTTTACCTGAAGTACCATGCTCCTCTTCCGGTCGGAAGAGCACATCGATCGCTGGAGTCAGGCCCGGGATCTCCCTCGCGGGGCAACGCTCACGCCGGAACAAGGGTGGCGCCTGGCACACGGCTGGTATAAGGACAAGGTCAAACCGGATTGGCGGCGCCACACGCTCGAAGAAACCGAGGCATTGCTACGCGAGGTCGGTCTCACGGGTCCCTTCTGGAATCTCCGCGATGCCTAGTTGCTCCGATGCGTCCCGGAAAAGGCATCTAACAACCGCTTGCGACCGCCCGGGCCCAAGCGCTTCGGCCGGCGCGAGGTGAGGCTCTGTGTGGACTGACGAGATTCGGCCGGCTACCTCGAGAGTGCACCGGCGTCGTATTATCGTCGGTTTGGCGCTAGGTGTTGTGGCAGGTGCTGTGTCCGTCGCCGTAGCCGGAGGACTTGTGCCGATCACAGCGGCTGCCATTCCGGTCGTGGCGGCTGTTGGAGGCGCGTGGCTCCTTGGCTCTTCGCCCGAACGCACGCTGGGCCCTCGATCCCGTCCCCTGCCAAGCTTGGACCACCCGCCTTCGAATCTGGACTCGGAACAAGACATCCTCGCTGCCGACGATATCCGCGAGGCCACAGTGGGGTACTTCGGTCGATTGCGGGTGACGCCGCAAACACTAGTCATGGAGCGACTCCTCGCAATGACGGCGGCACGAGTTGAGGATCTCGCTTGGGCCTACGGCGTCCGCGATCTGAGTCGCCGCTGGATACCTTTTCTGACCGACGCTTCGCTCGTGCTCAAGTTTGGCAATGGTTCGGAGCTTACGTTGCCATGCTTCAACCGCCAAGTAATCCCTTGCTTGTCTGCCCTCCGGTACTTCGCCGGACATGCCGCGCTGGGATGGGACGCCGAGCTGGCGTCCTCGTGGGAGACAAATCGGGCGGCTTTCGTGGCGTCGGTACAAGCGAGGCTTGGCCGCGTTTCGGGAGCGGGCGGAGACGCCTAACCAGCTTGCCTGCTGCCGGGGCGTCAACGCCTCGGCGGAGCCGCGCTGGCTTCACCGCCGAGTGCGGGGTAATCTCCATAGGCTGGGGGTGGGCGTTGGCCAGCGGCCCCGCAGCAGAAGCGCAAGGCGTTAGACGGATGCGGTAAGATCATGGTCTTCCAGAGCCCGCTCTGCATCGTTTTTCTGTTTCTCGCAGTGCAAGGCTGCCAAGGTGCTCGGCAGCCATCCCCCGCCGTTCTTGCTCAGGCGCGTCGGGAACTGGAATCGCGCGGTCGGGCTGACCAAGAGATCAGGGAAGGCTTTGGCACCGGCGGCCGCATCGACTCTGCCCAAGGGGCAGCGATGGCCCGAACCGATTCCGCAAACACGGCATGGTTGAAAGAACATGTGGCACGCTGGGGATGGCCCACTCAAGCTCAAGTCGGCCGAGAGGCTGTAGGCGCCGCCTTCCTGATCGTGCAGCACGCCGTCCACGATACGGCGTTCATGCGCGCAATGCTCCCGGCCATCGAAGAGAGCTATCACCGCGACGATCTGGACGGGGGCGCCGTGGCCTTGCTCGCGGACCGCCTGGAGGTCAAGGCCGGCCGACCTCAGATCTATGGCACTCAACTCTCATTGCGGGATGGCCGTTGGGTGCTGGATCCTGTTGCTGATTCAGCCCGGGTGGATGAGCGGCGATGGAGGATGGGCTTGCCGCCCCTGGCGGAGTATCTGCGGGTTGTAGACTCCGTCCTTCGCGCGCCGTAGATCACCAACCTCGAATGGCCGTGCTCTCGTTCTGGTCCGGGATTGACTGACATTCGGCGGCACCGCACGCTCAGGAGGATCCATCAGGAGGCAAAATATGACTCACCGCATGGAACTCGACGCTTTTTTCAAGGCCTGGGATACTGAAGCCGAGAACACCATCCGCCTGTTCGAGGCGCTCCCCGTTGACCAGTACGATTTCCGGCCCGACCCGAAGGGCCGTTCGATAGGCGAGCTCGCATGGCATCTCAGCGAGATCGATGCATGCTTGACATTTGGAATAGCCGAAGGGCGCTTCAGTCTCGAGGACGAACCCCCAGACCTTAAACGCCCACGCGAGATCCCATTCCTTGCTCCCGGATTTCGTCGCGTCCATGAGCAAGCGGTGGCACGACTCCGCACACTTCAGAACGATCAACTTGATCAAACCGTGACATTCTTTGATGGCCGCCGACTCACGATTCGGGATGTGCTCTGGGACCAGCTGCTCCATCACCTGATACACCATCGAGCGCAGCTCGTCCTCTTGTGTCGAATGGCAGGGGGCACGCCACCGGGGTTCTACGGCCCCAATCGTGAAGAGATGCAGGTCATGCGGGACCGGATGACAGCCGGGAAGGCCTAGCCCTATGAGCACGACGACCCGGAGGACGATGATGGTATTGAAACATTGCTGCGGAGTGGCCGTTTCCCTCGTGCTCGTTTCCCTCAGCACTGCGTCTGCTCAAACTCAGCCGCAAGACTCGCTCGAGGCTCTGATTCGGCGTCTCGACCAAGCCGAGGCTCAGGGACTGTTGCACCGGGACTCAACTGCCTTGAGGAAGCTCTGGGCTCCTGATTTTACGGTCAACAATCCGCGCAACAGCATCACGCGGGGCAGCGACGAGGTGGTTGCCCTCATCCGCAATGGCACCATCGATTATTCGACCTTCGTGCGCGAGATCGAAACGATCCTATTCCATGGCAGTACGGTGATCGTGATGGGATCGGAAACGATTACGCCCGTCAACAAAGCTCCCCTGGCAGGCCAGACCGTGCGGCGCCGGTTTACCCACTTTTGGATGCAGCGAAACGGCGAGTGGCGTTTGACCGCGCGACATGCCAACGTGGTCTGCCCCACATAGTGCGAGCGCACTTGCGGTAGCACCAACGGCTGCGCCTGGACCCACAGAGGTCGTATGCGACGATCGTTCTTCTCCTGGTCGCCTCCATGCAGGATGACGCCGTGAGGCCCGTACCTGAGGCGGCAAACGTCGGCGTTGCACGTCCACCTCTGGTGTACCTGGGCTCGATAGCCCTCGGCGTGATTCTTCATTTCGTCAGGCCGGTGTCGCTTTTCCCGCGTGGCGTGAGCTCGCGCTTCGGAGCCGCTGTGGTTCTGTTCGCGATCGGCTTGTTTGTCTCCGCCGTTCGCACCTTCCGGGCAGCGGGCACCCCAGTCCCAGGCAATCAGCCCACGACGACAATCGTGGGCTCCGGACCCTATCGTTTCAGTCGCAACCCGATCTACCTGGCCTTCTCCCTTTTCCAGCTCGGCATCGCGCTGTGGGTGAACACCCTGTGGTTGGTCCTCACGCTCCTTGTCGCGATGGCCATCATGTCGCTCGTCGTGATCCCGAGAGAGGAGCGGTACCTGGAGGCACGCTTCCCTTCCGAGTATCCGCCGTACAAGGCTTCGGTGCGTCGCTGGCTCTAGCGCTGCCTAACCGCGCCCACTCCCCCAACCAGTTTGGCCTCGTCCTTCCGCCGCATGCATATCTCATATCAATATGCTACTTGACGACAAACGATATGTAGATTATCGTTAATCAATAAGTATAGGTTGGAATTCCGTACAGCAAAGGAAAAGGCTCCATGACCCATTCCTACCCCCTGGCACTGTCGCGGCGAGTCCTCCGCATCCTGATCAAGCTGAACCTGCTGTTCGGCGTCCTCATCCTCGCGTTGCTGGTCACCAGCGTGGTGGTCGAGGAGCCGGTGATGCGCGCCCTGGGCGCCGGGTCGCCGGAGGCCAACGCGAAGCTGTACCTGGGCATGCGCCTGGTCGCGGTGATCGGACTTGCCGGGGTGCCGCTGGTGCACTTCCTCCTGACCCGGCTCCTGGCCATCGTCGACACGGTCCGGGACGGAAACCCGTTCGTGATGGCGAATGCGGCGCGGCTCCAGCGGATCGCCTGGGCGGTGCTCATCCTGGAGCTGATGCATCTCGCCGTCGCCGTCATCGCCGCCGCGGTGTCCACGGCCGCGGCGCCGTTCGACATTAGCCGGCGCTTCTCCCTGACCCCATGGCTCGCGGTGCTGCTGCTCTTTGTGCTGGCCCGCGTCTTCGAGCAGGGCGCTCGCATGCGCGAAGAGCTCGAAGGCACGGTCTGACCATGGCGATCATCGTCACGCTGGACGACATGCTCCACCAGCGCCGCATGACGCTGACGGAGCTGTCCGAACAGATCGGCATCACGCTCGCCAACCTGTCGATCCTGAAAACCGGCAAGGCCCGCGCGATCCGCTTCTCCACGCTCGAGGCCATTTGCGAGGCACTGCAGTGCCAGCCAGGTGACCTGCTCGCATTCGCCTCAGCCTCGGAAGCAGGAAAGGAAGTCGCGTGAATACCACCGCGACGATGGGGCGACGGGCGGAGATGTCGCCCAAGACCAGGGCCAGGCTCATTGGTGTGCTCTTCCTGATCACCATGGTGGGGGGAGGCTTCGCCCAGGGCTTCGTCGCCGGAAGTATCATCGTCTCCGGCGACGCCGCGACCACGGCCGGCAACATCCTGTCCCACCAGACGCTGTACCGGCTCGGCTTCGCCGTCTACCTGGTCGAGATGGCCTGCCAGATCGCGATGACGGTGCTCTTCTACGAGCTGCTCAAGCCGGCGAGCAAGACGGCGTCTGCCCTGGCGCTGGCCTTCGGGCTGATCGGTTGCACCGTCAAGACGCTGGCCCGCCTCTTCTTCGCAGCGCCCCTGCTGGTCCTGGGCGGCGCCCACTACCTGAGCATCTTCGACCCGAAACAGCTCCAGGCCCTGGCGTTTTTCTCGCTCCGGATGAATTACACGGTCGAGACGATCGCCATGGTGTTCTTCGGACTCAATACGCTCCTGACGGGCTACCTGGTGTTCCGGTCCGCCTTCCTGCCTCGCGCCCTGGGCGTGGTGTCGGTGGTGGGCGGCCTGGGGTGGCTGCTCTATCTGTACGAGCCGCTGGCGCACCGGCTGGAGTCCTGGATCATGGGGGCTGGCGTCATCGGGGCCCTGGTGACGGTACTCTGGTTCCTGGTGAAGGGGGTCGACGAGCAGCGATGGAGGGAACAGGCCAACGCCAACAGGGGAGATACCACATGAAACACAGCACGATGTTGACCGTCGCGTCGCTGCTCTCGATCGTCTTCCTGGTTTTTCACATGACGGACGACATCCTCCGCGAGGGCGGAATGGCCCTGAGAGGGACCTCGAACTTGACTGTGGTGCTCATCCTGGGCCTCTGGCTGTACGGGACCCTGGTGCTCGCCGAACGGAAGTCAGGGTACATCATCATGCTGGTCGGATCGCTGATCGCGGTGGGCATGCCCGTCCTCCACATGGCCCTGGCGCGAAACGTCATCACCAACGAGCTCGGCCGGGCCCGGGGAGACTACCTCTTCGTCTGGACGCTCCTCGCGGTCGGCGTGACCGGGCTCTTCTCCCTCATCCTCTCGGTGCGCTGCCTGCGGAACCCGCAATGGGGCCAGTCCCGGTAGGACCAGCCGCCGCGAGGTATGTTTGTTCGGCGGCTGATATTACCGGCCGGCAGGCTTGAGCCTTTCCGCCGACATGTCGTCTCGTCGATCCCAAAGCCCGGAGCACCGCATGTCCGCACGCGTCACCACGATGTTGCCGCTGCTCCTCCTGGTTCAGGCGACCCTGGCCTCGGCCCAGGTCACCGCGATACGTGCCGGACGCGTCGTGGATCCCGACGCGGGGACCGCCGCGGAGAGACAGGTCATCCTGGTCGAAAACGGCAGGATCACGGCGATCGGAAACAACGTGACGATTCCGGCCGGCGCCCGGGTCATCGACCTCTCGGCGTCGACGGTGTCTCCGGGGCTGGTGGACGCGCACACGCATCTCTGCATGGCGGTCCAGGATCGCCGAGATGCTGGCAATTATTACTACACGACGCTGCGCGATCCGGATGCGATGCGGGCGATCCAGGGCGTCGTCAATGCACGGACCATGCTGCAGGCAGGGTTCACCAGCGTGCGCGACGTCGGTAACGAGGGGAATTACGCCTGCGTCCAGGTGCGTAGCGCCATCCAGCAGGGCTGGATCGTCGGGCCGACGATGATCACGGCGGGGCGCATCATCGCGCCGTACGGCGGGCAGTTCCACCTGCAGCCCGACAAGCCCGCGCTGGCCGAACCGGAATACTACTTCGCCGACACGCGTGACGAGATGATCAAGGCGGTGCGCGAGAACGTGCACTACGGCGCGACGGTCATCAAGATCGTGGTGGACGACCAACGCTACATCTACTCGGTCGATGACATCGCCTTCATCAAGGCGCAAGCGGCCGCGTCCGGGCTGAAGCTGGCGGCGCATGCGTGGACCCAGCCGGGGGCACACAATGCGGCGGCCGCGGGTGTGACGTCCATCGAGCACGGCTTCGACATGACGGACGAAGACCTCGAGTTGACGAAGAAGAACGGCGTCGCACTGGTGGGGACGGAATACCTCGCCAACGGCGATACCACCGCGGCCCATCGCCAATGGGTCGATCGGCTCCGCCGGGCATACAAAGTGGGCGTCCTGCTGGTCTATGGCACCGACGCCACGCCTTTCATCGTCGGGACCAGCCGTGGCGTCGATGCGATGACCGGCATTGACCCCTGGGTCGAGGCGGGCATTCCCGCTCCTGTCATCCTCAAGGCCATGACGACGAACGCCACGCGCCTGCTCGGCGTCGATGGGGTGCGGGGGACACTCAAGGTGGGCCAGTACGCCGATCTCATCGCCACTCCGGATAATCCGCTGACCAACATCCAGACGCTCAAGCAGGTGAGCTTCGTCATGAAGAACGGCAAGATCGTGGAACGCTGACGGCGCAACCGTGACCCGGACCAGCGAGGCACTCGACATGGACACCCGCACAGCAGCGCCGACGAGCATTGACGGGTACATCGCGGCCTCTGCGCCAAAGATACAGCCGGTCCTTCGGAAGATCCGGCGAACCATCGGCGCCGCCGCGCCTGACGCCGATGAGGTCATCAGTTACCGGATGCCCGCATTTCGGCTGCACGGGATCCTCGTATACTTTGCCGCCTTCAAGCACCACATTGGCCTCTTTCCACCGGTGTCAGGCGATGCGATGCTCGAAAAGGCGATCGCTCCGTACGCGGGACCCAAGGGCAATCTGAAGTTTCCGCTCGATCAACCGATACCCTACGCTCTCATCAAGCGGATCGTGCTCCTGCGGGTAAAACAAGACCGCGCTCGAGTCGCCGAGGCACGAAGAAGGCGATAGGGGCACGAGCAGGAGCACGTCGCGTTCGACCGCACAAAACCTCCTACTCGAGCTCACCGCGTGCTGCTCATGTTCCGCGATGCCACCCTTGCCGATGCAGGTGTTATCGCCGCGGTACAGAATGCGGCGGCCGGAGCCCTTACGGCGCGGTTTGGCGAAGGCCATTGGTCATCCCTCGAGACCGAACGGGGGGCCGTCCTGGCGCAACGCCACGCGCGAGTTCGCGTTGGAAGTTCGGGGAAGCGCATCGTCACGGTCCTGCGCCTGGCGCCCAAGAAGCCCTGGGCGATCGACGTCTCATACTTCACGCCCGTGAAACGGCCCCTTTACCTTACCGGGATGGTGGTCTCGGTGGCCCATCAAGGTCAGGGCCTGGGCCGACTGGCACTCGAAGACGCCCGAGCAATGGCTCAAGGTTGGCCTGCGGACGCTATTCGCCTGGATGCCTACGATGCCGCCGCAGGAGGGGGCGGGTTTTACGCGAAGTGTGGCTTCCAGGAGCGTGGTCACGTGGTGTACAAGGGTACTCCTCTCGCATACTACGAACTCCTGGTCACCCCGGCAGTCGGACACACCAGCGCGGGCTAACCCGCGCGCGCTGCGGCGTCTTCGGCCTCGCGCTGGGCCTCCGCGAGTCGGCTCAGGTCCTCGCCAAGAAGGCGCGCGGCGTCCATCAGTGTCGTGAGCGGCGCGAGATCGTTCGCGTTGGCGTGCAGACGGAGGAGGTCGAGCCGGATGCTTTCCAGCGCGGCGACACTATCGGCAAGGTGCGCCTTCGCCCTCTCGCTCCGCGCAGCCAGGGCCTCTGCGTCGCCTGATCCGGAGGGGGCAAGCGCCGCGAGCAGATCCATCTCGGCGCGCGCCTCGGCCGCGAGTGCCTCGAGCGCCGCGACGGTTGCAGGCAGCTCGGCGAGCTGCTCCCGGTAGGCTTTCGGTAACGCCTCGAAGAGCTCGGCGGCGGCAACGCCGAGAGCGGCCTCGGTGGGGCGGAACACACCACCACCGACCGCGCGCGACTGCTCCGGAGCTCCCAGGCGCCGCGCAAGCCATTCCCCCGCTCGGCTCTTCCAGAGGCGCTCGCGGATCCCCGTCTGCCACCAGCTGCGGATCCGGTCTGGAATGAACTGTACGCCGAGCGCGTTACTCAAAGCTCCCAGGGCCATTGTGCTGAGCACCGGCGCGAGAATGAACAGGAGGCCGCCGCGATTCTCGTGGATCACCTCCAGGAGGACCAGCACGAAGGTGACCGCGAGCCAGGTCGCCGAACCGACCGTCGCGAGTCGCAGGACTCGGTGCGCGGTGGGCTCGGCTTCATCTCGACCCACCGCCTCGGTCTCGGCCCGCTCGCGCCGCCCGATTGCGAGCGCAGCCCGAAGATCGGCGAGCGTGTGCCCGGCGCGGAACTGCCGCAGCGCCTGGTTGAGGTGGAATCCGACGATCGGAATGATTGGCAGCGAGGCAATCGCCGCGAGGAGCACGATATCGGCCGGTCCGTCCGGCCGCTTGCCGGCCAGCCAGATGAGGAGGTTGATCAGGGTCATGGTGCCGAACACTCCGGACCACGCCATGTAGGGGACAACGAGCGGATTCCGCACGCCGAGCCAGGCACGCAGGGTAGGCGGCAGAGCCGGCCTCGCATCAGGCGGGGGGGCGAGCGCATCCGCCAACGCCTCTCCGTCGGCGAATCGCTCCGCCGGATCACGGGCGAGACACCGGTCGATTGCCGCGGCGAGCGCAGACGGCAGCCCGGGCGCCGCGCGCATCACGCCCGGCGGCTCCTCGGTCGCCTGGCGCAGGAGCAGGGCAGGGAGGTTCGACGACTCGAAGGGCAGCCGTCCGCTCACCGCGAGATACCCGACCACGCCGAGCGCGTAAATGTCACTGCGCCCGTCGAGCGGCTCGTCGGCGGCCTGTTCCGGGCTCATGAAATGCGCCGTCCCGACGACCTTCCCAGCGTCGGTCGCGGCGACCGCGTCGGCGCCACCCTGCGCGATGCCGAAGTCGGTCACGAGCGCGCGGCCCGTGCCCGCCTCGAGCAGGATGTTGTCCGGCTTTACGTCGCGGTGCACGATGCCGCGTCCATGCGCGTAGGCGAGCGCCCAGGCTACTTCGCGGAGCACGCGCGTCGCATCGGCCGGAGAGAGGGGACCGCGGGTGCGGAGTCGCTCGCCGACGGTTTCTCCCTCGACGTAGCTCATGACGAAGAAGACGAATCCACGCGCCTCGCCGACCCGATGGATCGGGACGATATACGGGTGCGAGAGTCCGGCCGCCATGCGCGCCTCGCGCAGGAACCGCTCGCGCGCCGTCGCGTCGCGCGCGAGGTGCGTCGGCAAGACCTTGATGGCGACGTCGCGATCCAGCTGCACATCGCGGGCGAGGTAGACCACCCCCATGCCGCCGCGGCCGAGCTCGCGCTGGAGCGAGTACTCGCCGGCCAGAGCGGCCTGCAGGTCGAGAAACTCCGTGGACGGCTGCGTCATGACGTCAATACTGCGATCAGTCGTCGGCCACGTCCGCACCGGCGTCGAGCAGCTCCCGCTCCCGGCCCATTCTGGCCAGCGCCAGCGAACCGGCGGCAGAAGCCGCGCCGAGCAGAGTCAGAGGAACGATGATCAGGCCACTGAGCCCGATCGCGGCAACCCCCGCCACGCCCAGCAGTGCACCCGTCACCGCCCCCAACACGCCGAATCGGGGAAGCGACAGATCATTGAATCGGCGACGGCCGTCCGCCATCCCGAGCATTACGGAGAAGATGACACCGCCGAGGAAACCGGGGATCCCGAGCACCATCGGCCAGATGTCGGCGATGCGTCCGTGCGAATCCACGAACGTCTCCATCACAAGAAGGCCGACGAGCCCCCATCCGACTGCCCAGGTCAGCCCCACGACGACCGCACCGCGGATGCGTCTCAGCCACGTCCTCATTACTTGCTCCCGTGCGATCGGGTGTGTACTCTATGATATAAAGTACTCTGTGTTGTCGCAACCCAGGAGACACGCTGTGGCGCGCATTCGGTATTCCATTGCCATGAGTCTAGATGGCTACATCGCCGGTCCCAAGGTATTGTCTCCCGAACGATGCGTATTGGACGAAGCGTCCTGCTCATGCTAGTCCCTGTCGCGCCGCTCTCCGGCCAGGTCGCCGAGCAGCGCGCTGTCGACCTGGACCACGTCATCCTGGCCACTCCTCGGCTGGCCTGGGGAATGGATGAGTTCGCGCGTCTTACCGGCGTTGTGCCGCGGCGGGGTGGCCAACATCCTGGTCGCGGGACTGAGAACGCCCTCGTGACGCTCGGATCCGGTCATTACCTGGAGTTACTCGCGCCGATCACACCGAAGGCGGATTCCACCGCTCCCCGTCTCATCCCGTTGGGGTGGGCCCTGCATACGCATGATCTCGGAAGCGTCGTGGCGCGCCTCCGTACCTCAGGCTTTTCGGTTGCAGGTCCCCTGCCCGGGTCGCGACGGACCCTCGACAGCACGCTCCTGGAGTGGCGGACTGCCGCCGCCGCCGGTCCCGGCCTCGAGGGAGCCCCGTTCTTCATCGAATGGGCGGCGAGTACGCTCCATCCGAGTACGACGTCGCCGGAGGGCTGCCGTCTCGTCACGTTGCAACTCTCGGCGCCAGACACCACCCGGCTTCACGACTTCTTCCGTGCGGTGGACTATCCGGTCGTTCTCCGCCCGGCGAGCCCGGGCGGTCTGCACCTCACGCTCGACTGTCCGCGCGGTCGTGTCGTCTTCGCTCCCTAGGGGCCGGGAGCGCCACCACGGAACCCCCCGCCAGGTTGCTGGACTTGGACTCGTCGCCCATTCAGGATGTCATATGGCCCGGTTCGCATTTCGACTCCCGCTCGCCCTGCTCCTCACGGGCCTCAGTCCCGCTTCGCTGCATGGGCAAGCCAGCTCCGTCGCGCTCTCACTGATAGGCGCGGGTGGCACCGCAAAAACTCTTTCCTTCGCGGACCTCCAGGCTCTGCCCCAGATCGACGTCGTCGTGGTGAACAAGGACAGCTCCCGAACCACTTTTCGCGGCCCCACGCTGCGGTCGTTGATGACATTGGTGGGTGCGCCGGCCGGGCACGAGTTGCGCGGACCCAGCATGCTGCTCGCGGTGGTGGCCGAGGCCGCGGATAGCTACCGGGTGGCCTACATGCTCGCCGAAATCGACGAACAGTTCGGAGTGCGACAGGCGATCGTAGCCGTGACCCAGGACCGCGCCCCCCTTTCGGCCACCGATGGCCCGTTGCGGATCATCCTGGCAGGGGAAGATCATCGCGCACGCTGGATTCGTCAGGTCGTACGACTTCGCCTCGTCCCAGTGATCTAGCGTCGTCAGCCGGCATCACATTCCTGAACACGGACAATCATGACTCCCACCGAGACGAAGCCGCGAGTGACATCCTTCGCTCCACAGTTTCTGGTCGACGACCTTGCCCGCTCGATCGCCTACTACCAGAAGCTCGGTTTCACATTCGGCGCGCCGTGGGACGGGTTCTACGCGATCGGTCAGCTGGACGGGCTGGAGCTCCACCTGAAGGAAGCGCCCAAGCACGCAGAGGAGCGCCGACACCGTCGTGCGAACGAGCACCTCGACGCGGCGGCCGGTGTGGACGGCATCGAGGCGTTTTATGCGCAGTGTGTCACGAACGGCGCGACGATCATCAAGCCGCTCGCCGCGACCCCGTGGGGCACGAAGGATTTCTACATCGAGGACCCCGATGGCTATGTCGTCAGCTTCGGGGGCCGCCCGGCCGGACGATCATGATCAGGGCTGCGCTGCTGGTCCTGTTGTCGGTTTTCGCCCTTGTCTTCATCACCGGATGGAGGCGGGCTGCAGCATCGCCCGGCGCCGACACCATTGGACAACCGCAGCACAAGCCTTCCCTGGTGCAGCTCGCGATCGGATTCGTCACCGACTTCTTCGATACACTGGGGATCGGCTCGTTTGAAACGACCACGACCGCTTACAAGCTGTTGCATGTGGTTCCCGATGAGCGCGTGGTCGGCACCATGCTGGCCGGGCATTCGCTCCCGGTTCTGGTGCAGGCGTTCATCTTCCTGGTTGTCGTGCGAGTGGATCCGGTGGTGCTCGCTTCACTGATTGCCGTATCGATTCTTGGCAGCTGGCTGGGCGCTGGTATCGCGTCGCGATTGCCTCGGCGGCCGATTCAGATCGGCATCGGCATTGGTTTGTTCGCCGCGGCCTTTTTCATGTTGATGAGCCAGCTCGGAATGTTTCCCGGTGCAGGCACCGCGCTCACGCTGACGCCCGGCAAGCTGACGATCGCCCTGATCGCGAACTTCACTCTCGGCGCCCTGCTGATGCTCGGCATCGGCAGCTACGCCCCGTCGCTGATTCTGTTCAGCCTGCTCGGGATGGACCCGCGCGCCGCATTCCCCGTCATGATGAGCTCCGGAGCGATGATGGGAATGGTCGGCGGACTGCGATTCATGAAAGCCGGGCGCTTCGACACGCGGGCCGCCTTGGGCCTTACCCTCGGCGGAATCCCGGGGGTGCTCGTCGCGGGACTTCTGGTACGCTCGCTTCCGCTGAGCTGGCTCCGATGGATGGTGGTATTCGTCGTCGTCTATGCGGCGACGATGATGTTGCGATCCGCTTTGTCTCAGCGGCGCTCCGGCACAGCAGGTGAGACTCTGCTGAAACCGGAGCCGGCGTCATGATGCCCCCGGGCCGCCCTACTGCCGCTTGAGGATGAAATAGCTGCCGGGGCCGCCGTCGAAGCGCAGCTCGGTGGCCGCACCGCTGGTGCCGGTCTGGCGGAAGATCAGGAACGAATTTCCCTGGCGGAACGTCAGCCCCTCGACCCACGGGAGTGACCGCTTGGGCGAGCCATTCACCGAGGCCTCGATGCCTTGCGCGCCCTGGGTCACCTCCACGACCATCTCGCGTCCACGCGAGGGTCCTTTGTAGGTGCCGAGCAGCGGCATCGCGTCGCCGGCGAACGGCTTCACCTCCGGAAGCTTCCACGGCAGCAGCTCCGCCGCGAGCTCTGCCGTCACAGCGCCAGGATCGATGTTCCCGCCGCTGTTCATGAGCACGACGATCGCCGCCCGGGCGTCGGGATACCAGGTTGCGTGGGCAGTGAAACCGGCGATCGAGCCGCCGTGCCCGATATAGTTGAGGCCGCGAGCGTCCTTGCCGACCGCGATGCCCATCGCGTACCTGGTCAGTGTGCCGTCATTCAGCCTGGCCGGGGTGATCAGCTCGGCGTAGGACGCGGGCGAGAGGACCTTGCCGCCGTGCAGCGCCTTGAGCCAGGTGACCAGGTCGCCCGCCGTCGAGCAGAGCGAGCCCGCGGAGAAGGGCCAGGTGTGGACGTTGACCGGTGCACGGCGGATCGCGCCGTTCTGGACGCCATATCCGTGCGCGCGGCGCTCTACGTTTTCCGAGCTGTTGCAATACATGCTGCGCTTCATACCCAACGGCTCGAACAGCTTCTTCTCGACGTAGTCTTCGTAGGTCCCGCCGCTCGCCTTCTCCACCACGAGCCCAAGGAGCCAGAACGCCGAGTTGTTGTAGATCTGCGCTTCGCCGGTCTTGAAATCGAACGGATAGCGCTTGATGAGGGCGTAGGCCGAATCGCGAGGGAACCGGGGATTGACCGAGAGGTTGCCGAACTCCGGTATCTCGGTGAGTCCCTTGATCCCGGAGGTATGATCCAGGAGTCGCCGCAGCGTCAGCGTGTTGCCGCGCGTGTCGAAATCAGGGAACCATTTCGTGATGGGATCATCCAGCGAGAGCTTCCCTTCGTCGCGGAGCTGCAGGATGGCGACGGCGGTGAACTGCTTGGTGATGGAGCCGATCTCGAACATCGCGTCGGCGGGCAGGGGGACGTTCCATTCGACGTCCGCCTTGCCGAAGCCCTTCAGGAGCAGGGTGTCGTTGCCCCTCACGACGGCGGCGGCGATGCCCACGGCGCGATTCTCGAGGACTCCCGAGCCGGCGAGCGAGTCGAGCTTCTTGACGAGCGCAGCACGATCGGACTGCGCACCGGCGGGCGCGACACTGGTCCCGAACAGGACGAACGCCGTCAGGGATGACCGTAGAATGACCAGCTTGGACATGGGCTTCCGGGGGCAAGGTGGTTCAGGGAAGAAGGTGCACCTACGTTGAGACCAGTGGCCAGGTTTCGTTCAGCGTTCCATAGCCTCTTCCACCCGCGCCGCCCGCATCAGCAGGTAGTTTCGCTCCGGCAGGCTCGTGGTCTTCTCGGCCGCTTGCCGGTAGAGCGTCACCGCCGCTCTGCGCTCGCCGGCCCGCTCCAGCAGATGCGCACGCACCGCATCGAGCCGATGACCGGCTCGCAGGCGCTCGTCGTCCTGGAGCGGCGCGAGCAAGGCGAGTCCCGCTTCGGGACCTTCGACCATCGCCGTCGCAATCGCATGACTGAGCGCCACCACCGGGTTATCGCTCATCCGCTTGAGCATTTCATACAGCGCCAGGATCTGCGGCCAGTCGGTGTCGCCGACGCTTTCGGCTTCGTCGTGCAGGGCCGCGATCGCAGCCTGCACCTGATAAGCGCCCACCGATCCCATGGCCAGCGCTGCACTCGCCAGGGCCACGCCTTCCGCGATGGCCTCGCGGTCCCAGAGGGTGCGATCCTGTTCGTCGAGCGGAATCAATGCACCCTCCGGCCCGGTGCGCGCCGCCCGGCGGGCATCGGTCAAGAGCAAGAGCGCCAGTAACCCCGCGACGTCTCCGTTGCTGGGAAGGAACCGGTGGACCTGGCGGGTCAACCGGATCGCTTCGCTCGACAGGTCGGTGCGCAGCAGCGTGGCGCCGGTGCTGGCGGCATACCCCTCATTGAAGATGAGATACAACACCTGCAGGACCGGGCCTAGCCGCTCGGCATATTCGGCGGCCTCGGGCAGGCGAAACGGCACGCCCGACGCCTTGATGCTCTGCTTGGCCCGGCTGATCCGCTGCCCGATGGTCGCTTCGGGCACCAGGAACGCCCTGGCAATCTCCACGGTGGTGAGTCCACCCACCGCGCGCAGTGTGAGTGCCACCGCGGAGGCCGGCGTGAGCGCTCGGTGACAGCACATGAACAAGAGGACGAGGGTGTCGTTGGGGTCGAGCGCCACCTCCTCGTGCAGTACCGGGTCGACCGCGACGGGGCTCTCGTCGGCCACTACCATTTCGCGGTTCCGGCGGGTGATCTCGCTCCGGAGCGCATCGGTCAGCCGGTACCGCGCCACCCGGATCAGCCAGCCGAGCGGCTGATCCGGAATGCCCTGGCTCGGCCACTGCTCCGCCGCGGCGATCAGGGCTTCCTGCACCGCGTCTTCCGACGCCGCGAAGTCGTGCGAGCGCCGGACCAGCGCGGCGAGCGCCTGGGGCGCCAGGTCGCGCAGCAGGCGCTCGACTGTCACCCCACCTCTTTGGGCGGCCCGCTCATGATTTGCCGCACCTCGATCCACAGATGCTCGATCAGCTTTCCGTCGGCGCCCATGACCGGTGCGCCCGGTGCGGTGGAGGCTTCGGCGGCGATCTGAAGGGCGCGTTCGGGGCTGTCGACGTCGACGATCCAGTAGCCCGCGAGGAATTCCTTGGACTCGGGAAAGACCCCGTCGGTGATCGGCTTGCCGTCCTTGCCGGCGCGCACCAGCTTCGCCTCGGTCGGCGCCGCCAATCCCTCCGCGCCCACCAGCTCGCCGGCGTCCTTGAGCTTCTTGTTGAGCCCATGCATGAACGCGATGTTCGCCTCCAGAATCTTCCGTGGCCAGCTCATGTACTGGGTGTAGCCGTCCCGCGGGGTGTTCATGATCAGCATGTATTTCATGGACTCCTCCTTATGTCTCCGGGAACCCGGGGTGGGCGCCCTGTATCACTGAGTCGGAGCCGGAAGGCGGATTTCGACATCGGGGGTAAGGTAAGGCGAGGCGGGAAGGACGGGAGAGCGTTCAAAATCGACAACTGGAGCTGAGGCGCCACCTGGTCAGGGTTTTCTCCGTGCTGGTGCGGCCCGCACTGCACAGCTGTATGCTATGCCGGCGCTGAACCCGGTCCGATGGAGGATTGATGCCCACGAATCGCCTGACCAACCCGATCGATGCCCGCACGAGTTCCGATCAGATCCTCATGCTCGAGCGGGGCGCCCTCGACCGGTGGGGCAACGCCGACCCCGGCGGCTTTCTGGAAGTGTATGCGCCAGATGTGACCTACTTCGACCCGGTCACGGTCGCGCGCATCGACGGGCATCCAGCGATGGTGGATTAGTACCGGCCGTGGGCCGGCAAGATCCAGATCGACCGCTATGAGTTGCTCAACCCGCCGATCGTCGTTCGAGACACGATGGCGCTCCTCACCTACAACCTGGTGAATTACATTCAGGACGCTCAAGGTGTCGAATCGGTGGGGAGTCGCTGGAATGCAACGACGGTGTATCCGCACCGCGGACACATGGAAGGCGGTCCACTCGCACTGGTCGTTCACCTGCCACGCGGCATTTCAGAACCTGTCGCCTGAGGCGTCCGAGCGGCAGGGGCGTGAGGGATGGGCCGGCACAAAGGGAAAGGAACCTCTGGAGATGAAGGGAACGCTCGAGAAGGCCTTCGGCTACCAGGGTGACAACATGAACCTCCCGGTGCAGCATCTTTCGGCTGCGCTGGCGTTTTACGAAAGCGTACTCGGGTTTCGCGTCGTCTCGCGGACCGACACACCCCACAAGGCGGCCGTCCTCCACCGCGATGCGGTTCAGATCGGTCTCGCCGAGAATGGCGGCGACCCAACTCAGGACGGCTGTGCCTTCCACGTGACGAACCTCGAGTCATTGTACAGCGAGTTCCAGGCCCGCGGGCTCCAGAAGCCACGTTCTCCATTCGACGTGGAACGCCATGACGGCGTACCCTGGATGGTCTTTTACGTTGTGGCGCCTGATGGGCTTTGCTACTGGTTCGGTGAGCGCCAGCCGGACAACGCGACCTGATCCCCCTGGTACGCCTGGCGGTCAATGCGCAAGCTCCTGCTTCTCTGCGGCATCCTCTCGTCGCTGCTCTATGCCGCCATGAACGTCTTCGTCCCGATGCTGTACGAAGGCTACAGCTCCGCCTCTCAAACCGTCAGTGAGTTGTCCGCCATCGGCGCGCCGACGAGGCCGCTCTGGGTGGTGCTGGGAATCGGCTACACCCTGCTTCTCACCGCCTTCGGATGGGGCGTCCGGGCATCGGCCGATGGAAACCGACCTCTGCGCACCGCAGGGGGCTTGTTGATCGTCTACGGAGTCATCGGCCTCTTCTGGCCCCCGATGCACCAGCGTGGGACGGAGTTCACGCTGACCGATACCATGCACATTGTCTTTGCGACGTCGACAGTGCTCCTCATGATGCTCGGAATCGGCTTCGCGGCGGCGGGAGCCGGCAAGCGGTTCCGCCGCTACTCCATCGCGACCATGGTGATCCTGGTCGCGTTTGGCGTGCTGAGCGGAGTAGATGGACCCCGCATTACGGCAAACCTCCCCACTCCGTGGGTGGGGGTTTGGGAACGCATCAGCATCGGCGCTTTCCTTCTCTGGGTCGTTGTGCTGGCCATTGCGCGTCTGCGTTTCCGGATACAACCCGTCGACGCGTTCGACTGAGGACGAATGACCGGTCTCGAGGAGCAATTTGGTCAGATCGACATCTACCTGTTCGATCAGCTCCTTCGCGGCCGCTTCGTCCCCGGTAGCCGGGTCCTGGATGCGGGGTGCGGGCGGGGCCGAAACCTCGTTTACTTCCTCGGAGCCGGCTATGCGGTGTTCGGTTCGGATGCGGACGCCGATGCGATCCACGCCGTTCGCCACCTTGCCAAGACGCTGGCCCCGCGACTCCCGGCAGAGAACTTTCGTGCGGAGCCGCTCGAAGCCATGTCGTTTCCGGATGCTTTCGCCGACGCGGTCATCAGCAGCGCCGTCCTCCACTTCGCCCGCGACGACACCCAGTTCGGTGACATGCTCGACGCCACCTGGCGGGTCGTCCGGCCCGGCGGCCTTTTCTTTTGCCGGTTGGCATCTTCCATCGGGATGGAACAGCGAGTGCGGCGGATCGCCGGACGGCGGTGCCTGCTTCCGGACGGCTCGGAACGGTACCTGGTCGATGAAGCGCTGCTGCTCGAGCTGACTCGCCGTCTTGGCGGTGTCCTGCTCGACCCACTCAAGACCACGATCGTGCAGGACCAGCGTTGCATGACGACGTGGGTCATGCGAAAAGTATGACTCCACCCGGTCTTGGCCGGCCCCACCGGGGCCTGCAGCTGATCGCGATCTTCAAGTTTCTGAAGGCCGCGGTGCTTGTGGCTGCCGGTCTCGCGTCGCTTGGGCTCCTGAGTCCGGTCCGGATCGCGCTCATGGAGGCCTGGCTGGAGCGCCTTGCCCTCGGCCACGGCCATCGCCTCATCGCTGCCCTGGCGGGACATGCGGAGGCGCTGCTGGGCTCGGCCGGCTCCCGCCGGCTCCTGGAGCTGGCCATTGGAGCGTTCCTGTACGCAAGCCTGTTCCTGGTCGAGGGGGTGGGATTGGTCCGCGCCAAGCGCTGGGCCGAATACCTGACCGTCATCACGACGAGCTCCTACTTGCCGGTTGAAGGCCTGGCTCTCCGGCGCTATCCCGCCCTCGCCCCGGCCGTGACCATGGTCCTCAATGTCGCTGTCGTCACCTACCTCGTACTGCGCCTCAGGGCGGACCGCCGCGGGTTGACAGTGTCAGGCGCACGAGCATAGTTGGGAGCAGAGAAAGCGGGTTGCTGCAATGACAAGAATCCGGACCGATTGTTCCATCCGCCCGCAGCAGGCACTGCTCCTTCTGCTCCTCGCCGCCCCCGCGTGTTCCTCGACGACGGAGCCCCTGCCCGCGGTGAGCCTGCTCGTTACGAACACGACGTGCGACATGGGCCACTGCACACCCTTACAGATTCTGGGGTTTCCGAGCAATCAGCCGCATACGCCCGGAGGACTCTGGTCCATCGACCTGGGTATCGTCACCGGCCCAACGGGGTGTTTGTCCTTGCCGCCGTCGGGCACATTCCGGGTCACCGACGCGAGCACCGGGGCGACGACGACCTACACGTGGACGGTCTCCGACCCGCTCGCACTGGGTGCTGAGACCGATCCCGATGAGCGGCTCCGTGCCCAGCCGAGCACGAGCCCGTTCGTTCCGGCAACCGCGGCGGGATGGAGCATCGCATTTCCTGGAGGTATCGGACAGGTCACGAAAGCGGCCGCGTGTTAAACATTCAGGGCGTCACCCCGATCTTGAACGTGTCGAACCTTGCCGAGACGTTCGCCTGGTTCGAGCGGCTCGGCTGGCGGAAGCACTGGGAGCACGGTGACCCGCCCACCTTTGGCGCCGTGATCTCCGGCAACACCGAGATCTTCCTGTGCCAGAACTGCCAGGGGGCGCGGGGCGGGTCCCTCCCGCGGGAGCCGTGGGATAATCAGGCCGGCAGCACCTGGATGTCGTGGTGGCTGGAATCACCGGCCGCGGTCGATGCCGCGTACGCCCGTGCCCTGCAGTTGGGGATATCCGCGCCCTGGCCTCCAACCGACATGCCCTGGAATGTGCGCGAATGTCACATTCGCCACCCCGATGGACACACCTTTCGCGTCGGCGCCAGGCTCGAGGGCGAGTAAGGCCGGTTGCGAGACGGCCGTCGCGAGCAGCGTGAACCGCGAGATATCTTCTTTCACACGGTGGCGCAGGCGGCACCAGAACCACGAGGCTTCAGTCCATGGCAAAGCTACGTGTCCATTCCTTCTCGATCTCACTCGACGGCTTCGGCGCCGGCCCGCGCCAGGGCCTCGAGAATCCACTCGGCGCAGGCGGTCTCGCCCTGCACGAGTGGGTGTTTCCGACTCGCACCTTCCGGCAGATGCATGGCGATGCGGGCGGAGCAAACGGGATCGACGATGAATTTGCGGCGCGCGGCTCCGAGGGGATTGGAGCGTGGATCATGGGCCGCAACATGTTCGGACCGGTTCGCGGGCCCTGGCCGGACGCGTCATGGCGAGGCTGGTGGGGTGAGAATCCACCGTATCACACCGCGGTCTTCGTCCTCACCAGGCACCCGCGAGCGCCACTCAGAATGGAGGGCGGTACCGAGTTTCGCTTCGTCACCGGCGGGATCCACGAGGCACTGGAGCAGGCGACGGCAGCGGCCGGCGGGAAGGATGTGCGCCTGGGAGGCGGTGTCTCGACGATCCGCCAGTATCTCGAGGCGAAGCTCGTCGACCTCATGCACCTGGCCATAACACCCGCGCTCCTTGGTTCCGGTGAGCACCTCCTTACCGGGATCGATCTGCCGGCGCTCGGCTATCAATGCACCGAGCATGTTCCAACGGCCGCGGCGACACACATCGTCCTCACGAGGCGCGGGTAGTAACGCGAACCAGGAGGACGCTTGTGGCACTCGTGGTTCTGCTGAGAGGGGTCAACGTCGGCGGTCACCGGACCTTCCGACCAACCACGCTCGCCGGACAACTCAAGCACCTCGACGCCGTCAACATCGGCGCGGCGGGCACCTTCGTGATCCGTCGGCCAGTCACCCGGGCGCAACTCCGCGCCGAACTGGCACGCAGGCTACCCTTCGATACCGAGATCATGATCTGCCCTGGCCACGAGATTGTCAGGCTGATGTCTCAGGATTATTTCGCGGGCCAGCCCGTTCGACCCGACATCGTCCGCTTCGTGAGCGTCCTGTCCAGATCCCCTCGCTCGACGCCGCCTGTGCCCATGAGCTTTCCTTCCGGCGGCAAGTGGCTGCTGAAGATCCTCGCGCGGGACAACCGGTTCGTCTTCGGCGTGTACCGGCGGCACATGAAGGTCATCGGCTACCTCGGCACGATCGACCGGCTCTTTGGGGTCCCGGTGACCACGCGCAACTGGAATACCGTCACCGCGGTCGCCACGGTGTTGGCAGCTGGCTGAGGGAAGGGCTGCCCGTGAGGTGGTCCTGAGGCGGACAACTATGGACAGGATTCTCAGACCTCGGGCCGACCGGGGTCTTCTGGGATCCACACGGGGATCAGTTCAGTTAGCCGGGCGGTCCCCGCGGTCCACCCGTGCGATATGACACCCGGCCTCGCCATGGCGCACGTGCAAGTAGTCGACTTGCGGGTCCGCGAAGAACTCATCGATGACCCGGTCAATGTCCATTCCGGACACAGTGCGTGCGGCGGAGATTCGGTTGCCCCGCACCCGGGCCTCGAGCAACAGCGGCAGTGACCGAAGCCCCGGTGGGAAGCCCGCACCGCGATACTGGCGACACACCGAGGCGTGAATGAAGACAGGCCCGGGGGCCCCCACGGTTCCGTCGCCGCCTGCGGGACGGTAGGTGAAGAGCAACCGCTCCTCGTGGCCCACCTTGAATTGTTGCAGGCAGGCCCGGCATGGCCCAGTGCCGCCCGCTACCTCGCGAAGGACGGGGTGCCCGTATTCGGGCGCCCGACGGGTTTGGCGCACCTCCTGGGTGATCTCGTCCGGGAGCCCCAGAATGTGATAGTCTGCCATGCGACCGATCCTCACGAAGGATGGACAAAGCTTGCCTCCCCTCGCGGATGCCGCCACCGCGGACCGCACACGCAATTCGGCTGCGCGTTACCGCGACATCGCTCGTCCGTTTTCGAGCATCGTCTTGAGATCGCTGAGAATCCAGGTCCATCCGCCGCCATCGCCGGGACCCTGCTTATCGCCCGCGATCATGGCGCCGTGGCTCGGCCGCTCGGCAACGTCGTGGATGACGCTGAGCCGGCTCACGCCGTCGCGGCCTTCGACGATCTCGTAGGTGAGCCGCATGAATCCGGACGCAGGTCATATTGGTCACGCAGCCCGTAGCCCCAGCGCCGGGTCCACTCCGGCTTGGTGATGGCATCCGTGAGCGCCGACACGCGGCAGGCCCGGCGAGTCACCACCAGCCCCGCGGCCTCGAGGACGCGGAGGTGCTTCATGACACCAAAACGGGTCATCTCCAAGGGATCGGGCCACGCTGCTATTTTTGGCGGTGAGTCGTTTGCGGCATCGGGCGGGGTTGCCCACTTCCTGTGAGGGTGTCATGCACGCAGCCGCGATCCAGGGGGCCTTCCTTCTCAAGCAATACGATCGCTGGCTCGCTGATCTCGACGATCGGCACCTGGCCCTCGAGCCCGCGCCCGGCGCCAAGACGGCCGGTTGGCTACTCGGCCATCTGGTCATAACCGGCGACTTCGCCCGCCGGCTCTGTGGGCTCCCGCACCTCGCGCCCAAGGAGTGGAGGACGCTGTTTGCTCCGGGTACGACGCCGAGCCGGGACGTGGGAACCTACCCGCCGATGCGGGAGTTGATCGACACATTTCGGGCGGTGTATGCCGATCTTGCGGCCAACGCGCCGAGCGCCTCGGCCGAGGCCCTCGCGGCGACCAACCCGTACGAGTCGGCACGCGCGGTTTTCCCGACCGCTGGGAGCTTTGCCGCCTACATCCTGACCGGGCACCTGGGTTATCACCTCGGGCAGTTATCGATGTGGCGTGCCGCGGCGGCGCCGATCGATGACCGGTTGCGGCCTCTGGTGGACTCTCCCCGATGACCATCGTCCGTCTCGGCCTGCTGGGCTGGTTGACCGGACTCTTCACCTGTCTTGCAGCGCTTGCGATCATGTATGGAGAGTGGATCTCCCGCGGTGATCTCGGTGCTGTCGCCTTCGGATCGTTCATCGCCTTCGCGCTCTGCTACTGGCTCGTGTACCTCCCGATCCTGCGCACCGTCCGCCGCCTGCTCCCGCCGGCTGCCGGACACTGGGTGTATCCCGCGGTCGCCATACTGCTCGGGCTGCTGCCCACCGCCATGATCGCACGGTTTCAGGGAGGGTCCCTCCGAGCCCTGGTCAGCCCCGAGGGCCTTTTGTTCCTGATCCTGTTCACTGCCGTGGGGATCGTGGTTGGTCTCGGATTCACTCGCCTGGATCCGGTAGCATGACGTCGGGGGATCTGGTGCGGGCATCGGTCTTTGTCGGCGCGAGCATCGATGGATTCATCGCACGCGCCGATGGCCGGCTCGATTTTCTGCCGCCGGGCGGCGGCGAACCCCACGGCTACGAGGAGTTCATGGCCACGGTCGACGCCCTGGTCATCGGTCGCAAGACGTTCGAGACCGTGCTGACGTTCGACGCATGGCCCTATGGAGCCAAGCCGGTGTTCGTCCTCACCTCCCGTCCACTCGAGCTGCCGTCACTCCCCGGCGCCGTGGTGGAGCGGATGTCCGGAGCGCCGGCCGAGATCGTTGCACAGCTCGCCGGCCGCGGCATCCAGCATATCTACGTCGATGGCGGGATCACCATCCAGCGCTTCCTTCACGCCGGACTCATCCACCGTCTCATCATTACGCGCGTGCCGGTGCTCATCGGAGAGGGGGTCCCGCTGTTCGGCCCGTTACCCAGCGACGTCCGGTTGCGGCACGTCGCAACGCGCCAGTACGCCAGCGGCCTCGTGCAGAGCGAGTATCTTGTCGGCGCCTAACCCGCTCCTGCCAGTGCTCAGACCGGTGTGGAGATATCGCTCACCTTGGGTGCATCGAGGCGCTTGAGGGGTTCCTGCCGGGCGAGCATCCGTTCGGCGAAATCGAGACGTTCGGCGAGCTCCGCCAGGTCGCGGGAATACTCGGCGTGGCGCAGGGCCTGGCGGTCGAGGACCGCGGCCAACCGGGTGTCGATCAGGTCTTCGGCCTCCGCCAGCCGCGCGGCCACGGACTCGAGCCGGGCCAGATCGGCGGGGCCCAGGCGGGGTGCTCGCTGGTGGGGCCACAGGCCGAGCGCTGCCAGGGCTCGTCGCGGCGCCCGGGCGAGGAAGGCCAGGGCCGTCGCGGCGTAGTGCAATGGATTGATCGTGCGGGCCAGGGCCATGAACCGGCCGCCCTCATAGACTCCGAGCGCCATGTCGAGCACGTCCAGGATCTCCTGGTCCAGGCCGTCTCCCTGACGGGCGCTGAAGATCCGCTGCAACGCCTCGACGCGTCCGAGTGACGGGCCCGGGTCGGTGACTGTGGCGGTTCCGACCGATGCGCCCAGGCCGGCCGCGCGCACAATCTGGATCACCCGCGGCAGCATCTGGTTGATCCGGGATCGGGCGGCCTGTGCGCCCTCCCAGTCCATCGGGACGTCGTTGACATCCCGCTCGGACCGCTCAAAATAAGTCTCCACGAACTCGCGGAAGCGCCGGAGCTCCCGTGCTCGATGGAGATTGCGGACGATGGTGAGCTGATCGTGGGGTTTCATCATCCCTTGATTCCCGGATCACCGGGCCCAGCGGCACGAAAGGCGGACTGGCGGTAGTATAGCGTTGAGCAGTCGACGCGTAAATGTGCGGCCCTTGACCAACAGGCTCTACCCATGAACCACGCCGACCGCCAACGATGGCTCGGGACCGCGATTCTCGTCGGCGTGGTCTATCCCGTCGTCGGTGTCATGTTCGCTCAGCTTTCCGGGGCGGCCGGTTCCGCGCGCATAGGATTCATCTGGCGACTGTCGGCTTTTCTCGTCAGCGGATTGGTCTTCGGGGCCCACATCGCCTACGAGCACCTTCGACTCCGGAGTCCAGCACGGCTACTGGCATGGCACACGGCCGCCGCCGTCGCCATCGGTGGCTTCTTACTCGCATTGGTGGCCAATATTCATGACCTGGGGTCCTCGGCAGGGTATCGACCCCGCATGCTCATCGCGCTGGCCGCGTGGCCCCTGCTGACGGCTGTGCCGGCGTACATTGTCGCGCTGCTCCTCGCCGCGGGGCTGGGTATGAAGCGGCTGCGCGTCTAGGCGGGAGGAAAAACCCAATGGCATCCATTCACAGAGAAGTCCTGATCAATGCGCACCCCGACTTCGCCTGGGATGCCCTGCGGGATGTGGGCGCGATCCATCAGCGGCTGGCGCCCGGGTTCGTCACCGACGTTCGGATGGAAGAAGGGGCTCGCGTCGTGACATTCAGGAATGGACTCGTCGCGCGCGAGCTGATCGTGGATATCAACGACCAGACCCGCCGGCTGGTCTGGTCCGTGGTCGGCGGACCGATGTCCCACCACAACGCTTCGGCCCAGGTGTTTCCCGATGGCGACGGCCGCACCC
>Ga0070699_100000821_pt1 | contig 28788 bp, 26 predicted proteins | sample KBSK1503metaG_FD_65473 | JGI IMG/M metagenome (GOLD analysis project Ga0070699, IMG submission 65473) | Corn, switchgrass and miscanthus rhizosphere microbial communities from Kellogg Biological Station, Michigan, USA - KBS K1-50-3 metaG | ecosystem: Host-associated > Plants > Roots >...
CGGCTACCTCCGGCCTACGTCCGGACGCGCGGCGATCATGGGACTCGATACCCAGCGGCAGCGCATAGAGATCCTTCGGCGGGTCGGCTACCTGCCAAGCTATGCGGTGTTCGAGGAGGTTGTCACGGGCGTCCGGGCGCTCGATGACCTGGCCGGCGTGGCCGGCGCCAAGCCTTCGCGGCGCGCGGAGATCTGCGAATGGGTTCGGTTGGACGACGCGACCCTCCGCCGAAAGGTACGCGACTACTCGAAGGGGACTCGCCGCAAGCTGGGCGTCGTTCAAGCCCTCCAGCATGATCCCGAGGTCGTCATCATGGACGAACCGACCGAGGGCCTCGATCCCCTCGTGCAGCACAGCTTCTACGAGATGCTCGAACACCTGCGCGAAGAAGGGAAGACGATCTTCTTTTCATCCCACGTCATCTCCGAGGTCGAGCGGGTCTGCGATCGGGTCGCCATCATCCGCCAGGGCTCGCTGGTTACCGTCGAACACATCTCTACGTTGGTCGCCAGGCACCAGCGGCTCTTGGAAGCCCGCTTCGACGGCACGCCACCGGACCTGAGCTCAATTCCTGGCGTGACGAACGTCCTCGTCGACCGGGATACGGTCACCTGCCGCTTCGCGGGCGATGTCCGCCCGCTTCTGCAGCACCTCGCCACCCTTCCGGTCCGCGATCTCACGATCGAACGGGCGCGCCTGGAAGATGTCTTCCTGGAGCTTTATGGGGAGGGTGAGGCATGAACCCCAATTACTTCTTTCACCTGTGGCGCCTGAACTGGATGAAGGTCGCCGCTGTTACCTGCGGCTGTCTCTTGTGGGGTTTCCTGGCGCCGGTGATCGACAAGTCATTGATCAGCACCGTGCAGGGTGCGCTCCCACCCAGCCTCGCGAACTTCGGATCAGGGACGCTCAACACGTTTCCGGGCGTGATCACTCTGATGTTCGAGCATCCGTTCTTGATCGCGCTGGTCTCCACGGTCGCGCTCGCCATTACCATCCCCGCGCTTGCCGGCCAGCGTCAGCGGGGAACCCTGGAGATGCTCCTGGCCCGACCAATTAGGCGGTCGACGCTGGTGGCCACTATCGCGCTTGCCGTCGCCAGCATGCTCTTGCTGGTGCTGTTCGCGATGGTGGCGGGAATCCTGGCCGGGTCCTCCGTCGAGGGGCTGAGTGATCAGGTGCCGGTCCGCGAGCTGCTGGTCGTTTGGCTCTGGTCCGCGCTGCTTTACGGAGCCTTCGCGTCGTTTGCGCTGGCTGCCTCAGCCACCAGCAACCGGAACGGACCGGCTGTCTCCTGGACCCTAGGCTTCCTGATCGCGAACTATTTCTTCGAAATCCTGGGCGGCTTCTGGGACCAGGCCAAGGCCTGGCAGCCTTACTCGCTTTTCCATCATTTCCAGGCCGCCGACATACTCGCCGGCAGGCTGTCAGCATTCGACCTGGTGGTGCTGGGGCTGGCGATCATGATTCCGCTCGCGTACGCGTTCTACATCTTTCCCCGGCGCGACCTTCCGGCCCCCGACTGAGACTTGCGGTTCAGCCCTGTCTTGGCCCGCGCCCACGCCAGTTGCTCGCCTCAGGCCGCATCCTGTGAGCGAATCGCCTGCAGCGTCTTCGCGTGACGCACGGCGAGAGCGGCCGCGATGAAGCCTCACGTCGGGGCGCGGCGTCGTGACGCAGATCCAATCGATAGTCGATCCGCGCAAACTTCGCCACCTGGCGCCACTTGCCTCGAACCAAGGAGGGTTCTCGTGACCGGTCGAGCGTCCCGACTCGACGTTACGGCGCCCGCGCCGCTCTTCTCCAGCCGCTTCGCCCGAAGACTGATCCGCGTCACGGCTGGCCTGGCCAACCCTCTGCTGCAGCCGTGCGCGCCCTGTACCGCGTTCGCCTGCGACCGATGGCGCTGGCCCAGGAGACGCGGAGTGCTCGTGCAACTACGCGCCCAAGCCCAGGCTGTTCATCCTGGACGACCCCCCACCTCTCTGCTGGACTCGATCGGCTCTCAGGAAGTGCTGACGGGGGTCAGGCGCCGGCCGGTAGCGGCCACGCGATCCTGCTGATGGAGGCGAAGCTGGAGAAGATCGGGTCGTTGGTCGACCGGGTTGTGTTGTTCAACCCACGGCACCATTGAACTGGACTCGGCCTATGACGAGCTCGACCACCATCTGGATCACTTCACGGAGGCGAACGTGCCGCTGCCTCAGCTGGTGGAGATTGACGCCAGGCTGCGTTAGCGGGCGTATGGATCCCGCCGCTGCAGCCCGATCCAGACAGCGCTGCCCAGCTTTTGAACAGAGTCAGGGTAGAGGGGGTCCAATCTGACCGGCGAGCATGGTGTGTGTCGGGCAGTGCGCCTAGAAGGGGATCCAGGCTTCGGTCGCCAGCGTCGTCAGGCTGCTCCCTCCCATCCCTGCCTCGGAGACGGTCCACAGTGTGTCTCCAATCACCAGCGAGCGCCGGATCAGTTGCCCCTGGCCGACCCGACCGAGCTCGCGGATGACGGTGCTATCCAGGGTCAGCGCCAGCGCCCCGCTGCCGTTCGGGTAGAACGGGATCACTAACAGGCCGGTCTTCGGCCAGTACAGGAACGCGTGCGGGTCGAACTCCGCCTCGGAGTGACCCCCGCTGAGCTGGTACCGGGTAAGTCGCTCCGGGTTAGCCGGATCGCGCACATCGAATAGTGACACCTGGGTGCCCAGCACCCGCCCCTGCGTGCTAGCCTCCTGGCCGACTCCGATCAGACGGCCCTCCCCGGCCGGGTACAGGTACGCCGAGTACCCTGTGATCTTCAGCTCGCCGACGACCTTCGGGTTGGTGGGGTCGCGCAGGTCAAGTGTGTACAGGGGGTCGGTCTGGCGGAAGGTCACCACGTAGCCGGTCGGCCCGACAAAGCGCACGGAATAGACCCGCTCACCCTTGCCCAACCCCACGACCCGGCCGACCTCGGCCAGGTCTTCGCCGCGCTGCCACAGCACGTACAGCGCGCTCTCGGAGTTGGTCGGGGCCGGACCTCCCCACATCGTTCGGTCGGTGGTGGTAACAACTCGCAACCCGCCCTGGTACTCCGACAGTGCGTACTGGTTGACCAGCCAACCGGGCACCTCTCCCGAGGCGACGAACACCGGCCGCCGGGGCCTGGAGACGTCGAACTTGTACAGCTCGGTACGGGCACTCGGTGCCGCTGGCAGCCCGCCGCCACGCCACCCGGCGCCCAACCACCGGTCGTCGCTGGCGATGTAAAGACTGGTACCGGTGCCGTACACGATGTCGCCGTCAGCCACCACTGTCGCAGGCTCCCCAGGAGTGAGGCCCGCGCGTCCGAGGTCGAGGGTATACACCGTCAGCATCGTGGTTCCGGAATAGTGGGTGGGTCGGCTGACTTGTTGACAGTCAACCCGGCCGACGGTGGTCCGGCCGTCGATGCTCAAGCTGTATCGGGGCAGCCAGTCGTCGGCCGTGGCGTTGTCGATCACCTTCTGATTGGCCGCGATCTGCTCGGCCTCCGACCCGGTCTGGTCGTATGGAAACTGCAGCCTGGGCGCGGAGCGGACCACGATCCTGGCCACTCCACCGACCTGTCGGGCGTCCAGAACTGAGCCGTCGACGGTGAGCCTGCCGGCCGTCCGAGGCCGCGGCCCCGACAGGTCGACAAAGACCAGGTCCGAGCCGTTCGTCTGCCGATCGGGCCTGTTCGCCACCCGCTGCGCCTGCGTCGCCGGCATCAGCACGAGCACCCGGTCGCCGTACAGGAGCAGCTCCTCCGGCTGGCCCGAGACGTTGCCGACCAGCGAAAGTTCCCCACTGACCCGCCGGCTCGCCACATCAACCACCCGCAGAACGCCGTTCGTCACAGTGACGATCCGGCGGCCGTCGGTCTTGACGAGGTCGGGCTCGTCGACGCCCTGCTCGTGGGTGTTGGTGCCTGAGTAGTCCAAACCGGGCATCGGCGCCGTACCCGCCCGCGCGACGGGCGCCGCGGCCCCTATGGCGCCGCCCTGGACGGTCCCCAAGGCGGACGACGGAAGCTGGCCGGCTGGAAGCCCTGCGTACGGGCCGACTACGCTTCTCGCCGCCGCCTTCAGGCTGTTCATCGCTGCATCGCACGAGTCGTACGCAACGAGGCGGAGCGAGCCCGGCCGCACGCCTGGATCACGGTTGACGGGCCTGGTGGTGGCATCCGGGGTGCTGCAGCCGGTGGAGCCGAGGGCGACAGCGACCAGTGCCAGCCCGATGATGCCCTGCTTGCTGGGTCCCATGTTGGGTCAACGCCTCTGAGCGGCTGCGGTAACAACAACCGGATGATTGAGGCCTGTGCCGTTAAGGCCCCTTAGGCGGAGGGAAGCTTCACGATCGGTCAAATTTCAGGCCACGATGAGCTCCAAGGTGAGGACCGAGTAAGGCGAGGCCAGGTGCAGGGGGCGCGGCTCTGAGCTTTGGTGAAGGAGCGGCGGCGGCTCACAGGATCCGGTCCAGGCCGGCCTCCCGAATCCGGCCGTCGTCCTCTGGAGGATCTCCGACCAGAGACGAGACTGGCCTACCAGCTGTCCCAGTGCACGATCAGGTCGAGAGGGATGCGCTCCGCGGGCTTGAATTCCTCGCCCGTGAAGTACCCCACCGTGATCAACGCTGTCTGCGTGTAGCGCTCATAAGGGATCCCGAGCAGCTCGGCGACCTCTTTTTCGTACTTCAGATGAAGGGTGGTCCAGGCCGTGCCCAGCCCGCTGGCGCGCGCCGCGAGCATGAACGACCAGGCTGCGGGGAGGATCGAACCGTAGAGACCGGCGATCTCCAGATTGGTAGCGCCGCGGCGATCGACGCGGCCCTCGTGGCAGGGAATGACCATGACCGGCACCTCGCCCATGTGATCGGCCAGGTGACGGGCCGAGCTGACCACTCGGGGCTGCTGTGCACGACGGGGATCGTCCTCCGCGTACGCGGGTCTGCCGGCGGAGGCGTACTCGTACCACGACTGGCGGTACCACTCGCCGATCAGGCGTTTTTTCTCGGCGTCTGTGAGGATCATCCACTGCCAGCCCTGGCGGTTCCCGCCGGTTGGCGCCTGGACGGCCAGCTGTAGGCACTCGAGAATGACCTCGCGCGGGACGGGCCGCTCGAGATCCATGCGCTTACGAACGGCGCGGGTGGTGGACAGGGTGTGCTGCAGATCCATCATCCGCCTCAGTCTGGCAGCAGCCGGACCCTGGACACGCCGGGCGGCTGGGTAGTCGAAGACGTGTGCCGTTCAACGAGTCCGCCACTCACACGCGCTCCCTCGTTCCCTTTTGCGTGCCAGAGCGTTCCGTCGGTCATGAGAAGACTGGCCGTCGCGCTGCTGCTGGCGCTCTGCGGCTGTGGCTCAGTGCCTCAGTCGGTGCCGGGAGGCGTACAGCCCAGCGTGTCGAGGCCAAGTCCGAGCGCATCGCCGTCGGCCGCCGCGATGTCCCAACCGGACCTGGCGTACCGGCTCATCGACAGCGTGGGCCCTCCCTCCTACTGCGATCCATCGATCTATCCCGTTGCACGCCCCGACGCGCCACCCGACGCACCGGAGGCAGTAGCCAAGCTCCGTGCGGACAACCCCCTCGAGTTCGCCGCGATCGTTCGCCATGAGCGCCTGAACCCGGCCGGCCTGTCCGCCAACGACGACGAGCGCATCCTCCAACAGGATCGCGAACTTGCCGGGCTGTCGCTGACTCCTGATGGGCCTCGGTATCGCTTCCGCTACCAGCTGGTGGGCCCACGCTCGGACGAGGTCAGCGGGACCATCGACCAGCAGGGGGCGATCACCGTTGAGAGCCGCGTGCTCGCCCACCCTCACATTTGCCCCATCTGCCTCGCGCAGTGGGCCGGCATCGCGACCCCCTCCGGCGAGCTACCCGTGAGCAAGGTTCACTCCGGGACCGTGGTCTGGACGCTGGACGCAGCCGGGAACCGTGTGGCTGCGCCCGTACTCAATGTCGGGAGCACACGGACACCGGCAGGCCACCAGATCGTGCACCTTCAACTGGCGGATGGCCGCAGCGTGGACGTTTCCCCCCGACACCCGCTGGCGGATGGGCGTCGGGTGGCAGACCTGGCGCCCGGCGACCCGCTGGACGGCACTGTCATCGCCAGTGCCGAGCGTCGGCCGTACGCTGGTACCGCCACGTGGGACCTGCTGCCAGCCGGCCCGACCCACGTCTACTGGGCGGACGGCATCCCGCTGGGGAGCACCCTGGGCTCTTAGCGAGCCGCTAGCCCCCCCGTAACCCGAGATCAACGTCATCCTGACTACAGTCGGCAACTGCAGTCGGCGCACTTCGTCGATCAATCAGGGAGGGTCTCATGTCCGTGCAACCATCCGGTCCGATTCGTCCCCGCCGCTTCGGTCGGCTGCCCTTCACAGGCGAACCGCTGGTTCAGCGGCTGCACGGTCAGCGCAGCAACCAGCCGTTCGAGCCTCTGCCGCGACCGACTGGCGCCTATCCTTACCGTCTGTCGTTGGCCGATGTCGTCCCGGGCGTCGAAGCGGCGCTGGCCGGAGACCGGCCGCTGGTCTTCCACTGCGTTGGTGACACCGGAGGCGTCAAAGACCCGAGGCCGCAACTGGCCGTTGCGGCGGCGCTGGAAGCAGACCTCCACGACGCTGCCGGCCTGCCCCCGCTGTTCTTCTACCACCTGGGCGACGTCGTGTACTTCTTCGGCGCCTCCAGCGAGTACTACCCGCAGTTCTACGAGCCGTACGCGGGCTACCCGATCCCCATCTTCGCCATCCCCGGAAACCACGACGGGGCGGTCGACCCCAGCGCCCCCGCCGCCTCGCTGGCTGCGTTCGTTGCGAACTTCTGCGCCACCGACCCCAACCTGACGCCCGAGGCGGAAGAGGTCGATCGGCACGCGATGACACAGCCAAACGTCTACTGGACCCTCGTGACGCCCCGAGTGACGATCATCGGCCTGTACACGAACGTGCCTGAGGGTGGCCGGGTCCAGACGGACCAGGCAGCCTGGCTGCAGCATGAGCTGGCAAACGCGAGCCCGAACCTGCCGGTCATCGTGACGGTGCACCATCCGATCTACTCGCTGGACAGCGTGCACGGCGGCGACGCGGCGCTCCAGCAGGTGCTCGACGTCGCCTTCGCCGGCTCCGGCCGAACGCCGGACGCCGTCTTGATGGGGCATGTCCACAACTACCAGCGCTTCACGCGGCAGCACGACGGACGCCAGATCCCGTACATCGTGGCCGGTGCGGGCGGTTATCACAACCTGCACCGGGTGGTGGGAGCCGCCGCTGCCGCCGCCGCCCCGCTCGCGGGCGACGTCCGCCTGGAGAGCCACTGCGACGATCAGTACGGATTCATGCGCATCTCGGTGACCAGCACCGCATTGCAGGGGGAGTACGTCGCGGTCAACGCTGCGGGCAACGTGACGCGGAGGTTCGACCAGTGGAGCCTGGACCTGGCCAGCCACCGCGTGACATGAGGCGCTGTCAGCCGCCGGTCAGGCCCCAGCGGCCCCGTACTTCCCTCTCGGCCAGGCTGAACGCCCCGTTGACGACCATCCCGATGATCAGGATCACGAGCATCGTTGCCAGCAGGCCGGCTGCGTCGGAGAACTCCCGCGCAAACTGCAGGCGAGCGCCCAGCGACGGCCGGTTCCCCAGGATCACGAGCAGCTCGCCGGCCATGAGGCTTCGCCAGGCGAACGCCCATCCCTGCTTGAGGCCTCCGAGGAAGGCTGGCAGCGACGCCGGCAGCACGACGTGCCGATAGAGCCAGATGCCGCGCGCGCCCATCATCCGGCCGGAGCGGAGCAGCAGCGGAGGCATGTTGTCGATGCCGGTGATCAGCCCATTGGCAACCGCTGGTGCCGCGCCCAGCAGTACGACGAACACGATCGCCGTCTCGCTCAGGCCGAAGAGGAGGATGGCGAGGGGGAACCAGGCGATCGAGGGCATGGATTGCAGTCCAGTGATCAGCGAGCCGCATGCCCGGCGCAACGGACGGTTGCGGGCAACGAGGGCTCCCACGATCGCGCCCCCCACCACGGCCAGGCTGTACCCGACGACCGCGCGCTGGAGGGTGAGGGCCAGCGCCACGTAGAAGGCTGGCTGCCGAACGTCGTCTGCCAGGCGGCGGAAGACGGCTGCCGGACCGGGCAGCAGGTAGTCGGGTTGCCACTTGCTGAGGACCACGAGCTGCCACGCCGCCAGAGCGATAAAGGCGCCGCCTAGCGCCGGCCACGTCGCCGACCAGATCCGGGCCGCCCTGGAGCTCCGTGGCGTCGCGGCCAGGTCGAGGGCGTCCAGACCGGCCAGCTCCCGGTTCATCGCCACCGGCTCATCCCCTGGATCCCGGCGAAATCAGAGATTTCGTGGAATGGGACAGGCCATGTGCGCGAACCTCGGAGCGAAGTCGATCGCTGATTTCCGCCGCCAGGGTGGCGACCTGGGCCGAGTCGGTCCGACGCGGCCGGTTCAGTGTCACCGGCACCTCGGCGGCTATGGCGCCCGGCCGGCTCGTGAAGACGAGGACGCGATCCCCCAGGCGCACCGCCTCGCGCGGGTTGTGGGTCACGAAGAGGACGGTCAGGGACCGCTCACGCCAGATCGTCTCCAGTTCGTCGTGCAGGAGGTCGCGGGTGATGGCGTCCAGGGCGCCAAATGGCTCGTCCATGAGCAGGATGTCGGCCTCCTGGGCGAGCGCCCTCGCCAGGGCCACCCTCTGCCGCATCCCCCCGGACAGCTCGTGCGGTCTTCGCTGGGCGAACCCGTCGAGGCGGACCAGCTCCAGGAGCTCCAGGGCCCGTCGCCTGCGCTCTGGACGCCGGACACCGCGCAGGCGCAGCGCAAGCTCTACGTTTCCGGCCGCGGTAAGCCATGGAAACAGGGCTGCCTCCTGGAAGATCAGCGCGCAGCTGGCGCCACCCGTCTCGACGTGCCCGGCTGTCGGCTGCTCCAGGCCGGCCACCAGGTCGAGGAGGGTGCTCTTGCCGGATCCCGACGCACCCACGAGGCAGACGAATTCGCCGCGCGCCAGCTCGAACGACACCTGATGTAGGGCAAGGACGGCGGATCGGCCCTGCCCGAACGCCTTCGACACGCCCTCCACGCGGACTGCAGCCTCCTGCTGCTCGTCCAGGGTAAGGTCGGCCAAGGCTCGGAGGCTCAAAGCCCGGACACCTTGGGTTGGCCCTTTGCAGTCAGGGCCTGGTTCAGCAACGACAGGTCGAAGATCCCTCGCAGATCCGAGCTCGGCAGCAGCCCCACCTGCGATGCGTGCTGGGCCGCATCCCTGAGCGAGGTCGCGATCGGATCGTTCGTGAAGCTCAACCGCTTCCAGGCCTGGGCAACTACCTGGTCCGACAGCGGCTTGCCGGTGATGTCGTCGATCGCGGCATTGGCGATGCGCTGGGCGTCGACAGGCTGCGCGTTGATGAATGCGTTCACCTCGACCTGGCCCTCGATGAGCCTCCCCACGATCGCTGGATGCTGGCGCAGGAAGCCCGTCCGCACCATCAACAAAGTGGTCGCAAACTGGCCCCCGGGCCAGAGATCACGCTCGTCGACGAGCACCTTGCCGCCACCTTCGAGTACGAGCCGCGTCGCCCACGGCTCCGGCACCCAGGCACCGTCGATCTGACCGGCGCGGAACGTCTGAAGCGTCTGAGCGTTGTCCTGCGGATGGATGGAGACGTCTCCGCCGCCCTCGGGCGTCGTTTTCAGGCCGTTGAGCAAGAGCCAATGGCGCAGAGCCACGTCCTGGGTGTTGCCGAGCTGGGGGGTGCCCAGGGTCTTGCGCTTGAGATCAGAGGGGGAGGCGACGGACGGCTTGACCACCAGGGACGCGCCGCCGGACGTTGCGCCGGAGACGATCCTGACCGCCTGGCCGCGCGATTGCGTGAAGGCGATGATGGCGGGGTTGGCCCCGATGTAGGCCGCGTCGATCGAGTTGGACAACAGAGCGGTGACAGCGTCAGGCCCGGCGTTGAACGTCGCCGTGGCGAGCGTCACGTCCGAGCCGAGCGCCCTTGCGAAGACTCCCTGCCGGACGCCAACCAACGCGGGTGTGTGGGTCAGGTTGGCGTACAGGCCGAGCCGGAGATTCACGTGCTGCGGGTACGGCGCCACGCCCGCGTCGGCGCCGCACGCAACCACCAGCAGGCCGAACAGCGCCACCAGCAACCTACCCAGGGTGGACCTGGTGCTCGCCGGCGAGGGGTCCGTCTGCTCGACGTTGGGCCATAGCCCGCGATCCGAGTTCAACTCTGCGGCGGCGTGGAGCAGCGCAGACAGCTCACGCCTGAGTAAGAGAATCGACCGTGCCATTGCTTGCCTTTGCCTGCTGGTACATGTGGCCGGCGGAGTGCGCCGGTCTTCAGCCCTTCCTTCGCCGCGGACTGCTGAAGACGAATGTCCGCTGGCGGTGGTCAGCGCGCCTCGGGGGCGCTACCTAACAGGTAAAGGTCGTGAAGCGCATGAAGTCGACCTCTCGGCGCCGTGTGAGCAGCCATGAACACCGGGAGGAGAGCGACATCGCAACGATCAGCTTATCAGCGCCGGGGATCCGGGCGCCCCACATTCCTCAGGCGCCGCCCGAAGACCGCGCCAACGGGCAAGAGCAGGAGCCAGGAGTACTTGGCAAGGTCCGGGCTCCGCAGTGCGATCGGGATGGACATTGCAAATACCGCGATGCCGACCAGCGAGGTGATGATCGTCCCCTCCCGCTCGCGCCGGCTCGGGGGCTCGCTGACGAGGAGCCACGACTGCAGTCGGAGCGCAAGGCTCAACAGGCCAAGCAGGGCCAGGTTCGTGGCATAGAGGATCACCGCCGTCGCCAGGCTGCCATAGCGGCTGAGCAGTGCTGCCGTAAAGGGCACGATGCAGACCAGCAGCAGCATGAGCAGGTTTAGCCAGGTCAGTCGCGCGTCAGTGCGGACGACACCGTTGAGGAGGCGCCGGTGGCCCATCCAGTACACGCCGACCAGTACAAAGCTGAGGGCGAACGAGCCCACGGCCGGCAGCGCGGTTCGCAGGGCGGCCTGGAGGTCGGCTTCGGAGGGGTTCGCGAGCTGCGGCACGGGGATGCCCAGCACCAGCAGGGTCATCGCGATGGCGAAGACGCCGTCGCTCAGGGCCAGCAGCCGGCCCACCTGGTACTGGTCCTGATCCACCCTCTCCTGTCGCCTGTCGTCGTGCTCGGCCATCGTTTTCGGGCGAATCTTGTCAGAATCCGGTCGGTGACCGAGGCTGTCGTCCGAAAGAGGGTGCAAGTCGATGGCGCAGAGCTCGACGTGCTGATAGGTGGCCGCGAATCCGGCGCCGGCACTATCTGCACCATGCATCCGTTCGAATCGATGCACGCTGCGCTTCCGCAGCTCGCCGACAGCACGCGGGCTCGCGTGATCTGCGTGAACCCGCGGGGCGTGGGAGGCTCCTCCCCGCCGGGACAAGCGGGCGAATCGACCCTGGAGTGTATGGCCGACGACCTCGAGGCTGTACGGCTGGCCCTCGGCCTTGGCCCGTGGGTGATCTGGGGAATGTCCGGGGGGAGCATGATCGCCCAGGTCTTCGCAGGCCGGCACCCCGATGCGCTCCAAGCTCTCATCCTCGACAGCGCCGGGCCGTGCTTTTCGATGACACTCCGCGACCCGGACTGCGTGATGAGCCCGTCCTTCCCGAAGTGGGGCGTCGGGCTGGCTGCGGCAGGCCTGACCGGGGACCCGCATGCCGGTCTCAACACCGCGGACACCATCTGGGAGGAGGTGCCCAGCGTGGGCTGGGTGTTGAGGCGTGTGTCCGGACCGGTCCTGCTCGTCGCGCCAAGCGCGCCGTCAGGCGAGATGAGGCAAGCGATGCCGGGCCTTCTCGCATTCGACGCGCGGCCCTGGTTGACGGCGGTCCGCGTTCCCACGCTGGTCCTGGCCGGCACGGCAGACCAGGTAGCGCCACTGGCCCAGCTCCGTGTGCTTCACGAAGCGATACCCGGATCGACGTTAACGGCGATCGAGGGCGCAGGACACGTCCCGATCGCTGAGAAGCCCACCGAGGTCGCAAAAGCGGTCCGCACCTTCCTCACCGAGCGCGTCTGGACCTGAGCCCCTTACCTTGGTGATATGGGCAAGCTCCGCCCGTACAAGGCCAAGCGCGACTTCCAGGAGACTCCCGAACCGTCCGGCGACGAGGCGGGGGCGACGGTTGAACAACAGCTCGGCTTCGTGATCCAGCAGCACCACGCCCGGCGTCTGCACTGGGACTTCCGCCTGGAGCGGGATGGTGTGCTGGTTTCCTGGGCCCTGCCTCGCGGTGTACCAGAGGACCCCAAGCGCAATCACCTGGCCGTCCACGTCGAGGATCATCCACTGGAGTACGGGGGCTTCGAGGGCGAGATCCCCAGGGGCAACTACGGCGCCGGCCGGGTCTCCATCTGGGACAAGGGCACGTACGAGACGCACAAGTGGCAGATGGACGGGCCCAAGCAGGAGGTGATGATCACTCTGCATGGCGAACGGCTGAAGAGCCGATACGTCCTCTTTCAGACCGGCGGCAGCAACTGGATGATCCATCGCATGAGCCCTCCGGACAACCCCGATCGTGAGCCCATGCCAAAGCGGATCGTTCCCATGCTGGCAAAGGTGGCATCCGCCCTTCCCGATCCCGACCGGGGGTGGGCCTACGAGTTCAAGTGGGATGGGGCTCGGGCGGTCGTGTTTTGCGAACCTGGATCTGTGCGTGTGGTGAGCCGGACCCAGGAGGACATCACGAGGCGCTACCCCGAACTGCGAGGCCTGGCCGGCGCCCTCGGGCCACTGGAGGCGGTGCTCGACGGCGAGATCGTCGCGCTGGCGGCGGACAAGGTCCCCCGCTTCGAGCAGCTGCAGCAGCGGATCGGTCTCACGTCCGAGGCGGACATCAGGCGGAAGATGAAGGAGGTGCCGGTCCACTTCTTCGCCTACGACTTGCTCTATCTCGATGGCCGGAGCCTGATGGCCCTGCCCTATCTGGAACGCCGCAAGCGGCTGCAGGCGCTCGGGCTGTCCGGGCCGGCCTGGCAGACGCCCGAGAACCAGGTCGGCCACGGCGCTGCAATGCTGGAGGCCAGCCGTACCGCGGGGTTGGAAGGGATCGTCGCCAAGCGGGTGGACAGCCCCTACGAGGAGGGCCGGCGCTCTCAGAACTGGCTGAAGATCAAGAATCGCCTCCGCCAGGAGCTCGTGATCGGCGGCTGGATGGAGGGCGAGGGCAAACGAGCAGGCTTCCCGGGTGCGCTGCTCGTGGGCTACTGGGACGGCGACCGGTTCACCTACGCTGGGAGAGTCGGGACCGGGTTCACGGACGCCACGTTGGCCCGGCTGGCCGGTCTGCTGGCGCCCCTTGAGCGCGAGGAGTCGCCGTTCAGCACGGGCCACCCCCCATCCGGCGCACATTTCGTCGAGCCCCGCCTGGTGGGCGAGTTCGAGTTCGCCGAGTGGACGCGCGGCGGCCAGGTCCGGGCCGGCGCGTTCAAGGGCCTGCGGGAGGACAAAGACCCCCGAGAGGTAGTTCGTGAGGAGCCGCTGGCGTGAGCACCACGGAGAAACCGGTCGAGGTCCGGGTCGGCGACCGCACGCTCAGGCTGACCAATCTCGACAAGGTGTTCTATCCCAAGGTCGGCTTCACCAAGGGCCAGATGATCGACTACTACACGCGAGTCGCACCGGCGCTGCTCCCCCACCTCCGCGATCGCCCGCTCACGCTCAAGCGGTATCCGAACGGCGTCGATGGCCAGATGTTCTACGAGAAGAACTGCCCCAAACATCGGCCGCCCTGGCTCGAGACCGCCAAGGTCTGGAGCGACGGCAACAACCGCTACATGGACTACTGCATGGTGCAGGACCTGCCTTCATTGGTGTGGGTCGCGCAGCTGGGGACTATCGAGCTGCACACCTCCCTCTCGCTGGACCAGAAGCTGCCGGAGCCGCGGATGCTCGTCTTCGACCTCGACCCTGGGCCGCCGGCCACGATCGTCGAGTGCTGCCAGGTTGCGATCTGGCTGCGCGAGTGGTTCGAGGAGCACGGTCTGCACGCCTTCGCCAAGACGTCGGGATCCAAGGGCCTGCAGCTGTACGTCCCACTCAATACGCCTGTCGACTACGAGCAGACCAAGCGGATCTCCAAGGGCCTGGCCCAGAAGCTGGAGCGCGAGCGGCCGAAGCACGTGGTCCACATGCAGCGCAAGACGCTCCGAGAAGGGAGAGTCCTGATCGACTGGAGCCAGAACGACGAGTACAAGACGACGGTGAACGTCTACTCGCTGCGAGCGCGAGAGCGACCCACCGTCTCCACGCCGGTCACCTGGGACGAGGTGGCGGGCTGTCTGGAGGCGCGTGACCCGGACCTGCTGGTCTTCGATTCGGACGCCGTCCTTCAGCGAATCGAGAAGTCGGGTGACCTTTTCGAACCGGTCCTCGAGCTGAAGCAGAAGCTGCCCGAGTCGGTGTGAGCGAGCAGACATGAGCGAAGGCAGGCCCCGGATCGTCATCGTGGGAGCGGGCTTCGCCGGCCTGACCCTGGCGCGAGCCCTGCGCCGGGCACCGGTCAGCGTCACGCTCGTCGACCGCAACAACTACCACCTGTTCACCCCGCTGCTCTATCAGGTCGCGTCTGCGCTGTTGAGCCCGGACGACATCGCCCAGCCCGTGCGGAAGCTCATTCGGCCGCTCCGCGACTGCGTGTTCCGGCTCGGTGTGGTGACCGGCGTCGACCTGCCCGGACGGCGCCTGCTGACCGATCGCGGCGAGCTCCCTTACGACTATCTGGTGCTGGCCGCCGGCAGCGTCAGCAACTACTTCGGCAATCGCTCTCTGGAGGAGCACTCGCTGGGCCTCAAGGATTTGCCGGAGGGACTGGCTCTGCGCAACCAGGTCATCGAGCGCTTCGAGCAGGCCCGCTGGGCGAGCTGTGACGAGGAGCGAAAGCGTCTGATGACGTTCGCGGTGGTCGGCGGTGGACCCACGGGCGTCGAGTTCGCCGGTGCGCTGTCAGAGCTGATCCGGCTGGTGCTGCGCCGGGACTTCCGCGACCTCGACGTCTCGCAGGCGCGGGTGCTGCTTCTAGAGGGCTCAGACCGGGTGCTGGCCGTCTTCCATCCCTCGCTCAGCGAGTCCGCGCTGCACTCGCTTCGGCGCAAGAGAGTCGAGGTCTGGCTGGGGGCGCTGGTCAAGGATGTGGGGGTCAGCGAGATCGAGCTGACCGACGGACGGCGGGTAGCGGCTGGCTCCGTCGTGTGGACGGCGGGCGTGCGCGGCTCGGACGTGGGCCGCCTGCTCGGCGCTGAGCTCGACCGCGAAGGCCGGGTTCCGGTCGAGCGGACCCTGCAGCTCCCGGGCCACCCCGAGGTGCTGGTAATCGGTGACCTCGCGAGCCTGGACCGCCTGCCGATGTTGATCCCGGTCGCCATGCAGGAGGCGAAGCACGCCGCGCAAGTCATCAGAGCGCTGATGGCCGGCCGCCGGCCGGAACCGTTCCGCTACCACGACCCCGGCATGATGGCCACAATCGGCCGCAACTCCGGCGTCGCGCAGCTGGGGCGCATTCGGCTCTCGGGGTTTCCCGGCTGGCTCATGTGGCTGGGCGTGCACCTTGTCAAGATCGTCACGTTTCGCGCCCGCCTGGCGACGCTGCTCAACTGGGCCTATGACTACTTCTTCTACGACCGCCCGGTCCGGCTTATGGTGAGGGCGGCCGAGCCTCAGGAGGAATGATGGTCACGACCGAGGCGGCAACTGGCCGTCGCCGGAAGTTCTGGGGATGGGGCTACGAAGGCGATGGCCTGACCGCCGACGAGATGGAGCTGCTGGCGCAGATCGTGGCCACGCGGTTGGGCCTGAGCGAGCTGCGCGCGGTCGACCCGCCCGACATCGCCTCGGTGGCGCTGCGCGCACCGCGGATCCTTCCGCCGCCGAGCCTGGCTGCCTCCTGCTCGACCGATCCCTGGGATCGCGCGGAGCACACGCTCGGCAAGTCGTTTCACGACCTGGTGCGGGGGCTGCGGCGGGAGTACGTCAACCCGCCCGACTTCGTCGCCTATCCCTCCAGCGAGGACCAGGTGACCGCGATGCTGGACTGGGCTACCGACGCCAACGTCGCGGTCATCCCGTACGGTGGGGGCTCGTCGGTGGCCGGGGGAATCGAGCCCGACGTCGGCGCCGGCTATCGCGGCGCGGTCTCGCTGGACACGCGACTGATGGACCGGGTGCTGGAGATCGACAGGGCGTCGCGGGCGGCGCTGATCGAAGCAGGCGCGTTGGGACCGGCGATGGAGGACCAACTGCGGCCCCACGACCTCACCCTGCGGCACTTTCCACAGTCGTTCGAAGTCTCCTCGCTGGGCGGCTGGATCGCAACACGTTCTGGCGGCCACTTCGCCACTCTCCATACCCACATCGACGAGTTCGTGGAAGGCCTGCGTGTCGTCACGCCACGTGGCGCGTTGGAGACGCGACGACTGCCCGGCGACGGGGCAGGTGTCTCAGCCGACCGACTCTTCATCGGCTCTGAGGGAACGCTCGGGGTGATCACCCGGGCCTGGATGCGGCTTCAGGACAGGCCCCGATTTCGAGCCTCGGCCGCGATCACATTCGAGATGTTCGAAGACGCATGTAAGGCGGCCCGTGAAATCGCCCAGGCTGGACTCTGGCCGGCCAACTGCCGGTTGCTGGACCCCGACGAGGCACTCGTCTCCGGCTCGGGCGACGGCTCGCGCTCGATCCTGATCGTCACCTTCGAGTCGGCCGATCATCCACTGGACGCATGGATGGCGCGAGCGGCTGAGATCTGCCGCAGTCACCGCGGTCTTGTGCCAGAAGCGGCGGCGGCCACCCGTACCGACGATGCCGCCTCACGCGAGGGGCCGGCAGGTCTGTGGCGGAGCGCCTTCGTTCGCGGTGGACATTTTCACGATGCGTTCGTCCGGTTCGGGTTGGTCCAGGAGACGTTTGAGACGGCGATCACGTGGGACCGCTTCCCCGAATTCCACGCCGGGGTCATGGAGGCCACCCGCCGTGCGGTCGCCGAGGTGTGCGGGCAGGGCATCGTCTCCTGCCGCTTCGCGTACATGTACCCGGACGGCCCCGCACCGTACTACACGGTCGTCGCGCGCGGCCGGCCGGGGTCGGAGGTGGAGCAGTGGGCGGCGGTCAAGGAGGCCGCCTCGGAGACGCTGCTGCGGCTGGGCGGGACCATCACCCACCACCACGCCGTAGGCCGCTACCACCGGCCCTGGTACGACCGTCAGCGGCCTGACCTGTTCGCGGAGGCGCTCCGCGGCGCCAAACGGGCGCTCGACCCGGCGCGGATCATGAACCCCGGGGCTCTGATCGACCCGTAGGTGAGACTCGCCGTGCCGTGGAGGTGCTTCCTGTCACCCGTCGCCGGTCGGTGGTGCTTCACTTTGCGGATGAGAGAGCTACTGACGCGGCCTGCCGCACTGGCGGCGGCCGTGATCTTGCTCGGCTGCTCCGGCTCCACTTCTTCGGCGCCGGCCGATCCTTCGACGGTGCTGCGCCAGGCGGCAGATGCCATGGCCGGCCTCCATTCCGTCATCGCCGACGTCAAGTTCGGGCCAGGCATCACGCTGGCCGGCGTGTCGCTCAGCAGCGCAACCTCGAAGATTCAGCTGCCGAGGGACAGCGACTCCACCTTCAAAGTGAAGCAGGGCGACTTCCTGATCGACCTACGCGTGGTGACGACCGGCGGGCACGTCTACCTGAAGCTGCCCTTCGCCAGCTTCACGGAGGTGACGCCGGGCGAGGCCAAGGAGATCCCAGACGTCTCGTCGCTGTTCGACCCCCACTCCGGCCTGCCCGCCGTGCTCGCAGCTGGGAAAGAACCGAGGTCCCTGGGTACCGAGCAGGTGGCCGGAGTCGACTGCAACAAGGTCGGCACTACCTACACGGCCGACCAGCTCGGACAGCTCCTGGCCGGGATCAAGCCGGCCGGTGACGTGCAGACCACCATCTGGGCCGGGCGGTCGGACCACCTCATCCGGAAGGTGGTGCTCAGCGGGCCACTGCTCGAGGCGGGCAAGGTGGTGCAGCTGGAGGTCCAACTCCACGGCTTCAACCAGCCGGTCGTCATCGCCACGCCGTCAGTGTCGCCAGCGGCCTCGCCCACAGCTTCGCCCGCTGCCTCACCAGGCTAGGAAGCCATGGCTGATCGGCGCCTTCAGCTCGGGCTGGCGGCGGCGGGACTCTTGCTGGCCGCCCTGGACGCCCTGGCGGTCGTCACGCTGCTGCCGCAAATGCTGCAGGCAGTCGACCTCCCCATCGACCACATAGAGGCTGCGGCGCCCATCCTGACAGGCTTCCTCGGCGGATACGTCGTCGCCATGCCGCTCCTGGGTGCCTTCTCCGACGCTCGCGGCCGGTTGCCGGCCTACGCTGCCGCTCTGGCGATCTTCGGAGCCGGCTCGACGGTCACCGCGGTGGCACCCGCGCTCGGCTGGCTGGTGACTGGCCGCGTCCTGCAGGGTCTCGGCGGCGGAGCCCTCGTCCCGCTCTCCCTGGCGCTAGCTGCCGACCTCTATCCAGCCGGTCAGCGAGGCTTTGCGATCGGCACCGTTTCGGCGATCCAGGAGGCCGGGAGCGTCCTGGGGCCCGTGTATGGCGCTTCGCTGGCGGCTGGGCTGGGCACGTGGCGGTGGGTGTTCTGGCTGAACCTGCCCCTTGGGGCGCTGATCCTCACCGGGCTTTCGCTGTCCTTGCGGCGGAGCCCGTCGCCGTCGCCCGGCTCGGGCTCCGCCTCCGGCTTCGGCTCTGGGTCCGGATCCGGTCGCCGTGACGTTGAGTGGCTGGGCGCACTGTTGCTCGGCCTTGGGCTCGGGTTGGCGGTGGTGGCGCTCTACCCGGACGATCCAGGCAACCGGGCGATCAACGTCAATGCGGCGCCCTTCGGCGCTGCTGCGCTGGTCGTGCTCGCGGCCTTTGGCTGGCGCGAGTCGCGCCGCCTCACCCCCCTGGTGCGCCGTCAGCTCTTGCGCAGTCGCGCCTTTGGCGGCTCCCTGGTGACCAATCTGCTGACGGGCGGCGCGCTTATGGTGGCGCTCGTCGACGTACCGATCCTGGCTCGCGCCGTCTTCAGCCAGGACACCTGGCAGTCCGGCCTGCTTCTCACACGTTTCCTTCTCGGGGTGCCGATCGGGGCGCTGCTTGGCGGCTGGCTCGCCGGCCGCCTGGGCCAGCGCGCGAGTGCTGCCGCCGGGTTGGTGCTGGCGGGCGCTGCGTTCGTGTTGATATCGAACTGGGACCTGCAGGAGCTGAGTGCCTCCGGCGTGACCGCCTCCATCCAGCTTGCCCTGTGCGGTCTGGGATTTGGCCTAGTGATCGCACCTCTGTCGACGGCTCTGCTCGATCAGGCGCGCGGCACCGAGTACGGCCTGGCTGGAAGCCTTGTCGTGCTCTCGAGGACGGTTGGCATGGTCCTGGTGCTGGCGTCGCTGAGCTCGTTCGGGCTGGCTCGGTTGCAGACGATTCTGGTTCAGCGCCACTGCAATAGCCTGCGGGCGGGCGGCGGCAACCTCAAAGACCAGCTGACCGCCTACGAGACGTGCCTGCGCGGCGCACTGCTGCAGGAATACCGAGAGATCTTCTTGATCGCCGCGGCGCTCTGCGGGCTGGCGGCGGTGATCGCCCTGGCTACGCTTCCCCCGCGGTGGCCGAGACCGGCGTTGGCGCGCTCAGCACCGCCCGCAATTGTTCCGGAGTGATGTTGGCGCCGCTGCAGATGAGCGCCACACGCTGCCCCTGCAGCCGTTCACGCATTTTGATCGCTGCCGCGAGCGGGGCGGCCCCGGCCGGCTCCACCAGAGTCCGGGTGCGCTCGATCATCAGCCTGACTGCCGCGCGGATCTCGTCGTCGCCGACCAGCACGAAGTCCGCAAGCTGCTCACGGAGGATGCGCTGGGGCAGGTCGAAGGCCGTTCGCGTGGCCAGGCCCTCCGCCATGGTCGTGTTGCCGGCCGTCGTCAGCCGGCGCTCGCGCCACGACCGATAGGCGGCCGGTGCCTGCTCGGACTGGACGCCGATCACCTCGACGGCCGGATTGACCGCATGCGCGACGATGCACGCACCGGCGGCGCCGCTGCCGCCCCCGATCGGCACGATCAGCACCTCGAGGTCAGGCCGGGACTCGAGCGCCTCCAGCGTGTGGGTGCCCACACCCGCGATCAGCAGCGGTTCGTTGCCGGAGTGGACGTAGCGGTGACCGTGCTGCCTCGCCAGCTCCTCGCAATGCTCGCGCGCCTCGTCGTAGTCGGCGCCTCGGAGAATGACCTCGGCGCCGAGCTCCTGCATGGATCTGACCTTGACGTGGTTGGCATTGGCGGGAGCGCAGATGATCGCGCGCACACCGAACGTGCGGGCGGCGTACGCGATCGACTGGCCGTGGTTGCCGGTGGAGGCGGCGATCACCCCGCGCCGCCGTTCATCGTCGGTCAGCCGGGCGACCAGGTTGATGCCGCCTCTGATCTTGAAGGCCCCGGTGGGCTGGAGGTTCTCGTGCTTCACCCAGGTCTCGGTGCCCGTGAGGGCGGACAGGCCCGGGTAGTGGCGCAGGGGCGTCGGCTCCAGGTGGGAACGGAGCTCGCGGCGCGCCTCGAGGACGTCGGTGAAGCGGGGAACCTCCAGTTCTGTCATGGGCGCCGCCGACGACGAGGTCCCCAGTGAGCTCATGCCTGCCCCTCCGCTTCTGCCAGGAGCCCTGCCAGGTCCAGGCGCCGGGTGGTCATCGCCAGTACTCCATCGGCGGTGCGCGGCCACTCCTCTGACGGCCGATCGCGATACAGCTCCACGCCGTTGTGGTCGGGGTCGTCCAGATAGATCGCCTCGCTGACGCCGTGGTCGGAGGCGCCCGTGAGAGGCCACCCGGCGTCAAGCAGGCGCTTGACTGCGTCCGCCAGCGTGCGGCGGTCGGGATAGAGGATCGCGTGGTGGAAGAGGCCGGTGGTTCCGGGAGGCGGGGGTGAGCCGCCGGCGCTCTCCCAGGTGTTGAGGCCGATGTGGTGGTGATAGCCACCCGCGCTGATGAATGCGGCCTGGGCGCCCATGCGCTCCTGCAGTTCGAAGCCGAGCAGGCCGCAGTAGAACGCGAGCGCTCGGTCCAGGTCAGCCACCTTGAGGTGGACGTGGCCGATGCGGACACGCGGGTCGATCGGTTCCGGGGTGGGCTGCTTCACATCGTTATCTTGCACCTCCCTGATGAGTGGTTAGGCATGGCCGCCGTGCTCGGAACGATCGATGGAGGGCAGCACCACGCGCTCGACATAGCTCTGGATGCCGTCCGCGAGCGCCTTGGTCATGCGCCACTCCAGGTCTTCGAACGTCGCCTCCACTCGGTTGAGCTCGCTCATCTGGCGCGAGACGAAGGCTGAGTCGGTACGCGTGCCCAGCGTCGGCCCAGCCTGGGGCGCGCCCGCCGCAGGCGGCGGAGGGGACGAGGGTGTGGCGGAGGGTCCGGCTGGGCCTGGCAGACGGGACGGTTGGCTCGAGGTTGCGGTCGCGGGCCGGCCAGCGTGGCGCGCAACCGCTGCTTGGCTCGGAGAGGCGGTGCTTGGCTGCCGGCCGTTCCAGAGGTGCCAGCTGAGGGCGAGGATGGCGCCGACCAGGATGCATTCCGCGATCGTGACGTAGACCAGGGGTGGGCGAAAGAGCAGTCGGTAGTGCATGACCCGACGGTATGCCGGAGCCGGGAAAAACGGAAGAGAGCCTGTTAAGTCACCACATACAGCACCCTCCCCACCAGAATTACGACAGCCCCCACCCACCCAGGGGGGCGGGCCCACAATACGGCCGATCAGACCCGCCGTCAAGAGAGGTCGTTAAGCTGCGCAAACTCCCCGGGTTTGTGCGGATCTGAACGCCTGAAACCTGCACAAAGCCCGAACATTTATGCCCGGCCCCACGTCGAGGCCCGGCCCGACCGGCCAGGCCGGAGCCTGATAGCGTTCTACTCAGACAGCGCGCTGCGCAGGGCCGCGACCCCCCGCTCGATCGTCTCGCGTCGCTTGGGAAAGCTGAACCGAACGTGCCGCCGCCCGAGCTCCCGGTTCGCGTAGAAGCTTGATGCCGGCACCGTGGCCACGGCGGCCATCTCGATCAGCCGCTGGGCGAAGGCCACGTCGTCCAGTCCAGTGAGGTGCTCGATCCCGGCCATGACGTAGTAGGCGCCGGCGGGCGGATTCGGTTCGAAGCCACACTCGCGCAGGCCGGCCAGGATGACCGAGCGGCGCTCGCGATACTCCTCCAGCAGCGCGTCGTAGAACGCGCTGGGAAAGCGCAGCGCGGTCGCGACGGCGATCTGGAGCGGATGGGCTGCGCCGACCGTCAGGAAGTCGTGCACCTTGCGGATGCCGTCGGTCAGCGCTGGGGGTGCGATCAGCCAGCCGACGCGCCAGCCGGTCACCGAGTAGGTCTTACTGGCGCCGCTGATGGTGATCGTGCGCTCGGCCATCCCTGGAAGAGTGGCGATGCTCACGTGTTCGCCCTCGTACACAAGGTGCTCGTAGATCTCGTCGGTGATCGCGACCGCGTCATGCTCTTGGCACAGCTCGGCGATCAGCGTCAGCTCTTGCCGGTTGTAGACCTTGCCGGTCGGGTTGTGTGGGGTGTTGATCACGATCGCCCGCGTCCTGGCGTTGAACGTGCCGCGGAGCTCGTCCGGGTCGAAGGCCCACAGCGGCGGTCGCAGCGCTACGTACCTGGGCTCGGCGCCGCTCAGGATGCAATCCGGGCCGTAGTTCTCGTAGAAGGGCTCGAAGACGATGACCTCGTCGCCGGGGTCGACCGCGGCCAGCATTGCCGCCATCATCGACTCGGTCGCGCCGCAGGCTACCGTCACCTGCGTCTCGGGGTCCACGTGGCGGCCCCAATCTGACGACTTCTTCTCGGCAATCGCCTGGCGCAGGGCCGGAGCGCCCCACGTCGTGGCGTACTGATGGTACGGTCCGCCCGCAGACAGTGCGGCGTGCGCCGCCTCGACGATCTCCGGCGCAGGGTCGAAGTCAGGAAAGCCCTGGGCGAAGTTGATCGCCCTGTCCGGACCGTTGCGAGCGAGGTTTACGCGCGTCATCTCGCGGATGACCGACTCGGTGAACCTCCCTGCCTTCAGGCTCAGACCGATTGCCATTGGGCCTCAGGTTCGGGGGTGTGCCCGTTCGAGGCGGAACTCGCTGCCCGAGCATGCGGCGCAGTGCTCGGGCACTTCCAGCCCGTGCTCGCTGTACCCGCACGCGATGCAGGTCCAGACTCGTGTGGCAAAGAACTCCAGCACGTCGGACCGGCTGATGAGCCCCCTCAAACGGCCGTTCTTCAGAACTGGCAGGCGGCGGATGCGCTCTCCAGCCAACAGCCTCGCCGCTTCGTCGATGCCCGTGTCCTCGGTGATGGAGATCACCTGCGGCGACATGATGTCTCTGGCCACCGCGCCGCGCTTCGAGAACACATCCACTTCGGACACGATCCCAACGACGTATCCCTCGCCATTCACGACCGGGCCGCCAGTGATGTGGCTGCCCGACAAGCGCTGTGCGATTTCGTGGACCGGGGTGTCCTCGTGAAAGCTGATGACGTGGGTGGTCATGACCTCCTTGACCGGGATCATGCAGTACCCAGCAGTCTAGCCACCACCTCGGGGCTGGCGTTGCCGCCAGAGAGGATCAGGCCCACCGGCCGGCCATCGTCAGACACCCGGCCCGCGAACCAGGCGGCCAGGGGCAGGGCAGCCGTCGGCTCAATGGCTAGCTTGAGCCCGAGCCAGGCCCTTAACAAGCTGTCTTGTATCTCCTGCTCGGTCACGGTCACGATGTCGTCGATGAGATTCCTCGCCACCATCACCTCGAAGGTCCTCTGGCCGATCGCAGTCGCACGCACGCCGTCAGCCAGAGTGTCGGGCGCCTTGTCAAGCACCTGCAAAGCGCCACTCCGAAGAGTCCGTCTGGCATCATCGGCACGCTCGGGCTCGACGCCGATGATGCGAATCCGCGGGTTGCGTGCCTTGGCCACCAGCGCCGTGCCGCACATCAGGCCGCCGCCGCCGGTGGGGGTGACGATGGTCCCGATCTCAGAATCGTCGTCGAGCATCTCCATCGCGGCAGTGCCCTGGCCGTGGATGATGTCCCAGTCGTCGAACGGATGGACGAGGCTGAGACCGCGTTCGGCCATGACCTGGCGAACGCGTTCCTCACGGTTCTCGAACGTGATCCCATCCTGAATGACCTCGGCGCCGAAGGTCCGGGTGGCGGCCACCTTGGCCGGGCTGGCGTCAAATGGGATGAGGATCACGGCGGGAAGCCCCGCTGTCCGCGCCGCAAGGGCCAGGGCCTGGGCGTGGTTGCCCGAGCTGACGCCGACGACGCCCCTGGAGACTGACTGTCGCCGCTTGAGCTCGAGGACGGCATTGAAGGCGCCACGCGCCTTGAAGGAACCTGTGACCTGGAAGCACTCCGGCTTCAGCCGCAGGCGCGCATCCAGATCCGTGGTCATGAGCGGCGTGCGGCGAACGTAGGGTGCGATCCGCGCGGCGGCCGCCTCGATCTCGGCGGCGTGCTCCTGCAGGTAGGTCACGCCCGGCCGCTCCGAGGAAGGCTGGTCAACAGAACCCCGCCCAGGATGATCACTGCGCCTCCAAGCATCAGGGGGGTCACCGATTCGTGGAGGAAGAGCACGCCCCACAAGAGCGCCGTCGCCGGCAGGAGGTAGTTGACGGTAGAGGCGCCCGTCGCGCCCAGGCGGTTCAAGAGCCAGTAGTACAGCACGATCCCTAGACAGGATGCTCCCACACCCAACGCAAGGACGGCCAGGAGCGCCCCCCAGGTCGGCTGCACCGACGCTATCCCAGGGATGGCGACCGGCAACATGATCAGCGCGGTCAACGCCATCTGCCAGAAGGCCGCGTCAAATGAGCCCACACCCTGTAGACGTCGTCGCTGGTACACGGCGGCGACCGCATAGCTGAGCGCAGCCAGCAGAATGCTGGCGGCGCCAACGAGTGTCGCCCTGGCTTCGCCCCCCTGAAGGCGGGGCAGGATGAGCAGGGCAGTGCCGCCGAAACCAAGTACGACGCCAAGGTAGTTGATTGGGCGAGGGCGTTCTATCGGGGTCAACGACCAGGCGAGGAGCGCCGTCCACAGTGGCGTGGTGGCGTTGAAGATGCTGGCCAAGCCGCTCGACACGGCAAGCTCACCAAAAGCAATGCCGAGCCACGGGATGACGCTGTTCAGCACGGCCATCGCGGTGTAGCGCGGCAAGTACTGCCGGTTGGCCCTCGTCAGCGGGGATCGACCCCGCGCTGCAAAAAAGACGGCCAACGCCGCTGTGGCCGCGAAACAGCGGCCGAACACGAGCGCCCGAGGGCCAAGGTCTACGACGGCGATCCTGATGAAGAGGAAGGACGAGCCCCAGATCAGGCCGAGCACGAGCAGCGCCGCGTAAGGAAGCATCTGTCGCCGAGCCAGGCTGGCCCGGCGAGAGCGGGTCAGCGTCTCAGCCATGGATCAAGTTGGGCACGAATCACACGTCGCTGAACCCTTCGTCGAGCCCGGCTTCACGAGCGAAACCAACGCGCCAGGCTCCACGAAGTGCTTCGTGGTCGCGGCGAGTGTCTGCAGTCGCCGCCCTCCTCAACCACAGCGTGCTCGTGCTCAGTTGCTGAAGCGGGTCTCCCACTCGTCAGTGCTGAGGGCGATGGTCACGGGCCCGTCATTGTCGACGCTGACGGTCATCTGAGCCCCGAAGCTGCCCGTACGGGTCGGAACGCCCCGTTCCGTGAAACGGTCGACGAACCGCTGACATATCTCACGGCCCTTGTCTGGGTCCGCGGCTCCGATGAAGCTGGGCCGGCGCCCGCGGGTGTTGTTCGCGTAGAGCGTGAACTGCGAAACCACGAGCGCCTCGCCGCCGACGTCTTCGAGACTCAGGTTGAAGCGGCCGACGTCGTCCGGAAATATCCGCAACTGGGCGACCTTGTCCGCCAGCCGATGGGCGTCCTCGGCCCTGTCGCGGGGGCCGGCCCCCACCAGAATCGCCAGGCCGCGCCTGATCTCCTGCCGCTGAGGCTGACCATCCGAGTCTTCCCAGCTCACCGAGGCGCGGCTGACCCGCTGCACGATCACTCGCATGAATGATGGATATTGCGCCGGCCGGAGTTCAACCTGCAGTCATTTAGGTCGTCGGTGGTTCCAGCTCGGCCGCGGGTAATAGCACGCGTAGGCGCGCCTCGAGCAGATTGAGAACGGCCCGATCGCCTGCATCGTCGCCCGGCGCACCGGTTGCCTCCGGGCCGAGAGCCCGCCTGACTTCAAGGCTGGAACCGATCAGTGCAGCTGCGGCCAATCCGTCGATCGATCTGAACGTCACCCCCGGGAACGATGGGTGCGTCGAACCGGCCGGAAATACGTCCTCGACCTGCTGGGTGACAAATACGTTCTTCAGAAGGCCCCCGCGGGCAGGGTCGATGAGCACACAGAAGCAGTGGCGGTCGCGCCCGAAGTGCTCGAAGCAAACGTGCAGAACCTGAAGATGACCATGCGGCTCTTCGCCGAGCTTGGCTGCCACCAATCCAACCTTTTCTACGGCATTGGCCCAAGGAGGCACGGCGACGCCCTGCTGGACCAGCCGCTCGACGGCGGCTCGCGCATCCGTCGCCACCGGCTCGGGCCAGGTCGCTGCCACGCTGCACAGAAGCGCGACCGAGTCAGGCCGCGCTCGGCCCTCGGCCAGCCGTACGAGGGTTCGGCCTAATACGCTGTCGGGGTCGTCAACCATCGCCCGCGAGAGGTCGCACAGCGTGCTCCTCAAACGAGCGCCGAACAGCTCGGCCTGCAGCGGATCGTCGAGCGCGGACATCTCGCGAACGTCGGCTAGCAAATCCGCCAAGTTCGGTTCGATCACGAACCTGGCGTCGGCCTGCGTGGGTGCGAAGAACGAGCTCGGCAACCGAGCACGACGCGACGGCGACCTCTGCCGCTCTGAGCGGAGCTTTGACCTCATAAATGTCTCCCAGCTTTGCCATGCACATACGAGTGTGCCAAGATGTAGTGTCGATACTGTACCTCATCGACTACATCTTGGGGCTATGGGTCAGCATCGGATCCAGGGGTGGTGGTCGCCGGACGGGGCGTCAGCGGCCCAAGCGTCGCATCGCGCGAAGTATCTTGAGTGCCTCTTGCTCGGCCTCGAGGAGCGTCGGAGCATACGCGCGGAGCCCGCAGAGTGCATACCCCCACTGGGCGGGCCGTGCAGGCGCATGTCGATTCAGACGATGCGCAGGTGGATAGAAGAGAATCGGTTGCCCGTCCACCCTCTTGATCACAGCACGGCGTGATAGCAGCTCTTCCAGGGAGTTGCCTGAGGGAAGACGGCCATGACGGAACTCAAGGTATCGGAGCTTGGCCAGCGGATTGTCCTCGTCGCGCCACACCACGCGAGACCCGTATTCGGCGCTGAGGTCGCGCAGGAAAAGCATGAGGACCAGGGCGTCCGTCTCGTCACCGCCCGTCTTGAGGAAGCCGGCCGCGGCAATGTCGGCCCCTTCGACCTCGCGGACATGGCTGAGGTATTCGATCTCGAAGAGGCCAGTTGAGCGATCACTCGCCACCCACGGCTGATCGCCACGCCAGGAACGCCTCGAGGCCAGTTCCTCGAACTGCAGATGAAGCCGTTCGATGCGTTCTGCGGGCAACCCGTGAACGCGGTGATGGAGTACGCGCGCCACGGATAAAGGGTACGCCGCGACCTGGCGACGCGGCTGTCAGCGGCCCGGCACAAGTCGGCGGACACGCGGGTCGGAGTCCCTAACCTCCTCATCGCCCGGGCTTCACCGGCGGTCCTTTGTGCCGCCGGCGATGCTGGTCGAGCCTTGCGAGCTGCTCTTCAACGGCGCGTTCAATCTCCACGATCCGACTACGCGCTGAGCGGGGCGGCGGTAGCGGCCTGGAGTGAGCTGGCGGACGTGCCGGCGCCCATACTCGCAGCGGGGCCGGAGACGATGGTCCAGTTCTTGACGTCTCTGCGCCAGCGCCATGGCTCGATCGAGGGGCTGATATTGCATATGGGCGTCGGCTTAGACGCGGTCGCCCGGCTACGCTGGCTCTTGCTCGAGTAGAGCCGCTGCCAGATCCTGTCGAACTCGCGCCCGCGCGCGGCTAACATGGCGGGATGACCGACGCCGCGACCCTCGAGGCCATCCGCCGAGTCGAGCAGACTCCGCTCAACCAGCTCGTGAACGTGTCCGTGGACGACGTTCAGGCTCAGATGGACGCGCTCCTCAGCCCGGAGAACGACAGCGCCTCCTTCTACCACCGCTGGGAGACGCAGCAGTGGGCCGTGTCGGACCTCGATTTCGAGCGCGACAAGCGCGACTGGGCCAGCATCCCACCACCAGTTCAGGCGACGCTCAAGACGACGATGACCCTCTTCTTCCTCGGTGAGCAGATCGTCACCGACACGCTGGCGCCGGTGTTGCACGCCGCCCCGCAGGAGGATGAGCGCGTCTTCCTCGCCACCCAGATCGCCGACGAAGCTCGCCACACGGTGTTCTTCGACCGCTACTTCGAGCAGGTCCTCGATCATCGGGGTGGCATTCGCTCTGCACTTGCCAATTTCGGACCGGCGACTCGCCAGGGCTACCGCAGCATCTTCTATAACGAGTTGCCTGAGGCGATCGACCGCTGTCGACTCGAGCCCAAGGACCCGGTCGCGTTCGTCGAAGCGGTCGTGACGTACCACTTGATCATCGAGGGGTATCTGGCGCTGGGTGGCCAGCGCAATACGCTGCG
>Ga0070699_100000822_pt1 | contig 28788 bp, 22 predicted proteins | sample KBSK1503metaG_FD_65473 | JGI IMG/M metagenome (GOLD analysis project Ga0070699, IMG submission 65473) | Corn, switchgrass and miscanthus rhizosphere microbial communities from Kellogg Biological Station, Michigan, USA - KBS K1-50-3 metaG | ecosystem: Host-associated > Plants > Roots >...
GTCGGTCTCGCCGCGTTCGGGCGCCGCTTCTGCGACGTCTGGCTCGGGCCTGGGTTCGAATCGACCGCCCAGGTACTGGCGGTTCTGAGCCTCGCGGAACTCGCGTCACTCGCCGCCAGCAGCGGCGGCTCGGCGCTCTTTGCGCTGAGTCGCATGAAGTTCAACCTCGTTTCGTCGATCTCCGAGGCGGCGCTGAACCTCCTGCTCTCCATCCTTTTCGTCACCGTCCTCCACACGGGAATGATCGGGGTGGCGCTCGGGACCCTCGGCTCCGCGATCGTGTGGAGAGGCGTGATCCATCCACTCTACACATCGCGCGTATTGGGATTCGGCTTTCGGCAATACATGGCGCAGGTGGGGGCTCGCGTCTTGCTCCTCTCGGTCGCGTTCTACGTGATCTTCGCAGCGCTCGCACGCCGAACCGAACCCGGCGCGTGGGTGCCGTTCCTCCTGGCCGTCGGGATCGGCATCGCGCTCTACCTCCCGGCGGCGATGGGCTTGCTGCTCCCTCGCGACCTCTGGCGATCGCTCTGGGCGCGTCTCGCCCCTTCGGCCGGCAAATGAAACACGCCGACTCGACGTACGACGTGATTTGCCTCCCGCTCGGCGCCTCCGCGCTCGGGGGAGCGGAGCGGTCGCTGCTCGACGTCGCCGCTGGCTTCGCCGCACGCGGCGCCTCGGTGCTCGTGTTGGCCGAGGAGCCACTGCGCGACACCGCGTTTCTGGGCATGGCCGCCGAGCGGGGCGTTCACGTGAAGTGGGTGCCCTGGCGCCCGGAACGGTCCCGAATTCGAAACGCCATCGACGCATGGCGCGTGTTCCGCCGGCATCGGGCTCCATTCCTCTACTTCACGGTGGGATGGCGGCGGGGAATGTGGGTCCTTCCGCTGGTCGCGCGCCTCGCGATGCGGACCCGGATGATCGGGTCCATGCGAACCATGCCGGACCCGCACCAGCGGGTACGAAAGAAGCGCTACTTCGGATTCCTGCCGGGTCTCGGACTCTGGCATATTCCGGAAGTCATCGTCGGATGGCTCTGGGGACAGATCCTCGATCTCACGGTCTCGGTCAACCGGCTCGACTTTCCCGCGCGCCTCGTCGCCCACTACGGGTTCTCGCGCGCCAAGATTCGCGTCATCTTGAATGGAATCGCGACTCGGGAGGTGCGGCTTTCGCCCGAGGAACGGCGCGCCATCCGGGGCCGGCACGGTTGGGCCGATGAAGATCTACTCATCGGATTCGTAGGCCGGCTCTCTCCCGAGAAGGGCGCCCAGTACCTGCTCGATGCGCTCACGCCCCTCCCGGAGCCGATCCGAATCGTGATGATCGGAGACGGTCCTCAACGCGCGGAGCTGGAGGCGCTGGCCGCGGAGCGAGGCATCGCGCATCGCGTCGCGTTTCTCGGGAACCTCGATCGACCCGGCGATCTCATCGCGTGCTTCGACGTGGTGGCGGTGCCCACCGTCGTCGAGGAGGCCTTCGGACGCGTCGTCGTCGAGAGCCTGAACGAGGGAGTCCCGATCATCGCCACGCAGGTCGGCGGCATGGCGGAGTTGTTCACGGACGGGATCGAGGGATACTATGTGCCGCCGCGGGATCCCCAAGCGATCGCCGCGGCGGTCTCGAAGCTCGCGATGACCATGGATCGAGGGCGCGCGATGGGGGAGGCGGGGCGCCGACTCGTGCGGGAGAAGTACTCGCTCGCGAGAACGGTCGAGGAGTATTGCCGCCTCTACGATGAACTCGTCCCGGTGGGATCTCGGGGTCGCGCTCCCCGGCCCGAACGGCCATGATCATCCCCGACCCGGAAACCGGCGAGCGCCGCCTTCTCATCGTCACCTCGCAGTACCCGCCCATGGGCGGGACGAACGTCCAGCGGGTGTTCAAGCTCACCAAGGTCCTACCAACCCTGGGCTGGAAGCCATGGGTCGTCACCCTGGACATTCCGCCAAGCGCCCAATTCGATGCGGAGGTGCTGCGCGAGCTGCCGGACGCGGTGACGGTCGTCCGAAGCGCGAATCTGGATCCGTTCGTATTCTTCGCACGTGGCCGAAGCGGGCCCCGGCGAGATCCCAGGGCAGGGGATCCGCCGGCCGCGCCGGCCGCGCCCGCCCCCGACGCCCGGACCGGGAAGGAGCGGCGGTCCGTCCGCTTGAATCCCCTCGGCTGGCTCTCGAGCCTGACGCTCTCCTTCCTCCGGTACTTCGTCTTCATTCCGGACGGGCTCACCCTGTGGGTGCCCACCGCCACGATCGCCGCGTATCGCGCCCTTCGCGCCCATCGAATCCCGATCGTGATGAGCAGCGCGCCCAGCTACTCGAGCCACCTCGTGGGTCTCCTCCTCAAGCGTTTGACCGGACGGCCCTGGATTGCCGACTTCCGCGACCTCTGGGTGGGCCGTCCGTATCGACCGTCCTTCGTCGGGTGGCGCGGCGCGTGGGACGCGACGCTGGAGCGCGCCGTGGTTCGGAGCGCCGATCGCATCCTCTGCGCTTCACCCCGGTACATCGACCACATGCGCGCGCGCCACGGCGCCGCCGCCGCCGAAAAGTCGATCTGGATTCCGGTGGGCTATGACGCGAATGATTTCCCCGACGGGGGGGACGAGGGGGATCGTTCCCCGGAACTCCGCGTCGTGTGCGTCGGGTTCAGCGCGGCCAATTTGACCCCCTTCTTCCAGGCCCTGGAGCGGGTATCCGCCGGAGCGCCCGAGCTGACGGGCCATCTGGAAATTCGCTTGATGGGTTCGCCCTCGCCCGACGACGTCCGGAGCCTCCAGGAGTTCGCCGCCACGCGACGTCTTGGCGCCCGAGTCTCCTTCCTCGGGCGGTTGCCCCATGACGCGTGCGTTCGGCACCAGCGCGAGGCCGATCTCCTCCTGCTCGTGTTGGAGATCGCGGACGGGGACACGGTGCGTGGTCAGGCATTCGAGTGCATGGCGAGCGGAAAGCCGATTTTCGCGGTTCTCCCGTCGGGAGGAATCCTAGAGTCCCTCGTTCGCCCGAGCGGGCTTGCCATCATCGCAAAACAGGGAGAGGTCGACGACATCGCGACCCATCTCGAGGTCGCGTTGAGGCAGCTTCGCGCGGGAACATCCTGGGCGAGGATCGACCGGGACTACGTGCGCCGCTTCGAGACGCGAAACCTCGCGGCGAGGGTGGTGGGGATCATCGAAGAGCTGCTGGAGAAGTCTCCGGGGTCGGGAACCTCAGCCGCTCGTCCGTAAGGTCCGCGGTGCGCTCGGAGCGATGCTGTCTGCGACTCCGGGGGCGTACTTGTAGCGATACACCCAGGTTTCCACGTCTCCCTCGCGGTTCCCGCCGGAACCTGCCCCGTCCGTCGAGCTGTACCGGAGGTTCACGAAGAAGAAGACGTTGTCCTGGGCGTCATACACCAGTGGGTTCCACCACGCCGGCCCGATTGGGAGGGTTCCCGTCGAGGTGAGCTGCGTCCAGCGCGTTCGTCCATCGAACGTCCAGAATTCGACCGGAGAGCCACCCGCCTCGTCGCCGCGCGCCAAGAGGAAAACCTTGTTCACCGAGTCATAGGAGAGAGAGGTCGCCTTCGGCATCGGCACATTCGTCAGCTGCGACCACGAGTTGCTGCGGGCGTCGTAGAACCAGAAGCCGGCGGAGCCGTGCGAGATGAGGTGCTTGTGCTGATCGGAATCGTACGCGGTGTAGATGTTGGACCAGGTCACCGCGCTGGGAATGGACGACCGGCGCACCCACGTGTTGGTCGAGTAGTCGAAGGCATAGACCCCGGTCGCGTAGTTCGTCGTCGCGAACCACAACACGGTCCCGGCATCGGGATCGAACACCATGCACTTCGTTTCGATTCCGGAGCTCGGCGGGAGGTTGGGCGTCAGCCGCGTCCAACGCGCCGTCGCCGGGTCGAAGGCCCACGTTCCCGATCCGCAGCCGGAAATGAACCACCGTCGGATGGGATCGTACGCGGAGCGCTGGTACATGTGCTCGGTATAGGGCTTTCCCTGCGGGGTGATGGTGGTCGTCCCGCCGCCGCCCATGATGAGACAGGCCGGATCCGCGCTCGGATCGGTGAGGCAGATCGTCGGCAGGCCTTCCGGGACCGTCAGCTGACTCCACGTATTCGTGGCGACGCTGTAGATCTCGACGTCGTTCCCGGGATGCCCCCCGTGCCCGCCGCCGAAGTAATAGATCAGCCCATCGCCGTAGGCCACGCCCGAGAATTCGCGGCCAATCGGGCTCGAGATCGTCTTCTGAAGCGTGCAGTCCACGAAATTGTGGCAAACGTACTTGGTCGTCGTCGGCAGGGTCATCTTGACCCACGTGTTGTCCGGAAGCCAATCGAAGCGACCGGCCGACGCCTGCGGAATCGGCAACGCACACGAGAGCACGACCAGAACGAGGGCTGTGATGACACGACGCAACGATGCGATCCTCGAAACTGCGATCATGGCCTGTCTCCTGTCGCTTTCATCAGGCAAGGCGATCCACTCTGGGTGCGGATCCGTCGCGAGTTGCACGATCGGGGGCTGGCCCCGTACCAGCCGATTGTAGCAGGCCGTAATGGAGCAACTATCGCGCCATTTGGGCGTCGGGGTTCGATCGGTCGATTGACTCGCGGGCGAGGTCGTGTAGGCTCGAAGATCTTGAGCACAGGCACGCGCACGCTCCCACCATTCGTCTTCAATCCACGTCGGCATCGTACGAGGAAAGGGATCGCTTGACCGGCGAAGCGCCTTCCGAGAGAGGGAAGTTCGAGCGGGAATGGCGTCGCCGATTCGAGAACTTCGCGCGCGATGCCACGGCCCAGCACGAGATCTCGGGCTGGTCCGAGCCCGGCCTCCGGCGCCGCGTGCGCGGGTTCGAGGAGCTGCTGGCGTCCGAGGGGCTGGCGTCCGCACGAAGCGTCCTCGACCTTGGAACGGGTGCGGGGACCTACGTGCGACTCCTGGCCGACCGCGGGCATCGAACGGTCGGCGTCGACTACTCGATCGAGAGCTTGCACCGAGCGCGGTCCGCCGACCCGGGTGGTGCGGGCCAGTACGTGGGAGCCGCCGCCTACGAACTCCCGTTCGCCGATGGGGAGTTCGACCTCGTCGTCATGATCGGGATCTTCCAGGCCCTTTCCGAGCCGGACCGCGCGATCGATGAGGTCCGAAGAATCTTGCGTCCCGGTGGGCATCTGATCCTCGAGATCTTGAACTACGACGAGATCTTCATCCGCGCGCGGGCTCTCTTCAAGCATGCGCGCGAAAAGGGCGAAGGGGTTCGCTTCTATCGAAGAGGTCCGATGAAACGCCGGCTCCGATCCCACGGATTTCGCCCCGTGGCGGACGTCCCGATCTATCTGCCGCCTCGCAAATACCCCGTGTTCGAGCGCGTGTTGGAACATCCCCTCTCACGATCGGTTCTGCATTCGGTACCGGGACTCTCGCTCCTGGGTGCGGCCGCATTCCTGATGCTATGCCGCCGCGAAGCGGCGCTCCCGCAGGGCACCCAAGAGTAGCCATTCGGTCACGAGCTCCCGCCTAGCGCGGTCGCAGGTTGGTCGGCGCGGAAGGCGCCAACGAATCCGCGGGCCCCGAACCGCCACCGTAGCGGAAGAGATAGAAATAGGGTCGTGCCGGGTTGATGTCGCCGCCGAGCAGGACGAGCGCGTTCTGCGCCGCGTCGTAGACCATGTGATTCCCGTATACGGGACCACCGTCCTCGGAAAGAGTCAGAGGAAACGCTTCCCACGCACCCGTGTCCGGGTGATAGATGTGCATCCGTGCGAGGGAAGCATCGACGCCGAGAACGTAGTCGACGAGGTAGAGCACGCGGTTCGCGGAATCCCATGCGGTCCGCACCTGCGTCTCGTTCGCGAGTGGGGGAGTATCCGCGATGATCGCGAACGTCTTCGCGTCCATGTCGTAGCGCCAGAGTTTCTTCGAGAAGCCGTCGACGACGTAGATCTTTCGCTGGGCCAAGTCCATGGAGGAGTAGCCCTCGCTCATATCCCCGCCTCCGCTGAACCACTTGAATTCCCAGGTGTCCGTCGCGATGTGGTAGATGCCGATTCCGGGGCCGCCGTTGTAGAGCACCTGGATGATCGTGTCCGACACGGGGTCATATTGAGCGAACCGGTTGCCCCATCCGTTGGCGGCGATGCTGGTCCGGTGGGGCCAGGTCCATGTCTTCGCGACGGGATCGAACGTAAATATCTCGAAACGTACCTGCGTGGCCCCGTTCGCGGGACATCCTCCCCCGGGAGCGCCGGTGTAACCAGGGACCATCCAGAAGATGTTGCGTTGCGTGTCGAAGGCCCACCCGACCTCGTCGGGATGCATCGGTTGATATTGTCCCGCCGGGCCGCAATACGGGTACTCCAGCCGCCACGTGTCATCCTGAATGGAATACGAATACGTCTCGTTCCTCCCGGAATCATAGAAATCGATCGTGCTGTAATCCCCGCCCTCGAAATAGATCCGCCCGTTGACGGGGTTGACCGCCAGCCGCATGTGCTTGCAACCGTAGGGGCAAGGGCCCTGGCCGGCTAGGGGCAGGCGTCGCTTGACCCAAGTTTTGATCGGGAGATCGATTGGTGCCGCCTCGGCTTGAACCACGAGGGCAAGCGCAAGCCCCGGCACGAGAAGCAGTCGACTCAGGTGCATGACGATCGGTCTCCTCTGGAGCGACCAGTTGTGGCAGGGCTGCCGCTTCGAAAGCGGGGCCAAGACACCGGGAATTTCGCAATTTGTGAATTGATCCGAAATAATGGAGCAAGGTCGATGCCATGGCTATAGCCGACTCGTCCGACCGCTGGTACATTTTGTGCTAATCTATCTCGTGATTCAGCCGGGGGGCGCCTCTTGATCGAACCCAATCCAAACGATAGCCTTTCGACGGCGCGGCCTACACACAGAACACCCTTGCGACGAGGAGAGGTCCAGGCGATGCGACCTAGGAGCGTCACGTTCATTGCCTCATGTCTCGCTATCGTGGCGATCGGACCCGCGCTTCTGCCCGCGAGCGCGCTCGCTCAGGCGAGCCAATACACTTCCATCGGGCTCGAGTGGGAGGCCGGCGGCGACGACAGCACCGCCGGTCGCGCGACCGCCTATGAACTCCGGTATCAAACGAGCCCCCCCACGAGCGACACGCTCTCTTGGTGGAACGGCGCGACGGCGGCTGCGGCAGGCGTGCCGTCCAACTCGGGCGTTACCGACAGCGCTCGCGTCACCGGATTGGTCCCGGGCATGACCTACTACTTCGTAATCCGCGCGGTGGATGATTGGCAGAATCACTCCGCGTTTTCCAATGTCGCATCGGCGACCACACTCGATTGCGACGAGCCTACGGTGATGCCGGATCCGTTCACCGCGACGGCGGATACCGGCGTGGTCTATCTGGCCTGGTCCGGTAGCGACCCCTTCGCCACTTCGCTGCAGATCTACCGGGGCACCGGATCCAATCCTCTCTCGCCGTACGCCTCCTTGAATGCGAGCGCCACATCGTACCAGGACGGGAACGTCCAGCCGGGTACGACCTATCGATATCGCGTCGCGTACGTCAACTTCTGCGCCCCGGGCCCATCGAGCTCGACGGAAACGGCGACGCTGCCGGGATTGCCTCCCGTGCCCCCTTCCTCGACCGGAGCCGCCTCGATTCACGCCTACCCGAACCCTTCGAGCGGGCCCGTGCAGTTCGTCTTCCGTCTCGAGGGGACGGTCGCCCGCGACGCCCGCGTCCGCCTCTTCGACATGTCGGGGCACTGGATCGCCACCATCGTCGAGCGGCGCCTCAACGCCGGCGAACAGACCATCACGTGGCCGCGCACCGACCGAAATGGCCACCGTGTCACTCCGGGTTACTACGAAGCCATCGGCACGGTCGGCGACATGCGCGTGCGCGAGCGGATCGTCCTTACTCCGTAGTACTTCGCGGTAGCGCTTCACACCGCACGTCCCGAAGCGTGCATGAATGCGATCCCCTGCGTGCAGTTTTTGCCGTGCGTTTCGCACGGAATCGTAGGGAATCCTCCTACGGTCATCTAATCCCTTGTCCTACCGCGAACCGCTTCCGTGCAACGCGCCCCTCGACGTATGGCACCATTCCTGCCACCAGCCCGCGCGGGGGAACACGTCGCGCATTCCGATCACAACATCCCAGCCAAGCAACATCACATCGGAAGGGGAGGGGTCTCCATGCGCAAGCCGCATTCGCTTGTCGCCGCGCCAGGACGTGCCCGCGGACCGCAAGGAATCGAACCAAACCACCAGGGAAGGTCTCGACATCGCAGGGGAAGCCCGTGTGGGACACGGACCCTTGGCATCATCGCAGCCGTCGTGCTCTTCGGACTCCTCACCCCCTCCCTCGTCAGCGCGCAGACTTCCGCCGATTCCTCCGTAGTCCTACTGTGGACCGCGCCGGGGGATGACGGCACCGTGGGTCGCGCCAGTTCGTACGACATTCGGTACCGAACCACCAACATTTCAGGCACCGACACGCTGAGCTGGTGGAACGCCGCCACTCAGGTCGTTGGCGAGCCCATTCCCGGAACGTCGGGTGTCACGGACTCCATGCGCGTGCGGGGCCTGACGCCGCTCACCACGTTCTACTTCCTGATTCGCGCCGCCGATGAAGTCCCGAATTGGTCGGGATTCTCGAATCTCGCGACGAAGACGACCTCGGGAGATCTCACCGCGCCGGCGGCGGTTGCCGATCTCACGGTCACGACCCGGACGGGGAATTCGATCACGGTGCGATGGACCGCGCCGGGTGACGATGGCACCACGGGCACAGCGTCGAGCTACGACGTTCGGTACTCGACCAGCACGATCACGACGGCGAATTGGGGCTCCGCGTCGCAGGCAACGGGAGAACCGGTCCCGGCCGCTCCGGGAACCCAGCAGACCTACACGGTCGGATCGTTGAGCGGAAGCCAGACCTACTATGTGGCGATACGCACCACCGACGATCGCGGGAACGTGTCGGTGATCTCCAACGTCGTGAACGCGACGACGCTGGACGTCGTGGCGCCGGCACCGGTCCGGGATCTTTCCTACTACGAAACGCAGGACGCGGGAGGCGTCGCCGCGGCGCCGAAGAGCGCCGAGGCGGATGCGGAGCGAGATGAAAGCTAGCCGAACCGCGAGCATTCGACGCACGGCCAGGATTGGGATCGCGGCGGGACTGGCCGCGCTCCTCCTTCCCCTCGCCGCGTGGGCGGACTCGATCACGTTGACGTGGACGGCCCCCGGAGACGACGGGAATTCGGGCCGTGCGGCAGCCTACGAACTCCGCTTTTCCGATCAGCCGATCTCGGGGCAAGACACGACGTCGTGGTGGAGCGCCGCCACGACGTCGGGCACGCTTCCGGCGCCTCAGTCCGCCGGGGCTCGAGAGTCGTACACCGTGACCGGGCTCGCGACCGGCACCATCTACTATTTCGTGATCCGAACGACGGACGAGGTGCCGAATGTCTCCGGCTTCTCGAACCTTTCCGTAAGACAAGCAGGAGGAAGTGCCCTCGCCACCCCGACCGGATTCACCGCGCAGTCCGTGCCGGGAGCGGTGCTGCTTTCCTGGCAGGAGCCCACATCCGGGGTTGGCGAGGGATACCACATCTACCGTCGCATCGGCTCGAGCGGAGGCGACGTGCTTCTGCACAGCGCCGCGGTCGGGCAGACCAGTTGGGCGGACACGTCGATCGTCGCGGGCACGACGTACGAATATCGGTTGGCGACGTATCAAGGCGCCCTCCAGGGAACGCCGGCGATGGTTTCGATCACGGTACCCAGCGGATCCGTCACGACCGTGGTCGCCGACGTCCACGGGTATCCGAATCCGGCGCGCGGAAAGGTCACGCTTCGTTTCCGCGGCGGGAACAAGGAGGGCGCGCCGGGGCACGTGCGCCTCGTGATCTACGACCTGAACGGGCGAAAGATCTGCAAACTGATCGACGCGGATCTCCCCGCGTCGGAACAGACGGTCGAGTGGGCCTGCCGATCGGACAAGGGAAACGCGATCGCGCCTGGGATCTACAACGCGATCCTGGATTCGCCGCTCGGGCGCTCGGTCACGCGCCTCGCGATCCTGCCGTAGCAGGGCCGCTTCTCGCCTTCCACTCGCGGGGCTGAACCTTTATCCTTCCTCGGTTGCGACAACCGGTCGCGCCGATGATCCGCGGATGGGGGGAGAACCGCGTTGGAGAGTCATTCCGGGCGCGGTGTGGACCGCGCCCCCGAGGCGCCGTTCGCGCTGAGCGTGGACGTCGAGGACTACTTCCAGGTCCAGGCGTTCGCCCGGTACGCCCCGCGCGAGGAATGGGCCCGTTTCCCGTCCCGCGTCGAACGAAATACCCGCCTTCTGCTCGATCTCTTCGATGAATCCGGTGCCACGGCCACGTTCTTCACGCTCGGCTGGATCGCGCGCGCCCACCCCGGCCTCGTGCGCGAGATCGCCGCGCGAGGGCACGAAGTCGCGTCTCACGGCATGGACCACCGGATGATCACGGAGCTGACGCCGGCTGCCTTCCGGGACCAGGCGCGCGACTCGCGCGCGCTTCTCGAGGACGTCGGGCAGAAGTCGGTGATCGGGTACCGCGCCCCCTCCTATAGCGTCGGGCGGTCGACGCTCTGGGCGATCGAGGCGCTGGCGGAGTGCGGCTACGCATACGACTCGAGCGTCTATCCCATTCGGAGACGACGGTACGGCTACCCGGAGGGGCCGAGCGACCCCGCGCGAATGGCCGGAGCCACGGGGGCGACGCTGCCCGAGTTTCCGCTCCCCACGATCTCCTTCGGACCGATCCGCGTCCCCGTCCTCGCGGGAGCCTACCTTCGCCTCTGGCCGGCGTGGGTCTCTCACTACGCGCTCGAACGCCACCGTGCCGATCGCCGGGCCGTCATCGTGAACGTGCATCCGTGGGAGCTCGATCCGGAGCAGCCGACGGTCGGCCCCTCCCGCCGGGCGACGTGGACCCACTACGCCCGGCTCGGGAGCACGGCGGGGATCCTGCGATCGCTCCTGGCGCGCGCGCCGTTCCGCGACGCCGCGACTCGTCTGCGCGAGCTCGGACTTCTCTCCTCGCATCCGGCAGGGAAGAGCGCATGAGCCTCGACGTCATCCTGTTGATCGCGGGCGGGCTCGTCGCCTTGATCGCGGGCGGGCTCGTCTCGTTCCTGAGTCCGGGCAGGCTCGTCTCGCTCCTGGCCGGCGCGGCGCTCGCGCTCCTGGGGCTCGTCCAGTTCGGCTTGGCGCGCGCGGTCTACGAGTCCGGGCCGGCCGCGCGATGGGAGTGGTTCGAGAGCTCGCTCGCGCTCGGACTCGGCGTCTCCGCGGTTTGGGTGTTCCTCTCGGTCTCGCTCGGGCGGGGGCGGGGAATCGCCGCTCCACGCGCGTGGCGCGCCTACCTCATGCTGCAGGCCGCGCTCACGCTCGGCGCCATCTGGCTCGTCGCCACGCGACACGCGCCCGCCGACTCGCTGGTGGTCGATTTCGCGTGGTTTCCGACTCGCCCCCTCTCGCGCTGGATCCTCGGGCTGACCCTCCTCAACCTCGTCGTCGCCGCGGCGAACTTCGAGGCCACGCACCTTGCGCTCCCGCGCCGCCAACGGCGCGCCTTTCTCCCGGGCCTCATCGGCGTCCTCCTCAGCGCCGGCTTCTATACGTACCTGATCGCGGCGAGCCTCGCGGGCGGCAAGGTTTCGATCTCCGACCTGAGCATCGGCGCCGTGCCGATCACGCTCTTGTCGCTACTCCTCTCGCTCTCGTTGATTCGCGGTCAGGTCGCGCAGGCGCGGGTCGCGCGCGATCGTCGGTCCTTCGCGGGAACCACATCGCTCGTACTGGCCGCCGGGTTCCTGATCGGCATGGCCTCGCTTCTCGCCATCATGCACGCTGCGGGACTCAGCCTCGGCCGCGCGCTCTGGCTCCTCGTGGGCACGGGCGTCGTCCTCGGATTGATGGCGTTCACGATTTCGAACCGGCTTCGTCGCCGGCTGCAGCACGCATTCGATCCGGTCTGGTATGACCCGCGCGTCACGCGTCGTGCGCTCGCGGCCCGGGTCGTCGCACCGCTCGAGGAAGCCGCGACCCTCGAAACGCTGGCGCGGTTGATTCCAGGGAACGCCCGCGAACTTGCCGGAGTCGATCCCGTGACGTTGTTCCTCGCGCACGCGGAGTCAGGATCCTTCCGTGCGGAGACGAGCACGATTTCCCCGGAGCCGCGCGTCTCGGTCGGCATGCGCGAGCCCCTCGCGATCGAGCTGCGGCGCGCGCGGCGACCGATCCGCCTTCTCGGTCGCCCCGACGATCTCGAGTACGTTTCGATCTACGTTGAGAACGGAGCGCAGCTCGAGGCATGTTCCGCGACCTGCGCCATTCCGCTCCTCGGCGAGGAAGAACTCATTGGGTTTCTGCTTTGCGGGGCCTCGGGGGAGGGAGTTCGGATCCGGCGGGAGTCCCTGGCGCTTCTGCATCTCGCGTCGAGACGCTATGCCGCGCACGTGGAACGGCTTGCCCGGGCGGTTTCAGGCTAGACCGGGCCGAGTTACCCGCTATTGAAATGATGGTAAACATCATAATAACAATGATTTAGCAAGAATAAGTGCAAATTACATTACAAGTGAAAAAATGCGTTGACACCATCTTCCATGGCAGGGTAAGATCTTCTTCGTTAAGCACGCAGCACGCATCATTTTGGGAATACAGAAATGAGTGGTTGCCAAAATGTCACGTGCTACGTAGACTTTTCTCAATTGAATCGCCGCAGGTGCGGTCAGATGCAAACGGCTTTCAACCCCGGATCAGGGATGGGGAGAGGTACAACTTCTTGTCACGCTCTAGGATCGTCCTCGCGCTCGCTGTACTGACTGCATGCATCGCGTGCGCACCCGCCGCGATGGCACTCCCGGCACTTCAGATCTACATCCCTGAATCCGTCTACGACACGGAGCTCCAAACGTGGGTCATCACGGACGACGACTTCGAGCTCTGGGTGATCGGCGACGTCGGCGGCCACCAGGACATCTTGAACGTCGACCTCGCGGCGTCGTTCTACGGCTCGTCGGGCTCGGTCACGATCACGCCGAGCGATCCGCTCGTGCCGCAACCGCTCGTGGATCTGACGCCGGAGCTCAATCGTCCCGGGTATGACGGTCTGCTGAACCACGCGGAATACAAGAACGCGGACGGACACCTGTACTGGACCCTCGGCGACTTCACGTCGACGGACGACGTGATCAAGGACTACCAGCCCGGGAAAGACGAGACAGGCACCGGAGAGATCAAGAAGTACATGATCCACGTGTCCGGATATGAGCAGGTTCACTTCGACGCCTTCGACCACTACTTCACGGGTAACGGCGCTCACCAGCAGACCAACTACGTCTTCGCACCGTTCTCGCATGACGGTACGGGCATGGGTGGCTCTGGCGGATCCGGTGGCGCGGGTGGCTCCGGCGGAAGCGGTGGCAGCGGCGGCAGCGTCCCTGAGCCGAGCGGCTTGGTCCTGATGGGCTCGGGCTTGGTCGGACTCCTGGCGGCCCGGCGGAAGAAGTAAGGCGCGACGAGCGTCTCCCCGTACTTCAAAATCTGAGGCCGGGCTGATCCACGGATCGGTCCGGCCCTCTTCTTTCTAGACCATGCGCCGGCACGCTCCGTCCTTGACACACCTCACGTGCCCCGAATAAGGTCCCCCCACATGATCTTTCGAGCTTTCTTGCCGCTTCTCGTTGTCGCGTCGATTCTCGCGCCCCGAGCCGGCCTCTCCCAAACAGCAGCCACCGGCTCACCGGTCACCTCGGCGCCGACGACCCTGACCGCGCTGACCCAGCCACCCGCCGCGTGGCTTCGTTTCAGCGGGGAGTCGCGCATCCAGGGGCCGTCTCCGCTCGAGTTGCCGTCGACGTTCCAAGGCCGGTTTTCGCTGGTCGTGGACGGCGCCAGCGTGGCGCGATCCCAGGGTGTTTTCTATGTTCCGCCTCGCGGCGCCCCGGCGCGACTCCTGTCCGAGCCACCGGGGATGAGCGCCGGCCTGATCGTTCGATCCCTCTCGTACCCGGGGCTTCCGAATATCACGGCGAAGCGGTTCCTCCGGGGCGGCGTCTTGGCGGTTGCCGCGACGGGGGGACTGGCCATGAGCGGCTTCAAGCACTTCGAGTATCGGGACCGACAGGACGAATTCGGAGCCCATGCGGCGGATCGCGCGCTCGACGAGCGGAAGGCCCGAAACTCCTGGGCGAAATTCGCGGCCGCCACGTGGGCCGTGAGCGCCGTCGATTACTCGATCCGGCCGCGCCTTGCGGTCGAGGAGAGCACGCCGTCCCGATTTACGCTGTCGGTGCCGCCGATCAGCCGGGGGGCGATCCTCTGGCGGTCAGCGCTCGTGCCCGGGGCAGGGCAGGACTTCGCGAACCAACGCGTGCGCGGCGCGCTCTGGCTCGGCGCCGCGCTCTCGGCCGCTGCGGGCCTCGTCGTCGCGGACGGCTGGGTGGAGCGCGACCAGACGGACGCGGACTGGGCCGAGGCGCTCCTCGACAGCGCCGGACCCGGGGAATTGCCCGCGCGCCTGCGGGACGTCGAGGTCAAGCGGAACGATCTCCAGTCGTCCGAGGATTTGCGTCGTGGGTTCCGCTACGCCATCGTCGGCGTGTGGGTCGCGAGCATCATCGACGCGTTCCTCGTGCCCACCCGAGGACCCGCCGCGACCAACGAGGGTCGCGTCTCGACCACGTTCGTACCCCTGACGCCCTCGGGCCCCTCGGTCCAGGTTTCCCTCCGCTTCTAGCGAGGCCTCTCCCCGGTCGCTCGCCCCGGGCCCGCCAAATCACAGCAGACCGCGCGATCCTCGTAGCCCATCGCGCCCGAAGCTCCGCGCGAAATGCAGCCCGCATCCCATCGGCGCTCGTTGCGATTTGCGCGACGCCTGTGTGCCTCGCTCACCCCCTTGGGCGGCAACGCCATTGCTCTGTCCGGGCCGTGCGAATCGAGAGCCCCGCCCTGGCACGCTCCCTGCAGAACACGACGGCGGGGAATTCTACGTACACCAAGTTTCATCGATTCGAAACCCAGTCGGGCCTGGGGCAGCGACCACATCCACGGGGGAAAACTCAATGTTCTGGCCACTCCCAGGGCCATCGGTGCGCGCGCGTGTCGCGCGTCTCGTCGGACCGCTCGCCGTTCTAATGACCACACTTCTGTACGGCTCCGTACGTCCCGCGTTCGCGGACGTAGCGATCGGCGCATCCTCCGCCGACTTTCTTCAGTTCGAAGTTGGGGGACGATCCGCCGGAATGGCCGGGGCGCATACAGGTATTGCTACGGGGGTCACGGCTCAGTTCTGGAATCCGGCCGCGCTCGCCACGCTGGGTCAGCCCCAGGTCGGCGCGATGCACGCGACATGGCTCAAGGATCTGAGCTATGAGTGGGTCGGGTACGCGCGCCCCATGGGCCCGCGCCTCGGCGTCGGATCGGTGAGCGTCGCCTACTTCCATATGCCGAGCATCTCGGGCGTGGACGAATTCGACAATCCGATCGGCAACTTCAACGTCTACGACCTGGCGGTCACCTTCGGGCTGGCCCGCCCCATCGGGCGGGGAGTCAACGTGGGAGCGAACGCCAAATTGATCCGGCAGAACCTCGCGACGGTTTCGGCCACCGGCGCGGCCGTCGATCTCGGAACCTCCGCGACGATTCACGGGACGACATTCGGAGCCGTGATCCAGAATCTCGGGCCGAGCCTGTCCTTCGACGGGTCACCCTATCCGCTTCCGCAGCAGGTCAAGTTCGGCGCGAGCCATGGCTTCCTGAAGAACCGGCTCCTCCTCGCCGCGGACTACAACATGCCGCGGGACTACTACAACGACATCCGTTTCGGAACGGAATTCCACGCGCATCCGAACGTCTCGCTTCGCCTCGGCTATCGCCACGAGCTCGGCAGCTCGGGCGATCCGGCGAACGGCCTCTCGTACGGACTCGGTCTCCACTACAGCCAGCTCCAGCTCGACTACGCGATGACGCCGAGCAACGACTTCGACAACATCCATCGGCTTTCATTCGGCTACTCGTTCGGCAGCGGCGGCGAGGAGCGGAAGCCCGAGCAGCCCAAGCCGCAGCCGAAGAAGAAGACGCCGCCACCGCCGCCGGCCCCGACGGGCCCGCCGGTGATCGCCTCCGCGCCCAAGGCCGCAGCGAAGACGAGCAAGCCGGCGCCCGCCGTTGCGGCGGCGCCGACGCCGGTCGTGGCGGAGGCTCCGAAGTCGCAGGACGTCGCAGCGGCTCCTGCTCCGAAGTCGCAGGTCATCGCCGTGGCACCGGCACCGACACCGGCTGCGCCGGCCGCGCCGCAGGCAGAAGCCCCGAAGCCCGCGGAGCCGGCGAAACCGGCCAAGCCGATCGGGTATGACGTCGTGTTGCCGAACTACTCGTCGAGGGAGAGCGCGCAGGCCGAGCTGAAGGCACTCCAGCTCCTCGGCTTCCGGGTCAACGATGCGCAGATCGTGGAGCAGCCGGGAGGCGGCTACCGCGTCATGCTCGCGCGCACGAAGTCGAAATCGAACGCGGACAACATGGCGGCCGACCTCTCGCGGATGTCGTTCCGCGCGATCGTCGTGGCGGCCCACCAGTAGTCTCACGCGGTCGCCTCGTCCGGGGCATCACCGGTATACTCATAAGATATTACGCCGCAGTACTTTATCTAACCGCTTGATTCCTCTCTTCCGCTGATCTATACTCCTCTTCAGATTGGTGGGGGGCCAGTCGAGACGCGTTCGTTCGTATCGGTGCGAGACTCGGCTGTGTCCAAAAAATCCGCCGTCCCGACTTCTCTGGTGCCGGTGCCCCGGGAGTCGGCGCCTCTGTTGGCGTTCCGCGCTGTCAAGCCTTCGGGTTTGAATCTCCGCGAAAGTGTCGTCCGTGCCCGGCGTTGTCATGTGGGGTGGTGCGCCGTTGAGCATGATGATCCTGCCTTCGGAATACGCGGCTTCCAAGACGCGGAGCCGTGGCCCCAGCGCTCAGCCGAATCCGCTGAAGCGCGCGATCGACATTGTTCTCTCCTCGAGCGCGCTGATCGCCCTGTCACCTGTGCTCGCCGCCGTGGCGCTCGCCATCAAGCTCGACAGCAAGGGCCCCGTCATCTACGCGCAAGAACGCGTCGGGCTGAATCGACGCCGCTCGCGTAGCCAGAACGGAAACGGAAACGGGAACGGAAACGGACAGAACCATCACGAGCATGAAATGCCCGCGGGCTGGGATCGCCGCGAGGCGGATTGCTATGGGCGCCCGTTCAAGATCTACAAGTTCCGGAGCATGGTCACCGATGCCGAGCGCAACACCGGACCCGTCTGGGCGTCCGCCTCGGACTCGCGCGTCACGCGCGTGGGGAAGCTTCTCCGCAAGTCTCGCCTCGATGAGTTCCCGCAGCTCTGGAACGTGCTTCGGGGCGACATGAGCCTCGTCGGACCTCGCCCGGAGCGCCCGACGTTCGTCGTGTCCCTGACGAAAGAGATCCCCGACTATCCGCGCCGCTGCGAGGCGCTCCCCGGGATCACGGGACTCGCGCAAGTGAAGTGGCGCTACGACACGTCGGTCGAGACGGTGAGCCGGAAGCTGCAGTACGATCTCTACTATGTCCGCCACAGCCGCCTTCTCATGGATCTCAAGATCATGGCCGCGACCGTGAAGGTGATGGCTCGCGGAGAAGGCGCGCACTGATCGAGTAGCATCGCGCTCCCGCGTCGCACCTTCGAGAGGCGAGCCGAGCGGCTCGCCTCGATTCGTTTCGGGCCCTTTGCCTTGACCCTTCGAGGGGGACGGTGCTAGGTTGCCCGTGGGCGAGCGAACGCCCACACACCTCCCTTTGAAAACGCCATCCCGCACCACACAGCGCGCCGCCTCCGAGCGGCTCTGGCGCCGCGCGGAGGAAATCCGCTCGCTGTGCGGGCTCCCGCCGCTGACGGGCGAGGAGGTCGGCTCCCCGGACGGCACGACCCCGGTCGCCCTGGAATCGCTCGTCGAACTCCTCCTGCGCGATCTCGAGACCAATTTCCGCCGCGAGCTCGCGACGCGCGTCCAGCTCGAGGGGCTCGGGGAACTCGTCGCATTCACCGCGAAGGACGCGGAGCCGGGATCATCGTATCGAACCCTCGTGAACTACCTGGCGCGGGCGCTCGACGAGCAGCACCTCTGGCTGGGCGTGCTCGACGGGAGCCCCCCGGCCTTCACGATCTACCGCTCGGGCGACCCGACCGTGGCCGATGTCACCGTCGAGCGCGTCCCGGCGCAGTGGCTCCAGCCGGACTGGCTTCGGTGGATCGCGATGGGGGAAGGGAATCCGGATCTCTGGGCCAGCCCCTCCGCGTCGCGGAAGGGCGGACCGTGGCGCCCCATCGCGATTCGCGGGGAACTCGCCGGCGACCGGCTGGGCGGCGAAATACCCGTCTGCCCGGGCGCGGTGGTCGCCGGCACGGTCTGTGCCCTTTCGCGAACGCCCTTGGAGGAGATGGCCGGCGGGCATCGGGCGTGCGGTCGATGTGAATTCCGGCACGTGGTCGCTCTGATGGGCGTGGAAGGAACGGACGCCCCGGATCAGATGCTGAAGCTCGAGGCCATCGCTCCCTCCCTGGGCCCCATTCTGGTGAACCTCGGGCTGAAAGAGGCGCTGGATCTCGAGGCGAGGTTCCGGGACGAAGTGATCGAGAACCTCCCGCTTGGCGTCGTCGCCATCGATACGCGCGGCCGCACGGTGACGTGGAACCGCGCCGCGGAGACGATCACCGGGCTCGATCGCGAGGCCGTCCGGACGACGCCCGTGCCCCGGCTCCTGCCCGACCGCGCCTGGCACCAGGCGCTCGTGAGGAGCCTGGAAGAAGGGACGCAGACCGTCGGGGAGGAGCACGACGTCGTTCGCCCGGACGGCTCGGGCGTGCCGGTCGAAATGAGCACGGCTCCGCTCCGCGACTCGGAGGGACGGATCCGCGGCGCGGTGGCCACGCTCCTCGACGTTTCGAGCCTCAAGCAGATGGAGGTCCGGATCCGGCAGCTCGACCGCCTGGCGGCCCTGGGGCGATTCGCGTCCAGCGTCGCGCACGAGCTCCGAAATCCCCTCACCGGGATCGCGACCGGCGTCCAGTATCTGAGCCGCGGCTTCCCCGAGGGGGACGAACGTCACGAAGGCGTGGCGTTCATCCTGAAGGAGGTCGTCCGGCTCAACACGATCATCCAGGATCTCTTCACCGCGACGAAACCCCGCGATTTGAACCTCCGGCCCACGTCCCTCGCCGAAGTGGCCGCCTGGGCCGTCCGGGGCGCGTCGCCGGCGGCCGATGCTTCCGGCATCAGGATCGTGGTCGAAGGTGCCGATGATTGGCCGATGGCTCTCGTGGACGCCGACCAGATCCAGCAGGTGCTCCTCAATCTGGTCCAGAACGCGGTGCAGGCGACGCCGTCGGGAGGCATCATCCGGCTGCGCGCCCGGAGGCGGGAGGGGATGCCGGCGGGCGCGGTCCTCGAGGTCGAGGACTCCGGGGCGGGCATTTCCGCGGAGCACCTGCCGCGAATCTTCGAGCCCTTCTACACGACCCGTCCGAAGGGGACGGGACTTGGCCTCTTCGTCGCGCATGGTATTGTCCAGCGCCACGGAGGGACGCTCGAGGCGGAGAGCGATGTCGGGAAGGGGACGCGGTTTCGGGTTTTTCTGCCGGACGCGCCGAACTGAGGACGGGACGCCATGGCCAAAGCATCAATCCTGATCATCGACGACGACGAGACGATCCGCTACTTCCTTCCGCGAGATCTCGAGGCCGAGGGGTTCCAGGTCTCGACCGCAGATTCGGGCGGCGCGGGACTTCGCGTGCTGGAGCGGGAGAGCGTCGACCTGGTCCTGCTCGACATCCGCCTGCCCGATCGAAACGGCATCGAGGTGCTCCAGAAGATCCGCGATCAATGGCCGGAGCAGATCGTCGTGATGCTGACCGGCGAGCCCGATCACGAAACCGCGGTACAGGCGATGCGTCTCGGGGCCCGCGACTACCTCACCAAGGGCAAGCCGATCCGCGAAGAGCTCCTGGTCGTGCTCGAACGCGAGCTCGCCACGCAGCGCCTCGGCCGCGAAGTGCAGCATCACCGCCAGCAGAAGAGCCAGAGCTTCTCCCGGGAATTCGTTCGTGGCGTGAGTCCGGCCATGCAGCAGGTCTATACGATCGTCGAGCAGGTCGCGGCGAGCGATTCTACGAGCGTCCTGATCGAAGGGGAGAGCGGCACCGGCAAGGAGCTGATCTCGCATCTGATCCACGAGCTCTCCGCGCGCCACGAGAAGCAGATGCTCGAGGTGAATTGCGCGGCGATCCCGCGCGAGCTACTCGAGTCCGAGTTGTTCGGTCACGAGAAGGGCGCCTTCACCGACGCGCGCCAGCAGAAGCAGGGCCTCCTGGAACTGGCGAACGGCGGGACGCTGTTCCTGGACGAGGTCGGCGAGATGAGCCTTACGATTCAAGTGAAGCTCCTCCGGGTGCTCGAGCGGATGACGTTCAAGCGGGTCGGTGGAACGAAGGACATCACGGTCTCGGTCCGCGTCATCTCCGCCACGAACCAGAATCTGGAGACGATGGTTCGCGAGCAGCGCTTTCGCGAGGATCTCTACTATCGACTCAAGGTCGTGCCCATCCGGGTGCCGCCCCTCCGGGAGCGGCGGGAAGACATCCTCCCCTTGGCGCGAAGCTTTCTCTCGCAGTTCAACCGAGCCTTCAACAAGTCCTTCGCGTCGATCGAGCCGGAGGCGGAACGGATCCTCCTCGCGTATCCCTGGCCCGGGAACATCCGAGAACTCCGGAACCTTTTCGAGCGAATCGTGCTCCTGAATCAGGGAGACCGCATCAAAGCGGAGCACCTGAACGCGGCCATCGCGCCCGCGGCGATACGAACCGGCTCATCGCTCGAGGCGCTCCGCAGCGTCGTCGAGACGGGGCAGTTCACCGAGGAGGGAATCGACTTGGAGGCGGCCATCGGTGAGGTCGAACGGGACGTGATCCAGCGCGCCTTCGACTGGACCCGTGGAAATCAGAGCCGCGCCGCCCAGGTCCTCCGCATGAAGCGCGACAAGCTCCGCTACCGGATGAAGCTCTACGGCTTCCACGATGCCCAGACCACGGGCGACACGCTGTAAGACGCGGCTCGCCCACGCCCTCCTGCTCGCCGTGGCCTTCGGACCGGCCGGGGCCGGGTGCGGCTACACGCTCTCGAGCGTCCTTCCGCCCCACATCAAGACGTTGGCGGTGCCGGTCTTCGCGAACAACACCGTCGAGTACGGCCTCTCGGACGACGTGACGCAGGCCCTGTCGGACGCCTTTCTGCGCGAGGGGCGCCTCCGGCTCGTCTCCGAGCGCGACGCCGACGCGATCCTCCGCGGCACCGTCGTCTCGTACAAGAACCAGGTGTTCGGCTACACGAGAGCCGAGCGGGCGACCCAGTACGAGATCGTGCTCGTCGTGAAGGTCGTCTTCCGCGACACCGTGAAGAACCGCGACGTCTGGAAGGAAGATGCCCTCACCGTGCGGACCACCTACAATGTCGCAGCGGTGGGGAGCGAGCCCGCCCGGACCGAGACGGAGGGACGAAAGGAAGTGGTGCAGAAGCTGGCCGATCAGGTGGTGAGCCGGACGATCCAAGGATGGTGACGCGGCGCGACGCGGCCCGGGCGCCTCGGAGGCTCGCCGCGGCGGACGCGGAGCCCTTGCTTCGCGGCCCCTCGGCCGGGCTACCGCCCCTCTCGCTCGCTTCGGGCGCCGACGACTATCTTCGGGAACGGATCGTCGCGGCGTTTCGGGCCGGCGCCGAGGGGGAAGGGGCCGATTTCCAGCGGCTCGAGGGCGACGAGCTCGAAGCCGCCACCCTCGCCGAAGCGCTCCAGTCGATTTCGCTCTTCGCGCCGTCGCGCCGGATCTGGATCCGCGAGGCGGCAAAACTGGACAAGGCGTGCGAAGAGGCACTCCTGACCTGGGCGGACGGCGCCGCGGACGGCGTTCGGGTGTTGGTCACGACGGCCCGAGACGTGGAGGAGCTGAAGACGCTCCAGGCGATCGCGGCTCGCGGCCTCTCGATCGCGTGCGAAGCGCGCCCCGGCGACGTGACCCGCTGGGCGGAGCGGATGGTCGGCGAGTCGGGCCTCAAGCTTCCGACGGGCGCCGCGGCCGCGATCGCGGCGGGCGCCGGAAACCTCCTCGCCACGAGCCAGGAAGTGGCCAAGCTCCGGACCCTCGCGGGTGCCGCCGGGGTCGTTCCGCCATCCGCGCTCGCGGCGCTTCGGGGCGCCCGCGGCGGCGGCTCGCTCGATCGGTGGGCCGACGCGGTACTCTCGGGCGACGGCGGCGGCGCGCGGCGCGAAGCGGCGGCGCTCGACGCCGAGGGCGTCGCCGGCACGAGCGCGCTGTGGGCGGTCGCGGAACGCGCGCTCGCCGCGCTCGAGCCGCAAGCCTTCGCCTATCGGCGCGGCGCGCCTTCGACGGTTCGCCTCACGACGGCCGCGGCCCGCGGCGCATTGGACGCCGTCTATGCTGCGGACCGCGGGCTCAAACGCGGGGAGATTCGCGACGCGGAAATTCGAGACGTCATCGAGCTTCGGTTGGTTCGGTCGAGGGGAACGCATCGTGCCTGAATCGGGTGACGCGGTGAAACGGAGCGGGGGAGGTCCCGCGGAGGAGGCGCCGTTCGCGGGGCGCTATCCCTTCCGCGAGCTCGAGGCTCGCGCGCAGCGGCGATGGGCGGAGGAGAAGCTCTTCGAGATCGCCGACCCCATGAGCGCGAAGAATCCCTTCTATTGCCTCAACATGTTCCCGTATCCCTCGGGCGACCTCCACGTGGGCCACGGCCGGAACTACATCCTCGGCGACGCCGTCGCGCGCGTGAAGCGGATGCAGGGACACGCGGTCCTGGCACCGATGGGCTGGGACGCGTTCGGGCTGCCCGCCGAGAATGCCGCCATCCAGAATCAGATTCCGCCGGCGGCCTGGACCCGGCGAAACATCGAGCGGATGAAGCGACAGCTCCAGGCGTGGGGCGCGATGTACGACTGGAATCGGGAGATCGCCTCCTGCGATCCCTCGTACTACAAGTGGACGCAGTGGCTCTTCCTCAAGCTCTACGAGAGGGGACTGGCCTACCGCGCCAAAGGCGCCGTCAACTGGTGCCCCACCGATCAGACCGTGCTCGCGAACGAGCAGGTCGTGGACGGACGCTGCGAGCGCTGCGACACGCCGGTCGAAACGCGCGAGCTGGAGCAGTGGTTCTTCAAGATCACCGACTATGCGGAATCCCTGCTGAACGACCTGAACCTGCTCACCGAGTGGCCCGAGAAGGTCCGCGTGATGCAGGCCAACTGGATCGGCCGAAGCGAGGGCGCTCATCTCAAATTCCCGATCGAAGGCGGGACGGCACCGCTCGAGGTCTTCACGACGCGACCGGACACGCTCTACGGCGCCACGTTCCTCGTGGTCGCGGCGGAGCATCCGCTGATCACGGCGGAGATCGCGAAGGGGACGCTTCCGAGGGACGCCGTCTCGTTCGTGGAACGCATCAAGCGAGCGCGGGTCGAGAATCGATTCGCGGTCGAAGCGGAAAAGGAAGGGGTCGCGACCGGCGTTGTGGCGCTCCACCCCTTGACCGGCGCGCGCCTCCCGGTCTGGGTCGCGAACTACGTGGTGATGGGTTACGGCACGGGCGCCATCATGGCGGTGCCCGCGCACGACCAGCGCGACTTCGAGTTCGCGACGAAGTACGGACTGCCCGTGGTCGAGGTCTATCGACCGGTGGAGGGCCCGGGCTTCGACGGCACCGCGGCGTTCGAAGGAGAGGGCCGCATGGTGCATTCGAAGGAGTTCGACGGCCTGGCGACACCGGAGGCGCGGAAGGCGATCGTCGCCGCGCTGGCGAAGAAGGGGGCGGGGGAGCACCGCATCAACTTCCGTCTCCGCGATTGGCTCATCTCGCGCCAGCGGTACTGGGGCGCCCCGATTCCGATGGTGATCTGCCCGAAGTGCGGCATGCAGCCCGTGCCCGAGTCCGAGCTTCCGGTCGTGCTGCCGGACCAGGTGACGTTCAAGCCGACGGGGGAGTCGCCGCTCCTATCGAACGCCGAGTTCCTCAAGGCGACGTGCCCGAATTGCCATGGGCCCGCGCGGCGCGAGACCGACACGATGGACACGTTCGTGGATTCGTCCTGGTACTTCCTCCGGTTTCTGAACCCACGCCTGGAAACCAAAGCCTTCGAATCGGATGCGGTCAACCGGTGGCTCCCGGTAAATCAGTACATCGGGGGCGTCGAGCACGCGATTCTGCACCTTCTCTATTCGCGTTTCATCGTGAAGGTGCTGCGGGACATGAAGCTGGTCTCCTTCTCGGAGCCGTTCGAGCGTCTCTTCACGCAAGGGATGATCACGAAGGACGGCCACAAGATGTCGAAGTCGAAGGGCAACGTCGTTCCTCCGGACGCGCTGATGGAGCGCTACGGCGCCGACACGGTTCGCCTGTACACGCTGTTCATCGGCCCGCCAGAGAAGGACGCCGAGTGGAACGACCGGGGCGTCGAGGGCGCGTATCGTTTCCTCACCCGGTACTGGAGGGTAGTCGAGGAATTCGCTGAGGCCGGCCTCGTTGCGGGTTCTGGCGAGTTCGCGACCTCCGGGGCCGCGCGCGCCCTTCGGCGCCGGATTCACGAGCTGGTGGAGCAGGTCCACGACGATGTCGCGCGCTTCCACTTCAACACCGCGGTGAGCGGCCTCATGCAGATCGTGAATGCGGTCCAGGAGTTCCGGGCCGAGAACCCGGCCGGCGGGGCCGCAGAGGTGAGGGAGGCGCTGGACCTGGCCACCCGCCTCCTGGCCCCCCTAGCCCCGCACACGGCCGAGGGCGCCTGGGAGCGGCTAGGCCACGCCAATTCCGTAGCGACCGCCCCCTGGCCCCAACCCGACCCCAAGGCCCTCCAGAAGGACGTGGAGCGCCTCGTAGTCCAGGTAAACGGCAAGGTAAGGGCCCAAATCGAGGTCCCAGCAGGCGCCAGCCAAGCCCAAGCCCAATCCGCCGCCCAAGCCGACGAGCGGATCCAGAAGTTCACCCAAGGCAAGCCGCCCAAGAAGGTGATCTTCGTCCCCGGAAAGCTCCTAAACCTAGTAGTAGACGTCTAGCCGCAGCAGGAGCCCAAGGAGGCCCCGGAGGGGCCGACAAAGGGCGGCGCCCGGGGGGACTGGCCGTGTCCCGGGCGCAGTATTCATGTCAACTACGCCACAGGCAGGAGGTTCGCAGGAGCAATCGCCCTGCGTGGCGTAGTTGACATAATACTCATTATGCGACATTTCCTCGATCGCCGCTACCCCATCACGCCCCGCATCTACAGCCCACCGCCCGGATCCACCTCCCGTTCGCCACCCATGGCCGCCGCCGCCACCTCCTCCGCCCGCTCCTCCCGCTGATCCCGGATCTGCTGCGTCAGGGTCGTCAGCTTCTCGAGAACGAGCGACGTGTGCTTCGTGTTCTCCTCGATCGCCAGGATCACCTGGATCGATTGGGCCACGAACAGGAGGTTCACGAAGATCAGGAGCCCCGAGACCCCGTACTTCACCCATTCGAACGCCTCGGCCCCGTCCTGGGACAGGAGCGCCCGAGCCACGCCGACCGGGGTCACGAGAACCACCAGGGCGAAGACGATCCACGCCGTCACGGTGAGCGACTTGGCGAGCCGCCGGAGCAACCAGAAGCGCTTCTTCGGAACCATGGTCATTGGATCAGACCGGGAGTCGCTCGACGGCGTCGCCCAAGTACGGAATCCGGGCGACCTCGCCGTTCGCGCCCTTGATCACGCCGTACACCGTCGCGCCGAGGAAGGCGAACCAGAGGACGAACTTGAGGAGGGCGCTCGCGAGGAAGCCCACGACCGGAATGACGCCGAGCGAGGCGTCGAACATCGAGATGGCGATGGCGCCGACGATTTCGGCCAGGAAGAGGAGCAGCCCCTGGCGGGCGTGGAAGCCGACGTAGCGATTGGTCGGTGCCGCGAAGAGGCCGACGAAGCAGAGCGCCGGAAGGTAGGCGACGGCCGCGAGAATCCGCCCGCTCGCGACGTCCGCTTCGGGAATCGAATCGTACGGCGATTCATCGGGCATCCCGGACGATTAGCACGCGCGGTGAGGAGCGTCAAGTGGCCGACCAGAGAAGGAGCTCGGGATGCTCGGGCGGAATCCGGGTCCGAAACCACTCGTTTCCCGGCGCCGTCTCTTCGACCGCGCCGTCACGACGCAAGACGACGCGCCAGACGAGGACGTCCCCCGGCTTCGAGCCCCACCGGCGAAGCGGGAGCTTCGCTTCGAGGACTTTGTCGCGGGCGAACGCGCCGGAATCGCCGGCATCCCCCGCCGGTCCCCATCCCGGCGTCCCCTGCTCCCGCCCGTCGAGCGGGATCGTCGCGGCCACCGAGTTCCCTTCCGCCTCGAATCGGAGGACCGCGCCCCCGAGATCGGCATCCCGGGCGAACGCAACTCGGACGCACAGCGAATCCCCCTCGAACCCGTAGCGGAGTTCCCCGATCACCCTCGAGGTCCGGTGCATGGCGTCGCCCCCGGCGGCGGCGTCGAATCGGAAGGCGTCCCGCCACTCGAAGTAGTCGGTATCCCGCCCGTCCAGGGTCGGCCGAACGAACGCGATCGACTCGGCGGGCATCGCGGGCATCTGCCGGAGACTTCGTTCGAGCGAAGCGGGCACGGCCGCCCCGATCCGCTCGTAGATCCCGGTGACGTGCGCCCGGAAGAGCGAATCGAGGATGTCCGCCTGGTCGGTCGTGTGATCGTCCCCATACCACCAGAACCAATCGCTCGCCTCCGCGGCGTAGAGGGACTCCCACGCCTTCTCGGAGGCCGTCGCGCCCCGCGCGATCAGCGCCGCCCGCGCGCGCCCCAGTTCGGCCCAGGCCGCATTCTTCTCGGGGTGTCCGATCCAGATCGCGAGGTCGTCTCGAATCCACGAACCGACCGGCACGCGCTCGAGCGTCGCCGAGGGCGGGACGCGCTCGAGCGCTTCGGAAACGGTGACGGCCTCGATCCCGGGATCGGTCGCGAGGCCTCCGTAGAGCGCGTTCAAGAAGGGACGGCCATCCGCCTCGTACGCCTCCCAGCAATTCTCGCCGTCCAGGATGACGGTCACCACCGGCGTTGGATTTCCCTGATCCGCCGCGGCCGCCCCCGCGCTCCGAACGCGCTCCAAGAAGTCGGCCGCCGCGCGTGCTGGGTCCCAGTGCTTGTAGACGAACCCGATGGCGTCGGAGAGGCGCCGGTCACGATAGACCATCGAGATCGGCCCCGACCGCGTCTCCACTCGATAGGGTCGATAGAGCGCGGCCGCCCATGGATCGGCGGGACGCCCCGCCGCGTGAAGCGCGCCGGCCAGCACGGTCTCGTCGGAGGCGGCCCACGAGAATCCGGACGCCGCGAGGAGCGCCAGCGTCGCGTCGTTCACGGCGCCCTCCGGCGGCCACGTTCCACGAGGCGGCGCGCCGAACCGCCGCGCATGTCCGTCTCGAGCGCGGCGAACTTGTGCGGCCGCGTCCTCCGGGGCGCGGTAGGCCGGGGCCGGCAACGCGATCGAACCGGAAACCTCGCGCGGCGCGTCGCTGTCGAGGAGGAGCGGCAGAATGGGGTGATTCTCGGCGGACGCGGCGAGCTCGATCTGCCCGGCCGCCGCCGCGTCCCGGTACACGCTCGCCACGGTCCCGCAGAGCGCGACGCCCCAGTCGAGAAGCGCGCGCTTTTCCTCCTCCGTGAATCCCCTCCCCTTCGCCAGGAGCGGCCCCACCGGCTCCGACGAAGCGTACCCGGGATCGACCCACGCGAGGTGGAACCACACTTGGAGATCCCGCCAGTCTTGCTCGGTCCAGTCGGCGACGCCGCCCGTCCGCCCGGCGGTGGCGCGGTCCCGAAGCTCCCGGTAGCGCGGGTTCGACTCGATCATCCGCTCCCGATTCGCGGCGAAGTAGTTCCGGAGGAGCCCCGACTTGTCGGCGGGCGTGAGCAGTCCTGCCGGCGTTCGCGCAAGGTCGAGCCAGGCATCGCGGGCCCCCGCCGCGGTCGCGTCCAGCTGGTCGAGGAGGATCGGAGTCAGATTGAACGTGCAGTGGACGCGCGGGTAGGGCCGGAGGATCTCGACCATGTCCCGATAGTCCTTCGTGGCGTGGAGGCGAGCCCACGGCAGGGCCGAGACGCCGGTGCGTGGATCGCGATAGTCCGGCTGGTGCATGTGCCAGACCAAAGCGAGGAGAACGTGCGGAGCCGCCATCTGGCGGAACGGATCAGGGAGCCGCGGGAGCGGCTTCGAGCTCTCCTAGGTGCGCCCGCGCGGTCTCGCGGCTCACGGATTCGAGCCCCGGGAGCGCCGCGACCGCCTTGTAGACCTCGATCGCCTTCGCGTTCTGGCCGCCGCGAAGGAGGCTTCGCGCCTGGGACAGCATCCGGATTCCGCGATCGTTCACGGTCTTCCCGCGCTTCGCGGATTCTCCGTACGCGTCGGCGGCCTTCGCGAATTCCCCCTGATCCTCGAGCGCGGTGCCGAGTCCCGTGTAGCCCGCGAATTCGAGGGACGCGTCGCCACGCGCCTTCTCGAGGTACTTCTGGTACCAGGAGGACGCCTCCTTGGGGTTTCGCTGCATCGCATAGGAGTCGCCGAGCATCAGCATCGCGTCGCGGGCCGACTTCGTGCCGGGCGCCTCGTCGATGATCTGCTTCAGCATCGGCGTGGCGGTCGTGAAGTCCCCCTGATTGAGGGTCACCATCGCCCGGAAGACCTC
>Ga0070699_100000823_pt1 | contig 28768 bp, 24 predicted proteins | sample KBSK1503metaG_FD_65473 | JGI IMG/M metagenome (GOLD analysis project Ga0070699, IMG submission 65473) | Corn, switchgrass and miscanthus rhizosphere microbial communities from Kellogg Biological Station, Michigan, USA - KBS K1-50-3 metaG | ecosystem: Host-associated > Plants > Roots >...
CACCCGCAAACCAGGGACGGTGCAGTTTCGCCAAAGCTTCCTTGCGTGCTATTAGTGCGCCAAGACCAGTGGGGTAGCCAAACATTTTATAAAATGAAACAGGGACAAAATCAGGTTTGACCTGGCTCAGATCAAGTTGACTCGTTGGCACATACGCGGCCGCATCGAGTAAAACGTCCCAGCCATATTGATGTGCCTCTTCGATCCATTCCAAGGGATGTTGAACAGATGAGAAGTTCGATTGAGCAGGATATGCAAAAAGGTTGTATCCGTTTTTCGAAGGCTGAGACAGTTCGCGGCTGAGTCCCGAAGCGTCCACGCGCATATCGGGCAACGCGATCGGAATATACGTCACGTTGGCACCGCGTGCGTGCGCAAATTCTCGAATCCCATTCACTGAGTTGTGATTATCGAACGTTAGTAGATAACGTCCTTTTGAAAATGGATAGGATTCACCAATGAGCTTGAGCGCGCCGCTGGCGTTCGATGTGAAAACAGCAAGATATTCATCAGGATCAGCGTTGAAAAATTTCAACACATATTCGCGCGCATGTTCAACCAGCTGGGTCGCGGCTTGTGAAGTTGGGTTGCTCGAATGAGGATTGCCAAATACATGTTCGGCCAATAATTTGTTATGACGCCGCAGTTGTGACTCAGCATACAGCCCGCCACCCGTGTAATCGAGATAAATGTGTCCACCAGCATCGAGGCGGGCATATTCAGTAGCGCGCAAGTCATCAATGATGTGGGTGGTTGGATAAGTGGGGTACGATTTCAGAAAAGAAACAAAATCAGGGTCAGGTTTGGTCATGGCGACCTCCTGACCAATTTAACCACAGAATCTTCATCGCGCTGTACACAGTTGAGGTGCACGTGCGAGAGGCTATAATTGATTCATGCCTCGCATTTGTATCGTACCGCGCGTGGAAGGACTTGGCGGCGTGACTTCATTCCGACTCAAATTTGAAAATGGACTCACAACCCGCGGCATCGATGTGACGAACAACCTCTCAGAGTCATCTGATGCGGTGCTGGTTCTTGCAGGGACAAAAAACCTGCTTCCGTTATGGAAAGCGCGCCGTAGAGGACAGCGAATCGTGCAACGGCTTGACGGCATCAACTGGGTGCACCGGGCGAGATGGGCAGGACCACGTTATATTATCCGCGCGATTTATGGCAATGCAAATCTTTCTTTTATACGCAGGCGTTTGGCAGACCGTGTCATTTATCAAAGTCAATTTATCAAGGGTTGGTGGGAGGATTGGTATCGCCCTGCACGCGTTCCATCTTCGGTGATTCTCAATGGCACTGACCTGGAACGGTACACGCCCAGTGGTTTACATGAACGTCCCACTGGTCATTACCGTATATTGATTGTAGAGGGCAGCCTAACAGGTGCATTGAATTCAGGTTTGTTCCATGCTGCGGAACTTGCGAATCGTTTAGCTCATCAATACAAAATTGAATTATGTATCGTTGGGCGCGTGGACAAACGCACCAAAAAAAGGTTGGAACATCACACAGCATTTCGCGTCCGATTTCTGGATGTCGTTCCACGCGAACAAATTCCATGGATCATGCGATCATCCCATGTTTTATTTTCTGCGGAGGTGAACCCGCCCTGCCCCAATTCGGTGATCGAGGCACTGGCTTGCGGACTTCCCGTCATCGGCTTTGACACTGGCTCGCTTTCTGAGATCGTGCAGGATTATGCAGGCTGGCTGGCGCCGTACGGAGCAAACCCATGGAAACTCGAAAAGCCTGATATCCCTGCCCTGGCAGATGCAGCAGTTGAAGTTTTGGAAGACCAATCGCGCTTCCGCAATTTTGCGCGGGCCCAAGCGGAATTGAAATTGGGTCTGGATAGGATGGTGGATGAATATTTGAAAATTTTGCTCCCAGCAGAGGTTAACGCCACCAAAGGCGATGGTACGAGCAATCATGAGGAGAAACCATGACAAACGAGGAAATCATCGCGTTCCTGAAGGTGCATCTTCAATCCATTCAGGATAACGATGTGCAAACATACAACGAGACTACCGCACAGGATTTAACTCTGTATGAATGGTGGATCACGCCACACCGCATTGACGGACTCCCTTTTCATGAGTTCATGATGACATCCAATGCTAAACGCGGCACAGTTTTCGCTGCGGAGGGAAAAGGCAAATCTACAAGTCGGTTTGATCTATCCAATTTGCATATTCAGAATTACGGTGAAACAGCTATTGCCAGTTATACATTGCTGATCAGCACAGCCTCGGCGGACGGAGTAAAAGTCGCTTCGCACAATGAAAGCCGTGTGATGGTAAAAATTAATGGCGTGTGGAAAGTTGTCCATGTGTACAAGTCACCCGCGTGGCAGGCTCCGCACATCCCGGCATGATTCGATTTCACGGCAAGCTTGCGTTACAGCAACGCGTCCTTCCCAACTACCGCGTTCCATTTTTTGATTTGCTCGCCTCTGCCTGTGATGGTGGGATGAGCCTTTTTACGGGATTACCACGTTCTGTTGAAGGCATTACAACCGCAAAAGAGTTGAAGGTTGCCGATTACAAATTGGGAAACAATCTCTACTTGTTTGGCGGGAATTTTTATTTATGTTATCAACAGGGATTAATGGATTGGCTTAAGGAGTGGAATCCTGATGCATTGATCGTGGAAGCCAATCCACGTTATCTTTCCACATCATCCGCAGTGAAGTGGATGCACAAACAGAATAGACCAGTCATCGGTTGGGGGTTGGGATCACCGCCCATTGGTGGATTTAGAAAACAACGTAGATTTTCTTTCATTAACCAATTCGATGCAATGATTTCCTACAGTCAACGCGGGGCGGAGGAATATGCCGCACTGGGTTTTCCTAAGAGGAAGATATTTGTAGCGCGTAATTCCGTTGCTTTACCGCCTTCAGCACCAATGCCTTCCAAGTCTTCGACCTTTGATATTAAACCAAGTATTTTATTTGTAGGAAGATTACAGGCGCGAAAACGTGTAGATTATCTACTGCGCGCATGTGCCAAGATACAAAACCTGAGATTGGTTATCATCGGTGATGGGCCGGAACGCGCGGCGCTTGAATCACTGGCAAGGGAAATTTACCCCAGTGCGGAGTTTGTTGGGTCAAAGCATGGGGCGGAACTAAAGCCTTATTTTACAGAAGCAGACCTCTTCGTCCTGCCCGGAACCGGAGGGCTGGCTGTTCAGGAGGCGATGAGTTATGGTCTCCCGGTCATTGTCGCGCAGGGAGATGGCACACAGGATGATTTAGTCCGCAAGGAAAATGGGTGGCAAATCCCGCCTGATAACTTTGAAGCATTGGTCTCTACAATGAAGGACGCGCTATTGGATGTAGCGCGTCTGATAAGGATGGGCGAAGAGTCGTATCGGATTGTGGAAAAGGAAATCAACATCGAAAAGATGGTTGAAACTTTTGTAAAGGCTCTAACCTCACAATAGATTAAGATTCCATTCAAAAATTACAGCCTTCTTCAATAGCGTTCAATTCTTAGGGAGAATATTTATATTCCTGGACTATAAACTCTGCATCCGATCTCAAGATATACAGAAAGTCCTTCTTAAACCAGGCAACCAATGCCTTCCCATTCTGAAACTGTGTTTTTTTATCAACACGGGCATATGAATAAAGCTCCAGGAAACGTGGTTCATCAAACAAGCCTCTGTATATAAAGTTATTTGTCCACAGTTTTTTATTTTCTGCCTCATCGTATTTCCAGGTCTGCTCCACAACCTGCGGTAAAACTATATCTGGCTCCAGTTGGTAAAAAGTTTCAACTTCGAATGCTGCATGATTTTTATAACCATCACGCTGGCCATTATTGTGAGCCATGATTGTATTGTTCAAGCCCAACAAGTCAATGATTTCTCCAGGATAGGAATACTTTATGCCTCCAGAAGCGCCAACTCCTATGCTGGGCAATTTCGGTAATGAGGAAAAGAAAGCAAGGATAAATTCTCCGATTTTTCTTTCATCCTCTGCAATTCTGAATTCACCGTAAATCTCTGACGAGAATTTTTTCCACGCGTTACTCTGGGTCAAGTAATATCCAAAAGCAAATAAGAATAGCAGACTTACAGAGAAAAAGGCATGATTTACCTGGCGCACTTGAGGAAATCTTATAAGCTGGGTTATCTGATGAAGAATTTGATGTGCTGTAAGAATAAGACATAACAAGGAAATCGGATAGATGTTTTGATAAAAGCGGAATGAGCCAAAGTGATCTCCTCCAGTCAATACCGGTATTAACAAACCGGTTCCGGCAATGATGGGTAAAAAGAAAGGCTCATTCCTGGGCATTTTTCTCATAAAAATATTTAACAGTGTAGACAGACACCCTGCTAGAACAACTATAACAATGATTGCAGCAATTGGGTCGGAGAGTAAATACCGTATGAGATAGATAGCACCGTTTTCCAGATTAATACTCAAGGATCGCGAAACTTTGGCATAGTAAGTATTCGGAAATGGATATCCAAAATATGCCATTCGAAACAAAATCAGGGATAACAAAGTAAGTCCAGCAGACAAAATGGACGGAAGTATGGTTTTCAAAGCTGTGCCAAAACCCTCTTTGAACGCCATGGGTAGGTACAGTATGATGATAAATACAATCACCCATAACATTGATTCGGGTCTCGTCAACAGCAAGAGAATCAATAAGGGGATAAATCCGTAGTTGACAGACCTATGTGATGGATGATCTCGGACAACATAAACGGCCGTAATCAGCAACAGAGAACTCCAAAGGCCATTTTCCATCAAGGTGATTGTGTTCCAAACAATATAGCGAGGGGATGTGAAAATAACCAATAAAAATACGGCCGACCAAAGCAATCGAACCCGTCGGTTTTCCCTGCCAAGAGCAACTGTTTGAAGATAATCCAGGGCAACAGCAATTCCAAAACTTACGACGATGATGTTGACTAAAAGCAAAGTTAATTCTGGCTGAGAGGAAACCTTATATACCAACGCAACAATAAGCGTCCACAAAAGAGAAGTAAAGCCCTCCACCCTTTCGCCGCCGATGTTGTATACAAAGCCATGGCCATTCGCTAAATTCCTGCCATAAACAAAATAAATATTTGCATCATCGATGCCTATTAATGGATAATTTAGTTTGCGAAGCGCCAGAAAGGACGCCAGGCCAATAAGTAAAATCGAGAGTAATAAATTTAACCTTCTCATACCCATAAACCTATGAGAAGGAAGCGACTGCCTCATCTATATTGTTATAGATAGGGATGTTGTGCAGGAAGCCTGTAATATTGAGAATGTAATAGATTTGTGGATTTGGGCAGACCATTTTGAGGTAGGATGATTTATAAGGCTCTTCACCGTGCCGTTGAATAAGAGCGATATCATCTTGCGGTGTAAATAGCTTGAAAATGTTTTGAATAGCCCGCAAACCTGCGCTGGAAAGCACTTCCAATTCAGACATATCAAGCAAAATATGTTTTATCCCGTCCTCGTAGGACTGTTGGGCATGGTCGAGAAGTTCGTGTTCGGTAGGTCCATGGAGGTGACCTTTCAGATGCAGGACCGCCACTGACACATCTCCTTGAATTTGAGAAGTTGAAATGGTTAGTTCACTCATGGTTTCTCCTCTAGTTTGTATACTATACAGGGTTCAGGAGCCAATAACAAGGAAAGCCAACGGCCTCAAAAGTGAATGGCAATACGAAAGATATTAAGTATTATCTCTGCACACTCACCCACATGTGTGTGCCGTCTGTTGCAATCTCAACCCAGCCACTTTCATCTGTGCGTAATAGCGAATAACCTTCTGTTTCTTGAAGCACTTCTCCATCCGGCATGCCATTCTCATCGGCGGCAACGCTTAACACAATCAGCTCGGGGTTTAGGTTCACGATCCATTCATCGGGGTTCGAGGCGGCATAGCCAGAATCAGCCAAGGATAGCACACTGACTGGCCCCACAGAGTCTCCATCCTGCAATTCATCCAACGCTTCAAAACTCATGCCAAAAGGTAACAACGCGCGAAAGTTTTTATACTCGATCAGTAACACTGCGCCGCGCGGCCCCGACGTCAGCACGCTCAGTGTACCACCGTCACCCAAATCCAGAATATCGCCCACCTCGGCATCCTTCACTTCCACTTTGTTGATCGTCAGATACTCCTTCAACACCAGCGAAGAAAATGATGCCTGCTCGTTCCCACTCCACAACACCGCGTCAGGTGGGTAACGTTCCAGCACGCGCGGCAATGCGGCAACTTGTTCCTCTTCGGTGGAGGCAACTACCAGCCACTCGAGTTTACGATTGAACACAGGCAATCGCCGCCCCAACTCATCTGCCAGCGTAGTCACACTGGCGCCACCATTGATCAACACATGTTTGCCGGAAGGTGTTTGGATGAGCGCCGCATCGGCAGACCCTACATCTAAAAATGTGACGTGCAGACGATTATCGGGCAGTGACGCGGCCGCGCGCCAGACCAGAAACAACCCAATCACCAGGATGACGATTCCGCTTCCGACTCCAACCGTGCTTGCTCTTTGCCCAAGAGTCCGAAGCTGCTCCTTGAAACTGGACGAGCCAAACGTCACGGCCAGAAGCGCTACGTAAAACAAAATCGTAAACCAAATGGAGACATCCCCCAAAAATAAAGTCCCATGTGGTATACGGTCAAACAATTCCACCATGCGGATCGTGTAAAGCACGAAAGGGAACGTAATCCACGCCACGATTTGACCTAGAAAAAACCAGACATGGCTCAACAACACGGCCAGCCCACCCAGAATCATCACTGCGGGTTGGGCTGGCAAAATGAACGGGTTGGCAATGAACGACACAAGCGAAATGCGCTGAAAGTGATACGCCATGATGGGAATTGTAGTCAATTGCGCCGCCAGCGTGAGGAGCACAAATTCAGAAAAAAGTTCGGCAAATTTTTCAGCAGTTGAGGTGGGGAAGTATTTTGTGATGATACCATTCGCAAATTCTGAAAACGGCGTGGCATAGAGGATGAGACCAAGCGTGGCAAAAAATGAAAGTTGAAAACCCACATCCCACACATATAACGGATTCCAAATACACATCCCGGCTGCGACTGCCAGCAATGTATTAAGCGCCATTTGCCGGCGCCCAACCTGACGGGCAAACAACGCCAGGCTTCCCATAAGGGCAGCTCGCACCACCGCCGCATCCGCACCGACAACAAATGTATAAAGGGCAATGCCTAGAATTGCAACTATGGCACCGCGTCGATCACCTAAAAATCGACTAAAAAAAGCAAAAAAGATGCCTGCAATGATGCTGATGTTAAAGCCTGAAATCGCAATGATGTGTGCGGTACCCGTGTTCTTGAAGGCTTGCTGCAACTCATCGGTCAGACCTGTATCCACGCCCAGCAAAATGCCTGCCAACAACGAAGATTCTGGATCTGGGAACATAAGATAGATATTATCAAGCGATTTCTGCTTGAAAACATACAACGCTGCAGTGATAGGATTTCCGCCTTTGTCTGGCAGGACTGTCACTTCGGCATTAGTCATGTATGAATGTATATTTTTCGCGGCCAGGTAATCACGAAAGGAAAAATCTTCGTTCTCGGGTGGCGTCTTTAATTTTCCGCGTAAGCGAATGATATCTCCATATTCAAATGTTTGATTGCTGGAGACGCGCACCAGAATTAGACTATCTTTGATAGGCAGTTCACTATCACCCGTATCCACCGCATTGACCTTTAAGCGCAGGTTGGTGTAGTTATCCCGATAATCAGGTGGTTCAATGACCGTGCCAGTGATGAGTAGATCATATTCCCGGTCATTGTAAAAGGCGATATGGAAGGCGTCGAACTGCGGCACAGAGAATTGATAACGCGCCGCGCCAAAAAATAATAAGGCGATAGATATGAAAAGCAAAGGATGAAAAAGAGAGGCAGATCGATTGAGGCGTGGTGCAAGAATGTTTGCCAAAATCAGCAAAAAGATGGCAAGTGCCGTAAGCGAAATCCAAACCCATACCGATGCCGAAATCAAACTCCCCAAAACAATCCCCCCGAGGAAGGCAAGCGAAAACCACATCAGCGGAGGCTGTGTCAGCAGTCGTTCGCGCAGAGATGTAGGAACATTCGCCGCCTGCATAAGTGCCTTTTATCATAGCATGGAATTGAAGGGGTGGGATAGAATCTGGTTTATCAGCGCGAGGGTGTTAAGCACCCAAATCAAAGAAAAACATATGAAACGCTCCTTTCTCTTATTATTTGCTTTATTTCTTCTACTTGTCATCGTTGCGGTAGCGATCTATATTCCTAATACGCTCCCGGTCGTTGATGACTTCAGTGCCCTGTATTACGCCGACCTGGCACTCGTCAATGGGATTCATATTTACAATATCCCCGCGATGGAAAAACTCGCATTGGAAACATCAGGCATCCCACCTGAGAATTTCTTCATGCCACGCTTCCCATATCCGCCCTGGTATGTTCTAAGCACATTTTATTTGGGCTTCTTGTCCATTGAATCAGCTGGGACATTGTGGTTTGAACTTAACCTCATCATATTGTTCCTTTCCATCTGGTTTCTAACCGATGGTTGGGATGGACGGTTAAGATTAATTGCCTTTCCGTTGGGTCTCTTTTTTCTGCCGGTGATTGGCGCGCTCTCAGTAGGACAATACGATTTCCCAGTGTTGCTAGGCACATCCATGTTAATTTATTCGCTACGGAAGGAAAACATCTCACTCACTACGTTCGGTGCGATACTGCTGACGTTCAAGCCACATGTTGGCGCGCTGATTTTATTGTCCGTGTTGGTGTGGTTGATCGTAAGCCGAAGTGACTTTGGACGACGCGTGTTGCGGGCTGTCATCCTTTCGGGGGCCTTTCTTTTTGTAATTGGTTTTCTTGCCGATCCCGCGTGGATTGTGAATTATCCGAAGATGTTGTTAAATTATCAGGGTGAGGGAAATGTATCATCATGTTCGGAGTGTGCGAACATCCCTGTATTTGTGTCGCGCTGGTTGCTGGATGGTTCGCTATCTAATGCGGCAATTCTCGCATTGATTTTGTTCTCGATTCTTACGGGACTATTTTTTGCGCAGAGAAAAATGTTGATGCAATCACCAGAACTTCTGTTGACATCGACATTGTTGATCACATTACTCGCCAGCCCCTATCTTTACAATTATGATTTTATTTTATTGCTCGTTCCATTTGCCGTGCTCGCAACGGGAAATAGGATGCAGAAGTTGAGGGTGCTCGTTTGTCATTTGGTGCCTACATTTGCACTGGCAGTATTCGGACGCGCGGGAAATATCACACTGCTGGTTGCTACGTTGCTTATTACTTTGCTCATTTTTCTGCGGACGAAATCACAGGTTGACGTTCCCGCGGTCACGGCATACAATACAAACACATAAATACGATCAGCCAGCGGCGAAGTTGGTGCAATTCCAACACTGTCGCGCAACTGTGAATTAGCTTTTAGTAATTAGCATTTAGCGATTAGCCTACGGGCTAAAAGCTGATGGCTAATAGCTGACAGCCAATAAGTCAGGTCGCCCGCTCTGGTCGGTTCGCCACACTCTCGCGAAAAGGAGGTGGAAGACGGCCACCCGGATTGCCTCTCCATCCTCCCCAGCTTCTGCTGGGGATTTTGATTCTACATATTCAGGAGAAAACTATGTTACGCAAAACTTTACTCATCACCTTATTGATCGCGCTCATGACCGCATGCGCGCCTCAAGCTACACCGACAGTTGCTCCCGTTGCGACAGAAATTGTCGTCACTGAAGCCCCTACCACCGAAGCGCCCACTGCCGCGCCAACCGGTATCACCCTCACCGACGGTTTGGGACGCGAAGTTAAACTGGAATCGCCCGCACAACGCGTCGTTTCACTCGCACCATCCAACACGGAAATTTTCTTTGCAATCGGAGCAGGTTCACAAGTAGTAGGACGCGATCAACTGTCAGATTATCCCGAAGCTGCAAAGGCAGTGACAGACATCGGGTCGGCGTTTGAAGCGTTGAATACTGAGTTGATTCTCTCTCTCAATCCGGATCTGGTTCTGGCCGCAGAAATCAACACAGCTGATCAAGTCAAAGCGCTCGAAGATTTGGGCATCACTGTATATTATCTAAAGAACCCCACCACGCTCGAAGAACTGTATACCAATTTGGAGATTGTCGCGCAATTGACGGGACATGAATCTGACACCGCAACTCTGATCGATGGTCTCAAAGCGCGTGTGGCGGCAGTTGATGAAAAGATCGCAACCGTGACCGAAAAACCAACTGCTTTCTATGAATTAGATGCCACTGACCCCGCCAAACCTTATACAGTCGGGAAAGGCACTTTCATCACCTTACTGATTGAGCGCGCCGGTGGAACAAATATTGCTGGCGACATTGATGGATATCCACAACTGAGCCTGGAACAAGTGGTAGCCGCGGATCCAGTCTTCATTATCCTCGGTGATTCAGCTTATGGCATCGCTCCAGAATCAGTCGCTGCTCGTCCTGGTTGGGATGGTTTGAGCGCGGTGACAAATAACCAAATATTTCCGTTTGATGATAATCTTGTAAGCCGCCCTGGTCCACGCCTGGTGGATGGACTAGAAGCGTTAGCAAAATTATTGCATCCCGAACTTTTCCAATAAAATCAAATCACGCAGGGGTAGGTTCGCCCTGCCCCTGTACCAAACATGCGTGCCTTTCTTTTTTCTTTCCTGGTTCTTTTCATTACCTTGCTACTGAGTTTGGCAATTGGTTCAGTTGCCATTGCACCTTCAGAACTGTGGAATGCTTTAACGGGTCATGGCTCGGAGTTAATCCAAACCATTCTTTGGGAGATTCGTCTGCCACGTACCATCTTGATTGCACTGGTCGGTGCAGCGCTCGGCGGGAGCGGTGCGGCATATCAGGGCTTGTTTCGCAACCCGCTGGCTGACCCGTATTTGATTGGCGTCGCCGCGGGCGCAGGGTTGGGAGCTGTCCTTGCGATGAGCATTCAGTGGTCCTATTCATTTTGGGGCTTATTGGCAACTCCTCTGGCAGCTTTTACAGGCGCGTTGCTGACCGTGACCATTGTATATTTTCTGGCGCGCATCGGGCAAACCACTCCCATCACAAATCTAATTTTGGCAGGCGTGGCAGTTTCTTCCTTTGCCACTTCCTTGATGTCGTTTCTTCTGTTAAGGTCTACCGAAGAATTACGCCGCGCCATCAGCTGGTTGTTGGGCGGTGTCAGCCTCATTGGTTGGGATGTAACGCTGGCGCTGGTTCCCTATCTGATTCTTGGTTTGGCCGTGCTGATTCTCCATGGTTATCCTCTAAACCTTATCCAGTTTGGGGATGACCAGGCCGCCCAGATGGGTTTGGATGTGCGCCGGGCGAAGATCATTATCATTGTGGCGGCATCACTCGTCACGGCAGCAGCCGTCTCTTTTGCGGGAATCATTGGTTTTGTGGGTCTGGTTGTGCCGCATATTGTACGGATGTGGTGGGGTGTGGATTATCGTCGCATTATTCCGTTAAGTATTCTGGGTGGCGCCTCTGTATTATTAATTTCAGATATTCTGGCACGGATTGTGCTTGCGCCGCAGGAATTACCTGTAGGGATTGTGACTGCTCTGGCAGGCGCGCCATTTTTCTTGTGGGTGCTGCGCCATACGAAAAATCAGGGACTTTGGTAAGTTTCTGCTCCTTCGGGGGCTTAGCCCCTGACAGAGCAGGATAAGGATGTGATAATGGGTAAGAATATCAAGAAGGGACTGGTGATCGTCAATACTGGGAATGGCAAAGGCAAAAGCACTTCGGCGTTTGGTGTACTCCTGCGCGCCTGGGGACGCGGCTTTCGGATTTGTGTGATTCAATTCATCAAAGCCGAGACGGGGCAATGGGGTGAGATCAAAGCCGCGAAGAAACTTGGAATCGACTGGTTCACTACGGGTGACGGTTTTACCTGGACGTCCAAAGACATGGATGAAACGATCGCACGCGCCCGTCACGGCTGGGAACTTGCCAAAGAAAAAATCCTGAGCAAAAACTATGACTTGATTATTTTGGATGAGTTCACTTACACCCTGCATTATGACTGGCTGAATACGGCAGAAGTCATTGACTGGTTGAAGGTAAATAAACCTGAGGATATGCACCTGATTATCACTGGGCGCGATGCGCCAGCCGCATTGATCGAATATGCGGATTTAGTCACGGAGATGCAGGAAATCAAACATCCGTATCAAAAGGGCATTCAAGCCCAGGCAGGAATCGAGTTTTAGTCTCGTCACACCTGTACTTGCGCCAGGTGCAAGTGTTGCGAGGAGGGCATAGCCCGACGAAGCAATCTCATTTTTTAATGGAATATTTGATTACAGAATAATGGAAATTTCATGAGCATCGAAAAAATTATCAAACAAATTCAACCGCTCGATGAATCCGCGATGCAGATGGCACGCGCACGGCAGGATACACTCACCAAACCGCGCGGCAGTTTGGGACGACTGGAAGAATTATCGATTCAACTAGCGGGGATCACTGCCAATCCATTCCCGACAGTGGAATGTAAAACCATTATTGTGATGGCAGCCGATCACGGTGTGACGCGTGAAGGTGTCAGCGCGTACCCGGCGGAGGTCACGCCACAGATGGTGTTGAACTTTTTACGTGGCGGTGCAGCGATCAATGTGTTGGCGCGTCAGGCAAATGCGAATGTTGTTGTCGTAGATATGGGCGTCGCCGTGGAAATTAATGACCTAAGCGGACAACTGATTCAGCGTAGAGTCGGTGCGGGGACGGCGAATCTGGCTCAGGGTCCAGCGATGACGCGTGAACAGGCGGAAGAGTCCATTCAAAGCGGAATCGAAGTTGCAACCGAAGAAATATCCAAAGGTGCAGACATCCTGGCAACCGGCGATATGGGCATCGGCAACACGACGTCCGCTGCAGCGATTGCTTGTGTGCTAATGAACGAGTCACCGGAAAAAATTGCCGGGCGCGGCACAGGCGTGGACGATGATGGATTGAAAAGAAAGGTCGCTGTGATTGCGCGTGCGTTGGATATAAATAAACCGAATGTAAGTGACGCGCTGGATGTGCTCGCGAAAGTGGGTGGCTTTGAGATTGGCGGGCTGGCGGGCATGATGCTGGTAGCAGCGGCGAATCGCAAACCGATTCTCGTGGATGGATTTATCTCCACTGCCGCCGCGATGATCGCTGTCTCACTTGCTCCCACCGCGCGTGAGTATATGATTGCCGCGCATATCTCACAGGAACGCGGGCACAAATTGATGCTTAAATGGCTGGGGCTGAAACCGTTGCTCGATTTAAATATGCGTCTCGGCGAAGGCACAGGCGCGGCGCTGGCATTTCATCTGATTGAGGCTTCGACTCGAATTTTGCGTGAGATGGCAACATTTGGTGAAGCAGGCGTGAGCGACAAAGAATAGATTTATATGGTTTCCATCATTGCCGCGTTTCAATTTTTGACAATCGCTCCTGCGCTGATCAAGCGCATGTTCACTTCGCAAGAGATGGCGCGCGCGGTGGGCTGGTTTCCGCTGGTTGGTATTGTGTTGGGTCTGGCGTTATATGGCGTGAATACTTTGGCGCAAATGGTTTTTCCCGCGTCGGTCTCGGCGTCGCTGACGTTGTTCGCATGGGTCATCTTCACCCGCGCATTTCATCTCGACGGCTTCATGGATACATGCGACGGCTTGTTCGGCGGTTGGACTCCCGAGCGTCGACTGGAAATCATGAAAGATTCACGTATGGGCGCGTTCGGCGTGGCAGGTGGCGTTCTTGTGTTGTTGACGGAATACGCAGCGATTCATTCTTCGGTCAACCTGTTTCCGGCTCTTATGCTTTCCACTACGCTGGGACGTTGGGCTTCGCCACTCGTGATTTATGCCTTTCCCTACGCCCGTGAAGATGGCTTGGGAATTGAAATGAAACGCAATGTGAGCCTGCAGGAAGTTGTGATCGCTACACTTATCACAGGAGTTATAGCTTGGTTCGTCTCCGGCTGGCTGGGATGCGCCCTCATGCTCGGCGCGGCAGTGATCGGTTTTCTCGTTGCTTTATACGCCATGCGTCTTTTACCAGGTCTCACCGGCGATATTTATGGGACTGTCACAACGCTGGTTGAGATGCTGGTGTTGGTCTTCTTTACAATAAGATGAAACTCTTTTTAGTACGTCATGGCGAAACGGACTGGAATCTTGCCCGCCGCTATCAAAGTTATAGCAACGTGCCTTTGAATCAAAATGGGATTCAACAAGCTCAATCTCTCGCCAGGCGACTCGCGAATGAAAAGATTACTGCCCTATGTTCAAGTGATCTATCGCGTGTGACGGAAACTGCAAAATGGATCGCGGATGAGTATGAACCCGCGCTTGCAGTTCAATGTGATCCACGTTGGCGTGAACTCTCCTTTGGAAAATGGGAAGGATTAAATCACACAGAGATACAAGCGCAATGGCAGACAGAAGTCAGCACATGGTTTGCAGATCCTGTGAATATCTCTCCGCCCGATGGTGAGACCATGCTGCAAATGTCGAAGCGTGTGCAATCTGCTTTGAATGAATTGAAGAACAATTATAAGGATGAAACTGTTTTGATCGTTTCACATGGTGGCACCATCCAGATTTTGTTGTGTATGCTTCTAGGCGTGGAACTAAAACGCTACTGGCAGTTTCACGTAAAGCAGGCTTCGTTGTCAATTCTCAACCTATATGAGGATGTCACGTTTTTAGATTTATTCAACGATGTCAGCCACCTGAAAAGTTCTTGAACCTATGGCAAATATCACTCTCATCCTTGGCGGCGCGCGCAGTGGAAAATCGTCGTACGCGCAGCAACTGGCGGAAGACTCCGGCAAATCCGTGACGTTTCTGGCCACCGCGCAGGCGCTCGATGAGGAAATGTCCGTGCGGATTCAAAAGCATAAAGCGGAACGGCCCACACACTGGCAAACACACGAAGTTCCGCTCGAAATTGCAGGCTATATAAAAGAGATACAATCGGAAGTGGTTATCCTCGACTGCATCACGTTACTCCTCTCAAACCTGCTTATGGAATTTGTGAAAGACGACCTCGTGGAGGAAACTCCATTCATGCAAGCCGTTCAAAAGGAAACAGAAGAACTGCTTGCGGCGATCCGTGAATCAGAACACCATTGGCTTATCATTTCCAATGAAGTCGGTCTGGGACTCGTCCCGCCATATCAAATGGGACGTGTATACCGCGATGGGCTTGGTTGGGCAAATCAAAAACTAGCGCAGGAAGCGGAGAAAGTCATCTTTATGGTGGCTGGTATTCCAATGGTCGTCAAAGGTTAGAAGCTTATATGGAAATTACAATCCGAAAAATTGACCGGAGCGAGTCGGCTCAAACAAAATTCTTCTCGCGCAGGTCCATGGTAAATTCGAGGCTTGTGCTTAACATCGAAAACGAGAAATTGATCTATGCGGTCGTCCCGGTTGAATCTTATGAAAGGGAAGTCCATGCGGAAGATGTCGATTATGGGTTTGATGAGGCGGGCGCCACAATCTTTTTCGCCGAAGCAGATGGAAAGCTTGCCGGACGAATCAAAATGATGAAATGGTGGAATCAATTTGGGTATATTGAAGATCTTGTAGTAAATCCTGAGTATCGCGGTATGGGCATCGGGCGTGGGCTTCTCGAGCGTGGCGTTCAATGGGCGCGTGAAAAAAAGTTCCCCGGCGTTATGCTCGAAACACAGGATGATAATGTCCCAGCCTGCACGCTGTATCAATCGTGTGGATTCGTTTTAAGCGGCTTCGACCACAATGTGTATAAAGCAATCAATCCCAGTACAAAAGAAACTGCGTTGTATTGGTATTTGATTTTTTTAAATATGTCCGCTGGTTGAGTAGCGAGCGTTCGTTGCGAGCGTATCGAAACCAGCAGTAAGCAAAGCAATACGAATTTTGAATCCAATTTGTGGTCTCGAGCAGCCCTTCGCTGTCGCTCAGGGCTGCTCGACCAACGATGAAAAAAGGATATGTTAAAAATCCAATCTCTTTCTATCTGTTATGGCACCCGCGAAATTTTGCACAACATCTCTCTTACTGTGCAGAGCGGTGAAGTCCTCGCACTGATTGGCCCAAACGGCGCCGGCAAATCGACTCTGATTCGCGCGGTAAGTGGAGTCATTCCGTATACAGGTCATGTCTCTACAAACGGCGATGACTTTGCATCTTTGAGTCCCATGCAACGTGCAAAGTATATTGCTACGGTCTCACAAGCGGTTGCGATGCCTCCGGCGTACACAGTTTGGGAAACCGTTTTGTTTGGGCGGACACCTTATCTTGGATTTCTCGGTCAGGCTTCGCAAAAGGATGAGGAGATCGCGCGTCAATCTTTACAACGCGTGAGTGCGCTCCCCTTTGCAGAACGACGCGTGGGCGAACTCTCCGGCGGGGAACAACAACGTGTATTACTTGCGCGGGCGTTGTGTCAATCCACGCCGATATTATTGCTTGATGAACCCACAGCGCATTTGGATTTGCAATATCAAGTTGGTTTATTGGAACTTGTCACTGAACTCGCGCACAGAGACAATCTAGCCGTATTAGTTGCGTTGCACGATTTAAATCTCGCCGCGCATTACGCAGATCGTATCGCGCTTATGGTTGCAGGGCAAATAAAAGCCGAGGGGAAACCGGAGCAGGTTCTTCGTGCGGATTTGATCGCTGATGCTTATTGTCTGCCTGTGCAGGTGGTCAAGCATCCGTTTTTGGATATTCCACTAGTGTTGCCCAAGTCCGATAATCCTTCTTCAAAGGATAAGTTGAAAAATTAGAATTATTTTACAGAAACGGGCATGGTTTGTATGAGCCATGCCCGTTTCTATATTATTGGATCATCACTGCTCGGCCATTCTTATGGTGTAAATGGTGGGAAGGCATTTTGAACAAGCTGGATAAATTGATTCATAAACCAGCGTCCTGAGACGGGTGCACCAGCAAGCGCGCCACTCAGGTTGTTGCCGTTCAGTGAGTTGCCTGTGTAGGTTGGGTCGCACATGCGGTCGAAGCCTTTGCCGCCGGGGTTCTCGGGTCCGATGGGAATTAAAGAGCTGGAACCATCTGATTCACCCGGAGGTTTGACCCAGACGTACGCATCAATACCGGTCAACGGGTTGGCTGTGGGTCGCGCACCAATGCCTGCACCATTCTGGTTGCACCAGTTGCCCTTGTGAATGCGTTTGTCAACACGACTGTCCATCACGTAGGTACTCAGTACAGTAGATGTGCTTGTGGCGGTGGGGCGATTCGAACCACCCCAGCCGTTGCGCGATGTATCAATGATCATACCGACGCTGGTTGGATAAGCGTCATTACCGGTGATCAATGCATTGCGCAGAGCGATCACGTAGGGTTGTTCGTCAATGTAATCATTCCAGTCATACCAGCCTTGCAGTGAACGGACAGGGTTACCGCCCACCATCGTGTTGGCATCCAGAAATGGTTCATCAACCGGGTTGTAGTTGGCGGTGTTGCTGATGAAGCCGTCCACTTTGCTGTTACCGCCGGGGATTCCTATGCCCACAGTCTTGAGCAGATTCACGAATGGAGTGAAGTTGGAGGGCCAGCCGAGCCAGGCAGCGTGAGCTACATCAATGTAGGCGTAGGTGTTGCTGAGGGATCTCAATGTACCAATGGCATATTGAACACCTTGTATATAAGCTCCAGTTGACTGGGCCTCTGAACATTTGGCAAAGCTCAGGTTCGTGATCAAGTTCGGCAGCGAGTCTGGTTCGATGACCATGACGATTCTCAAATTGCTATATTGCGGCTGACTGATCGTGTTGTAGATCACGTCAATGTATTCGGTCTTATAGCGGTTGAGTCCGTTTTGCGCGATCAGCAGTTCACCGTTGGATGCCAGCGCGGAACAATCACGGTTGGGCAGATCATAGATGACGATGCCAATGGCGTTCGCGCCTTGGGCAAGAGCCGCGTTCAAATGACCAGCAAGACTGCGAGGATATCCGTTCGTACCGTTGACGGCGTCAATGCTATCCAGCCAGACAAAGGTTGGATAATTGGCAACCAGCCTCATCTGCGCAGCGAGCGTCCCACTTTGGGTATCCGCAGCGGCGTTAACCGAAGAGACATAATCCACATTTCTATAGAATGTCGCGCCGACAAATGGATTGTCCAAATGGGTTCCAGGAGGCGGTGTAAGTGTCGCGGTGGGGGTGCGAGTTGGAGTGTTGGTTGGTCCGCCCGGAGTGTTCGTTAGAGTTAGTGTCGGTGTGAATGTTGGGCCGGTTGGCGTGTTGGTACGAGACGGTGTGCTGGTAGGTGTGTTAGTCGGTCCACCCGGTGTATTCGTAGGACCACCGCCTCCAGGTTCAGAGCCCCATACTAGCGCCCCGTTGCGATAGAGTGTCACATTTGTCCAATCAGCAAAGGAAGTCTTGGTGGGATCAAATGAGTAATCGCCAGTCTCGGTGTAATTCGACCAATCGGTCTTGGCAAAGCGAGCCTGGATTTCTCCGCTCTGGCCATTTGCGACAATAGAACCTGCCGCCGCATTGAAGCTAATTTCCAGATAGAAATCTGCGCCCGTGCGCGGTGGGCTGACTTGAACGAAGGCGCCCGTGAGGTTATTACAACCACCTGTGATGGCAGAGAAATCGCAGAAGAAGTTCTGCCCCACAGTCCCTTCGCGGGTGTACCAGTAACGAATCTTCAACTCGCTCAATGGAACGGAACTTGTTCCTATGTTGACGATGTTGAAGTGCGGCTTGATTTGATTGTCGCCTGGGATGGTGTCTGCCGCCTTGTATTGGAGTTTGAGGGTGGCAGGTCCACTAGGTGTATTCGTACGCGTGGCTGTTGCTGTGGGTGTAATGGGTGTGTTTGTGCGCGTGGGAGTAAAAGTTGGACCAATTGGTGTATTTGTGTTGGTAGCAGCGGCTGGAGTATTCGTGCGTGTAAATGTGGCCGTTGGCACGATTGAGGTATTGGTCGCTGTTGGACTGCCACCGGGCGCACTACCCCAAACCAGTGAACCATTCACATAGGCAGGGAGGGTAGGCCAATCGGTATAAGCTGCAGGTAAGGTTCCTGTCGTGTGCCACCAATCATTCGTGCCACTGTAGTTGCTGCTCCAGTCGTTCAAGTGGAGCGTTGTTTGAAATTCCCACGATGCCCCAGCAGCCAACGAGGCAGTCCCGTAATTGACAGTGAAGTAGTATGTGGAACCTGAAGCCAATGTTGGGCCAGAGATTGTGGCGATATTGGAACCATCCCACCACTTCTCAAGCACATACTTGGAGGCTGGTTGTGAACCATCCAGGTTAAAGTAAATACGGACAGAGATATTCGACTGCGCACCTGTGCCCGTATTCATCACGCGATAATAAAAATCTGAGCGACTCGTATTATCCGATCCGCTCAACCGCAGTTGAACTTTCATATTTCCACCGCTCACTGCAGTGTTGGTCGCAGTTGGAGGAACGGGAGTATTCGTGCGCGTGGAAGTTGGTCCGCCGGGGGTATTGGTAGGACCACTGCTAGGCAAATTGTCATTGCGGTGCGTGAAAAGAAGATCCTTGGTGAATTGACCCATGAAATTTTCGCCACCCAGCAGGTTATAGTTCGAGTCGAACATCACTGGCTGCCAAAACTGATCAAAGACCCAGGCCGTCCAACTTAAGCCCTTTGTTTCCATGTAGTTACTGAAGGGCACACCGTAGCCTGATTGGGTACCGCTCGTAGGAGTTGCTCCGCCCTGCTGCCAGCCCCATTCCGTGATAAAGAATGGCACACTGTTCGCCGCGTTCCCAAACCAGGAATCCCAGGTAGTTTGTCCGCCATGTTCGGGATAAATATGAGCAACGTATACGAGATTGCTTCCAGTGAATGGATCGCTCGCGGCGTTGGACAGGTTCTGCGACCACCGCGGACCCCCGATCAGAATCAGGTTGTTCGGTGCGAAGGAGCGAATTAAATTGACCCACGGTTGAGCCGTTGTCTTCCAGGTTGTCCAGTTATCGGGGTTGATCGGCTCGTTATACAATTCAAAGACCACATTGGGGGTACTGGCGTATCTGGGTGCGATATAACTCCAGAAGGCACGGGTCGTTGTATCAATTGTGCTGGAGGTATAGTCCGAGATATAGTGCCAGTCAATGATACAGTAGATTTGTCTGACTATACATTCCTGCACGGCAGGGTCGAGATGTGTATTGAAATAGGTGTCAGGGTTGGCAATCCACCCTGGTTGTCCATCGATCGCGTTCGGATATACGGGCAGACGAACCACGCGAGCATACCAGCTATTCGTATCGTCCGTTACCATGTCAATCAACTGGCGGGCGTTGCGAGTGCGTGAGTCAGCTACTGAAACATCAACTAGCGAAACACCTCTCAGAACCACGTTATTACCCTGTGGATCCTTGATAAACCGGCCAGAAACGCTCAACCAGGGAGTGCTGATTGCATATGCCACCTGGGTTGACAACATCATGCTCAAGAGCAGTACCACCACTGTTAACAGAGAAGCTAATGAAGAACCCCATTTGACGTTATGAGACATCTTGTTCTCCTTTTGTTCTGTGCCCATATAGAAGAGAGCAGGGCATGTGTGAAATGATATCTGGAACGTTTGCAGTTCTTATGGACATGATGAGGAATATGTATAAAAAATCTGTTGGGTAAAACGACTCCCTTCTAAATCTTTGTGGATCTATACTATTATTCTAGTTACTCCATTGACCAGAAAAATCACTCGCTGGTCATATGGATATCAAGGTACTGATAGAAATCATTAGTAAGCATTAAGTGTCAGTTATTAGACCTTTTCCAAAATTGATTTTTAGCCACAGATTGATTTAAAAAATCTGTTTAAGAAAACCCAAATGATGTTTTGTATGTACCAACGGCAATGAGTGCAACCCTGTAACATTGTTACAGTTTCGCCTTGGGAGTTTGGGTCTAACAAAAATGCAAAGCGGGGAAAATAAAAACTTCCGAGATGAGAATCCCGGAAGTTTTGACTTCTCAAATCAAAGACTAATATACTATCCCCACCGCCACTTTGTGCCATCTTTACTGTCTTCGATGGTCACTCCCATTTCTTTGAGTTGGTCGCGGATCTGGTCCGAACGCGCCCATTGTTTTTGCTTTCGCGCTTCATTACGTTCCGCAATCAACGCATTGACCTGTGCCTCTACATCGCTTGAGCCTGTCTTTTCAGCGAGACGCAGACCGAATACATTCGCCAATTCACGCAAGGTGGATTGAGCAGGTTTCAATTGTTCATCGTTCGCACCATTGTCACGCGCGGTGTTGATCGCTTTGACGAGCTCATACAACGCGGCGAGGGCAAGCGGCGTATTGAAGTCATCATCCATCGCGTTGACAAAAGATTGCTTTGTGGAATCGGCTTGGGAGATAAGGGCGGAGGCAGCGTCAGCGGAGAGTCCGCTTGCAGACGGCGAAGAAGGTCGAAGAGCAGCCTTGAGGCGTTCCAGCGATTTTTCTGCGGAGTCCTGAGTCTCGTCACTGAAAACCAATGGCGCACGATAATTGCTGCTTAAGACGAGCATCCGCATGACATCGGCATCACGTCCTTTGAGGAAGTCTTTGATAGTTACCATGTTGCCCAAAGACTTGGACATTTTCTCACCGCCGACCAGCTGCAACATGCCGTTGTGAATCCAATAGCGCGCAAATTGTTTGCCAGTATAAGATTCGGTCTGGGCGATCTCGTTTTCATGATGCGGAAAGATGAGGTCATTGCCGCCACCGTGAATATCGATCTGCTCGCCAAGTTCAGCCAGATTCATCGCCGAGCACTCGATGTGCCAGCCCGGGCGGCCCTTGCCCCACGGGCTATCCCAGGCAATCTCACCAAGCTTCGCGGCTTTCCAGAGTGCAAAATCCATGGGGTGATCTTTGGCCTCCTCCACTTCGATGCGCGCGCCAGCCTGCATGTCATCGAGCTTGCGACCGGAAAGTTTACCGTAATCATCATCGCTGATAACGCTGAAATACACATCGCCGTTCGGCGCGGCGTAGGCAGCTTCCTTGCGGATCAAACCCTGAATGAATTCGATGATAAGCGGCATGGTCTTGCTCACCTGCGGATTCGATGTAGCCGGCAGAACGTTAAGGTCCGCCAGATTCTGGGCATAATCTTCGATATAACGTTGTGAAAGTTTGAGCGGGTCTTCGCCCAACGCGTTGGCACGGTTGATAATTTTGTCATCCACATCGGTATAGTTCATCACATGCTTGACCTTGTAGCCGCGATATTCGAGATACCGGCGAATGATGTCAAACACGATAGCCGACATGGCATGACCGACATGTGCGTCGTTGTAAACCGTCACACCGCAAACGTACATTTTAACGTTGTTTGGTTCAAGAGTTTGGAAGTCTTCTTTTTTGCGGGTGAGAGTATTGTATAGGCGCAGCATGAAGCCTATTATACCCAGCACGGTCACAAATTGCGTTTTTACGATTGGGGAACCGCAATTTGCGACCAGGGTATTATATAATCATAGAATATGCGAAGTTTAAATTATCGACGCATTCTCGCACTGGTTGGGGTCTTTTCTATCATGTGTTACCACGTCATCTATTGGGTTAACCTGCTCAACGACCCCGATCAACGGACTGGTTCAGACTTCATTGGGTTTTACAACTTCGGGCGCATCATGGAAGAGAAGGGGATTCAACACATCTACGATATTGAAGAGCAGGAAAGGATAGAAGAACAGGTCGTTGGTCATCCCGTCACAGTCATTTTTTATACCCATCTGCCGTTTATGGCGCCTCTCGCGGCCGCGATCGTGGATGAAGATTACCTGGTCTCTTTCAAAAGATGGGCGTTGGTATTACTCCTTCTCAACGCGTTGAATGTCTATTTGCTCGCCAATCTATTGGACCTCAATCGCTTCACGCGTGAGAATGGGCTGATTCTGATTCTAGGGACCTTTTTCTTCGACCCAACCGCCAGCGGTTTCATGAACGGACAGGATACCGCCGTCCTTTTGCTTGGTGCGGTGCTTTGGGTACGCGGCATGTTTGCGAAGGAATATTTTTGGGCAGGTATTGGTCTAAGTCTAACTACTGTCCGCCCACAGGCGGCTCTCTTTTTAGCAATTCCGTTTCTCTTCAAACATCGTAAAGTCTTCTGGGGATTCGTTTTAGGAAGTTCGATTTTGGCAGGTATTAGCGTATGGCTGTTGAAAACAGAAGGTGTGTTCAAGTTCATTGAAAGTCTTCGGTATATTGAAAGCACCATCTGGATCGAGCCCCACTCGTTCGATATGCCCACCATCTCAGGCATGATCCGTCGCAACTTTACTGTGACTGATCCAACCCTGGCAAAAACCTTCGTCTGGATATGTTATCTTTTGGGAATTGTTATCTTCTCTGCTTGGTGGTATAGAAGTGAAGAAATCACTGAAAAGCACATTGGCTTGATAGCCATATTCGCAGTCTTTTTGCTTCCCTATGCCCACTATCACGAATTGACTTTGCTCTTAATCCCGACTTTCTGTCTTTTGCGTATTCTGCAAACAAACGATACCGTTGATCAGTTTTATCTTGCAGTGTTTCCATTAATTATTTCGTGGCTTTCAGCATTAGGGTATGCCGGATCAGGTGTCTTGAAATTTCCGATAATGTACACGGTCATGTTTGCCCTTGGATATATCCTGATCAATCCTGATAAACTTTCAAGAGTTCTGCAAAACTCAAAAGCTCAAACAGCTACGAGTGTATAAAAAAACTGCAGAGTTGAACTCCGCAGTTTTTATTAAATATGTTGTCTATTTTTTCTTCTTGCCATTCTCGTCTTCCACACGGGCGAAAATCATACGCCCGGCGGCAGTTTGCAAAACCTTGGTAACAACTACTTCCTTGTATTCACCAATGTATTCATGGCCGTTCTCCACCACGACCATCGTGCCATCATCCATGTAACCTACTCCCTGTCCATGCTCCTTGCCTTCCTGGAAGATGTTCAAGGTCATGCGCTCGGCCGGTAACACAACGGACTTCACAGCATTGGCCAGTTCATTGATATTCAAGATGGTCACACCTTGCAATTCGGCCACGCGGTTTAAGTTGAAGTCATTGGTGAGGATGGGACACTTCAATTGCTTCGCCAACACGACGAGTTTATCGTCCACTTCGCGCACGCCTTCCGCGTTGATGTCGCTGATGCGCACAAGGATATTCGGCAATTTTTGCAACTCAGCCAGCACTTCCATGCCACGGCGTCCACGTTGGCGGCGCAAACCGTCAGGTGAGTCTGCGATATATTGGAGCTCGTTCAACACGAAGCGAGGGATAAGAAGCGTGCCCGGCAGAAATCCAGTTTTGGCGATGTCGGACACACGTCCATCAATGATCACGCTGGTATCCAGTAAGATGGTACGGTTGAGGTTTGTCCATGATGAAGATGAACCGCCCTCGTTCCTTCCACTGAGCGTTCCCAGTAAGCCCATGATATCGCCCTGACGCATTACAAACAGCGATATCCCAAAGTATCCAAAAGCCACCACTCCTACAAAAGGCAGAATTTGCCCAAAGGGAGCAGGTAGAAGCGAAAATGGGAACGAGAGCAGAGCTGCAACCAACAAGCCTACGATCAACCCCACCAAGCCGGCAAAGAGCGTTTCTGCTGAAAGGTGGCCGAGTCTTCTACGAATGGCCCGGGATGGGCGGGTTGTAAAATATGGAGCCAAGATGAATCCAGCCAGACCACCAACCAAAAAGAAGACAACCCGTGCAACCAACAGTTCGTCAGCTTTTGGAGTACCAAATAAGGATAGGGCCCAGCTTGCAAAGCCAATGCCCCAAAAACTAAGAACCAACCAGCCAATAATACGGAAAATAAATTCAACGATGCGAAAAGAAAGACTATTTTGATTTTGCATGAATAACTCCAAAGTGCAGAATAATTGCTGGTTACATCATAGCATGGCTAGAAGGCATAGTCAATTCAATGACCTAGCTCTCATATAGAATTGTTATAATAATCAGGATTATGTTAATACAGATTTAAGCTAATCGATTTTTTATGGGTGAGAAAAGCCTCTCACCATCCGTAAACTGTTTCGGCATCATAAACATGACTCTCACTGACACTTTAAATCGCCCCCTGCGTGACCTGCGAATCTCCGTCACTGATCGGTGTAACTTCCGGTGTGTGTACTGCATGCCCAAGGAAATCTTCGGGCCTGATTATGAGTACTTGCACCGTGATCAGATTTTGACCTTTGAAGAGATCACGCGTTTGGCACGCATCTTCGCAGACAATGGTGTCCGGAAGATTCGCCTGACAGGTGGCGAGCCACTTGTTCGCAAGGACTTACACCTTCTGGTTCGAATGCTCTCGGAAATCCCCGATCTGGATCTCACACTGACGACCAATGGAGCCCTGCTTGCCAGGCAGGCTCATGCTTTGAAAGAGGCAGGCCTCAAACGCGTTTCTGTCAGCCTCGATTCGCTGGATAACGAAATCTTCAAAGCCATGAATGACGCAGATTTCCCAGTGGAGAAAGTGCTCGAGGGCATGGATGCAGCTGCAAAGGTTGGGTTGGAGCCGATCAAAGTTAATATGGTGGTCAAGCGCGGCGTGAATGAATCCAGCATTTTGCCAATGGCGCGCTTCTTCCGTGAAAAGGGGTATATCCTGCGTTTCATTGAATATATGGATGTGGGCCATACCAACGGCTGGCGCATGGATGAGGTTATTCCTGCGGCGGAGATTGTCAAAAGAATCAGCGCTGAAATGCCCTTGGAACCAGCTGACCCCAACTATAAAGGTGAAGTGGCAGAACGCTGGCGGTACAAATATGGGAATGGGGAAATCGGCGTGATCGCCTCTGTGACACAGGCCTTTTGCCGTGATTGCAATCGGGCGCGCTTATCTGCCGAGGGAAAACTTTATACTTGTCTGTTTTCCATCAAGGGACATGATTTCAAGAGCCTGCTGCGCTCTGGCGCGACTGATGATGAGATTTCAGATTTGCTCTCCCGCATTTGGAGCAAACGCACGGATCGTTATTCAGAACTACGCTCTGACAATACAATTGACCTGCCCAAAGTGGAAATGTCACATATTGGTGGCTAAGTCTTACGACTCAAGCTTCTCAAACGACATGACAAACTCGTACATCCCCGGCTTGCAATAATAGAACTTATACTTCGCGCCTTCCTTGATGGCACGACTCATATCGTCTGCAAAAGTGAAGCGCTTTTCCCCCACGAAAACATAATAACTCCTGATATTACTCTTACTGGAGTAGCTCACATCGAAGCGGGTATTTCCGACTACAGATAAAAGGACTGCGTTTTCAAGGCGATTGGCATTCCAATACGCCAGCGCCATGCTTAGAATGATCACTCCTAAAACTACCAGCCCAATTACAGGGAAAATGATCAAATATCTCGAATCAGATAATGCCGCGCGGGAGTCTTCATTTTGCAGAGCCACAGCCAGCATGATGCACAGTCCCAAGGATGCAAATGCAACGATAACCACCGCACCAGTCCACGAGAAACTCCGCGTACTACGTGCGACGCTCTTGAGCCACTCTCGTTGACTCTGACTGAGCCGACCGCGTTGGTTGAATTTCAAGTCTTCTTCGGTAAACTCAAACACAATTACCCCTCTACTTCCACCATCACCTCAACAATACGATCCAGCCGAAAGCTTCTTTCTGCATTTCGCAAGTGGCAGTATGCTTGCAGATAAATATAATCTGACAAACCCATTACCTGCTTGGGCGTGATCCATCGCTCGGTCTCTTCACCTTCGCCATCCATATAGCGGATAAACATGCGTTTGTTGCTGTAGATCGCCTCACCCAGTTCAGTGGGAAGTTGAATCCCTTCATTAGGCCAGGCAGGCGAACTGTAAATGCCAATGTAATCATTGAGCGGCTTGTTGTATTGTTTCAACCCCTCCATCATACTAAAGAAGATACCCCGCGCCGTGAGTGCATCGTCCAGCGCGCGATGGGCAGCCGTGATCGGAACATGGAAGGCTTCTGCAATCGAAAGCAGACTATAAGAAGGGAGATCGTAAAACTGACGTGCCAGATGAAGCGTATCAATCAGGTTTGGGATTTGAATCTCACGCCCAAGCCGTTTGAATTCGCTATCCAAAAATTGAATGTCAAACTGGGCATTATGACAAACAACCACAGCTCCCTTTAACCATTTCAGCACCTCATCAGCAATATCGGCAAAAACAGGCGCGGACGCTAAATCCGCGTTGGATAATCCATTCGTGCTCGCGGCGCCCGGAGAAAGCGGACGTTCAGGATTCACGAGTTGCTGATATTGTTCCTTGATGCGTTTCCCTTCACTGATCACAATTCCCACTTCACAGATACGGTCACCAAACCACGGTGAAAGCCCCGTCGTTTCAAGATCCAAAAAAGCAAAACGTGCACTGGAAAGATCAAACATAATAATTGAAAACTCCGACAGAATAAAAGAATTATTAATTTGTGGCGGTTCTTATACATCCCAAAGGGATAATAACGATTCTAAGCGGAAAAAGTATTTCCGGGCTTATACACTTCTGTTAGACCATTGCAATACAAGGTGATTTCTCCTGCACCATAGATATTCCAGGTATGATCCTCGCCATCGTTCAGCATGCCTGTGCGTTCGTCAATGCCAATCAAAGTAACATCTGGAATACGCTTTAGGAGTTTGGGCGCCCAGCTTTTCCCAAAGGTATTGTGATGCGGCAGGACGAGTGAGTTTGGAACGAGATATAATCCATCATGGACACGTCCAGCACTCGGATCATAATAAAACTGACACATCACCATCGCCCCTGCGCTTGACCCGGCAATGACTGCGTCGTTTTGGTACGCTTCCAGCGCGGCATCCCAGACTGGACTATCTTTTAACGTCTGACCAAGATAATGAGTGAAGCCACCCAGCAAGTAGATCAACCTGGCTGCGCGCAAAGATTGGGCAATTGTTTTATCTTCAGCTCGGATTCGACTTAGCAAGGGGACAGATTGAACATCCTTTGCCCCCAAACTTTGAAACCAGCGAATCCCATTGTTCCCCGCGCGTTGATGATTGTTATCGGGTGCCGCCGCAGTGGGGATAATGCGAATTGGCGCATCGAACCCGCCGGCAAGTTCAATACTACGTAGATCAGGGTAGCGCATCTGACCACCGAATTCCGCGCCTCCTTCAAGAAGTAAATAGCCCATGGTGAAATTTTAACGCATTATTCAATGCTGTCATACATGCTTGCACATTCTCATCAGGGGCTCTCCTCCATGTGATATATGAATAAATGTCTTACATATTGTTGTAAGATCTCCTAATTTCTTTCAGATTTGTATGCGGATTTGAAAAAAGACGAGTTGTATAATGATTTATAGCATTTGAGGAGCATAATATGTCGAATTCAAAGGTTGAAGATCACTTTGAAAGTTTGTTTGAATATGCGCCGATCTCATTATGGGAGCAGGATTACAGCGGCATCAAAAACTTTCTGGATGGATTGCGTGCGCAAGGTGTCACTGATTTTGAAAAACATATCAATGAACATCCCAAAGAAATTGACCAAAGTATCAGGCTCATTAAGGTGACGCATGTCAACCAGGAAACGATCAACATGTTTGGGGCAAAATCGGAGGAGGAACTACTAGCCAATCTGGATAAAATGTTCCGTGATGAGATGCGCGAACACTGGCGCTCCGAGTTGACCGCATTGTGGAACGGGGAGAAAAGCTGGTCCGGAGACGGG
>Ga0070699_100000824_pt1 | contig 28768 bp, 30 predicted proteins | sample KBSK1503metaG_FD_65473 | JGI IMG/M metagenome (GOLD analysis project Ga0070699, IMG submission 65473) | Corn, switchgrass and miscanthus rhizosphere microbial communities from Kellogg Biological Station, Michigan, USA - KBS K1-50-3 metaG | ecosystem: Host-associated > Plants > Roots >...
AAATGCCGTTGGCCCTGGAAGCGGGGGAGGTCCTCGAGGAATCCCCGTTCGGTATCCGGTCCCGGAAGCTGGTGATGTGGCTCTTCATCACCGCCGATGCCGCCACGTTCGGCGCGTTGCTGTTCGGTTATGGCTACCTGCGGGTGGGGAGCGCGGACTGGGTCCGGCCTTTCGCCTTCTCTCCGACGATCGTGAACGGGATCGTCATGACCGTGGTCCTGCTCACCAGCAGCCTGACCATGCTGGCTGCCGTCGCGGCGGCGCAGGCGGGCCGCCGGGCCGCCAGCATCAAGTGGCTGGTCCTTACGGCGATACTGGGGACCGTCTTCGCGGTGCTTCACCTGAGGGAATGGTTCAACCTGTTCGCCGAAGGCTGGCGGCCGGGCACCAACCCGATGGGCGGCTCGGCGCTGGTCGGCGGGACCTTCTTCAGCATCACCGGCCTCCACCTGCTGCACGTGGTGACCGGGGTGCTGGCGTTACTGGTGATTGCGATGCTCTATCGGCGGGGGCGGCTTGACGCGGGGCACCTGGAGACCGCCGGACTCTACTGGCACTTCGTGGACCTGGTGTGGATGTTCGTCTTCCCGCTGGTCTACCTGATGAATGTTCGGTGAGGCTTTCATGATGAACGATACTCTGGAACCGACCGGCGTCCCCCGGACCCGGGTATACGTCCTGGTCTGGCTCGGGTTGCTGCTGATCGTGGCGGTCGAAGTGGCACTGACGTACGCGCGCCTCTCTCCCGGGACCCTGCTGGCCGCGCTGCTCAGCCTGGCGTTTCTGGAAGCGGGCCTGGCGCTGATGTACTTCATGCATCTCAAGTACGAGCGCCGGATTCTCTTCTGGAGCCTGATCCCGGGGCTGATTTTCGTGCTCTTCATGCTGAACCAGGTGTGGTTTGACGCGGTTCGCCTCCGGTCCCTGCACCCATGAACCACCTGCCCAGCGTGCACTCCATGCTGCCGGCGATGCTGGTCGTCGCCCTGCCGGCCTTTTTCATCTGTGTGGGGATTACCCTGATGGCGTATCGCCGGCGGGAGCGCGACTGAGCGTACCCCGGCTCAGAACAGTCGAGCCCTGCAAGGCGCATCACCCCGGGTTTGTGATGCGGGTCCCTGCGGTGTGAAGGTCAGACCGTTATGTAACACAACGGTTGTCACTGATACCTTCATCAGGGGTGATTCCAATGCTCGCTACCCTTGCCATCATTATGATCGTCGCCTGGGCGCTGGGGTTCTTCGCCTTTCATGTGGCCGGCGGATTGATCCACCTCCTGCTCGTCGTGGCCGTCATCATGTTTGTCTGGCACCTGATAACCGGTCGGAGAACGACAGATATAGTCTGAACAAAGATCGGGCTGCCATGCCATGTCCGGCTCGGGATGACAGCCCTCGGTTGTTTCGTGTCGCCCTACCGCGTTACCGCCTGATGGGGGATGAGGGGATCGAACCCCCGACCTCGCGCATGTGAGGCGCGCGCTCTAACCAGCTGAGCTAATCCCCCGAACCCCTACCCAATTCGAGGCCTGAGTCTAACGGGAGGCCAGAGCCAATTCAAGTTCCCGAAGTGACAAGTGACAAGTAACAAGTGACAAGGACTCCGAGCGCTTTTCCTTGTCACTTGTCACCTGTCACGTGTCACTAGATCAGGCCGCCTCTCCGAAGCTTGCCAATCTGATCGTACCGCTCATCGTGCACCGCCAGCACCTCGTCGGAGCTCACCGTCGCCACGCCGGCCTTGCTTACCTCCACCCCGGCCGCGTAGTTGGCCAGGATGGCGCCTTCCATGACGGAGGCTCCGGCAGCGAGCGCGGTCCCCATCCACGCGGTGACCGTATCGCCGGCGCCCGACACGTCGTAGACCTCCCGCGCAATGCTCGGAATGTGGGTGGTCTTGCCATCCTTGGTGACCAATACCATGCCGTCGGAACCCAGGGTGACCAGCAGGTTGTCGACCTTGAGCCGGTTCAGGGCCTCGGGCAACGCGTCCCGGTGCTGGAGGTCCACGGCGGCGCCCATGGCGGACTCCAGCTCCCGCCGGTTGGGCTTGAACACCGTGGCGCCGGCGTACTCGAAGAACTGACGGAACTTGGGGTCCACCACGACCGGCACGCCGCGGCGCCGAGCCCCGCCCAGCGCGGCGGCGATGAGCTGCGGGGCCAGCGCGCCTTTGTTGTAGTCCTCGATCAGCAGCGCGTCGGCGTCGCTGAGTGCGTCCACCAGCATGTTGATCAGCCGCTCCAGCTCGGGGCCCTGGATCAGGCTGTCGATCTCTTCGTCGATGCGAACCACCTGCTGGGCCCGGGCCATCACCCGGGTCTTGGACGTGGTGGGACGGTCGGAGACGGTGAGCACGTGCCGGTCGTCGATCTGCGCGGCGGCCATTTCCTGACGGAGCGAACGGCCCTCCGGATCGTCTCCCACGATGCCGACCAGCTGGCACTTCGCGCCGATCGCCACCACGTTGGCCGCGACGTTCGCGGCGCCGCCCAGGGCTGTCCGCCGCTCCCGGATGGTGACCACCGGGACCGGCGCTTCTGGAGACAGCCGCTCGGTGTCCCCGATCAGGTAACGATCCAGCATCACGTCGCCGACCACGACGACCCGGCGCCCCTTCAGTTTATCGAGCAGGTGCAGGATCCGGTCCCGGGAGAGCGGGGGATAGGGAGTCTGTCTCATCGGATGGTTCCCCGCTTTGACAGTCCCGCCGTTACCAGCAGCCGTCCTTCGAAGCGACCGAGGGTCCGGCCTTCGATGTGGTTGTGATTCATGATCCGATGATACCCGAGGTCGGCGCTGATCCGGAAGTGGGGGAGGCTGCCATTCACCCGGACGGCCGCCCGATAGGTTCGCTCGATGGTGCCGATGAAGATCTCCGGGGTGGACCCGAGCGCAGTGCCCGAGGGATAGGAAGCATTGAGGTTACCTTCGCCCTGGCGCAGGATAGTGAGCTCGGGAGAGAGCAGCCAGCGCGGTGCCACCGGCATGGTCACCTGGATGGTCAGCTGGTCGTCGTCGGCAAAGTTCCGTCCGATTCCCACCCCGGCGTCGGTGAAATCCTGGAATTGATTGTCGAAGGTCCGAAACGCCAGGCTCGAGGCCTGGGTATAGAAGGCTCGCCAGGCATAGCGCTGACCCAGCGGCCCGAATGCCGCCAAGGTAAGGGCCCAGCGGTCCGGATTCCGATCAGGTGCGCCCCGATTCTTGTAGGTGAGGTCGTCCAGGGCCAGCTGACTTTGCAGCGTGAACCGCCGGCCCAGCTTCCATTCCAGATCCAGGCCGAGCATCGAGTTGGTTTCCTCGCCCAGGCCGTAGGCATTTTCCAGGAAGCTCAAGCTCAACGGGTTCCGGAGCCGGGCCTGGTAGGTGCGATCCACGCCGGCGAACACGACGGTTTCCCATAGCGCGAGCGAGAGCCGGCGGGAGAGCCGGGCGCCCAGCCGGTGAGCGAAGAAGTAGCGATGCACCAGGGCACCGGCCGAATCGCGTTCGTCGCGCAAGTCACTGGCGAGGGCCTGCAGGCGGAGGCTGCCGGTGCCCACCTCGAAGCCCAGCTCGGGTCGCCCATAGCTGTAGTTGCTGAGCGGAATACCGGGGAGTCCTGTCGGTCCCCAGTTGCGGTCGAGCTGTCCGTAGAGCAATCGGGCCCAGCGGAACTGAGCGCTGATGTATGCTTCGGATTGGCGGCCGGCAACCTCGATGTCTTTGCGTCCCGGCCAGTCCGGGTCATCGATCAACCGTGGCTCCACCACCGGTCGGCTCACCAGGGCGAGATTGCCGAAGACCGCTTCCAGCCCCAGCTCTCCATAGGGCTGCACGCCGTCCGGGCCGGCCGGGTGGAGGGGATCCCTCCGGGCATGGCTGAAGGCCTGTACTCCGATTCTGGGCTCGATCCGCCAACTGGGGACGCTATCGACATCGGTGTATCGGTCCAGCATCCGGGCGATGAGAACCGTGTCTCCTGTCCCCGCCGAATCGGCCTGGGCCAGCGCGCGCTGGATATCGGCGCGGCGAAAGGGCCGCACCATCGGCGAGGGATCCGCCACGTCGCCCCGTGCGATCAGGTGCTCGACAAAAGGAAGTCCCGGGTCGTCCAGAGGCACGTAGGGCGAGGCTTGGGCGGCAGCGTTCCCGGCCATAGCCAGGAGAAAGCCCGCACTCAGCGATACGGCCTGCCAGACCGGCCCAGCGCGAGCCCACCCCGTCACAGGCTTCTCCGTCTAGGTAGGATTGCTGAAGTAGAACATACTCACCGCAAAGGCGCAAAGAACGCAAAGGGCGTCGCACTTTGCGCCTTTGCGGCGTGCTGTTTAACCTTTGCCCCATGTCAGATCTCCGAATCGAAGCCACGCGCGGGGAGCTGGTGGAGTCGGTCCACCGGGTCTCGGTGGCGGTGGTTGATCGAACCGGGCGGCTGGTCGCCGAATCGGGTGATCCCGACCTGGTCACCTTCTGGCGATCGGCGGCCAAACCGTTTCAGGCCATGCCGCTGGTCATGGACGGCGCCGCGGACCGGTTCGGCCTGACGCCACGGGAACTGGCCCTCTGCTGCGCGTCTCACTCCAGCGAGCCGGAACACCTGGCGGCGACCGACTCGATCCTGAACAAGCTCGACCTTCCCGAGTCGGCCCTGGCCTGCGGGCCCCATACGCCGCTGTCGCCGGTCGTCGCGGAGGACATCGCGCGCCGGGGAATCAAGCCGACCCCGCGCTGGAGCAACTGTTCCGGCAAGCATGCGGGGATGCTGGCGCTGGCCCTGCACCACGGCTGGCCCATCGAGGGCTACAACACGCTGGGCCATCCGGTGCAGGAACGGATCCTGACCGAAGTCATGCGCAGCACCCAGGTGAGCCGGGACGACGTGTTCTGCGCCGTGGACGGCTGCAACACGGTCTGCTTCGGGTTGCCGCTCCGCGGCATGGCGACCGGATATGCCGACTTTGCCACCTCTCCCGAATCCGCGGCGACCCGGCTCCGGGAAGCGATGACCGGCAATCCTGACATGGTCGGCGGTCGGGCCCGTCCCTGTACCGACCTGATGGCGGCGTTCGGGAGCGGGTTGATCGCCAAGATCGGGGCCGAGGGGGTGTACAGCGCCGCGCTCACCCAGCACGGACTCGGCATTTCGCTCAAGGCGGAGGACGGCGACATGCGGAGCGCGCCGATCGCGCTGGTTGCCGTGCTGGCTCGTCTGCTCGACTGGCTGGGGGATGGCTCCGGGACGGTCGCGCTGGGGTCGGGCGGGCATCATGACCGGCTTTCGATCCGCAACACCCGCGGGATCGTGACCGGCGTCCTGCGCGCCGCGGGCGATTTGCGTTTTCTTTGAGGGGTGCCCGGTGAATCGGGTACCAGTACTTCGCAGCTGAGGATGTAAACTGATGGCGAAACAGGACGGACTCGACAAACACACGCTGGTGCTGGTCCGGCTCGCGGCGGCGATCGCGCAGGGTTATGAGCCGGAGGTGCGGGGCCGGATCGAAGAGGCCCGGCAGGCCATGGTGCCGATCCCCTGGGTCGAGGAGCTCTTGCTGCAGTCGGTGCTCATGGCGGGCTATCCCCGGACCCTGATCGCGTTCTCGCTGTGGCGAAAGCTCTCCCGGGTGCCGGCGCCGGTGATCGATCCGGACGCCGAGTATGACAACGTCGCGAATTGGGCCCGGCGTGGGGAGGAGACCTGCCAGCTGGTCTATGGAGACAATTACCGCCGGCTGCGGGAAAACGTGCGGGACCTGCATCCCGCCCTGGACCTGTGGATGATCACCGAGGGATACGGGCGCACCCTGGCCCGGCCGGGTCTCGACCTGCTGCGGCGGGAGTTCTGTACCGTGGCGCAGACCGCGGTGCTGGAAGCGCCCCGGCAACTGCACTCGCACCTGCGCGGCGCCTTGAACGCGGGCGCCACGTTCAAGCAGGTCGATGCCGTGCTCTCAGTGGTAAACCCGCTGCTCTCGTTCGAACAGTGGAAAGCTGTGAAGGAGTTGTGGCGGGGCGTGAGAGAAAACTGGATCCCATCTCGAGCCGAAGCGGAGTTCTAATGAAAAAAGCGTGCAGAGTGCAGGGTGCAGATCGAGAAACGTGCAGGGTGCAGGGTGCAGAGTGCAGAGGAACCCGCGTTCAGGGTGCCAGGTGCAGGGCATCTACCGATCACCACGCCAATGCTCTTGACCAAGGGCGGGAGACCCTGCACTCGGCACGTTGCACGATTTTTACTCTGCACTCTGCACCCTGCACCCTGCACGCTGTTCTGGAGTCAAAGTGCTGGTAGACCGCGCTGTCGTTCGCGTTGTAGCCGGGACCGGTGGCAGTGGCACCGCTTCGTTTGCCCGTTTCAAGTACCAGCCCAAGGGCGGTCCTGATGGCGGGGATGGCGGGCATGGTGGCAGCGTTTATGTGCAGGGGAACGTCAACCTCGGCACTTTGCTGGACTATCGCTACCGTAACATCTGGAAGGCCGATCGCGGGGAGCATGGCAAGGGCAAGACCATGACCGGTGCCTCCGCGGAGGACATCTACCTCCCGGTGCCTCCGGGGACGGTGATTCGTGACGTCGAGACCGGAGAAGTCGTCGGCGAGATCCTGAAGGAAGGAGACACCCTGCTGGTGGCCAAGGGTGGCCGCGGGGGCAGGGGCAACGCCCGGTTCGCGACCTCGACTCACCAGGCACCACGGGAATGGGAGCCGGGCGAGGAGGGGCAGGACCGCCAGATCGAGCTGGTCCTGAAGTTGATCGCCGATGTCGGCCTGGTGGGTGAGCCGAATGCCGGGAAGAGCACGCTGCTCTCGGTCGTGTCGGCCGCACGGCCCCGGATCGCCGATTATCCCTTCACGACGCTGGAGCCCAACCTCGGCGTGGTCGGGCTTTCCGGCAATCGCTCGTTCGTGATGGCGGATATTCCCGGGATCATTGAGGGCGCGCACCAGGGGAAGGGGCTGGGCATCCAGTTCCTCCAGCACGTGGAGCGCACCCGGGTGCTGGCGTTCCTGGTGCCGCTGGACAGCGTAGATATCCAGCGGGAATACGATGGGCTGCGTCACGAGGTGCAGAGCTTCAACGAGGAGCTGTACGGCAAGCCGCATGTGGTGGTGCTCACCAAGCGGGACCTGATTCCCCAGGGCGATCCGGTGCCCGAAATCAACGCCCCCAACGCCGCGGCCGTGCATGTCATCTCCAGCTCGTCCGGTGCCGGAATCGAAAAGCTGAAAGAGTTCCTGTGGAAGTTCGTGGAGGCTGCGAAGGCAGAGGAAGCACTGAGCCCGGAGTTTTAGTCCTCAGTCCTCAGTCCTTAGTCCTTAGTCCTTGTCCTTAGTCCTTAGGAGTGGCGGTGGCTGTAGATGCTCGCGCGGCATATGTCGCGCTGGCACTGACGCCGGGGATCGGCGCGGTGCGATTGGCTCGCCTGCTTCAGATGTTCGATACCCCGGACGGCGCCCTCGCGGCGCCGTTCGCGTTTTTGTGCACTATTCCCGGGATGTCGCGCGCCGCAGCGACCGCCGTGTGCTCCGCATCGATCGAAACGGGGCAGCGGTCCCTGCACCAACTGGAAGAACTGGGTGGGATTTGCCTGTTTCCTGACGACCCCAACTTCCCTCCGCTGCTCAAGGAGATTCCCGATCCCCCGACTCTGCTCTTTGCCCTGGGCAACCTGGACGTTCTCCAGCGCCCGGCAGTCGCCATCGTAGGGAGCCGGGAGCATTCCGACTATGGGGCCGAAGTGGCGCGAACCATCGCGCAGGTCGCAACCCGGGCTGACCTGGTGGTGGTGAGCGGAATGGCGCGCGGGTTGGATGCGGTTGCCCACCGCGCGGCGCTGGAATGCGAGGGTGGCACCATCGGCGTGCTGGGCAACGGACTCGGCGTGGTCTACCCGGCCGCGAACCGGCTGTTGTACGAGCGGGTGGCGGAGAAGGGACTTCTGCTCACCGAGTTCCCTCCCGGCGAGCGGCCTCAGGTCGGCAGCTTCCCCAGGCGCAACCGGCTGATCAGCGGACTTGGCCGGGTCACGGTGGTAGTCGAAGCGGCAGCGGGATCCGGCACCCTGATCACCGTCGAGGCGGCGCTGGCCCAGGGCCGGGAAGTGATGGCGGTCCCCGGCGCGATCACCAGTCCGGTCTCGGAGGGAACCAACCGGCTGATCCGGGACGGCGCGGCCCCCTATCTCGAGCCGGATGATCTGCTCCGCCACTTTCCCGAGTGTCCTGCCACCTCGGCGACCGCGGACGAGCAAACCTGCCTGCCACTTCCTGACACGCTTTCGGATGAAGCGGCCGCGGTCGCGGGACTGATCGGGGTTGAGGCGGTGCATCTCGACCTGATCGCCGCCCAGGCCGAGCGCCCGATTGCGGCGATGCTGGCGGTGTTGAGTGGGTTGGAGATCCAGGGGGTGGTGGAGCAGTTGCCGGGGTGGCGGTTTCGGAGGGTGGGGCGGGGGAAATCGTGGCATTGAATCGGCGCCCCCCAAGGGCCGCAAGCTCGTAGAGTGGTCGAGGGCAGCGCGCCGCCCGGCGCGGCACAAGGTTAGATGACGTTTTGGAGAACGAATGCGCCTCGCACGGGGCGCGAGCTCGTAGAAGGGGGTTCGAAATACCAATTGCTTGCGCCGCTGAAGGGGCGCGAGCATGTGAGAGGGATCGAGAGACTGCGCGCCGCAAGGCGCGACATCGTTAGAGAGAATTGAGGAGAAGAAAAAGGCGCCCCGCACGGGGCGCGACAACATTCGATAGGTGAGGTGTGATGATGATAAGCCCCGTGACCGACAGCCCAAAGCCAATTCTCAAGCGAGACACCTACACCTGCTTGAACACCACATCGTTTTTGCAACGCATCGTCGGTGTCGGCTGATCACCAGGGACTGGCGGCCTCGACTCCACGCGTACATCGCTGGCGTACTGAGAAAGCTGGGCGCGGTCCCCCTGGTCGTCGGAGGTGTTTCAGATCATGTGCACGTTCTTACTGGCTTGCGTCCCAACCATTGTTTGTCTGATGTGATGCGCGAGGTGAAGCACGAATCATCCCGATGGGTGCATGAGAATCATCGTCATGACTTTGCATGGCAGAAGGGATACTCCGCATTTACTGTGAGTCCACTAGCGTGTGAGAAAGTGCGTCAATACATCGCAGGCCAGGAAGAGCATCATGGCGATGCGCCAGATCGGGGCGATCCAGATGATGTTGTCGCGCGCCTGGCGTCGCGTATTCCTTCGTGACCCATCGGTCTAAGGCTGTCGCGTGCCTGCAGCACGCTATGCCCCTTCTGGGGCGGGGCGGGCCACCGCTCGTTAGAATTCACCCATGCACCTCTACCTCCACGTCCCCTTCTGTGCCCGGCGCTGCACCTACTGCGATTTCGCCATCGCGGTGCGGCGGGAGGTGCCCTCGCGGGAATACGCCGACCTGGTGATCCTGGAGTGGAATCGCTGGCGGGATCACCCCGCCTGGGAAGCCGCGCCGGAGATCGAGACGATCTACCTGGGTGGAGGCACGCCGTCCCTGCTCGACCCCGACCAGCTGGGTCGCATCCTCGATGCGGTTCGCGCCGATCGGTCGGTGAAGGCGAACGCTGAGATCACCCTGGAAGCCAATCCGGAGAACGTGACGGCAACACTCGCCGCGCGCTGGACCGGGCTGGGAATAAACCGCATCTCCCTTGGCGGGCAATCGTTCGATCCCGCCGTGTTACAGTGGATGCACCGGACCCACGATGCTGACGCCGTCCCCAGGGCCATGGCGGTGCTGGGTGACGCGGGGCTCGCGAACGTTTCGCTCGACCTCATTTTCGCGTTGCCCGATCACCTGGATCGGGACTGGGCCCGCGATCTGGCGCTGGCGCTCGCCCTGAACCCTGCGCACCTCTCGCTCTACGGCCTCACCGTCGAGTCCCACACGCCGCTGGCGCGCTGGGTCGCACGGGGGGAAACGGCGGAGCCGCCGGACGAGACCTGGGCCCGGGAGTTTCTCCTTGCCCACACGACCCTGCAGTCCGCCGGCTTCGAACACTATGAGGTCTCCAACTTCGGCCGCGCCGGCTGCCGCTCCCGGCACAACAGCGCCTACTGGCAGCGCCGGCCCTACATCGGTCTCGGCCCTTCGGCGCACAGCGGTATCGGAGCGATACGACAGTGGAACCTTCGGGAGTACGCGGCCTGGGGCCGGGCGGTTCAGTCGGGTGACGACCCGGTCGCCGGGAAGGAAGTGCTGGACGATGACGCGGTCACGCTGGAGAGTTTGTACCTGGGCCTCCGGACCCGGGAGGGGGTTCCGCGGGCGACAGTCCCGGATGGGACCGGTGAGCAGTGGATCCGGGAGGGTTGGGCCACAGGCGATGGCGGGCGGCTCGTTTTGACGCCGGAGGGGTGGCTTCGATTGGACGCGCTGGTCGGTGCGGTATCCGCAGGAGATCCTTCGCTTCGCTCAGGATGATGAAAGGGCAGGGAGGCCAGTCCTGCCCGCATCCCACCGTCCTGCCGTCTTACCGTCCTACCGTCTTACCGTCTAGATTTCACGGCATGCCGGGAGAGCCACTTACCGAACGGCAGCTTCGCGTCCTGGAAGCCGTCGTACAGACATACATAGAGACCGCCGAACCGGCGGGCAGCCAGACCATTGCTTCCCGGTTTGGCCTCGGCGTGTCTCCCGCAACCATTCGCAACGCGATGAGCGAGCTGGAGGACAAGGGGTTTCTCTACCACCCCCACACCTCCGCCGGCCGGATCCCCACCGATCGTGCCTACCGGCTCTACGTGGACAACCTGATGCAGCTCTCGCCGCCCAGCCACGAGGAGCAGAACACCATTCGCCAGGGATTGCCCCAGGCCCGGAACGAGCTGGAGGAGATCCTTCGCAAGGCTGCGCAGGTGCTGAGCGTGCTCACCCAGGAACTGGGCGTCGCCGTGGCGCCGGCACTGGACAGCCTCGTCCTGGAGCGCCTCGAGCTGGTCCAGGTCGGCTCCGACCGGCTGCTCCTGGTGTTCAATCTCCGGAGCGGCGTGGTGCGGACCATCTTCGTCCAGGTGCCGGTCACTATTCCGGCCGAAGTGGTGCACCGGGTCACCGGGATCCTGAACGAGCGGCTCTCGGGGCTGACCCTGAAAGAGATTCGTACCACGCTGGGCGACCGGCTTCGCGACGCGGACCATTCCGAGAGCGGCGGCCGGCTGCTCAACATCTTCATCGAAGAGGGCGACGACATTTTCGACCTGGCAGGCGACCAGGGGCAGATCCTGCTGGGCACGGCCCAGATGCTGGTGGACCAGCCCGAGTTCTCCAGCAATTCCCGGATGCGCGATCTGCTCGACCTTACCGAGCGCCGCGACCTGCTGCGCAAGGCCTTGGAGGACCGGCGCGGCGGCGGCCTCAACATCAGCATCGGCGCGGAGAACCGGGACGCCAGGCTCACCGACTTCACCCTGGTGACGTCCTCGTACCGGGCCGGCAACGTGACCGGAGTGATCGGCGTGCTGGGTCCCACCCGGATGCCCTATGAAAAGATCATCGGCCTGGTCACCCACACGACCAGCCTGGTCGAAGGTCTGCTGGAATGAGCGAGTACTACGCACTGCTGAAGGTATCCCGGACGGCCTCCGAGGCCGACATCAAGAAGGCCTACCGGAAGCTGGCGATGGAGCTGCATCCCGACCGGAACAACGAGCCGGATGCCGAGGAGCGCTTCAAGGAAATCACCGAGGCCTACGAGGTGCTCTGCGATCCCGAGCTTCGGGCCCGCTATGACCGTTACGGCAAGGCGGGCCTGGCCGGGGGGGGCGGCGGCTACCACCATGTAGACCTGGCCGAGGCGCTGAATATTTTCATGCGCGACTTCGGCGGATTCTCCGGCCTGGATTCGCTGTTCGGCGGCGGCGGCCGCACCCGGGCGGACACCAAGCGAGGCCAGGACATCCGGGTGACGGTGAAACTGACGCTGCCCGAGGTTGCCACCGGCGTGAAGCGCACAATCAAGCTCAAGACGCTGGAGCGTTGCCAGCGTTGCGAGGGAAGCGGCGCGGCGCCGGGCAACCGGCCGGTCCGTTGCGCGACCTGCAATGGAACTGGCGAGGTGCGCCGCGCGGCGCGCAGCATGTTCGGCCAGTTCGTGTCGGTGCAGCCGTGCCCCACCTGCGCGGGTGAAGGCGAAATCATCACCTCGCCCTGCGAGATCTGCCGGGGTGAGGGCCGGGTTCGCGCCGACCGGACGGTCGTCGTCGAGGTCCCCGCCGGCGTCTCCTCCAATAACTACCTCACGCTGCGCGGCCAGGGCGCGGCCGGCCAGCGGAACGGCGCGGCCGGCGACCTGCTGGTCATGCTCGAGGTGAAGGAGGACGATCGCTTCGTCCGCGAGGGCGACGACCTCATCGTCGACCTTCCGCTGTCGTTCTCCCAGGCCGCGCTGGGCGGCACCTTCAAGGTGGCGAGCGCCACCGGCGAGGAATCCTTGACGGTGCCCACCGGTACCCAGACGGAAACCGTGTTTCGCCTGAAGGGCAAAGGCCTGCCCCACCTGGGCCAGGATGGAAAAGGCGATCTCCACGTCCGGGTCCACGTCTGGACCCCGGAATCGCTGACACCGGACCAGGAGCGACTCTTCAAGGAACTGGCGCGCACTGAGGGCGATCCGCCCAAGCGATCCTCCAGTTTCTGGTCCCGCGTCAAGGAAGCTCTCCGCGCATAACCACAAGGACTAAGGACTGAGGACTGAGGACTAGGTGCTCGCGTTCGCGTCTCTTGATCGACCTCATGGATCGACAATCATGCAGGCCTTAATCCTTAGTCCTCAGTCCCTTCAACGGATCCTGCGGTGACAGGGGAGACTTTGGGTTGGTGGGCGCTGGACATCCTCGTCCCCCAAACTCAACACCCCGCGCTCGCGGCCTGGCTGGTTTCCCATACCGGTAAGGCGGTAGAGGAACGGGACGACGGCAGCATCGTCAGCTTTGCGGTCGGTGACCGGGGGCGGGACAATCTGGGCCGCGAGATCGGCGCGCGATTCCCGGGCGCCTCGATCACGACCCGCTCGATCAGCCCAACCGACTACACCACCAGCTGGAGACGCGGCCTCGGACCCCGCGGGTTTGGCCGCCTCACCGTGGTTCCCTCCTGGATTCCCTACGCTCCCGCCGAAAACGAAGCGGTCGTGGTACTCGATCCGGAAACCGCGTTCGGCAGCGGCGAGCACGGTTCCACCCGCGCGGCCCTCACCCTGCTGGAACGGCATCTTCGTCCCGGCGATCGGATGCTCGATCTCGGCAGCGGAAGCGGGATCCTGGCGATCGCCGCCGCCCGATTGGGCGCCGCGAGCGCGGTGGGGATCGAAGTCGATGTCGAAGCGATTCCGGTCGCGGTCCGAAACGCCGAGCGAAACGAGGTCTGGGAGGTCACCCAGTTCCTGGAAGGGGACGCCGCGGATCTTGCCCCGCTCCTGGGGCCGGTGGATATCCTCTGCTCCAACATCCTGCGCACCGTCAACCTGCAGCTGCTGCCCACGATCAGCGGTTCGCTCCGGGCCGGCGGCAAGGCCATCTTCGCCGGAATGGAAACGCCCGAGGCCCCGCTCTTCTGTCCGCCGCTGGAGGCGGCCGGTTTTGCGCTGGTGGACGAAGTCGTAGAAGAGGACTGGTGGGCCGTGATGGGAGTGCGGGGGTGATCGCGGTCCTGGTCGAGCCTGGCATCATCAAGGTTGGCGCGCTGCTTTCGCTTGACGCGTCGGAACTGCACCATCTGGAGGTTCGCCGGGCTGCATCGGGCGACCAGGTACAGCTCATGGACGGCCGGGGCACGGTGGGCCAGGGGACGGTGAGCCTGGGAAAGAAGGAAGCGCGGGTCGAAGTGCACGAGGCTCGGCGGGTCGAACCTGCTGCGCGGCTCATCCTGGGCGTTGGGGCCGGCGATCGAGAGAGGTTCGGCTGGCTGGTGGAGAAGTGCGCCGAGCTGGGAGTGTCGGAAATCGTTCCGCTCATGACCGAGCGGTCGGCCAACGTGGCCAGCCGGGTCCGGACCGAGCATATCGAGAAGCTGGGCCGCCGGGGGCTGGAAGCGATCAAGCAATCGGGCAACCCGTATGCGCCGGTGCTGCGGGACCCCATCGGCCTTTCACAGTTCGCGCGGAATACCCAAACCGAGGTCAGGCTGGTGGCGGAGCAGGGAGCCGCGGAGGTAGGAGCCGTCGACCCGAACGCCGCGGTGACTGCCTTGATCGGGCCGGAAGGTGGGTGGACCGACGAAGAGGCGACGATGCTTGGGAGAGCGGGGTTCCAGCCGGTCAGACTTGGGGCCTTCACGCTTCGGTTCGAGACGGCCGCGGTGGCCGCGGTGATCTTGGTTAACCTCGCGCGCGGCGGCAATAGACCGGGGGCCCCCCCGTTTTGAATATCGGTCGAGGTTCTCTCACCGTGGTAACCGGGAAAACGCGAACCAGGAATTTCGAATGCGGTCCAGTCGATGAGAAATGTGTTTCACTACGTCCTCGGTGCCGCCGGGATTCTCTCGATGGCGTGCTCCCACACAGGCGGCGGTAATCCGCCGACTCCGGAAGCGACCCGGCCCGCGCCCGACAGCTTCCTCGTCGCCATGGAAACCAGCCGCGGCCCCATCACTCTGGCTATTCACCGCGACTGGGCGCCGAACGGCGTGGACCGATTCTTCTACCTGCTGCAGCACCGCTTCTTCGATGACGCGCGCTTCTTCCGGGTCGTAAAAGGCTTTGTGGCCCAGTTCGGTTTGCCGGCCGACCCCGGGCTGGTCCAGTCGCTCAACCTGACACCGCTTCCCGACGATCCGGTGCAGCATAGCAACCTGCGCGGGACCATCTCCTTCGCGCATGCCGGTCCGGGCACCCGGTCGACCCAGCTCTTCATCAATCTCGGGCCCAACGCCGGCCTCGACGCCTGTTGCCGCGCCGGTTTTGCACCGATCGGCGAAATCACCCAGGGAGTAGAGTTGATCGACCTGCTCAATGGCGAGTACGATGGCGACGACGGACCGGACCAGGATTCGATTCGGGTCGAGGGCAATGGGTACCTCATCCGGTCATTTCCTCGGCTGGACTACATCAAACAGGCGAGGATCGAAAAGGAGTGGCGGTAGTAGTATCCTTCATCCATGTCAGCCGACTGCATCTTCTGCCGCATCGCCTCCGGCGAAATCCCGGCCAGCATCGTCAAGAAGACCGAGCATTTTGTCGCCTTTCGAGACCTGGATCCCAAGGCGCCGACCCATGTGCTCGTCATCCCCACCACCCACCTCGCCTCGGCGCGGGACGCCCGGGGCAAGGAGGGCGAACAAATCCTCGGCCGGCTGGTGGCCTTCGCAACCCAGGTGGCAACCGAGCTGGGACTCGACGACGGAGGCTACCGGATCGTCGCCAACACGGGCCCCGACGGCGGCCAGTCCGTCTTCCATCTCCACCTGCATCTGCTCGGCGGCCGCAAGCTGACCTGGCCGCCGGGATGACCGAGCCCGGGTCCCCGGTCCTCCTGTACGATGGAGTCTGCGGATTCTGCAATGGCGCCGTCCAGTTCATCCTCCGCCACGAGGTCCGCCATACCCTGCGATTTGCCCCGATCCCCGGGCAATACACCGCCGCGCTCGTGGCCCGGCACCCCGAGATTGGCGACGTTGATTCCGTGGTGTGGGTGGAAGGCGAAGGCGCCGAAGTGCGGGTATACATCCGCTCGGACGCTGCCTTGCGAGGAGCGGCCTACCTGGGCGGCTTCTGGAAACTGTTCCTGGCGTTCTGGCTGGTGCCTCGGGTGGTTCGAGACTTCGGCTACGACTGGTTCGCCAGGCACCGGTACAGGTGGTTTGGCAAGTACACCACCTGTCCGGTCCCGGCGCCGGAGGTCCGGTCCAGGTTCCTTCCCTAGAAATCCCTGATCGATGCTGGCAGGCTACTCAATTCCTGATGCTGTTCGAGAATCCGCCTCGCGACCCCCTCCTTGAGGTTCGTGTACGGGGCGAATGCCGTCCCGGGAATCAGCACCCATTCCAGGTTCCCCTTTGGATCATTGCCTACCCAGAGGAAATTGAACCCGCTCACGATACCCAGGTCCATATAGTCGCCATCGCTTTCGATCCGGGCGACGATGTGTCCTTCCCTCATGGTCTCGCGGGTCATCCCCCAGCTGCCTTCAGCGGGAGTAATGATGATGAATGGTGCCTGGCCCCTCGAGTTTGCGGCCAGCATAGTGTGCCTGGCTCGATCCCCGTCGTATTGCACCACTTCGACGGCGTAGTCCAGGATGGTACCGAGCGGCACATTGTGGATATTGGCTTGCGCGAAGGAAGGAGGAGGCGCGTAGGACACCATCGTCACTCCGGAGGACCCGGCCCGGCTCGGGGTGCTGGTGCCGGGAGCGTAGGCGCCAAAGCCCAATCCGGGCGAATCGGCTGCCGCGTTGTCTTCGATTGCAAGCCGGTCAATGGGGTCGGTCGCGACCTTCTTGTTTCGGCCAGCGGTGTACCAGGAGAGAGCGCCCACGACCACGATGCCCATAGCTGCTATGAAGAGTCCCGATCTTTTCATGTGACCTCCAGGCCAATGAACCGACAGGTTCGAACCTTTCTCCTATCAGATTAGCGATCTCCAACGGGCTGATGCTGTGATGAAAGACCCGAATGGGGGACGAAGCTGTCGTTCCGCGACTGCAGTTGCCGGGCTGACTCTGCGTGTCTATCTTGAGCCCCTGCCTAGTGTTACCGATTTCGGAATCGAGAGGCTCCAATTACTACACCTGCTTCCAATCTGGGCCCGGCATTGCAGCAGCAGATGAACGCTGCCCGCAAGGCGCAGGACAAGCCGCGGACCCTGCTGCTGGGAACCATCCTCGCCGCCGTCAAGAACCGGGACATCGAGCTGGGCCGTACGGCCACCGACGACGAAATCATCGAAGTGCTGCGCCGCGGCATCAAGACCCGCCGCGAATCGGTGGAGCAATACCAGAAAGGCGGGCGCACCGAGCTGGCGGATCAGGAAGCGGCCGAGATCCGGATGCTGCAGGAGTTTCTCCCGCCCGAAATCGATCCCGCCGAGATTCGTGCGGCGGTCCGCCAGGCGATCGAGGGCGGAGCCAAAGACATCGGCAAGGTGATGAGTCAGGTGATGCCGCAGTTCAAGGGCCGGGCGGACGGAAAAGTGATCAACCAGATCGTCAAGGAAGAATTGCAGGGATGACAACCGGTGGCGCGACCGGGGACGCGCTCAAGGACCTGGAGTTTGCCCTGGTACTGGACCAGGTCGCCGGGCACGCGGCTGGTGAGCTGGGCGCGGCATCGGTGCGGGAGCGCGGCCCGACCACCGACCTCGAGTGGATCCGCTCCGAGCTCGGGTTGGTGGAACAGGCCGCCGGTCTCATCCGGGTACGCCTGGGCGTCACCCCCGAGCCGGCACCCGATCTCACCCAGCCGCTGGGCCGCCTCCGGGTTGAAGGCAGTGTCCTCGAGATCGCCGATCTCATCGCCATCAAGCGCTCTCTCATCGCCGCCCGGCTGGTGTCGGGCGAGTTGAAGCGGGTAGAGAAGGATGCACCCCTGGTCGCGGCGCTCAACCGGCCGCTCCCCTCCCGCGGTATCGAGCGCCGGCTGGAAATCTCCTTTGATACCGACGGTTATCTCCTCGACGCTGCGAGTCCCGGCTTGGCGGCCGCGCGCAAAGAGGTTCGCGCTGCCCGCGAGCGGCTGATCAAGCGGCTGGAAGCGCTGCTGCGAGCTATCGAGGGGGCCACTTCCGGCGAGAACAGCGTAACCCTCCGCAACGGCCGCTATGTCATTCCCCTCCGTCGCGATGCCCGGCAGCGGCCCGGAGGAATCGTTCATGACGAGTCCGCCAGCGGCGGCACCCTCTTCGTGGAACCCGCCGAAACCATCGAATTGGGGAACGCGCTCCGCGCCGCCGAAGCGGCCGAGGATCGCGAGATCCTCAAGGTGCTGCGCGAGCTGACCGACCTGCTCCGTCCCGAGTTGGAGATCATCCGGGAAGCCCACGCGATGACCGTGGTAGTGGATGACCTGGTCGCCCGGGCCCGCTACGCGACCGCGGTGGAGGGCGAAAAGCCTGTTCTCCAGGCCGCGGGAACCGAGCTGGTGATCCGCAACGGCCGGCATCCGCTGCTGTTCGGCGGCAAGGTCGTGCCCTTCGACCTGGAGCTGGTAGACTCCGAACGAACCGTGCTCATCAGCGGCCCTAATACCGGCGGCAAGACCGTGCTGCTCAAGGCGGTGGGACTCATTTCCGCGCTGGCCCAGAGCGGAGTGATTCCACCGGTCGGGCCGGGAACCCGGCTCCCCGTTTTCCAGAGTTTCTTCGCGGATATCGGCGACCGCCAGTCCATCGCGGCGAGCCTTTCCACCTTCAGCGCTCACGTGCAGGCGTTGCGCCGGATCCTGCTGGAAGCCGACTCGGCGAGCCTGGTCCTGCTGGACGAAGTCGGCAGCGGCACCGATCCGGCCGAGGGCGCGGCACTGGCCGGCGCAGCCTTGGCGTCGCTCACCCGCCGGGGCGCGATCACCCTGGCTTCGACCCACCTGGGTTCTCTCAAGCAGCTTGCCGCCGCAATGCCTGGAGTGGTGAACGCCTCACTGGAATTCGACGCGGCGAGCCTGTCGCCCACCTATCGGTTCCTCAAAGGCGTGCCGGGGCGCTCCTACGGACTGGCCATCGCGCGCCGGCTCGGGGTGCCGGGCGACGTGCTGGCGGACGCGGAGGCCCAGATCCCCGACGCCGAACGCCAGCTCGATGCCGTCCTCGCCACCCTGGAACGGCGGGAGCGGGAGCTGAGTGAGCGGGAATCCGCCCTGGAAGAACGCGGGTCCGGACTCGAGGCGTTGACCGCGCGGCTCACCCAGGAATCCGCGGCTCAGGCCGAGCGGGATGCCGAGCTGACCCGGCGCGAGCGCGAGGCGGAGAAGCAGGCGCGGAAGGAAGCCAAGAGTTACCTCATGGACGCTCGCCGGCGGGTCGAGGCGGCAATTTCCAGTGTCCAGTCTTCCGCGGCGGAGGAAGCCGCGGCCCGCGAGGCTCGTCGGCTGGTGGAGGAAGGAATCCAGGCCGAGTCCAAGGCCCTTCGCCAAGCGGAGGCGCAGGAGAAGACCGACCGGCCCCAGGCCACCTTCTTCGCGGGTCAGCGGGTGCAGGTGGGGCAGGGAGGCGTAGGGACGGTCCAGGAAATCCGGCCCGACGGCAAGCTGGTCGTGGCGGTGGGGTCGGTGCGGATGGTGGTTGACCCCGCGGCCCTGACTCCTGCTCTCGTCGACGTCAAGAGAAAGTCCGTCTCGACCGCCATGTCCGCCCCGACCGCCTCTCCCGCGTCCTCAGAGGTAGACCTCCGTGGCATGACCGGCGACGAGGCTGAGACGGCCACGCTCGCCGCGGTGGATGCAGCGTTTATTGCGGACCGGCCTTACCTTCGTATCATCCACGGCATGGGAACCGGCGTGGTGCGCGAGCGGGTGCGCCGCGTGGTCTCCTCTGACCGGCGCGTCAAGTCCTTTGGCAATGCCCCCGCCAACCAGGGCGGGACTGGAGTGACGATAGTGGAATTCACCGCATGAGCATGATTCCCGACGAGATCATCGAGCAGGTGCGGGACAGTGCCGATCTCGTCAGCGTCATTGGGGAATCCGTCGAACTGAAGCGAACCGGCGCCGACTACCGGGGGCCGTGCCCCTTTCACGGCGGGACTCACCGCAACTTCGCCGTTGTCCCCAAGAAACAACTCTACTATTGCTACGTCTGCCACGCCGCAGGTGACGTCTTTTCCTACTTCATGAAGCGCTTCGGGATGGACTACCCGACCGCCGTGCGCGAGGTCGCCCGGCGGAGCGGGATTGTCATCCCGGAGACCCGGAGCCGGGAGGGGCCCGATCCCCGGGAGCCGCTCTACAGCGCCGTGGCCCTGGCCCAGGACTGGTTTGCCCGGCAGCTGGTCGAATCGCCCGAGGCCGACAACGCCCGCCGCTATCTCCAGGGCCGCGGTCTGGACATGGAAACGGTCCAACCACTGGGCCTTGGCTTCGCGCCGGCGGGCAACGCGTTCCTGGAGGAGATGGGCAAACACCAGATCGCCAACCCGGTCATGCTGGAGGCGGGCCTTCTGCACCAGCGGGATGACGGGCGCATCACCCCGCGGTTCCGGGGCCGCTTGCTCTTCCCGATCCACGATCTCCGCGGCCGGGTCGTGGGATTCAGCGGCCGCATCCTGGGCCAGGGCGAGCCCAAATATCTCAATTCCCCGGAGACGCCGATTTTTCACAAGGGGACCATGCTGTACAACATGCACCAGGCCAAGAACGCCATCCGCAAGGAAGAGCTGGCGATCCTGGTGGAGGGACAATTCGACGTGCTCCGCCTTGTCCTGGCCGGCATGGAAAACGTGGTGGCGCCGCTCGGCACCGCGCTCACGCCCGACCAGGCCGGCCTGCTGCGCCGCTTTGCGCCGAGCGTGGTCCTCATGTACGACAGCGATGCAGCCGGGCAGCGCGCCACCTTTCGCGCCGGCGACGAGCTGCTCCGCCGCGAGGCGCGAGTGCGGGTGGCCACCATGCCGGCGGGTGAAGACCCCGACACCCTGGCGAAGAACGGCGGCCTCGCCGCGGTCGAGAAGGTGGTGCACGACGCCATTGATATCATGGAACGGAAGATCCAGCTGCTGGAGGAGAAAGGCTGGTTCGGCGACGTCGAGCATCGCCGCGAAGCGCTCGACCGGCTTCTCCCCACGGTCCGCGCCGCCAAGGACCCGATTACCCGCGACCTCTATCTCTCGCTGGTAGCGGAGCGCACCGGGGTCAGCAAGCCGGTCCTGGAGCAGGAGCTGGAGCAGACTCCCCCGATCCCTCCCCCGCAGCCGGCTCCGCGGCCCGATCCGCGAACCGAGCGCCGTGCCGTCCCGGCCCCACGGGCCAGCGGGCGCGCCCTCGGCAGCGTACAGGAACGGAGCGTACTCAGGGTGCTGGTGCATTTTGACAGCTGGTTGGAGCGAGCTCGGGAGGATATTCCCCCCGAATGGATGGAAGGGCCGGAAAACCGCGAGCTCTATTTGGCTCTGGTCACTCGAGGGGATCGAGAGCTTCCGGTTGAGGTGCTGGACAAAATGACCGTGGGCGCGAGAACGCTATGGACCGAGATCAACAATCCCATGCCTGAAGCCGATGCAATGGCCGCCGGCGACATCTATGAAGGCGCAAGGCAATATCTGCAGGCGCGTCCCTACTTCAGGGAGTATCAAGATTTCCTGCAACGATCCGAGTCTGAGGGCCAGAACAACACGACGCTGTTGGAGGACCAAAAAGCCCGTCTCGACGAACTCAAGCGTCGTTTCCCCAAAGCGGCGGAGATGTTCTTAATGGGAAGGGTAGGTAAGAGTCTCCGGCAGAGCCGGCGAAAAAGTCAGACCCCATGATCACCCTGCACCCCGCACTCTGCACCCTGCACCCTGAAGGTTATGCACCCTGAACTGACCAGATTGCTCGATCTCCAGGCCCATGATCTCGAGCTGCTCGCGGTGGACGCCCGTTTGTCCGAACTCGGCACCCGGATCGGAACTCTCGATGAGGAGCTGGGCAAGGCCAGGGAAACGGTGAATGCGGCCCAGCGGTCGATCGATGCCGAGCGCAAGAAGCGGGACGAGCTCGAAGCCAGGATCGAAGGCCATCGCAAGCACCAGGACAAGCGGAAAGAAAAGCTCGAGTTCATGAAGACACCGAAGGAGGTCTCCGCTCTGATGGCGGAAATCGACCTGGCCCGCTCGGTGCTCTCCAATGAAGAGAGCGAGTGGGTTCGGTCGGCCGACCAGGTCGGGATACTGGAGAACAAGAAGAAGGAATACGAGACCATGGCAAAGGCGGTGGAATCGGCCCAGGCCGAGGTTCGCGCCGATCTCGAATCGCAGCGCGGGGCCCTGGCCGCGGAGCGCCGGGAGGCCCTGGGCCAGCGGGAAACCGCGGCCGCCCTGGTAACCAGGCCGCTGCTCCAGCGCTACGACAAGCTGAGAGGCAACCGGAAGAGTGCCGTCGTGGTCCCTCTGGCGGGCCCCGCATGCGGCGCCTGCTTCACCCAGGTGCCGCTGAGCCGCCGAAGCCAGATCAAGGCGGGCGCCATCATCGAGGGTTGCGAGAGCTGTGGAGTGATTCTGTACTACGTCGAATGATTTTGATACCCACGTCCGCACGGGTCCCCGCTAGATTTCCGGTGTGACTACCCCAGTTTCAACTCAGGCCCTGCGCTGGGTCGTGACTCCGCGACCCGCGGTCGATCAGGTTCGGGCCCTTGCCGCCGAATTGAAGCTCCCGGAGCCATTGGCCGCCCTGTTGATCCAGCGCGGTTTCGGCGATCCGGCCGATGCCCGCCGGTTTCTGCGCCCCCAGTTGAGCGAGTTGCGAGATCCCCGTTCCCTCGCCGGGATGGCTGACGCGGTCGCCCTGGTGGTCGCCGCGGCCCGGGACGGCCGTACCATCATGGTCCACGGGGACTACGACGTTGACGGCCAGTGCGCCACGGCCATGCTCACCCGGGTGCTGCGGCTGGCCGGCGCGTCGGTGGCGCCGTTTCTTCCCCACCGGCTCCGCGACGGATACGATTTTGGTCCAGCCGGCCTCCAGGCGGCGGTGGAGGCGGGAGCTTCCCTCATCATCACAGTGGACTGCGGGATCACCGCGATCGAGACCGTCGAAGCGGCCAAGGCCGCCGGCATTGCCGTCATCATCACCGATCATCACCTGCCGGGCGCCGCCCTTCCTCCCGCCGATGTCGTCATCAACCCGCAGCGGGCCGACGATACCTCCGGACTCAAAATGCTTTGCGGGACCGGCGTGGCATTCAAGCTGGTGCAGGCTCTGGTCCCGGCACTGGGCCTCCCAGCCAATCTCGCGTTCCACCTGTTGGATCTCGTCGCCCTGGCTACCGTCGCCGACCTGGTGCCGCTGGTGGGAGAGAACCGGGTCCTGGTGAAGCACGGCCTCAAGCTGCTGAGCTCACCCCGCTGGCCCGGCCTCGCCAGCCTGCTCCGGGTGACCGGCCTCGCCGGCAAGGAGATCCGGGCCCACCACCTGGGCTTCCTCCTGGGGCCCCGGCTCAACGCCGCCGGCCGGGTAGGCGACGCGGCGGACGGGCTGCGGCTCCTGCTGACCGACGATCCCGCGGAAGCCGACCGGCTCGCCGGCAAGCTTGAAATGCTGAACACCGAGCGGCAGGCGTTGGACCAGGAGATGCTGGTCCAGGCGCTGGAGCAGGTCGAGCAGATCGACCTCGATCACGCGGCCGGGCTGGTGCTGGCCGGCGAAGGCTGGCACCCGGGCGTGGTCGGCATCGTGGCCTCGCGGGTGGTGGAGCGCTACGGACGCCCGACCTTTGTCGTCGCATTGGACGGCGACATCGGCAAGGGCTCGGGGCGCAGTATTTCCCGGTTCAACCTCCATGACGCGTTGCACCAGTGCGGCCACCTGCTGGAGCGCTTCGGGGGACATCACATGGCCGCCGGGCTCACCGTGCTGCGCGCCCAACTCCCGGCTTTTCGCGAGCGCTTCGTGGAGGTGGCCGGTACTCAGCTCCACCCGGAAGACCTGGGCCCCGAGCAGCGGGTTGACCTCGTCCTGGGGCTGGCCGAGTTGAGCATGGACCTGGAAAAACTCTGTCGCTACCTGGAGCCGTGCGGCATGGGGAACCCGGGGCCGGTCTTCGGGGTCCGGGCTGTGCGTTTCGGGGATCGCCGAATTGTCGGCAATGGCCACCTCAAGGGCATGCTGTTGAGAGACGGCAGCGCCATCGCGGCCATCGGATTCGAGTGGGCCGACCGGGTGCCATGGCTAGGGGACCAGCCGGTGGACATCGCGTTCCGGCTGGAATGCAACGAGTACATGGGGAACGAGTCGCTGCAGGCGCGGATCGTGGGAATTTCTCTGAGCGCTGGTGGAGGGGATAGTTAAGCTTCCTTTGAGAGACGATCGTTTTCAACACGTAGGCACGTAGGACACGTAGGTCGCATAGAACAGCATAACAATTGAAAAACCGCCGCACCCGCTTACGAATACATGCGATGACAAGGATGACGCGTCTTTATCGAAGTTTTTCTACGTGTGCTACGTGTCCTACGTGGCTACGTGTTGAAAACGGCAGCCCGGAGGGGAAGCCAAAGGGACAGCATTGCGCATAATCGGCGGGGAATTCCGAGGGCGCCGCCTTACCGTTCCCAAGGACTCGCGTGTGCGTCCCACCGGGGAGCGGCTGCGCGAAGCCTGGATGAGCATTCTCCAGGACTCGATCCCCGGCGCCCGGGTGCTGGACCTCTTCGCCGGCAGCGGCGCGCTGGGCCTCGAGGCGTTATCACGGGGGGCGAGTTTTGTCGAATTCAGCGAGATGAGCACCGGTTCGCTCACCGCCCTCCGCGCCAACATCGAGGCGCTGGGCGTGGAATCGCGAATCCGGGTGCACCGGGGCGACGCCATGAAGCTGGCCGAGAAGCTGCCACCGGCGGCATTTGATGTCGTGATGGCGGACCCGCCCTATACCATAGATTACGCCGGCCGGCTGGTGGCCCTCTTCCGCCAGACCCCGTTTGCCCGCATTCTGTCCGTGGAACACCGCGCCAGCGCTCCCGTGCCGGGAGACGATACCCGTCGTTACGGCGACTCGGCACTCACCTTCTGCTTCGCGCCATGACCCAAATCGCGCTGTATCCCGGATCCTTCGATCCGCCGACCCGGGGCCATGAGGACCTGATCCGCCGCAGCCTGACCCTGGCTGACCGGGTCATCGTCGCCATCGCCACCAATTCCTCCAAGACTCCGCTGTTCACCGTGCCGGAGCGGCTCCAGCTGCTCCAGACGGTGGCGGGCGGTTCGCCCCGGGTCTCCTTCGAGTCCTTCGACGGCCTGCTGGTCGATTTTGCGAAGCAGGTGAAGGCCGACATCATCGTGCGCGGTCTGCGTGCGGTGAGCGATTTCGAATACGAGTTCCAGATGGCGCTGATGAACCGGCAGCTCCACCCCAAGCTGGAAACCGTCTTCCTGGTCCCGGCAGTGGACCAGACCTACCTGAGTTCCAGCCTGGCCCGCGAGGTGGCGCGCTACGGTGGGGACGTGAGCGCGCTGGTGCACCCTGAGGTGGAGGCGGCGCTGCGGAAGAAATTCGGGCGGTAAAATGGGCGGTAATAGGCGGTAATAGGCGGTAATAGGCGGTAATGGACGGTAATGGACGGTAGAGGGCGGTGGTCCAAGCTGTACGGATTCGTACCTTCTGTCGCTTCGCTCACTCGGAACAACACCTACACATTCTACCGCCCATTACCGCCCATTACCGCCCACTACCGCCTATTATGCCTTTTTCGAAACCGCCGAATACAATCGCCATGTAAGCAGGTGCGCATGACTCCGCAACGAATCCGCATGCTCCCACAGCTTCATGTCCAGGTATTTCAGATCTCGTGCGAGGTGAAGACAGTAGGCCAGCTCGGATAAAGATCCAAGCGAGATATCAAGAAAGCGCCGGAATTCACGACTCCCCCGTTTTGCCGATCCCTCTACGATATTCGCGGCAATTGAGAAGGCCGCGCGGCGCGTCTGAGCGACAAGCCCATACATCTCTGACTTCGGCCAAGAAGTGGTCAGCTGGTAAACCGACAAAACCAGCTCGTGACTTCTGCGCCAGGCCGCGAGACGCTCATAAGGCAGCATGACCGAAATCTGTTTGGACACCATCAACCAATCCTCAAATCTCCCGGCTACTATCCATTGCCGCCCAATACCGCCCATTACCGCCTACTACCGCCCATTACCGCCTATTACCGCCCATTACCGCCCATTACCGCCCTCTAGCGCCTTAAGCTCCGATATGGTATGATCTTACCTTCTTCATCCCGCTAGTTTGGAGGCGCGATGGGCTTTACCACCGAGAAGAACGCGGGCGGCGTCCTGGTCGTGCGAGTCGAGGGCCAGCTCATCGTCGGCAACCGGCAGGAATTGAAGAGCGTCATCCAGGAAGCGAGCGATAATGGGGAACGCAAGTTCCTGATCGATTTCTCCAAGACCGGGTACATCGATTCCTCCGGGCTGGGAGCGCTGGTGTCCATCTCCAAGAAGATCCGGGAGCAGGGCGGGGAGTTGCGGCTCTCGGGATTGAACGAGGACCTGCGATCACTGTTCGAGCTCACCAAGCTGGACACGCTCTTCGCGATCGCCGATACCTCAGACCAGGCGCTGGCCGCCTTTTGAGCATGCTGGAACGGGTGCCCGCCGCGCCGGATCCCCGGGAGTCCGATCGAAGCGGACTTCCCCTGCGGGTCTACGTGCGCCGGTCCGGCAGTTCCGATTCACTGGTCCGGGTCGAGACCCGGCTGCCCAGCGATGTCACCGTGGTCGAACAGGCGGTCGAGTTGATCGTGCGGCACTGCCTCTCGGGGCACGCCGCCTCGCAGCGCTTCCGGTTCAACCTGAGCGTGGTGCTGTCCGAATGCCTGGCCAACGCCATCCTCTGCGGCAACGTGCAGAATCCCGACAAGTCGGTGGCGGTGCGGGCCGAATTGCGGCAGGATCGTGTCGAACTGGAAGTCACCGATGAGGGCGACGGGTTCGACCCCGCCGCGGTGCGCGATCCCACGACCCAGGACGATCTCGAAGAACCCTGCGGTCGCGGCCTGTTTCTCATCCGCAGCCTCGCGGATGAAGTGCGGTTCAATTCCAAGGGGAATTCCATCTGCTTGATGCTGCGCCGCAAGTAGCGCGGCTCCAATCCGTCCTCGAACAACTCGGCGAACTCGCAGGTGGCAGGCTCCGGGTCTGGCGCTTTGACGGCACCCGTCTGCACCCTTCGCCGGGGGAGCCCCCGGCATGGACTCCACCGGCTCCGCCGACGGCGGGGAGACATGAAACTGCTTCCGGCCCGGTTTGGCTGGCCCCGGTGCCCGGCGCCGACCAGATCTGGCTCGAGCTGGCCGATGAAGCCGATGCCTCCGAGCAGCTCCGCCGAATCCTTCCCATCGCCACGGCCCTCTTCGCCGCCGAACGTCACGCGGTCCAGATCTCCGAGGAGCTGGCCAACCGCTACGAAGAGATCGACCTGCTCTACGCCATATCCGAGACCCTGGGCCGCACCCTGCGGCTGGAAGAAGCGGCCCAGCGCATCGTCCGTGATGTGAGCGACGTGGTGGGCGCGAGCCGCGCCTCGATCATGGTTTATGATGACGAGACCGATGAGCTCCGCACCGTCGCGGCCCGCGGTTTCAATACCGATCCGGTACTGCCGGTCGACGCGGGGGACGAAATGTCCGTCGCCGCCCAGGTCTGGCGCGAGTCCCGGGTCATCGTGCACGACCCTCGCCATCCCACGGCGGAGAACCTGCGGCTCGCGCCAGAGCGCGGCTACCGGGGAGAAGCGTTCGTCAGCGTGCCGATCTGCTATGCCGCGCCGGGCGCGGCTCCCCACTGCATCGGGGTCATCAATCTGACCGACCGGGTCGGCCCCGACGCGTTCTCCGACCGCGATATCAAGCTGCTCACCGCCATCGCGAACCAGATCGGGGTCGCGATCGAGAACGCCCGGCTCGCGGCTCGCGATCTCAAGCAGAACCGGCTGCACCGCGAGCTGGAGCTGGCCCACGATCTCCAGCTCCGGTTGTTGCCCTCGCCATCGGTGCTCCACGGTTATGCCGAGGTCGCGGCCCGCTGCCGCCCGGCCGATTCGGTGGGCGGCGATTTCTACACCTTCAGCCGGCTGGGCGGCGGCCGAGTCGGGGTGATGATCGGGGACGTCTCTTCCCACGGATTCTCCGCTGCGCTGGTGATGGCGCTGGTGCTCTCCGCCGCGGGCATTCACGCCGCCACCTCGTTCACCCCCGACGAGACCCTGACCGCGCTGCTGGAGAGCCTGAGCACCGAGCTCAGCTCCACCGAGATGTACCTGAGCGTGTTCTACGGAGTGCTCGATCCCGACGGCAGCCACCTGGTGTACGCCAGCGCCGGCCACCCCCATGCCTTCCGGGTGCCGGCCCAGGGCGACCCGCAGCGGCTGGAAACCACGGCTCCGCCGCTCGGCCTGGCGGCGAAGGGCAGCATCGAGCGGCGCGATGTCGAATGGCACAAGGGGTCCGATCTGCTCTGCCTCTGGACCGATGGACTGGTCGAGGCTCGCAACCCGGACGGCCAACCCTTCGGTGAGGCCCGCCTGCTGGACGCCATCGTTTCCCGCCGGCACCTGCCGATGGAACAGATCGTGGAGGGGGTTTTCTCCGAGGCCGATACCTGGACCGCCAACCCCACGGATGATCGGACGTTGCTGGTGATGCGGGTTTGAGATCGCAGAGAACGCTACCGCTTCAACGCCGATGAACGCTGAAACGCGCCGATCGATCCAGCCTGGGTCGGCTTCCTTTGCGCCAACCGTTTCCAACACGTAGTCACGTAAAGCCCGTAGGTCACATAGAAGAACAGTACGATGTCGTGTCCAAGTTGCTTATGTCGAAGCCGCGCTGAATCGATCTGTTCAATCAGTAGCCATCCTTGGTCTTTGCCGAACACGATAGGAGCCTGTGACCACTCAGAACCAATCGGCGCGTTTCGGCGTTCATCCGCGTTGAAGCGGTAGCGTCCCGTGTCCCCCAAGAAATCTCTAGGTCAGCACTTCCTCTTCGATCCTCGGATCCTGTCCCGAATTGCCGCCGCCCTGGAGCCGCTCCCCGGCGAAACCATCCTGGAAATCGGGCCGGGGCGGGGAACCCTCACCAAGCAATTGCTGAAGCAGGGGTCCCGGGTCGTCGTCATCGAGAAGGATCGCGAGCTGCTCCCGGTGCTGGAG
>Ga0070699_100000825_pt1 | contig 28767 bp, 25 predicted proteins | sample KBSK1503metaG_FD_65473 | JGI IMG/M metagenome (GOLD analysis project Ga0070699, IMG submission 65473) | Corn, switchgrass and miscanthus rhizosphere microbial communities from Kellogg Biological Station, Michigan, USA - KBS K1-50-3 metaG | ecosystem: Host-associated > Plants > Roots >...
CGCCATCGTAGCCGAGGCCACTGCTCAGCAGATCGATTTGATCGTGATGCGTTCGCGGCGCCGGCCACACGCGGCCGTGTTGCTGGGATCCACTGCGGAAACAGTTTGCCGTAACGCTCCGTGCGCAGTGCTGGTAACTCATCCGCGAGAACGCGAATGGGTGGGAAGGACGACGGGCGAAATCGATCTCAATCGCGTGCTGATTGCTCACGACTTCTCGCGCGACTCTGAAGCCGCCATGAATTACGGACTGCGTTTAGCACAGGAATACCAGGCGGAGGTGCATCTGTTGCACGTACTTGCGACTGCCGGTCACGAAGAGCCTGAGCTTGCCTGGTCCTCATCGAGCGGCAGTAACGCGTATACGTTTACTGCGCAAAAACTTCAACACGTCGTGCCGAAAGAAGTTCATCTGTGGTGCAGGTTTGTTAACGTGGTGCGCTGCGGCAAAGCGTACGAAGAGATTCTGACTTACGCCAGGGAACACGAGATTGATTTGATTTGCCTCGGTGTCAGCGGCAGTGATTGGACCATCGGCACGCTGCTCGGTTCAAACGTCGATCGCGTTCTGCGTGAAGCGCCCTGCCCGGTCCTGGTAGCCAATGCTCACGGCAGTGAGTAATAGATTCGAGGTGACGCTTCCGATTTATGGTTGAAGTTCAAAACGATGGTGAGCTACCAAACCTGCTGTCTCGCGGGCCTGTTAATCACACTTACAGGCCGCCTCGTCACAAAGAGATCGTTGCACATTTTTTGCCCGCCACAATTCAATCATGGCGGCACACAGCTTCATCGGTTTATTGGTCGTACTGATTCTCGTACCGGCGACAGATTTTTCGCTTACGCTCCAAACAAACACCAACTCCATCACGGGTCATGTGTCGAACGATCAGCGCGTGCCACTCGCCGACCTCAGAGTCGAACTGCTTAACGAAGTTGATTCAGTCATTCGAACTGTCAAGACTGACGGCTCGGGACTTTTCATCTTCCGCAAACTATCCGATGGAACGTTTCAAGTCCGCGTGCAAACCTCGGGTACTAACTACGTCAGCCAAACCAAACGCGTCGAGCTCACGCGGCCTCATGGTTTTGGAGCAGCAACTGAAGAGCTGGATTTCATACTGAGGGCCGAACGCAACAGCAGCAGTACCGCGAAGCCGGGCGTCGTGTTTGTTCAGGAAGTGCCGGAAGCAGCTCGCAAGCAATATCAAAAGGCATCGGAACTACTGGATAAATCAAACCGGCGACCGGAAGCGCTCGCAGCGTTGCAGCGCGCGATTGATATTTTCCCGCAGTACTTTGACGCGCTCGAAACGTTTGGTACGGAGCAAGTGAAAGATCAGCAGTATGACGCCGCGGTTCCAGTGCTCACCAAAGCTCTGGAGATCAACTCGCGGGCATATGCGAGTTGTTTTGCGCTGGGCGTGGCGCAGTATCATCTGAAGCAGTTGCAACCGGCAATTGAGTCTTTCAGACGCGCAGTTTTACTCAACGAGAAATCGATCAACGCTAACCTGTGGCTGGGCATTGCACTGCGTCAGACAAGTAGGCCGGACGAAGCAGAAGCGTACCTGAAGCGAGCCGACGTGTTGGCTGAATCAAAGTTGCCTGACGCTCACTGGCAACTGGCGTTACTGTTCAATCAGCTCAAGCGATTTAAAGAAGCTGCGGATCAATTGGAGATATTTTTGAAGGTCCAACCCGACGCAAAAGATGCGGAGTTGATCAAGAAGCTGATCCAGCGCTTGCGGCAGCAGAGCGCGGCTGAGAAACCCTGAACCTCAAATTAAAACCAGCATAGCTAGAAGAAGTCAGCGTAGCTAGAACAAGTCAGGAAGAGGGGCTTGCCCCCGCTGTTGCGAGAGCGGGGGCAAGCCCTCTTCCTGACTTGTTCTAGCTACGTGTCGCGCCTACAGCTAATGTCTGATGAGTGCTCACACTATGCGAAGGTCCATCCGGGCGTGCCGGATGGACCTTTGAGTTAAGGCGCGTGTGTTTCGAACTAAAACACGAATCGAAAACCGAAGCGCACCTGACGTGGGGTTTGTCGCGTGAGCGGCTGATTGAATCTCGCATCTCTCGCGATACTTCCGTTTGCCAGTCCAGCCAGGATCTGGTTCGTGAGTCCGCCACTGAAGACAGCACGGAAAGTATTCAACTCACCCAAACCGCCGGCATTACTGATCCCGAAATTTCCAGCGGTCAAAGAGTCCGGCGAGATTTGTGAAAAGACACTCAACACGTTGTTCTCGTTGAATGCATTCAGCAGATTCACGTCAAACTTCAACGCGTATCGCCCATCACCCGCCAACTTGATCGTATGCGTCATCTGAAAATCGGTCTGTGTATACACGGGCGTTCGACCCAGGTCGCCGCGCGTGTTCAGGAAGGTGAAAGCACCATACAGCTGCACGCGAGTCGACACCGGCGTTCCACTCAAACCAATAAACGACGCGCCAAACTCGGTGCTGTTGGAACCTGAACCATCCAACTGATGTCCAAAGAAGTCTTTCCAGTCGAGCGTGTAAGAACCAAACACCTTCAACGCGTGCGGACGATCGGTTGCCAGCACACCGTTGTCCGGTTGTCCGTTGGTGTTGAAGCCAAGGAACGGCAGATCGAAGAACCGGTTAACGTTTGGACTCGATCGGCCGACGCCAAGTGCGTCCGGCTCATCCGAGCTCGAAAGACCCGAGTAGTTGCCGGTCAAACGGCTGTAGGTGTAGCTGCTGCTGAAGAAATAGTTATTGGTGAAACGCTTGTCGAGTCGCAATTCCATCGCGTTGTACAGACGTTTCGCCAACGGTGACGCCGGAAGTCCGGGAGCAAAAGGTTGCGAAACCAAACCCAAACCCGGATTGGCGATAAAGAAGTTCTCGTTGCCCGCGGCATCGATGAAACCAACGTCCTCAATGGTGCGGTCGAGGTTCTTGCGCGTGTAACGACCACTGAATACGAGGGTGCTGGTCAAGCCATATTCGGTACCAACGGTAAACTCAGTCTGCCGCGCCGGTTTCAGATCGGGATCGACGCGGTTGTCTGACGGATCGTTGGAAGGAACGCGGAAATCGAGTGGTCCAACCAACGTGTGCGATAGCGTGTAAGCCCTGGTGTACGTGGTGTAGTTTGGATCGGCGAGCGGGAAGAAGTAGCGCAACAGTTTGTCGCCACCGAATGACCCGCGCGGAAGTTGATACTTGAAGCGATCGTAGAATTGACCGTAACTGGCAAACACCTTCATCCGGCCATCGCCGAACACGTCATAAGCAAAGCCCAGGCGCGGCGCGAGCTTCGAGCCCCAACCAAACTTGATCGCCTGCGCGTTTTCAGAGAACGACGGTACGTCTTCATTCTCGAGACGCAGGCCGAGGTTCAGTGTCAGGCGCGGCTTCGGTTGCCAGCTATCCTGAACGTAGAGACCGGTGTTAGTGCTCTTGGCCAGACCGACCGTACCAAAATCCTGAAGGTAGCCATAACCGAACGAGGTGCATGGTCCAGTCGGACAAACACCCGGACCAATACCACGATCCGACTGTCCCCAGAACAAACGCACTTCACCCACGCCAAAGTAGCCCTGGTCTACATCGTTGGATAGTTTGTTGAGCTGGTAGCCAAACTTGAAGTTGTGACGACCGGCCATACTATCGACGAGGTAACTCGCGTCGGCTTCAATCGTGTTGCGAATCGAAATGTCCTTGCTCGTCTTGGTAATGTCTGACGTGCTGTTGAAACCGGAAGCGCACGGATTTGTTGCCGGCACGCCGGCGGGACTGCCGCCGTTGAGACAGCGAATTCGCGGTCCAGCCGGGACACCGTAAGAGCTGTCTTTTTCATTCAGATAGTTACGACCAAAACGGGCGCTGACGACGAGCTTGGCGGTCGGAGTCCAAACGCCGCTGCCCGTCACATTGTTTGCAGCCACGCGTCCACCAAGTTGACTGAAGTCGTTGGAAGGCGGAGCTGAGGTTGTGTACGAAGGAATCTGTCCGTGTTCGCGCTGCGGGCTGTAAGTAAAGGTCCCGGACAAGCGAAGCGTATTGCTAATCTGTGAATCGAGACGCGCAAACTCATAGTCGTTGCGAACGTTGCGCGTGTAGTCCACCGTTTGGCCCGTTGGAAACAGGAACGAGCGATGGCTGTGATAAAACTGCGGCGCCGCGCTGACGAGAAACCAAAGTCTGTCTTTGACAACTGGTCCACTAATCGTGGCGCTGGGATACGTGTTGTTAAAGTTGTCGCCCGGCGGGTTGATGTAGCTCAAAACAGCCGCGCTGGTTCCCTGGATAAGCGGATTGGCCTGGAACTGCGGATCACTGTTGTTAACTTTTCCGGTGAGCGTTTGTCGCCCACTGAGACGGTCCGTCTCAAACTGCATTCCGAAGTCGCCGTGAAACTCGTTGCCGCCGCTCTTGGTGACAACGTTGATCACGCCGCCGGTGGCGCCACCAAACTCAGCATCGAAACCGCTGGTCTTTACCTGCACTTCCTGGACGAACTGGAAAGGCAGGTTATTGGTTTCGCGTAATTGGCCGGTGCGGAAGTTGGTAACTTCAGAACCATCGATGACGAAAGTGTTCTCGGCGCCGCTGGCGCCGTCCACCTGGAAGCCGCGGCTCAGAGGTTCTTCCCTGGTTGCGCCGGAAAGCTTCAACACACTGTCGACTTTAGTTCCACGCGGAACCGCGTTGATGATGTCAGTCGTGATGTTGGTCTGAATTTTGTTCGACGACGTGTCGATAGCTGCCACGTCAGCCGCCGTTACGACTACGTTTGCCGAAACCTGCCCGGCATTCAACGTGATGTCGGCAGTGGTCGCGCGACCGAGTGTGACGTTGACGTCTTCACTTCGCTCAGTACCGAAATTTGGAGCGCTGGTCGTAATCGAATACTTACCGGCGGGAACCTGTAAGATTCGATAACGGCCTTCAGCGTCAGTGGTGACGGTGCGGCTGAACGCATTCCCTTCTACCAGCACAGTGGCGCCGGCAACGCGTGCGCCCTGCGCGTCTACCACGGTGCCTTCGATAACACCGGTGGTTTCCTGGCCGTTTGCAATGCCGCCGAGGCAAAGACAAACAACCAGGAGAATCGACATTCTTATAAACTTCATTTGGTAATCTCCTTCTTACTTGAGTGGGACCTGGAGCGCGCGCATGTAGAGCGGGATCTGGCGCACTCCCTTGCTGTGTGCTTTGTCTCTCACGCAATTTTTCTCTCCAAAAAGTTGGATTGGTCCATTGCGAGAGAGTGAGGAAAAGTGCAACGACCGTGCCCCGCTACTAACCGGCGCTCCAAGCCAGTTCGTCACGCCGTAAGGCCCACTCGTAGCAGGAACCAAAGAATCGTAGTTGTTGGATTTGGATTAGTGAGGGATGAAATTGCCGAACATGGATTGAGTGGGTGAGGATTGCGAGCGAAAGCCTGGGATTACTACAACTTTTTGGACAGAAGAGTTTCACGCAAAGGCGCAAGGAAGACGCAAAGGCGCCAGGAAGAAAATAAAGCCGATTTTTTTAGCGGCTTTGCGTCTTCCTTTGCGCCTTTGCGTGAAACTTCTTTGTTAAAAACGGTCGCTACTAGAGCTACCCGAGCGGCAGGCGGACCTGGAAGCAGGTATCGCCGGGCTTTGATTCGAAACGAACGTTGCCGCGGTGTTTGCGGACGATGCGGGCGACGGTGTCCAGGCCCAGCCCCGTCCCTTCGCCGACTTGCTTGGTGGTGAAGAATGGTTCGAAGATGCGCGACCGCACCGTTGCCGGTATTCCACCACCGTTGTCACGAATCTCGATCATGATGTCAGTCGGTTCGCGTTTCGTACGCACCTTCAAGGTGCCGCCTTCGTGCATCGCATCAACTGCATTGACAATCAAGTTGGTCCACACCTGGTTGAGCTCACTGCCGTACGCTTTAATGTGCGGCAACGACTCGGCATAGTCGCGCGTGACACTGATATTCTTCTTTTTCAACTTGTACTTCAGGATCAGCAACGTGTTGTCCAAACCTTTATGGACATCCAGCTCCTGGACCTTCGCCTGGTCCATGTAGCTGTATTCCTTGATCGCGCCCACCAGTTCCGTGATGCGGGTTGTCGCCGTCTTGATCTCACTGGCCAGCTTTGCCGCTGCAAGCTGACAGTTCACCCGCGCCAGCACATCCACGGTCGCAGTTGACGGAATCTCGCCCAGCAGTTGTTCGAGGGCGGCCGAATCCATTCCGGCTTCGACGAGATTGGCCGAGAGTTTCCAGGGCTCCGCGATGCCATGCGCTTCGAGCCACTCGGAAACTTCATCTTCCCGGTCACTCTGATCAAGCGAATTCAACTGCTTTGCCGTGGCGGTATGATCGATTGCTTTACTTTCGAAGGCGTCAATCGACTCTTGTTGCTCAGTGGTCAGGTCATGCGAGCACAGTCGCATATCGGCCGCGCGCAGCTCTTTCAGAGTTTCAATCAGATCGTTGGCCGCACGCGTCGCGCCGGCTGCTGGATTGTTAAGCTCGTGAGCGAGCCCGGCGGACAGTTTCCCGAGCGCCATCAACTTGTCCTGCTGCTGATCGAGCGTGGTCGATTCACGCACCCGATCGCTCATAATCCCGACGAGGCGTTCAACCAGCAGCGGCATGCGCAGCATCATCTCGGGAAACAGGCGCACCGGAAACCATAACAGGCGCACGTCTGTCACTGCGCGACCGGTTACCTGGAACGCTGTCATGCGCGAAAACGGAAGCATTCCACTGACTTCAGTTGATCGCTCACCGGCGCGCCCGATGTAAACAATGTCGTGATCGCTTTCATCCCAGTAGGCGTGGACCTCGCCTTCCAGATAGACCACCATCGCCTCGGGCTTGTCGCCTTTGCGAAAAACAACCTCGTTCGCCGCGAAGCGCCGGTCTTCACAGTTGTCAGCGAACCACTGCAACTGATCAACGGGCAGATCCGCAAAGACATGAACGCGACGCAGCGCCTCGACTCTATCCGGCGGCGATGAGGTCGTCGGAACGATTGCTTCAATGCCACCTGAAACTGTTTCTTCCATTTGTCACACGACCTTGCTTAGATATTGATGCACAAAGGAGATCGCGACCGAGCCTTCGCCCACGCCCGACGCCACTCGCTTGACCGACCCGTGGCGAACGTCGCCCACAACAAAGATGCCCGGAACGTTGGTTTCCAGAAGCCCAGGATCGCGATCGAGTTTCCAACCGTTGGGCCGTTTGCCATCACGCGTGAGGTGCGGGCCGGAATAAATAAAGCCCCGCTCGTCGCGTTCGACAATGTTCGCCAGCCAGTCCGTGTTTGGCGCTGCTCCGATCATGATGAACAGCGAGTTGGCGGGTACTTTGTTTACCTCCTTCGTGGTCGAACAGTGAATCAAGATCTCTTCGAGATGATCTTCCCCGTGCGCTTCAACGACGCTCGTGTTGTATTCGATTTGAATGTTGGGAGTCGCTTTGAGTTGATTGATCAGGTATTGCGACATCGAAGCCGCGAGTGACGAGCCGCGTACGAGTATCACGACTCGCCGCGCGTATCGCGAAAAGTACATCGCGGCTTGTCCGGCGCTGTTCGCGCCGCCGACAACATAAACATCCTCGTCCTTCGTTGACATCGCCTCGGTCATGGCGGCGCCATAATAAATGCCGGCGCCGGTCAGGCGTTCAACGCCGGGCGCGTCCAGCTTGCGCCACTGCACACCCGTCGCCACCAGCAAGGCATGACAACTCAGCTCCGCTCCGTTGGCCAGTTTCAAAAACCGGTATGGACCATCAACTCTTACTTCAGTGGCCTCAGCCGAAATGATCTCCACGCCGAATCGTCTGGCCTGGACCACCGCGCGTCGTGCCAGATCGGCGCCGGTAAGTCCGCTGGGGAAGCCGAGATAATTTTCGATGCGACTCGACATGCCGGCCTGTCCGCCGGGCGCTTCGCGCTCGATCATGACCGTTCGCAATCCCTCGCTCGCGCCATAAACGGCCGCCGCCAGTCCGGCTGGACCACCGCCGACGATGGCGAGATCGTAGAACGCTTCCGTCGCGCGAGTTCTGAGTCCCGCGTGTTCGGCCAATTCTGCTAGTGAAGGTTGTCGCAGGCGCACGCCACTGGGAAGAATCACCACCGGCAAACTGTGCATGTCTTCTTCGTCCAGCAACTCGATCAGACCGCGAACCTCTGAATCCGACGCGGCAGTTTCGATGTCCAGCCACTGATACGGAACGTGATTGCGCGCCAGAAAATCTTTGATGTTATGCGAAACGGGTGACCAGCGATTCCCCAACACACGAATGCCTTCGAACTGCGGTGGGAACGCTGCCTCCCAATCTTCGAGCAACTCGTCCAATACGGGATAGAGATTTTCTTCCGGCGGGTCCCAGGGCTTGAGCAGGTAATGATTGATGCCGGCTTCGTTAATTGCGGCGATCGCCGCCTCAGTGTCAGCGTAAGCCGTCAACAACACCCGCTTCGCGTCCGGGAAAAGAGTGATCGCCTGGGCCAGAAACTCGACGCCCGACATTCCCGGCATCCTTTGATCGATCAGGAAAAGTGCAATCGAGTTGTTCCTGATTTTCAGTTCGCGAACGATCTCGAGAGCTTCGGGTCCTGAGCCGGCCCGCAACACTCGATAATCGCTGCCATACTTACGCCGCAGATCGCGCTCAATCGCGCGCAACACCTCACGATCGTCGTCAACCGTGAGCAATACCGGTTTCGCCATACGAACTAGTGCTCCATTAATAAAGACAGAAGCGTCATTCTGCCATTTATTGGAATTTGACGCATCACGGCATCGTGGATGTGCGCGCTACCACGATCGTGGTACCCTGCGCACCGACTTCGCCACCCGGTATATAGAGAATACTGCTCAACGTCGCGATCTTCGTGTGGCTGTGCCATCCGATGTGAATTCAGCGTCACGAAAGTATTGGCGCCCTTCGCTCCGGCTTCGCCGCCCGATGTGAGGCAGGGCTGCGCCCTGCCGGAAGCAACTAAAATAACCGAGGGGGCTATGCCCCCGGTCCGGGCTTTGCCCTATCATGTCCGGGCCACAGGCCGAACCGGGGGCATAGCCCAAGTGTAGTTTTGGAAGCTGACGGCAGGGCGCAGCCCTGCCTCACATCGGGCGGCGAAGCCGGAGCGCAGGCCGCCATTGCTTTCGCAACGTTGAATTCACATCGGGCGGCGGAGCCGGAACGAAGAGCGTCAGGGCTTTCACGACGCTGCATTCACATCGGGCGGCGGAGCCGGAACGAAGAGCGTCAGGGCTTTCACGACGCTGCATTCACATCGGGCGGCGGAGCCGCAGTTGAAGGAGCGAAGTTATGCAGACATTTTTTGATCCGTTGCGGGTGGGACAGTTGGAGCTCGATAACCGCATCATCATGGCGCCGATGACGCGGAGTCGCGCGGACGACAATGGCGTGCAGCCGGCGTTTGCGGCGGAGTACTACGGCCAGCGCGCCTCTGCCGGTCTCATCATCACGGAGGCGACGAACATCTCGCCGATGGCCAAGGGCTACGTGCGCACACCCGGCATCTACACAACTGAACAGATCGAAAGCTGGCGAAGCATTGCGCAAGCGGTGCACTCAAGCGGCGGCAAGATCTTCATGCAACTCTTTCACACCGGTCGCATTGCCCTGCCTGACTTTCTGCCAAACAACGCGCAGCCCGTGGCGCCGAGCGCCGTCCGCGCGAAGGGGCAGAACTACACTGCTGAGGGAATGAAGGAGTTCGTCACGCCGCGCGAGATCACGAAAGCTGAGATCGCCGAGACCGTAACAGACTTCGCGAACGCAGCCACGAACGCAATCACGGCCGGCTTTGACGGAGTGGAGCTACATGCCGCGAGCGGCTACCTGGTCCAACAGTTCCTCACGACGAACGTCAACCTGCGCACGGACGAGTACGGCGGCTCAATCGAGAATCGCACGAGGTTCTTATTCGAAGTGCTTGAAGCGATGGCTGCGGCAGCCGGTTGGCAGAGACTGGGCGTGAAGTTCTCGCCTCAAATCGCGTTCAACGACATCGAGGAGCGTGACGCAGACGAAGTATACCCGTACATTCTCGAACGCCTGAGCGAGAAGCAACTGGCTTACATACACGTTTCCGACGGAGCGCGCGCGGGCTGGCACACGAAGCTGCGTCCGTACTATCGCGGCCTCTACTTCGCCAATGCCGGCTTTACTCGTGAGACAGGCGCTGAACTGCTCGCGCAGGGCGGAGCTGACGCGATCGTCTACGCTGTGAAGTTCCTGGCAAACCCCGATCTGCCGGAGAGATTCAGGCGTGACGCTGAGTTAAACGAACCCGATCGCGCCACGTTCTATACACCGGGCCAGAACGGTTACCTCGATTACCCGCGGCTCGAACAGACCGCCAGCAACTAAAGCGACATAGCACTCTGCGTAATCTCTGCGTACTCTGCGCCTGTGCGGTAAAAAGAACCGGCAAGAACATATATACCGCAGAGTACGCAGAGTACTACTCGGCGCGCAGTGCAGAAATCGGATCCACTGACGCCGCGCGTCGCGCCGGGAGAAAACTCGCCAACAACGCGGATGCTCCCAACACAATCGCCACGCAAACAAGCGTGGTGAAATCCCACGGTGGAGTGCCGAAGAGTAGTTTGCGCATCAGTGAGGCAGCGAGAATCGCACACCCAGTCCCGATCACGATCCCTGCCAGCGCTAACGCACCCGCTTCCTTCATGATCAGTCGATAAACCATACCGCGCTGTGCGCCCAGTGCGATACGGACTCCAATCTCACGCGTGCGTTGCGTGACCGAGTAAGCAATCACTCCATACAGTCCAACCACTCCAAGCAGCAGCGCCACTACCGCGAAACCACCGACAAGCCACGTCGAGGAACGACGCAAATAAACTGTCGGCGCCTCGTTGACTCTCGTCGTCATCGTCGTCTGACTTGAAATCGTGATCCGCGAATCGATGTGCCGGATAGTGTCGGCAACAGTCGGTATGAGCGACTGCTCGCCCTGACTCGTCCGGACCACAACTGAATAGTCGATGTCCGGATGTTGATTGAGCGCGTAGTAGTACGCCGGCCAAATCTCCGAATCCAGACGCCCTTCTCTGATGTCGTCAACCACACCGACGATCTCCTTGATCGATTTAGGACTCAGCTCGGTGTCACCAAATCGCTGCCCAACCGGATCCTCACCCGGAAAATACTTCCTCGCCAATGCTTGATTAATTACGACGACCTCAGGCTTGCTCATATCTTCAGCATCGGTGAAGGCTCGACCGCGTAGCAGTTTAGCTTGCAGGGTTGTGAAATAGTCGGGGCTTACCGCCCGCTGATTCACTTCGTTGTGTTCGCCGTTGTAACCGCGGCCCACAAACCTGATCCAGTCAGTGTTGCCATTGTGGGTCAAGGGCAATGTGTCAGTGAGAGCAACCGACGTTACGCCAGGCAGGCTCCCTACCTCGTCAATCACTTTTCGCTGGAGCGCCAACGCCTGCGGATCCTCTCCGTAAGCAGAAATTGGCGCTCTAACTCTCATGGTGATCAGGTTTCTGGTTTCAAAGTTCGCTTCCACCTGGAGCAAGCGATAAAAGCTCTTGCCCAACAGCCCGGCTCCAACCAGCAACACCATTGCCGTAGTCAATTCAAGGATCACCAGCTTGGAACCGATTCGCCTCCAGACTCTACCGGCACTACCTCGAGAGCCGTCCGCCATTCCGTCTCTCACATCCAGAGTCGATAGACGAAACGCCGGAGTGAGTGAGAAGAGAACGGTCGCAAACGCAGCAATGCCGAGGGCAAACAAAAGCACACGAGAATTCAACCCAAGTTCGTTGAGGTATGGCATACCGACCATCATGTCTTTGGGTATGAGTCCGCTCAAAATCTGCATGGTCCAATGCGAACTCAAAAGACCGGCAATGGTTCCAGCGGCCACGATCACCAAACCCTCGATGACAAACTGACGAATCAACCGCGCTCTGGTTGCGCCCAGCGCACGTCGAACCGACAACTCGCGTCGCCGTGTTTCTGAGCGCACGAGCAACAGACTCGCGACGTTGATGCACGCGATGAGCAACAACAACCCGGCGCCGCCAAGTAGTAACAGCAGAATCGGACGAACGTCGCCGACAATTACTTCCGCCAGCGGTGCAACGGTTGCGCCCTGGTTTCGATTTGAGTCGGGGTACTGAGCCTCGAGATCTTTAGCAATCCGCGTGACATCCGCGAGCGCTGTTTCCGCTGAGACACCGTCTTTGAGACGTGCCACTCCGTTTAGATAGTGACAACTGCGTCTCTGATCGCAGCTACCGCCAGGATGAAGTGTGGTCCAAAACTCGGCATTCTCAACTGGAGCAAAATGAAAGTTCTGCGGCAACACTCCGATAATCGTATAAGGAACCTCATTCAGGGTTATTGGCTGGCCTATGATCTCCGGTTTACCGCCAAAACGTTTTTGCCATGATGCGTAGCTCAGGATCACTGTGCGCGGTGCTGCGGGCAGATCTTCGCCGGGGTAAAAATCGCGACCGAGCAAGGGACCGACGCCGAGAGTATGAAAAAAGCCGTCGCTTACGCGCGCGCCGTCAACCATTTCCATGCCTGCGGGTGTGCTGACGACGTAGCCGCGTTGACCGTAGACGTTTAGCGAAGCGAAAACCTGGTTGAGCTTCTTCCAGTCGAGATAGTCGAGATAGGAAAAGTTGGCGCGCGGAATCTCCGGCGTTGTCTCCGTCACAAAGAGAACCCGCGCAGGATCGTGATACGGCAAGGGCTTGATGAGCGCCGCATCGACGAAGGCAAAGATCGCCACACTCGCGCCGATCCCGAGCGTCACCATCGCGCTGGCTGTAACAGTGAAGGCCGGATGCTTGCGAAGTTGCCTGAGCGTGAAGCGCAGGTCCTGGACCACGCTTTCGATAAACGGAATCGTGGCGCGATCACGGTAGGCTTCCTTGGCTTGCTCGACGCCACCCAACCTCATCAACGCGACGCGCCTGGCTTCCTGATGTGACATCCCGGCGCGAAGGTTGTCGTCGATATGCATTTGCAGGTGGCTCTCGAGCTCGTCGGCGAGTTCGCGTTCGCGCTCGTCTTTGCGAAACAGCCCCTGCAGCCGGAATAGCCACGCGCGCAGTTGTCTCATGACTGGTCCTCCACCGGTGCGAAAAATCGGGCGACGATGGCGGTGGTCTGATTCCACTCTTTGGCCTCTCTTTCGAGTTGCCGGCGGCCCGCGCGGGTGAGTTTGTAGTACTTCGCTTTGCGGTTATTTTCGGAAACGCCCCATTCAGAGACGATCCAACCTTCCTGCTCCAGCTTCAGCAGCGATGGATAGAGGGTTCCGTAGTTCAGCGACAATCGATCGCCGCTGATTTGCTCGATCCGCCGCGCGATTCCGTAGCCATGCAGCGCGCCGAGCGTATCGAGTGTTTTCAGGATCATTAGGGCCAGGGTTCCCTGCCAGATATCAGTCTTGGTTGACACCGGTTCTTCTCCTATGGCTTGGCCATAGGACTATACTCCTGCTCATATGGGAAAACAAGAGGAAACCATGTGACTGTACCCAAGTTGGACCGACGACTTTGAGGCAAAGCCTGATTGATTTGGATCCGCAATTCTTTAGGCGCACGCGGCGTTTAAGTGATATAAGGTGCGGCACTCTTTCAAATTTCAGGAGGATTCCATGCTCACACGGGACTTAGCAACTGCTATCCGCTCCTTAATATTAATGTCGACCGTTTTGTGCGGGCTTTCGGTCTCGATTTACAGCGCCCCGAAAACCGGCTTCACTTCGTTTGTCGCCGGTAATCCCGCCGATGCGCAACCAGCGCAGACACTCAGTCCGGGACTGGTTTTGATGGGCGGAGGAACGGACGTTGACGCCGCGTTCCAATTTATGTGCCAGCGCGCCGGCGGCGGCGACTTCCTCGTAATCCGGACCACCGGTACGGACGCTTACAATCCCTACATCCAACAACTCTGTCCGCAGATGGATTCGGTTGAGACGATCATCATCACCAGTGTGACTGGTGCAAACTCCGCGTATGTCAGCACCCAGATCCACAATGCCGAGGCACTCTGGATCGCCGGTGGCGACCAATCGACCTACGTTGCTTTGTGGCGTGGAACCGCGGTGCAGACAGGCGTAAATTTTCTGCTCAACTCGAAGCTGGCGCCCGTTGGCGGAACCAGCGCCGGCCTGGCCGTACTGAGTCAATTTATTTACACCGGCGCGCTCGGCTCCGTGACCTCGAGTCAGGCATTAGCTAATCCTTTCCATCGTTACGTCACACTAGATCGCGACCTGTTTCAATCTTCATTGGGCGTGAGCAAACTCTACGACTCACATTTTGTGACGCGCGATCGCATGGGAAGATCGCTTGCGTTTTTGGCGCGCATCGTCAACAACGGTTGGGCCGCACAACCGCGGGCTATCGGAATTGACGAGGAGACGGCGTTACTGGTGCTGCCGAGTGGGGCGGCTACGATGGTAGGTGTGGGCGCAGCGTATTTCCTTCAGGCGCCTGGGCCGGCCCAGGTACTCGCCGACAAGACGCCTTTGACGTATCTGAATATCGGCGTCTACAAACTGCCGCAGGGAGGCACGTTCAACCTATCGACCTGGACGGGCACTGGCGGCGTGGCTTACACGCTCAACGTGAACAACGGAGCGCTGACCTCAACCCAGGCCGGTGGAAATATATATTAGGACTACGTGAAGGATTGCGTGCGTATTCTAACAGAAAGAAAAACTTGCGTGATCACACCCAGGACCAATTGAATCGCCGTGCCGGTGTACAGGGCAAGTACGGCAACCATTACAGGCATGCCACACTTCGGGTCACCAGCGTAATATTCACGCAATCCTGCAAAGAGAAATATTCGAGCCAGCCAGAAAAAGATAACGGCCGGGGCTAAGGCCGCAGCGATCGCGGCTACCCATCGCGGCGCGCCGCTGAGTCTGAGATAAAGCAGTATTCCAAATAGTTGCGGAAAGACGAGGATGCTGATCAGCGTTAGGAAGCCCATCGACGTTGAACCTTCAGTGTGCGGAAATCATAGCATGCGCGAATGCGTATCTTTCGCACACCCCTGCTTGATATGAGATTCCGACCGCCCAAAGAGCTAAGCGTATTATTGATCCTCGTCTTGCCTTTGTTGCTCGTAATCAGTCATTCAACTCACGCAAGCCAACAACGAACCTGAAGGATAAGATAACCTTGATTTTGAGTCGCAATCATTCTCACGTGATTGACGTCCCTCGTTCCTCATGACTGACGACGATTACCCTACACGACAATCTCATCAGAGTTAGCTGTTGACAGGCTCGCCGTTCAGTCATACTATATCGCGCGACGATATATCGCATACTGACATAGCCTCGAAGGTTCACATGGCGAAGCAAAGACTCGATCCGGAAGAACTGCTACCACTGACCCCGTCCGTATTTCATATCCTGCTGGCGCTCTCCGACGGCGATCTGCACGGCTACGGAATCATGCAGGAGGTGGCAGAGCATACTGCCGGCCAGATCCGGCTTGGACCAGGCACTCTCTACGGCGCGATCAAGCGGCTGCTCGGCGGTGGCTTGATCGTCGAGGCAGATGAGCGTCCTGATCCAGAGCTCGACGACGAGCGTCGCCGCTATTACCGCTTAACCGATTTCGGCCAACAAGTCTTGAAAGCGGAAGTGCAACGGATCTCCAGAATGGTTTCCGTCGCCCAGCGCAAACGACTGCTGCCGAAACGAACCTGAATTTGCTTATGTCGCTTTCGCAACGGCTATTTCAACTCCTGCTCCGCGCGTACCCGCGTGAATTCCGGCTCGCGTACGGATCGGATATGTCACAACTTTTTCGTGATTGTTACCGCGACATTCAAGCGGCCGGTTTGCGGAGTGCGATCGCTTTTTGGCGGCGCATGATTTGGGATGTGATTCGAACCGCTCCGTTGGAGCGCTGGGAAACTTTAGGAAGGCGGTGCGCGACTATGAAGAACCTGAAAACAGATGTGCTCGGTTTGTTGGCGTGCCTGGCGATCATCGCCGGCGCGTTTGTCCTGTTCGGTTATGTACGAAAGCATGAACCGATTGTGATGTTCGGCTATGCGCTCGACGCCATCATCACAGCCGGCATCATCAGTAACTTGATAATATTTCCACTCGTGATGGCTACGCGCCTGTCCGCCTTCCGAACTGCGCTGTGGACTTTACTTCTGGTTCACGGAGGGCTGTTGCTCATTGCAACTCTGGTTGGTAACAGCGTCGATCCGGGGTTTCGCTTTCTAGCGGTTTTGGTTGCGTATCTGGTTAGCTTTATATTTTGGCTGAGCATTCATTGGCTCCGGTCGCAAATCAGAACGGCGACTGTTACATCCGGATAACCAACGAGGACACTGATGAAATATTTCTTTTTGATACTTGCGATTTCTCTGCTGACATTGCCGGCTGCGTCGTACGCGAAAATCTCAAATACGAACGAACTGATCGCGGCCATGCAGAAGAAGTATGGCAAGTCGTGGTACAAGACCGCCACCTTCGTTCAGGAAACAACCAATTTTCAGCCCGATGGAACTTCGAAAGTCGAAACGTGGTACGAAGCGATGTCTGTGCCCGGTAGTTTGCGTATCGACTTCACGCCCACCACTGCCGGCAACGGCATCCTGTTTACCGGTGGCAAAATTTTTGTTTTTAAAGACGGCAAAGTCGACACTACGCGCCCGTTCGAGCATCCGCTTCTGATCCTCGGCTTCGACATCTATCGCTCGCCGGCCAGCGAAGTGACAGCGAAATTGCAGGCGCTGAAGTTTGATCTCGCGCAGTTCAGAGAAGACACGTGGCAGGGACGACCGGTCTACGTCGTCGGCGCGAAGGCAGGTGACTTGCACTCAACGCAGTTCTGGATCGATCAGGAGAATCTTTACTTTGTGAGAATGCTTCGTCCCGCCGGTAAGGATGGGGCGCAAATGCAGGAGACCCAATTCAATAAGTATCAGAAACTTGGTGGCGGCTGGATCGCGCCTGAAGTGATCTTCATGGTCGATGGCAAGGTCGTGACAACCGAAAAATACTCTGACATGCGTGCCGACGTGACACTCGATCCAAAACTATTCGATCCGCAGTTCTGGACCACGGTCCACTGGAAGGAGTAACGCTACCGCTGCCAGTAATCCGGACTCTCTTTCATGTTCGGATCGGGCCGTTCCATCCAACGTTCAGGACGGAGTAGTTTGTTGAAACCAAATTGCTCGTATAAGCCTTGTGCGTCTTTAGTCGCCAAAACCCAACGGCGAAATCCCTGGAGCTTCGGGTGGGAGATGATTACTTCCATCAGCCACTTCGACAACCCGCGTCCGCGGTGTTCCGGCACCACAAAGACATCAGCGACCCACGCGAACGTAGCATAGTCGGTTACGATTCGCGCGAATCCCACCTGCTGCTCATCATGGTAGATACCAAACGCCATTGAGTTTTCGATCGAGCGTTCGACTACGTCGCGCGCCCGTCCGCTTCCCCAATACGAATGATTGCTGATGAAGTCGTGGATCAGACTTATGTCCAGGCGCGACTGATCCGTGCTGATGGTGTATTCACCGCGTTGCCAATCCAATTTCTGTTTTCCTCACATGAAAAGTTTTTAATTTATAACCAGAGTTTCAAAGAAAAGCCACACCGTCGTAACGGTCTACCGCATCAATCTATAGTGGCACCCTAAGGGATATGAAGATGCAATCAGTAGAACGTTACAACACCGCTGCTTTCACGGGCAGCGACGAAAGAATCGCAACGAGCCGCTGGCATGCGCTCGAGGTCTGGCAATTCATCAATATCTTTCTCTTGAGTCTGGTCACCGCCGTGTTTTGGGGAACATGGCTCGGTCTGAGCCGTTCGATGGCCTCGCTCTCGGCCGAGACTTTTCTGGAAGTGGGTCACGCGATGATCGGTAACCTGGGGACGATCATGGCGATACTGATGCCTGCCGCGATGCTCACGACGTTACCGGTGCTCTATCTGCTCTATCGCCGACGGCCGAAAAGATTCTATGCAACCCTGATCGGATTTATGCTGTTCGTAGTGGCGCTGCTGATCACTTTATTCATCGAAGTCCCGCTGGATTTTCAATTCCAACAATGGACCGTAGCGACACTACCCGCAAACTGGCAGCAGTTGCGCGACCGCTGGGAATGGTTTCACCTCCTCCGCTCATGGTTCGCCGTCATCGGCCTGGCACTACTCCTCGCTGGCGCTCTGTTCTGGCGCGACAGACACACCCCATCCAGACCATAATTAAGCCGATGAAAAAATCAAAATCAAGCAAGCCGCCATCAGAGGAATACGAACGCTCGAGAAGCTAGCGAAGCAATTGATCGCCGTTCCTAAGAGTGAGATCGAAAAGCGTGAGGCTGAATATCAGAGTCAGTAGTTGGCCCTGGCTTCTTCTATGCAGTATTCACTGAAGGTTTCATCATCTGATATTTCGCGCCAGCGACAGGCCGTATCGCTGCTCATTGGCGTGGCTCTTACCCTTACTATACCGATTGTTGCAGCTTTAGTTTTCTTCGATAGAAGCAAAGATGCTGTTGTCGCCTCGTTACTCTTTGGGCCTTTGATATTGATTGAAAAACTTGGCTTTAGTCTAGATTGCGTTAACGCTAACAGCGTCTCCGAAAAACTGACTTGTGTCCGCATGTCGCTTCTCATCGATCTAGTCTGGTACCCGCTAATTATCGCTATCCTCTCCTCCGGAGTCTACGTGGCACTATTTCGGCGCCGGAGAAAAAGGGATGTCTAAACGTTGATTAGTCAACGAGCGGTAGGTAGGTGCATCAGTTTGAAATTTGGATGAATACGCCGAAGGCGTTCGCTAATTTCAGCCCAGGGTTGGAGCGCAGCAGCGACAACCCTGGGATCAGATCATAAATAGTTATTGAACCCTGAAAGGGTTCGGCACCACCGAACCCTTTCAGGGTTTGACGGCGATTTGAAAAATGTCCCAGGGTTCTCGCGATGCTCGAACCCTGGGCTGAAATTAGCGAACGCCTTCGGCGTATTCATCCAAATTTCAAACTGAGGCGGAGACTTTTAATCCACGGATTTCACAGAACACACAGTTCCCTTTCACTCGTAGCGCAGCGCCACCAGCGGATCGACTTTCGCCGCGCGGCGGGCGGGGAGCCAGCAGGCGAGAAGGGCGACGAGGATTAGGAGAGAGCTGATGGCGATCAACACGAATGGATCAGTGGCGCTGACATCGTAGAGTTGATCTTTCATCTTCTCCCATGCATCTGCGGTGAAAGGATGAAGCGCGATCAGGCGTTTGAGTGCGAAACCGAGCAGCGCTGCGAAGGCAATACCTAAAAGCACGAGTTTCATACCTTCCCAAATTATCAACCTCAGCACATTCCCAACCCGCGCGCCGAACGCCATGCGAATACCAATCTCCTTCGTCCGTTGGCTGACGGAATGTGCGAGCACTCCGAAGAGTCCGATCGCTGCGAGCAGGAGCGCGACGGCGCCGAAGAAACTCAGCAGTCGCGCATAAAGTCGCTCCTGTCCCAAGGTCGCTTGCGCGCGGGCGGTTTGCGTGGTGATGTCCGTCACCGGAAGGTTGCTGTCGATATTGTTCACCACTTGTCGCACCGCGCCCGCCAGTGCCAGCGGTTCGCCTTCGGTGCGCAACGCGAAATGCATTCGACCAAGATCGTCATCCGCTTCCTGCTGCCAGGGCGTGTAAACCAGCGGTTTTGTCTCTTTTCGCTGGCTCTCGTATTTCGTATCCGCCACCACTCCGACGATCTCGACGGTGCGGTTCCGGTAGTTAAGCGTAATGCGTTGGCCAAGCACATTTTGATCGGGGAAAAACTTTTGTGCGAATGCCTGGCTTACGATCGCGACATTCGGCGCCGCACGTCCATCCTGTTCGGTGAACTGGCGTCCGCGCAGGAACGGAATCTCCATCGTTGTAAAATAATTTTCGCGCACCATCTGTCGCATAGTCTCGTGCTCTGTCGCCGCACCTTCCGTCTCACCAGGCAGCCGAAAGTTTGTGTACCAATTGTCGTGTGCTATGAGCTCAACCGATCCAAACGTGGCGCTGCGAACACCCGGCAACTGGTCCAATCGATCAAACACTTGCTGGTAGAACCGCAAGAGACGCTCGTCTTTGTAGCCTGACCCCGCCGGTCGCAAAGTAAAAAGCAGCAGGTTGTGTTGATTAAAACCAAGCTCGACTCGCTCGAGGTTATAGAGCGTGTGGATAAACAATCCGGCGCCCAACAATAGCAGCGACGAAAGCGCCACTTGCGCGACGAGGAGCAACTTGCTGGCGCGTGACACTACGCTCGTGGTGCGACGGCTCTGCTTGAGCGCGGTCGCTAAATCAAGGCTCGTCGTGCGCCATGCCGGAACCAATCCAAATACCAAACCCGTCAATACCGAGAGCGTTAATGTAAAGAGCAGCACCCGCCAATTCAGATGCAGATCAACTCCGGCCGGTAAGAGTCCCGTGTCTCTGTCAGTGAGTGACATGAGCAGATGTTTGCCCCAAAACGCGAAGATCACTCCGACAACTCCACCAATTGCCGACAGCAACAGACTCTCAGTCAGCAGTTGTCGCACGACGCGCCAGCGTCCTGCTCCCATCGCCAGTCGCACACTGATCTCCGGACCACGCACAGCGCCACGCGCCAGCAGCAGGTTGGCGAGATTCGCACAGGCGATCAGCAGGACTACCAAAACAATAACGAAGAGGCTGTAGATTGTTGGTGCGTAGTCTCTGCGTGTATCCGACATTCCATGGCTGCCTGGTTCAGTGAGCAGTTGCGGATAGTCTTTCACCTCGATCTGCGCCGGCTCGTTTTGTTTTCGCGGCGGCGGCATCACTTGCAACGCAGCGGCTTGAAATGAGCCATGCAAACTCTCGCGTGCCTGATCGGCGGTTGCATCCGGTGCGAGCCGGCCCATTACATTCAGCCACCAGATCGCCGGCTTCTGGCAACTCGCACTTCCGAGCAACAACGGCTCGTGAGCGAGTGCAATCGTTACAGCGGGCTGAAAATCAACTTGCATGACACCGGTAAACGACGGCGGATCAACGCCGACGATCGTGAACGACTTTTTATTGAGCGTGAACTCTCGTCCAATGACTTCGGGATTGGCGCTGAATCGTTCCCGCCACAATTTATGGCTCAAGACAACGACGGGCTGCGCACCTTTTTGATCATCCTGATCAGTAATGGCGCGTCCGAGAATCGGCTGTACTCCAAGTGCTGCGTAGTAATTTCCTGACACAGCCTGGCCGTCGATGATTTCCGCGTTTTCGCTAAACCGTGCGCTTATCTGGTTGAGTGGTCCAAAGGCAAACAGATCGCTGAGCGGGCTGTTGGGTTCACGCAGCCGGGCGTGGTCCATCTCGGTAAAGACATCATATTGAAACAACGAAAATCCCCGGCGGCCCGGCGCGACAGACACGTTCGACGTGCCACTCAAGCCATTGAGTCTGAAAGGACGTCCGGACTGCCATTCAAAAACAATCAACCTGGCGGGTTCCCTGACCGGCAATGATTGCAACAGCACTGCATCAACAGCACTGAACAGTGCGGTGTTCGCGCCGATACCGAATGCGAGTGAGAGGATGGCGACGATCGTGGTGCCCGGACTGCGACGCAACATGCGAAGTCCGTAAGCCAGATCGCGGAACAATGTTTCGACGGCGGGAAAAGCACGCCGGTCACGATACGTTTCCTTAACCTGATCGACACCGCCGAATTTTCTGAGGGCTGCATAGCGCGCTTCAGCAGCAGACATTCCCTGGCGTTGATAATCCTCAATCTGCATCTCGAGATGCGCGCGGATTTCTTCGTCAAGCTCCTGCTCGAGATGCTGTCGTTGAAACAGAGCGCGTAATCGCTGGAGCAAAATTCGTAAGCTCGTCATTGGTCACTCTCCGAGGGAACGAGAAAACGACTGACGATGGCCGAAGTTCGACGCCATTCTTCTTCTTCCCGGTTGAGCTGTTTCTTGCCGGTAGCGGTGAGCGAATAATATTTGGCGCGTCGATTGTTTTCGGACGTGCTCCATTTGGCGCGGATCCAGCCCATTTGCTCGAGCTTCAGCAGTGCCGGATAGATAGTTCCCTGATTGACTTCGAGGAGATCGCCACTCACCTGCTCGATGCGGCGCGCAATTCCATAACCGTGTAAGGGACCAAGGGCGGCGAGTGTTTTTAAGACGAGCAGGTTTAAGGTGCCGGGCAGAACTTCGTGTTTATTGCTCATTGGCTCTCCTGTTGATAATCAACAGGAGTATAAGATTGCCTCATGTTGGTAGTCAACAGGTGGGGCTAGTGAGTAGGTACTAATTTCAACTCTGCGTATCTCTGCGTCCTCTGCGCCTCACATGTTCTTTGCCGGTTAACAGACAAAAAGCAAAAAGGGCGCAGGTGATCCTGCGCCCTCAAAATCTCCATTTGCTAATCGTCAGAACGTAAACGCACAGGGAGTTGGTTGTACGAACGTCTGATTATTATTGGCTTTGTCGAGAGCGTTCTTGAGCGCTTCCTGATAGGTTCGCCAGGAGTCGCCCGCCAACGCCGTTGGGTGGAGCGTGAGTTCCGCATTCGCTTCTGACATCAGGTTATTCACCGTCGCAAACCCAAGTCCGTTCGCACTGTTTGTTCCAGGCGCGTAGACTAGAGAACTGCCGTTGACGAAACCCGATTCAACGTTGAGCTCCATCGCTGCAAGTTGGGCTGACAGCATATAGGCCATGTTTGTAGCCGTTGCACTCAACAGCCAGCTCCTGAATGCGGCGTAATCGCAACCGAAGTTCATGCGGGCGCCGCCGGCGTTGCGCAGATACAAGCCATTTAGAAGCGCTAGCTCAGAACAGACAGAACCGCCGTCATTCATCATTGCTTGTCCGTTCTTGTTGGACCAGAATCCCAGCGTGTGGCCGCCACCGGATCCGAGGCATAAATTGCCAAACTCGACCGTTTCGGTTTCGCCTGCATCGACTGTGACGTTTACAGGATTAGCAGTTGTATGAATCCAGTTTGTCTCGGCCGGGTCAAACTCCGAAACGATGTAATCATCCGGAGCGACGATGACACTCACAGGAGTGAAACGAAACAGTTCCAGGTCGTCAATGATCCGGATTTTCCAACCGGTAATTAATTGGCCGTCGTCGTTAATGCCATTGGCATTAGCATCGTAGAACTTGTTGACGTTGAGCGTGCCACTTGCAGGAACGTCGGCTTTCACCTTGAAGTTATCGGTTTTGCCGCCTGAGAAATCGGAGTTCGGGCTGACCCATACTTTGTATTCGCCGCCACCGTTAGTCGTGTCGTCATAACCGGGAGTGCTGTCGCTGGCTTTGATTACGACGGCCTCGAGTTGATAGCACAGGTCAAATTTGCCGTTGGTGACGTGTAGGGGAGTGGGAGTTGCGCTGCCGACACTGGTCCCCAGCAACGTGCCACCTGGCTCAGTCACCTGAATATAGTAGAAACCATCGGGCAGTCCGGCTGCGCCTTCGTGGGCTGGTCCACCATCGACGAACACGTCGCTCTTGCTGTTAAAGATGTTTATGTTGGTACCGTCGCAGGTCGAGTTGGTGGTGAAAATCGCGCCGGTGTTTGGCGCCATGTAACTGGTAGTCGTTAATATCGAGACAGCGGCGATAATGAATGTTGCGATCGCGATAGCGCGACGCCAGCTCGTCTTGTGGGGGGCAAGAGTTTTCAAGTTCTTCTCCTATTCCGAGGACAGGACACCATTTGAAATAACAGGCGTACACTGTGGGTGATGGTCCACTGCTTTTGAAGTGGTACCTAAAGCGGTCGCTCCGTGTCGATCGCTAGTCCCGTGACACTGGATAAGAGGGAGAATGAGGCCAGGATTCCAGTCGGACGGTGTACCTTTGCGTAAAACCCCAACAAAAATGACCATTTATTGTCTATTCCTTTCACGCCCGCAAGCAACCCGGATCGTCCTCGTGATTACGAGCTTGCTCGTGTTCGTTACCTCTTCGGCGGCGCAGTCGCCCGGTATCGACACCAAACTGGCCGCGCAGTATTTCCGGCAACTCAAGCAGACTTCCGATCGTGACGCCGGCAAGACGTGGGGCCTACCCTTGTATGGTCCAATCATGTTTGTCGATCCGCGGAGTGGCAAAGTTGTCGCCAATGAGGCAGATCTCGAACACAAGCTGGTAGCGCAGGACAGCGTTTTCGTTGGCACACTTCCACGCGAGATCAATCCGGCGAATACGGCTATCGACTGGGCCGGTGTCCATTGGACCATGGTGATGTGGCCGGTTTCGGACTTCCGCCAGCCGCGAGAGCGTTTGTTGCTGCACGAATGTTTCCACCGCCTCCAGAAGAAACTCGGGTTGCCTGCGCGCGACGCAGTGAATGCACACCTCGACACGCTTAATGGTCGCATCTGGATACAGATGGAATGGCGAGCACTGGAGCACGCCTTACGCGAGACTGGAGCAGCGCGAAGACTCTCGATCGCTGACGCACTACTCTTTCGAGCTTATCGCCGCTCGATGTTTCCGGATTCCGACAAGCATGAGAACGCGCTGGAAATAAACGAAGGACTGGCCGAGTATACCGGGCTGAAATTGAGTTCGGCGGATTTGCCGGAGACGACTGTGCGGGCAAATCTTGTCCTGCGCCAGGCGCGCAACAATCCCACGTTTGCGCGCTCGTTTGCGTATGTCTCAGGACCGGCGTACGGGGCTCTACTCGATCTCAGTGGCAGACCCTGGCGCCTTAGTCTGAAATCTTCCGCCGATCTCGGAGTGCTGCTCCAACAGCGATACGGAATCAACCTTCGCGTTTCAGAGGCAGCCGCGCGCGCTGCTATATCGCGTTACGAAGGCGATGAGATCGTTGCGCTTGAGACTCAACAGGAACAGAGACGCCGTCAGCAAATTGCCGAGGCAAGAAAGAAGTTTCTGGATGGACCGGTATTGATACTGTCGTTGTCTCCGGATGTGAATTACAGCTATGACCCTAACAACGTGATCGGCATTGACGCCGCCAACACCGTCTATCCAACGATGCGGCTGGTAGATGGATGGGGAATCTTAACGGTGAGCAATGGCGCGTGGCTTGAACGCGATGAAACCGGGCACCTCGTCCGCGCTCGCGTGCCGGCGCCAGTCGATCTCTCCGCGCGACCATTGAAGGGCGAAGGTTGGTCCATGGAGCTGGCAAACGGCTGGGAAGTAGTTCCCGGTGAACGACCGGGAGACCTGAAGCTCAGAAAACGATGATCGTACTACGCAAGCTGCTCGGCGATCGATTTCGTCAGCGGCGTTTCAACCTCGCCGGTGTGTTTTGTTGTTACTGTCTCGACTAACATAACCCAGCATTCTTCGTCCGCGACGGGATTGTGCATCGCACCTTTCGGTACCACGTACAGGTCGCCGGCGTTGAGTTCTATCTCTTGGCCTTCGAGCTGCATCAGCAACCGTCCACGCACCACCAGAAACAGTTCGTCTTCATCTGTATGGTTGTGCCATGCCAGTTCCCCTTTAACTTTTGCGATCTTCACGTACTGGTCGTTGACGCGGCTGATCACTTTCGGAGACCAGTAATCGCGAATCTGGTCAAAGCTCTGCTCGAGATTGATTTTCATGGTTGGTAAAATCTGTCCCTTCGTCGCAAAATTATCGCTGAGATGCCATTCGACCTTCAACCAATACTGACAAGCGAGTTACTGGAGCTCCGGCCACTGCGAGCTGACGATTTCGAACAGCTCTATGCCGTCGCTTCTGACCCGCTGATCTGGGAGCAACATCCAAACTCTGATCGTTACCAGCTGGACGTCTTCCGAAAGTTCTTTGATGAAGCGCTGCAATCAGGCGGCGCGCTGATCGCGTTGGACCGCAAAAGCGATCAAACCATCGGCTCGTCGAGATTTCATTGCTACGATCTCGAGCGCAGCGAGATTGAGATCGGTTGGACTTTCCTGGCGCGATCGCATTGGGGCGGAGTTTATAACGGAGAGATGAAACGGCTGATGTTGACGCACGCTTTTAAATTCGTCAATAACGTGATCTTCGTGATTGGCTCAACCAATCTGCGATCGCAACGCGCCGTTGAGAAGATCGGCGGAGTACGGGTTGGTTCGAAGACAGATACAAACGGCCGTGAGAATTTCATCTTTAGAATCAGTGGCCGCTGATGAACGCAGATGAACGCGGATCTTCACCGGGATTTGGGCGAGCGTGTGGATCGTGAATTTTTTGACGGCCTTTGTTCTTTGGTGAGGTCCACGATGCGATTATTCTTCCAGACGTAGACAGGCGTACCCGTTTGGAGCCCAAGTTCGAGGGCGCGTTTTGCCGCGCGGCGCAGGGCGCGTAGCGTATCCTGTATCTCTCGCGCTTGTGATTCGTCTTGACGGTTCATCGATTACGTCCCGCGGAAATCAACTGCGGTGTGCTGCCTGAATTATCGTACCATTCCCACGTGTCTACCAAGTTCATATACACGTCTTGAAAGTTGCGCAAACCGGCGGTAAGACGTCGGTAACCCGCAGTCCGCGATTCGGGAATCTTCCGCGCGTAGATATGTCCGCTCAACGTAGTTTCAAACGCAAAACTCTCCCGCTTGCGAACGCGGCGCTCAATCTCCGAGAGCATAATACGACCGGCTTGAAGCGCAGCGCGATCCGGGTCAAACGGCGACAACCCGGCAGCGATAAGATCTACGTTGATAAAGTCGGGACAGTGCGCTTCATTCAGTAAATACTCGCGAGCGAACGTGGTTTTGCCGGCGCCGTTTGGTCCAGCAATGATTATGATTCGCTGTTTCTTCAGCATCGCTTACGCAGGGTTGCTCGGCGGGACTAGACCAGGACCATTGAAGCTAAGATTGATTTTCGGTTGCTTTCAATTGCTGTACATCAGCAAGGTCCTGCAGGCGAGCCGTGGTCTGCTTATTCGTAATCAGGTGATGACGAGAAATCACGAAGGCCGGCACGCCCCCAAACGAGGTCTCTACCCGATCGGGCCACGCGTCTGCAAACTCAACGCCGTCGATGTCCGTAATTACGTCGATACGTAATGGCGGCAGTCCAATCTGAAAGATCGTTTCCTTCTTACTCAAATCATCAGCCGTTAGATCACTCAAAGGTGCACCGAAGTCTGAAAGTGCCTGTAAAATCTTTTGAGCATTTGACTGCTCAGGTCGCACCCAAAGATCGAGGTCTTTGGTAGCGCGAACGTGGCCGTGCGCCGCCAGAGCATGAGCACCGACTATCAGGTATTCAACGTCGTGCTCGTTGAACGCGAGTAATAGTTCTTTGAAGTCTGGGTACACTGGTTGAAGGGTTGTTCCAGGCCATACACAGCTTGGTCAGCGTCCACACGGCTTCAATCCGCTCTTCAGGAGAAGCTTTGGACCAGTCGTTGTCTGGCGGCTCCGGCAAGCCGTTACGAATTACTCTGACTGTGATTTGCTCATTCTGCGAATCCTCGGCCATGGAGGCAATTATAGCATGCGCGGATTTCTCAAACGGCAAGCCACCGAAGCGAAAATCTATGTGCTATGGTTCTCCCACGCCTCCAAAAAGAAGCGGGCCGACTTGTGCCACTAACACAGAGTCAGCCCTTGACCCTCAACCTTCCAAGAAAGGGTGACGATCATGACTACGCATAGTAGCGCAACCATGCGCGAAGAAACATCTCACGTAACCGATACTCTCAGACGTCACGCTCAATCAGTCATCAACAGCAGATCGATCAATCCAGAGTGGCGAAATATTATTCGTTACGCTTTGGAGATCAACGATCCGTGGCTCGCCGACCTCGTGCGGCGCGCCGATGCCGGTGAAACGATCATCGACGCCATTGACCTCTCGCAAACACCTGAGATCAACGAAGACGATTCAAGTGCAGCAAAGATCGGAACCCTCGCAGAGATAATCTGCGCGGCAGGTGATGAATGTGCGGCCGCGCTGTTCGTGCTCATGGGAACCCTCGAGCACTCCACTCAGCCCAAGATACTGGCGAACACAGCGAAGCACTTTGCTTTTACATGCTGTGGTGAGTCGAACCTATATGGAATGGTCGACGCTTCGATTGCTGGTGTTGAGGACGAGTTATTGGCGCGCAACACGCTTGCCTCTTGATGCGCAGTGAAGGTCCAACTACGGGCGGCCTACAAAGTGCCGCCCTACAATTTCGCGCTACAGTACGAAAACGTTTATTATTTTAAGAGTGAATAATCCAGTTGCGCTGTGGCGTTAGGTCGAACTGCAATATCCGTCTTCTTGCAGACGATTTACAGGTCACCACACTCTAAAAGTTAGTTACAGCTACCTCCGTTCCCTGCTCATTTGAGATCTTTATCTAGGGATTCGTAGTCCTCAATATCCAGACTCTCGACCCACCTCTGATGTTCTTCTTCGGACATTTCCATGCGAAAGGGAAATTCCTCTTCAAAATCATAGGTAGGGTATTCTGATTTCCACATCTCGCTTAGCATTTCAAAGGCATTTTCCGGAAGCAATATTAGCTTTTCATGCAACTCGTCCTTTTGGTCTCCTTCTGCGATGCGTGAGAGTACTTTGAATACTGCCTTGTATTGCTCAGTGCTTTCCAATTGTGTCATTCCAGTGTACTCAAGGAAGCAACTAGCCAAATGTTCCTGTAAGTGTCCCGAATTTAGGACCAGCCGTGAGTAGAGATTTCCGGTTTTTGAGTTAATAGAAATTCTCTGGGCGTTAGGTCGCGCAGAGACTCATGTGGTCGCTCCTCGTTGTATTCCT
>Ga0070699_100000826_pt1 | contig 28764 bp, 45 predicted proteins | sample KBSK1503metaG_FD_65473 | JGI IMG/M metagenome (GOLD analysis project Ga0070699, IMG submission 65473) | Corn, switchgrass and miscanthus rhizosphere microbial communities from Kellogg Biological Station, Michigan, USA - KBS K1-50-3 metaG | ecosystem: Host-associated > Plants > Roots >...
CCTTGCCGACCTTGACCGCGACCCCGATCTCCAGCCCGCCCATGCTAGCCACGGGCTGCCTCATGGCACTCGTGAGCCTCGCAACTGCCTCTCCAAGGCACCTCGCATGAACCTCCAGCAGGATGCTGTCATGGATGAGCGCGCGAATCGGCGATGCACCCGGCCCGAGGCCTCTGATGTCCCAGGGGCCCTCTTCGACGAGCCGCAGTGCCGCCTCCTTGATGATGCCAGCAGCAGCAGACTGCGGATAGAAGGCAACCACCCGCTTTGAGTCAGCACCTAGCCTCCATTGGCCACTCCGGCCGTCATAGGTGACTACGTCCCAGAACCAGTGCTTGTAGTTGAAGGGGTGGTCCGCACCCCCCAAGAATCCCTGCTGCCCCGCCCTGCGCCGGACCGCCGCATGCCACTCCTTGAGCTTGGGACACAGCTCGTAGAGCAGCCCCTGATTCGCTGCCGCAGCCTTCCTAGTCGGGAATAGCTCTGGGTAGGTGCTCTGGAGCCCCACGTCCGACATCCCATACAGCGTCCCGTAGATCGTCCTCTTGCTCTTGTCGTACTGGAGGACCTTCCCCGAGACCTTCTTGTCATGAGCCTTGACGAGCTTGAAGTGGGCCGCAAGCTCCTCGTCCCCCCAGGCGAGATCCGCAGGCATCCCCAGGACCTGCCCGGCGTGATACGCATGGATCCCTAGCTTGGCCAGCCTGATGAAGTTGGGGTCACCAATGAAGTACCCAGTGAGCACAGCCTCGATGCTGCTGAAGTCTGCCTCTACGAGGAAGCAGTCCGGTGCCGCTACGATGCAGCGCCTGAAGCCAGAGGCCACCGAGGCCTCCCCTCCCTCCCCTTCCCGCTCCCCGACCACGTTGGTCAGGTTAGGATTGATGCAGCTGAGCCGCATGGTGCTAGGGGTGTGCATGTACTGGGCATGCACCCGCCCCGCCGCATCCATCCGCCGCTCAGAGCCCTCAACATAGGTCCCCCGCACCTTGCTCACTGCCCTGTAGTCGAGCAGCAGCTTGTAAAAGGGGTCCTTGGTGCTCCTCGCCAGCCCCTCCAGCGTCTTCTTGTCCACGCTGGGGTCGTCCGTCTTCTTCTTCTTGGCCCTCCCTGCCTTGTGCCCCTTGGACTGCAAGTACTTTAGGACTTGGGGAGGGGAGGCCGGATTGAAGGGCTCGCGGACGAAGAACCTAGGAACCGCCCTCCACTCCTGCTGGAGAGTCTTGCACTTGTGGCTCTTAGCTACCTCGACTGCCCCGCAGGTGACGCAGACGTTGACCAGCCGCTCAACTGCGATCTCCTCGATGTCCTCACGGGGATAGGTGACCGTCAACGTCTCCTCACCTCGCCCGAACTTGACCTCCTTGACCCCCTCAGGGCGGCGAGCCCAGCCCTCCGCAGGGTGCAGCTCCAGCAGGGCCGCCGGGTAGGCCTCAGCGAGCTTCCCCTTTAGCCCCTCCTCCCTCTCCAGCAGCTGCTTCTTGAAGTCCCCTAGCCGTGTCTTGTCGACTTGGAGCCCGGCTGCCTCCGCCGGGTGGAGGACCTTGGTGTCGAGCTCGTAGACATGCCTCCTGAAGACTCCCCACTGTCCTTGCTTGTCAAGGTCTCCAGCAATTCCGAAAGCGCACCGAAGTGTCTGGACAGCGTCGAGAGCAGCATAGCGGCCTGGGTCAGCTCCTGAGAGATGCTTCCATGCCCCGTAAGATGAGTAGAAAGGGGCAACAAAGCCGAGGCCTCTAGGGAGGTCTGACTGGAGGACATGCCAGGCCCACATGAAGTCAAGAACGGGCTCAGCGACCTTGCATCCAGCGCCTCGGAGGCGAGGCACGTCGAATCGCGCGTTCCAGAAGCACTTGACCCCATGTGCATTAAGTAGGCGATGCACTCCGGGCAGGTAAGCCGCTTCCCAGGGGACGGTGACTCCCTCGTCGAGTCTGCACGCAAAGTTGATCCTGATGATGCTACCCGCGACTTCCTCAAGCTCATCCTCCTCCGCCCCTAGCTTATGCTCAGTTTCGATATCTACTGCGAGCCAAGGGTCCTTGTCCCCGCCCAGCAGACTCCTGATGTACTCGTCGACCCAGGCCTCGAACCAGGCCACCGGGGGGTCTACGACGAGGGCTGGCTCATCAGGAACCCACCCCTGCTCCGCGACCTGCACCGCGCGCTTCAGGTCGAAGCAGGCAGTCCCTATCAGCTTCTGGTTGCCGCGCAGCAGGAAGCTGGGGTGGAACGTCGGGATCACCCAGCGCCCTAGGGCATCCTTGGTCGGGCACCCATGCCAGTTGTTGATCTTGAAGCCCCGCTTAGGGAGGGACAGCAGACGCCGCGTAGCGCTGCCCCCGGCGGCAAGGGTAGCCCTCTGGCCCTCCCTAAGCGTGACCTCCAGATACTGTGAGCAATGCTGGAGCGCAGCCTGTTCCCAAGGGGCCCCATCCAGCCAGTTCCCAGGGGGCTGGCAGCGGACGCAGTTGTCGATCCGGAGGGTCTCGCGGCCCAGCCCCACGAGCCGGAGGAGCCTGTTCAGCATCCCCCCAGCGCGCCCCACAAACGGCTCCCCTCGGCGCGCTTCGTCCTCGCCGAGGGCCTCTCCGACGATCAGGAGCCTGGCTCCTGGGGGGCCTACCGCTGGCGCGTACCCTGTCCCCTTGGTCTGTAGCTGGCATCCCGCGCAGCCTGGGGGCTTGACTAGGATGCCTTGGCCCGCTCCAGCATCGCCCTACGTGCCTTCAGTTCCAGCAGGCTGCGCCCTGCGAGCCAAGCTAGGGGAACCCCTGCCCCCTCTAGCTCAGCCCTAAGCCTCTTCTTCTCCTGCTTGTACTGCTCCAGCAGGCGAGCCATGGCCTCGACTTGAGCCGCCGCTGCCACTAGGCTTGAACTCCTTCTCCAGCTGCCTTAGCCTCTCGCCTAGTCTCACAGGCCCTGCAACCACAGCCTTCCTTGGGACTAGGCGTTGCCACTGCCCGTCCGAGTCCAGCTGCAAGGTAACCACCGCCCCCTTGCTGCTCCTGATGGTCATCTCGTGCACGCCGAACGGGTGCGTCACCGGGTTCTCCGTATACCCTGAGGCCATTTCCTGCCTCTCGACCTCGGACAACCACTGCTGGCTCACCGCCCCTAGGCTGCTCCCCATGCCCCTTCTCCTTCCTTCCCCTTGCCGCCCGCTCCACTTCCACGCGATGAGCACAGGAAGCGTAGCCAGCAATATCCACAAGGTTATCTCGCTTTCTCTGGTGCGTCTGCCTAGCGACCTTGCGCAGGATCTCAATGAGACCAATGTCCTCTGCCTCAAAGGCTACCCCCGGCCTCAGCTTGTGAGTGAAGGCCGCCGAGATGAGCGCGGCCTCCTTGGAGAAGTTGTCGAGGGGGTGGCCGTAGGACTCCTGCCTATCCCCCTCGGTGAGCCTGGTGGCCTCGGCGAGGATGCTCTCGGGCATGCTAGCGCCCCCGCCCAGGTCCACCACCCATGCGCCAGCAGAGCCACACGGCGAGCGCCAGGACGATCCCCACTTCAACCATGCCTACTGCCCTCCTCCACCCGCAGGCCCAAAGTTCTCCAGCTCAGGGAAGCACCTGAGACTCGCCCCGTGCTCGTCGGTGAACTCCTCCAGGAACTTCCCATCCGCCCCCCTCGGGATCGGCTTCGTCTCGGCCCCGGTCTTCTTGTTCAGGTAGGGACGGGTCGAGTACCGCTGCCCCGTGTCCTTGTTGCGCGCCGTCCAGATCAGCTTGGCGCTGAAGGTGCCACCAGCAGCATCCACGAGAGCCCCACCGAAGTCCCGGTTGCTGACCAGCTTGCCACCGTAGCCCAGGCCATGGCCCAGCAGGTTCGCCAGGCCGCTCGGCCTGGAGCCCATGGGAGTGTTACTGACCGACCAGTTCAACTTCTGCCCGCTGGTCATCGTCAGCCTGCGGTCTTGCTCCGGCCCAGTCTCCTTCGGCCACCTGAAGTTCGCCTTCAGCCTCAGCACGCCCCCGATCTCGATCTCCTCGATCGCTCCCTTGATGTCGGCAGGGAGTGCGAAGTCATAGCGCCCAGGCTGCGGCAGCTCGAAGCCACCCCCGAACTGCTCAGGCAGCGTATCCAGGTCCACCTCTTCCGGCAGCGCCTCACCACTTAGTGCATTGATATCGACCATAAGACCCTAGCTCCTAGTTCTTGTTGAACGAGACCGGGGGAGCTGCGGGTGGCAGCTTGCGCCTCGGTCTGGTATCTGCTGTCTGGTTGTTGACCGGGACCGCATCCACAATCGGTGCAGGTCCTGGCCCAGGATCGATGGTCCTAGGTCCCTCCCGCGGGGGCCCATAGCTAGCCTCTGGGGCCGCCATGTGCCACACCTCGGTCTCATCCGGCATGCCCAAGCCGCGCATCGAATAGGTCACGCGCCTCTTGGCCTTCGTGGTGCACTTCATGATCGCGTCAGCCCTGTCCGTCCCCCCAGGGGGCAGAAAGACAGTGCCAAGGTCCTCATCAGAGCGCCCTTCACGGTCTGTGCAACGCACCTTCACGCAGAAGATGTTCTCGTCGACCTTGTCCCCTAGGGGGAGTGGGCCGCTGTAGAGGATCTCCAGCTTCAGTCCATCGATCCTCCTAATCTGCTCCGCCGCCCCCTTGTTCGCGTACAAGACCTTGCGGCCGTCCTTGGTCTTGATGATGTCGAAAGGCTTGGTGGTGGGGTCTAGGCCTTGCCGCTTAGCAAAGTGCCACAGGTACTGGTTCGCCTGTTCTGCTGTCAGCTTCCCCACATCCATTTGCAGCAGGGCCTCGATCTGCTGGGCCCTGGCGCTAGCCTCCTCGAAGTCAGCAATCTTGCCGCCCTCGACGACGGCTAGCGACGCCTCGTCCTTGTTGCTCTCGTCTGCCATTGTCCTCCTTGAGCCCCTGGTCAGGGGCATGGGGAGAACTTAGGCTTTGGGCCCCGGGTTGTCAAGGGGTTTTGAAGGGCACCCCTGAATGACAAGGGCCAGGTTCAGGCCCATGAAGAGGAGGCAGCTGGACACGACCCAGGGCCTTCCCTCCGCAACAGCGCACCCAGCCGTGAAGGCCATGAGCAGGGCGCCGACGAGATTAAGCCAGCGCATGCTCCCTCTCCTTCTCCGGCTTCAGGCTCTCCAGGGCCGCAGGCTCCTCGACCGAGGCCAGGAGGGTCTCCAGGGTGGGCTTGGGGGGCAGGGCTTGGGCCTCGACTACGGGCTCAACCGGCTTCTGCCGCATCCCCAGCCTCCACTCATGCTCCTCAACCCAGTCCGCGATCCTCTCCCTGGTCCACTGGAGCATGTCGTTGAGGAAGACGACCACGTCGAGGAGCCTGGCATCACCGATGGTACGCCCTTCCCATGATGGGGGACGGGGACAGGCTACGGCATGGTTGTTGTAGTGGAACCAGGGGGCCGCGGCCAGCCCTGTCGTGGTGCACCGCCCCACCCGGTAGCCAGCCCCCTCAGCAGCCGCCCCAAGGGCGCACGTGCGGCCATCGAGTTCCTTGACGGTCCAGAAGGCCTGCCCCGTCAGCTTACTCCCCGCCCTGATCGCGTCACTTAGCAGCATGAAACCTCCTATTGATGCCATACTTGCCCCTTCCCAGTCTCTGGGCACTGCTCGGGGGCTGAGCAGCTACCGCAGCGGCAGCACTCGAAAGCGCAGCCATCGTCGAAGCAGTCGAAGTCGTCTCGGACACCCTTAGCACACTCCTCTGAGCAGTAGACATGCGGGTCATCCTTGATCAAACTTCACCCCCCTCTCCATTGCCTGTCTCAACTCCGGCTCGTGATGCGGCACCCGCGCCTTGTACTTCCCTGCCCCCAGCGGGTCATCCCAGCCCTGGTTCTTGAAGCAGATGTCATAGAATTGACAGCGGCTGGCTCCAAACTTCCCGTGGCAGTTGTAGCTGCGAGGGATGACCCGGCTAAGATAGCTCTGGAACTCAGGGCTTGCCCAGCCGAACTTCTGCTCGATCTCGTAGAGATCCCAGAGTCTCCCCTTCCAGCGGTCCTCCTCAGCCACCATGGTCTCAAAGTACTGCCCAATCATGTGCTCCTGGCGCCGGTAGGGGCCGATGACGATGAACTGCTCCGAGACTAGCTCATAGGGCAGCTGCTCTAGGACCCACTCACGCGGTGTCCATGAGACCCAGGCTGGAGTCTTCGAGTAGGCTCTCCCCAGCGTGTGCCCCTTGCCATCACTTCCCTTGTACCTCCACTGCGGTTGCCAGTCCTCGGCGACTAGGGGCGGATTCCCAGGCCTCCTGTACCCGTAGGCCAGCACAGTCTGCTGCGTCTCAGGGCCATCGTAGGCCCCAGACTCAGGGTTGTAGTCAGCTCGCCTGCCTCCCTTCAGCAGCACATCGACCTCGTACATGGTCACGGGCTCCCCAAGGACGCTCTCGACCGCCTTGGTCCCCGCAGCCATCTGCACCGACTCCCTGTACTCCTCGACATAGCCAGCATTCACCATGCTAGCCGTCTTGAAGTCCCTGATCCTGAGTGCCCTTGTGCCCTTGTGCCTGACCACGAGGTCAGGCCTGGTCATCTGGACGATCCCTGGGGCGGCCTCGTACTCGAACTCACGCTCGACGGCGACGATCTCGTAGGCCGCGAGCAGTCCAGGCAGCACCACTCGGTACCATCCCCAGACCAAGGCCTGCACCAGCCAGACCTGCTCATCGACAAGGGCCTGTCCCCCGAGGGTCCCAGCAAAGGGCTTCAGCTTGACTTCAGCGACGTACTCTGCTGCCACCCCCTCGATGATGGCCGCAGCCGTCTCCTCCTTGCATCTCCCAGCCCCCTTGGTCTCCTCTAGGCAAGCCTCGATGATCCTAGCCAAGGCAAGATGCACGTAGGTGCCAGTCGCCAGCGGCACGCTCAGCCCCTCGCGCTGGATCCCATAGCCATCTGGCCCAGCGTGATACCCCAGGTATCTCGCCATCTGGCACTGCTGGAGCCCAAGGACGAAGCGGGAGCGGTCAGTGAACCAGACGGGCGGGGGGGCTATGACTCATCCCCGTCGTCGCTTGGCCCTTCAATCTCCTCCACGATGATCTTCGGCTTGCTATCCACCCAGGCCTCAGCGAAGGCCCTGACGAAGAGCGGCCCAAAGACCCCAGCTCCCACGATCCAACCCCAGTGCGCTGGCCTCAAGCCCCAACCCTTCGTCATGGCTAGGACATAGAAGCCAACAACCATGGCGTATCCCAGCAGCAAGATGCCCCAGCGCTTAAGCAAGAGGGGCCTCCTGGTGCTCATGCGGCCCAGCCTTCACGCAAGGGAAGACACCACCGATCCTGTAAGGGCACGGGCCCGAGTCCCTCAGCTCCTTCTCCAGCAGCTGCAACGCCAGCTCTCGCTCCTCGGTGTCTTCGATCCTCAGCAGCAGTCTCGCTGCCTCTTCCACTACCTTCAGGAACTCGTCAGTAGGCTCGCTCAAGGCGGCCTCCAATGGCTCCTGAGTGGTACAATCTAGGCCCCAGGCCTCAGGGTGTCAAGGGGTCAGGGGAGAGAAGCACTATGCTCCTTCCCAACCTCCCTGCTACATCGTCAGCTTCCCTAGCATCCAAAGGCATCAAGCCAGGCCGCGGCGTAACCCGCAGCCCACGTGCTCAAGGGCCAGTCGCGCACGCAGTTCCTAATCGCGTGCATCCCCCACTTCCGCTCCCCCAGGTTGATCCCGTACTTGAAGGTGCGAGCAATGAACTCGTAACCGTCAAGCCACTTCCTCGCCTCTGCATCCATGGCCGACCACCTCTCTAAGGACGCACGCCGCCGCGTCAGCGCCGCCGGGGGCCGGGGCCGGGCCCTGCGCTGCCCCGCCGCGCGGCTCTCCGCCATTGGTAAGGCTGCCGCGCTCCGCCGCTGGCACCCCGAGCTAGCAAAAGCTCTTGACAAGCAGTCTTCGACTGCCTAGCTTCTAGCCTTGGAGGCGCCCCTGACGGACAGCATTGACTTTAGCAGCTTCGGCACCCTTGTTGACACTGTTCCCAGGGATGTGACCTGGGTCTGGGACCCCTACATCCCTGACGGCAGCCTCACTCTGCTCTCCGCCTTCATGAAGGTGGGCAAGAGCACCTTTGTGGCGCCGCTCGCCGTGGCCATCGCCTCCGGCTCTCCCTTCATGGGCTACCCCACCAAGGGCTGCCCCGTCGCCTATATTGCCATTGAGGAGCACGTCAGGGACGTCGTCAACCGCTTCGACTCCTTCGGGGCCGAGGCCGTCAGGGACAACATCTACTTCCACAGTGCTCCAGTCGATCCCACAGCCGCCATCTACAGCCAGATCAAGACCTTCATCCAGGCCAAGGGAGTCGGCCTCGTCATCCTCGACACCCTGGCCTCCTGGTGGAGGGTGGAGGACGAGAATGATAATGCCCAGGTCAAGAGGGCGGTCCTCCCATGGCTCGCCATGGCCCGGGAGACCGGGGCCGCAGTCCTCCTCATCCACCACACAGGGAAGATGGAGCAGGAGGGGGGCAAGGCGATCCGGGGAGCCAGCTCCCTCTTTGCCCTAGTCGATCAAGCCCTAGTCCTCAGGCTCACCCCCGCCGGCAAGCGCTCGACCAAGCGAGTCCTTGAGGTGGAAGGCCGCTACGAGCAGACCCCAGCGAGGACTGTCATCGAGCTTGGCCCCGACGACATCTACAGGGTCGTCAGCAAGGATGGGCTTCTCAGTGAAGCCTACGTGGCCTCGATCACAGATGCCCTAAGGCAGGCCCCCGAGCCCGTCTCAGCCCAAGCCCTCGTAGCCCTCACCGGCATCACCCTGCGCCAAGTCTCCCGGCATCTGCGTGAAGTACCAGGACTTATCACGCAGGGCAAGGGCGTCAAGGCCGACCCGTTCCTCTACAGCCTGCCCAAGCAGCTCCTCCTGCCCTAGCAGGAGCACGAGAAGAAGTTCGTTGCCCGCTGGTGTGGGATCCTCTTCCCAGTCACCACCTCGTAGGCTGCCCAGAAGCGGGCCGCGGGGAAGTCGGCTCGCCAGGACTCAGACCCCATCTGCACGTGGTAGTCCTCGTAGGCCAGCCACTCCTCGGCTGCCGCCATCAGCCTCTCATAGGTCATGGGGCGCCAGGGACCGTAGTACTGCTCCTCGTCCCCCGAGGACGCCCCGTCCCCACCCATCTCTCTGGCGATCTGCTCGATGACGGCCTTGGCAGCAGCTACAGTGTCCCCCACGGAGCCCTCTTCCAGCCCCCCAGGCCCCTCCTTGAAGCTCGGGTGCGTCCAGTGGTGCCTCAGGCTGGTGATGCTCCCAGGGAGCAAGTAGAGCCAGAAGCGGTCGCCCGCCCGCACGAAGTCGTCCAAGAATGGGTCGACGATGCCTACCCGGGGTGCCGCACCAGAGGCCCTGCCGTCCTCCAGGACCCCCACGAAGTCCCCTGGAGCCAGCTCCGTGGCCGCAACCACAGGCACCACAGCGATATGTACGGCATCCCGCTGGGCACCCTCCGGTGCCAGCTTCCCTAGCATCTTCAAGGTCTCATCAGCCATCCGCCCCCTCCAATTCGATGCTGGACATCTTATATATACCCCCTATGACCAGAATCCTTGGGGACAGCTTCACTGTCTGTCCCCCAAGGGAGGAGAGACGGAAGGGTGACCTCCGAGGTCGAGGGGGGTCGAGCTAGTACCAGTTGGGAGGTGCAGCCGCTAGCTGCCCTCCCAGGAATTCTGGACATGGTGTGTATATCTAAGATGTCCAGAATAGCATTTGGGGCTCTCAAGGGCCGGTAGTACCACCCAACTGCCCCATTTGGGGCAGCAGAGGAAGTGTGCTGCCAGCCAAGCCCGAACGTCCTTATACTGCTCCCCCAGCCTCTCCTGCGGCCACCCCTGCTCGCAATAGCCGCACCAGGCAACTACATCCTCTGGTCTCTCCACGGCAGCACCTCCAAGCTCGCCCAGGCCCTGAGCTGGCAAGCGACCTGCTCAGCGTCCCAGCGAGGGTCGATTAGGACCGTGTAAGCCCCCCAAGCCTTCTTGCTGAAGACCTGCGCCACCCCAGGCAGGGACTCAAGTTCCTTGAGCATCTCCGGCTCACACCAGATCCTGAGGCTCTTAGGGTAGATCCCCTTTTCGACCACTATCGGTAGGTGTTCCATCAAGAGTGAAGTTATGCCAGGAGGCGCCTAGACGCAACCCTGTCACCACGATGCGGCCACCCCAGAGGAGCCAGCGAGGGGCGTGGAGGCGCTGAAGGGCGAGGTCTAAGGCTACTGAGGCGACCCAGAGGCCAGGACCCAGGCTCCCTGACTCACGAGTCCCGGGCAGCCTTAGGGCCCTGTAGCTGCTAGCCAGGTCTAGCCCGTAGAGCCCTGTGTGGAGGGCTAGGGGCACTTTCCAGCTCACGGCCCCCCTCCTGAAGCCCTCTGGGAAGGCCTGTGGGGCCCCAGGAGCTACGATCCGCCTCGACGTGGTCTCCAGCCTTGTCCTGAGCCTCTCCGAGGCTCCTAGGGGCTCCTGGAGCCCTTGGGCCCCAAGGGTCAGCACCCCAGCCAACGCTGCCTCAGCAATCATGGCTTCCTCTTCCTCTTGCCCTTCTCCTTGGCCAGCTCATAGGCATCCTTCAGCCTGGCCTCGGCGACATCGAAGTTGTCCCTCTGGACAGCCCCGTTGAACTCGTCGGGCATGCCACCCCCAACTCTTGCGATCTGCACCCAGAAAGCGGTCCCCTTACTCCGCAGCCACTCCCCAGCCCTCCCACTCCCGTGCGCACCGCCCCCCGGCCCCAGCTCCTCTAGGCCAAACGCCTCCCCAATGGCGCACCGGTTCCAGTAGTAGGCACGCACCCGGTCCTCCGGGGAGAAGCTGCCACGGGCCCGAGCCTGCTGAATCCTGCCCCACCACTCCCCTTGCTTGTACTCCTCTTCCCCCACCGGCTCCCGCTCGGGGGCCACTGCGAGATCAAAGAAGTCCTTCCCCTGGCCCTTGGTCTCCTTCTCCAGCACCTTCGCTGCCATCGCAGACCTCTCCTGTAACGCTGGGGGGCCTCTCCAAGCACCCCCCTAGCACACTTCCCTTGTCCACTGCTAGCCCTTCTTCCTCCCTGCCTCCTCGGCTGCCACCAAGGCCTCAACTGATTGCCTCGCGAGCCCGAAGTAGCTGCCCAGCCTCACCACAGCCTCCCCAGGCCTCCTCAACTCCCAATGCTCCCCCTTGGTGTGCTCGTCGAGGCACCAGACGGTGGCCTGGGGCCAAACCCTCTGCGCCATCTTGCTCAAGAAGCCGTCCGTCCTGGCTAGGGGAGGGCTAGGATCCCCCCTACCCCCCTCGGCCTCCCTACTGCTGCCTGTCGCCATTCCGGCCTCCCTTGGACTTGCTGAGTGCATCCCCGGGCAGCAGCACGACCCCCTGGGGCTTCTGCTTGCTCGCCATGGCAAGCCTGGTCGCCGTGCGCCGTTGAGGACTCCTGTGCTCAGGGCACCATTTGGTCCCTGCCCGCCTCGCCGTGAACTTGGCCCCGCAAGGGGGGAAGAGGCATGTGTAGGTGTACTTCACGTAAGTCGGTCTCGTCCTCCTCCCCCCTCTCCCCTTCGTCCCTTCCTGCGCTCCCTCCACGCCTTCCTGCAAGCCCTTGAGCATCTTGATGGCACTGATGTACCCCTGGTGTGCATTCAAGGCCTCTTCGGCCCGCTTGGTCAGAAGTTGGACGATGCGCTTGTACATGTGTCTTGGCGCTCCTTTGCGCCGAGGGGCAGGGGAAGCTAGCCCCTGCCCCTGTAGTGGGGCCTAGGCTAGTCCTAGGCTTGCTGCTTCGGCGGCAGGACCCAGCGGCCCTTCTGGATCTCGGAGCCGCAGCCGTTCCCTGAGCCGTCGTCGGTGCACTCCATGCCCTCCATGTCCGGCGTGATGGGCCTCTTGAGCTTCATCACGGAGTGCCTGGGGCAATAGCAGGCACTGGGGGACGACTCCGTGTGATCGACCCAGTAGGAGAGAAGGGCGGGGTCGGGAGGGGCAGCAGTGGTCCCAGTCTCGTCCTCCTCTTGCTCCCGGAACTCGGCCAAGCGTCCCTCCTTGACGGCCTTAGCCAGCCCCTCCAGCCTCTCCTGGATCTCCTGGAGCCCCTGCCCACCCTTGTCGACGATCTTGCCCAAGACCGTCAAGGTCATCATGACCTTGGCCTGCTCGGCCTTGAGCAGCTTGATCGTCTCGGCTAGCGTGTCGAACTCCTCGTGCAGCGCCTTGCTAAGCGCTTCGTCCATGCCCACGCCCCTCCTCGGCGTGCCCGTTGCCCGTGGTCCTCGCTTCGGCCAGCCCTGCGAGCGCCTCGGCCACCACCCCATGTCCCTCGCGGTGCAACTGCGCCGCCGCGATGATGGGATGGACTTCCTTGGGGGTCTCGCGGTTCAGCAGCGCCAGCTGGTTCTTGATGCTGTTGCTGGCCACGTAGACATCCTCGGCGTGCAGCACGAGATGCTTGGTGTCGCCTGCGGAGCGGCGCAGCGCACTCAGCTTGCTGCGCTCCACCACCTCCCTGATGACCGCCGGGATCTGCCCTTCGAGGCTGATGCCCACGGGGCCCAGGTCCTCGCCCGCGGCCAGCAGCCCCTGCGAGTACAGCCTCACCAGCTCCGCCGCCGCCTTCGCGTCGGGCGGGTCGAAGTGGATGCAGACATCGATGCGCCCAGGCCTCAGCATCGCCTGCTGGATCTCGTCCACGTTGTTGCTGGTGAAGACCAGCATCAGGTCCTGGTGCTTCGTCTCGATGCCGTCGAGGATGTTCAGCATGCGGTCGATGGAGAGGGTGCGCTCACCCGCGGTGATCCGGTCGATGTCCTCGCAGACGACCATCGCCGGGGAGTACTGGAGCGCGAACTTCACGACCTTCTCGAAGTCGTTGGAGTTCTCGCAATAGACCACCGTGATCCCCTTCTTGGTCGCCTTCTTGGCCCCGACCATCATGGTCATGGTCTTGCCGGTGCCCGGCTTCCCCTCGAAGAGGAGACCACGCTTGCCAGGGAGACCCAGGCTGAGTGCCTCCTTGCGGTAGTCGATGTAGGTGAAAAAGTAGTCCTCGATCTCTCGGTCGAGCTGCTCCGAGAACCGCAGCTCCTCGGCATGCACCTTGGAGAGGTCCAGGAACTTCGGGGTGATGTTGTTGATCTTCAGCGCCTGCCCCTCCTCGTTGGTGAACCGGATCTTGATGGCCTGACCCCTGTAGATCGAGTGCTCCCTCAAGTACTCCCTGGTCTTCTCGGCGAGCGCCTTGATGTTGGGCTCGTACATGCGCCGGACGGTGGCCCCGATCTGGAACTTCAAGGCCTTCCCGGCTTCCCCAGCCACCTCGGTCATGATGTACCCCTTGACCCCGGGGATCTGGAGCTTGCCCCAGGGCACATTCACGAACTCCCCGGGCGCGCACTCGACGCTGATGAGGCTCGGAGGCTCATCGCCGAAGAAGGTCTGAATCGGGACCTGCTTCGCGTACCCGTACTCCTCCTCCATGACCTTGTACAGGGCGTAGGCCCCATCCCAGGGGAACGCCTCGACGGTCTCCGTGATGTTGACCTGCTGCTCCTCGTACTCCAAGAGCCCCTTCAGGTTGTCGATGACGTCCTTGAGGGGCATGACGTCGGGGGCCGGGAGGATGACCTTGATGCCCTCCCTGATGACCTCCGGCTTGAACACCTTGAGCGACTCGGTGGGCTTGGTTGCCATTGCCTTCTTCTCTCCCTGAGGCCTTAAGGCCCCTTGCTTGTTGCTTTCCTGCTTCGAGGGCCCCACAATCGTGGCCCTCAGAACGTCGATGAAGCTACCCTTTCCTGCCATTACTGCTTGCTCCTAGGGCCCTCTTGGCCCGCACCTCCAGACCTGACGTTCCTACCTTCCCGCCCAGTTTCTTCTGCAATGCGGGTCCACGCAGCCACCACGTGCAGGACCCTCGCCTGCGCACTCACGGCAGAGCCCGTAGTGCAGGAGATAGAGATCGTCGCAGCTGAAGTCGAAGTTGGAGTGGGTGATAGGGGCCCCTGCTGCCCAGCGGTCCAGCTCGCGCTCCGTGAAGTAGAGGTCATCCTGGTCCTCATCTGGAGTCTCTCTGCAACCGCAAGCAAGGCAGTCGAAGCTCATGTAGGTGTCATACTCCTGGCCCACAGGAACCAGCTCCACCCTAAACCGCTTGCTCATCCCCTCGCTCCAGCTCAAGCTGCAACCGCGCCCGCAAGAGCTTCTCCAGGTGCACTCTGGCCTCCGGCGGATGGGCAGCAGCACACGCCTCAGCGAGCCCCTTCGCCCTCGCCTCCCCAACCCACTTCCGCATCTGCATGTAGACCCTGAAGGCCCTCCTCCCCATGTTGATGTGATGCCTGAAGGACCAGTAGTGGGCGATCTTGGCGCCCCTACGCCCAGCACTCCCAGGCTGGCTCCGCTTCTTCTCCTGCGCCTTGGTCTGTCCCATGGCTGCCTAGTTCCCCCTTCCCTTGACTTTCCTCGCCGCCTCGTAGTCGACCAGGTCCTGCTTCAGCTCCACCGCAGTCTCCGAGGTGACTGCTGGCGTGATTGGGGCGCCAGCGAGACTCGCCTCGTCCATGAGAGCCAGAGCGCACTTCAGGCAGATCTTCTTGGTCTGAGCAGGGGCATGGGGCCTGTGGTAGACCTTGACCCCGCACTCAGCGCAGTTAGCCTCCAAGCTGTCTCTCCGAGTCGTGAGGTCTGAGCAGACCCAGATAGAGCCCTCTTCGACCTCAGCCGCCGGGACCACAAGGAAGTCCTTGGGAAACTCAGGGGGCTTCACAGGAGCACCACTAGGGGCTGACGAGTCACCTTGTAGCTGAGGTCGCAGTTGGCCGCATTGACGAAGCAAGTCGCCCCTGCGACCTGGACCCCAGGGCTCTCGTGCACATGCCCGAACAGGTGCAGCTGGGGTCTCAGCACCTGCACCACCTTGCGCAGCTCAGGGCACCCGACGCGCTCCTTCTGCCTCACCCCAGCGACCAGGATGTCGTCCTCGATGGCATCCAGGATCCCCCTTGGGGGCCCGTGGGTGAGCAGGACATCAAGGGAGCCTTGGGCGGCCACGTAGTCGTGAAGGCGACTCCAGCGCTGGGCTGCATGGGCTTGGGAAGTCAGCTGGAAGGCCCAGCCAGAGCCGAAGGCTGGGGTCCAAGGGGAGCCGTAGAAGTTGAGGCCCCGCAGGCTGACTCCTGAGTCCTCAAGGTAGACCACCCCATTGAAGCCATCCCCTAGGCATGCCTTGGCAACCCCAGGATCCTTCTCCAGCCCCTTGTCGTGGTTGCCCCCAATGACAATCTTGTGCTGGTAGTCTTGCTCCCCGAGCCAGACTGAGAACTGTGCCATCTCTGCTAGGGTGCCCCCATTGGTGAAGTCCCCGAGGTGCAGCAAGATGTCGCCTGGAGGCATCGTGAGCGAGTCATGCTTCATGTGGGTGTCGGAGATGATGACGAGCCTAGTTCCCCCCATGCTCCCCTCCCCCTGCGGCCTGGACCAGCTTCTCCACCAGCCCCGCCAGCATGGCCTCCTGGGTGATCCTCATGGCCTTCCCTTGCAGCTCCACATAGAGACCGTAGATGATCTTCGCCGCGGTCAGCTGCAAGAAGTTGTCCGCCCTGCCCTCGATCAGGGCCCTCATGAGAACCTTGGAGTCCGGGATGGCGACCCCGACTGGAAGGGCATTGAAGGCATCGATATCGGCCTCCACGATGGCAAAGAAGCGCCTGATCGACTCCTCGATTGGGTCCTGCATTCTTGGGGACCTCCTAGTCCCTGAGGCCAGCGGCCTCTCTGAAGGCTCTGAGGACACGGCGCTTGGTGTTACCCTCGATGTCGTTCCAGGTGATGACATCGTTGGTGCCCCCATCTGGGGAACGGAAGATATCGTAGTCTGGCCCCCCAGGAGAGGTCCGGCGCTGGACGACAGTCCCGAGGAGATTGATTGCCTCCACCTCCACGGATCGCTTACCCATGGTGACCCCATCTGATGCTTCCCTCAGAGCCCCAACGGAACAGTAGCCGCCCTCGTAGTCCGCGTACTCCCCTTGGATCCAGCGCCCTTTCTCCAAGACTTTGATGGCCTTGGCGAGGAGGAGTTGGGCTGGAGAGAGGTGCTTCGCTGGCTTCCTCTTCCTCTTGCTCCCCCGCCGCGGCCCCTTCGCCAGCAGCTTCTCCAGCTTCGCCTTCTTGACCGGGTCAAGGGCAACACGGTCTTCGGCAGTCATTGTGGGTGCAGTCATCTAAGCCTCCTAAGCCTTCTTCAGCGCCCTCACGAGGAAGCGGTAGAAGCTGCTGTGGGAGACCACCTTGATCAGACGCCCTTTGCGCTTGACAGCCTTGGGCGGCTCCCCCCTCTTCCACTCCACGCTCTCCCCGTTCTCCAAGAGCAGCTTGTGGTGCGTAAGTTGTGCCGGCATTGCCTCACCTGCCTTCCTAGCTAGCGGAACCAGCCGAGATGCTCGGGGAATGGCTCCAGGTCCTTGTAGTCTGCTCCCTGCCCCCCATCACTCACCATGAAGCCGTAGTAGCTGAGCTGGTAGAGCACGATGTGGGTGTGATCGAGGTCAGCATGCAGCCTCGCCTGCTCAAGGGCCCTGGGCAGCAAGGTGCTCAGGATCTCCAGCATCAGGGGCCTCTCACGCCCCTCTGCCTCCTCGTTCCCTATGCTGATCCGCCAGCCACAGGTGCGGCAGCGGGCACTGAAGGCCTCCCTGTAGAGTCTAGGGCTTGTCTTCATGGCCGCAGTGCCCGGATCCCTAGCCTCTTCGAGTAGAGTCTCGGGTCCAACCCCAGCACCTTGACACCCATGTCGAAGAGCAGCCTGCTCGCATGAGTGCCTTCAGTGGCCGCAGGGACACCAAGGAGCCCAGAGTCATACCCTGAGAGCCTCCCCTGAGGATCCAATGGCATCACTCCAAGCTCCCTTGCAACCGCCTCCCACTCTGGCGTGTGCTCGGTGTTGACTGGTGGCGGGTCCCCTGGCTTCGCCCCTGCGGCCTCGATGACCCGCAGGTTATGCAAGACATGACTCAGCTCATGCCTTATGACCCCCGCCTTGAACTTCTCCTGCTCCTGAATCTCCGAGCACACCCTGTTGTTGATGATGATCCAGGGCTCCTCGGCAAGGGCTCCTGCGGTCAGATCCCACTTGAGGATCGCCATTGCAGCGCACCCCTCAAGCCTCTCGATGACCGTGAAGGTGACTGGGAGGACTTGAGGGAACTCCTTTGCGACCCGCCTCGTCTCCTCCTCAGCGAGATCCAGGAGCCGCTCTGGGAGCATCGGGGGTGCTGGCTCTGGCATCCCAAGCAGCCTTGAGAGCACTTTCAGCATCGCGTCCCCCTTGGGTTCTGGGAGCAGACTTGGTGTGGTCGTGTGGATGTTCTCGCTGCTCACCAAGCCAGCCATCCAGTCGCTAGGAGGCTTCCCCATGTCCCCTACTCCCTTGTCCTTGAGTCCAAGGCAGCCACCACTGCATCCTGAGCCTCCAAGTAGGGCTCCTCCATGGCATCAGTCAGCATCTCGCGAGCCATCCACGAGTGCATGGCCTTGGCCTTGGCGAGGCACTTCTGAGACCTGAGGTCTCGGCCATGGTACCTCGCGATCGGCCTCCCCCACTTGTCCTTGCCCCCCGTCTTGATCGCGGCTTGGAACTCCAGCTCCTTGATCAAGCGAGAGCACGACTCCTCCGGCAGCTGCGTGAGGTCTACAAGGACCCCCGCAATCTCGATCGTCGTCACCAGCCTTGGCATGGCTCAACTCCCTGCGGCCCCTAGCCGCTCTACCTGGTGTTTTCTGGATACAAAAAATGGGCCAGACAAGGCATGCAAGAGGGTTTGCTCGCCCAGCAAAAAGCTCCCTCACGCCCTGTCTAGCCCAAGCAGTTGAAGACCCTCAGAGCACAGAAGGCTCTGAGCACCTCGCATCTCGTGGCCCCTGCGGCCCCGCTCTAAGGGTCCTCAAGGGATGGCTCGATGGAGGGCAAAGACTGAGGTGGAGGGCACCTCAATAGGGCCAGGTTGCCTTGGCTCCCCTCCTACGAACCATCCCTTCAAGACCCTGCGGCTGAGAGCTGGGGCTAAGCTGAAGCCCTAGTGGTCTCTGTGCATGTCTCAGCACCCACAGTCGCCGCCCCAAGCTCTCAAGTGAAGGCAGCACGCTTGCAGAACAGGTGGTCTGGGGGCCTCCAGCAGGTAGCAACCCTGCCATCAACAGCCCGCCAGCTCCGATCACCTGGTGGAGGACGTGGAGAGTAGTGGGTCCACTCTCCTAGGGGTAATCCTCCCGTGCTGCCCTCGCTTCAGAGCTGAGAGCCCCAAGGGAACACCGTTAGTGCTTGAGCGGTTAGCTACGAGCACGGTGCCTACACTCTCCGCTGCCGCCGTCCCTTGGAGCCCTCAATGCTGCCCACAAGGCGAACTACCCCTGCCTCATGAGCAGCTCTCAGGGTTCCCTAGCTGCTATCTGCCTCTTGGTCTCTTAGCCTCAGCAGTAATCTTGACGATCCAGTAGCACGCTGGGCCTGCGACCAAGATGGCCGCGATCCAGCCTAAGCATCCCAAAGCGACACCTGCTGTCTCCTAGTCCTCTGCTGTCCTCAGCCATGGCTTCGCCAAGAAAGCACATCGTGCTGCAATCTTGGCAGCCCTGCCAGCAAGCTCCGCGGGCAGCCCGTCCGTGGTGGCTAGCTTACAAGCTAGTCTCCCATGCTTCACCGCCTCGCTGAGCATCTTGTCGTGGTGGTTCGCCATCAAGTCCTGCCTCTCGATTGAGGGATCGGGGGGCGCGTTGGCCCGGACATCCCTACCTGCCTTCATTGGGGACCAAGGGGAGCAGGATTGCCCCTCTTGGTCCACGTCTAGGTGAACGGCATGCTGGACCGCCTTTCTACTAGGACCAGGCGTGACTGCACTGGTCGTAGTCGAGATAGGGGGTGTGGACCCAAGGCTTGGTCTCACTCACATAACGCCCCATGACCATGAAGACCTCCCTGTGGCACTTGGCATGGAGGTAGCCGTTGGTGAGGACTAGACCGAAGTGGAGGGCCTTGGTGACTCCGTGTGGATGCACATTGATCACGAGCCTGCCCCCAGGCTGCCGGCACCAGCCGCAGCAGGGAGCTTGGTAGTCTCCAAGGACGCTAAGCCAGATGCTTGAACCCATAGCTCCCCTTGCCCCCGTTGTCCCTCTCGTACCAGCCTACGACTGGCGTAGGATGGTACTGGATGTCCCCCATGGCACCCTCAAGCTCCCTAGGAGTCGTAGCTAGCACCAGCATGGGCACCAGCAGCGCCTCTAGGGCTGGCCTGGGCAGCTTGTAGCACCTGTACTGAGGCAGCATCTCGTCTGCGATGGCCTCAAGATCGCCGAGAGCAAGCCCTGCGATCTCCCTTGCCGCCTCCTCGTGCCTCATGGCTTCTCTCCCCAGGCAATCGCGCCATCGACCAGGTCGTTGTAGTAGTTCCTGGCCGCAACAGGGTCTTCTTCGACTGGCTCCGAGCACAAGGGGCAGCTGTCAATGTCATGAGTCCCGCGCCAGTGCTGGTGGCACTTTGTGCAGACCACGAAGAACTTGCAGCCCGAGACCAGCTGGCGTACCAGCTCAGCCCTCGCCTTCTCGTTCATGACGGTAACCCCCAAGCTGCACAACGCCAACACGTCTTGTCCTGCCAGGTCAGCCAGGTACGACACATGGGGCAGTCTCGGTTGGCAGTGGGAGGGAGGGGTGGGGGCTCAGACAAGACTGGCACATCGCTGTAGAGCTTTGCACCAACTGCCCTCTGCGCCTCCGCCCAGTCCCTCTCCACCCCCTTGGGCCCCCACCACTTCGGCCAGGCCTTAGCCACATGCTCTGGAGTCCATGGCTTCCCGATCTTGAGATCCATGTTTAGCTCGGTGTTAGGCCAGGAGGCAGTCCCGTACTCCCCTTTCCGCACCTTGGCCCGCAGCCAAGCGTCGAAGTCGAGCGCCATGAGAGCCCTCTAGGCCACCAGCTTGGCCAGCATGGCGCCCACGGCACGCCGAGCTCGCAAGCAAGCCAGGGCCTCGGTCGCGATGAAGTGCCTGGGCTTGCCAAAGACCACCAGCTTGCACTTACGGTCCCTCTTGGCCCTACGCACTTTCCTGTACAAGTCCTTCTTCGCTCGCATCTCTCAGCTCCTCTCTTAGGCTAGGACCCTTAGGCCTCTAGCCCCATCTCCTGACACCAACGGCAGCCCCGGACCCACTTAGGGATCCAGCCTGGCGTGAAGTCCTTGCTGTCCTGCCTCGGGAACCCACAGAGCTCGCAAGTCTTGATGTAGGTGTCAAGTGCAGCCTCTGGGCTCCAGCAACGGCAGGGGCCACAGCAGCAGCAACCAAGGAGGTTATGGCTCCCCATCCTGTGCCCACACAGCTTGCATGGACTTGCCTCCGTGCTCGTCCTCATGCCTCCAAGCCCCACTCAATGCACGTTCTGCACTTCCAGGGCAGGTAGGACTCAGGGCCTGGGACTGGACCTAGGCACATTGGGCACTTGCCGCTAGAGTAGCGCATCTTCTCCAGGTTCAGGCACCAGCACTTGGGCATCATACCTGGGACCACTGCGGGCAGTCCCTCACAGCAGAGCCCATAGCCATTGTGGTTGTAGAGTGGGTGCTTGCAGTGCTTACACGCGGGGCCCCTGTCCTGAGTGATTACCAGCCTCGTGCTCATGCCCCTAAGCCTCCTAAGCTCAAGAGAGGCCACAAGGGAAGCCCCCTTGCGCCTCTCCTCAGGCTAGGACCCCTCCAGCTCCTCTGCCTCCGCTGGAGCCCACGCCTCGTTCCAGCTGGTACTGGTCTCGGGGAGGCCAGCAATGACAATGGCGTCCTCGGCAGTCTCAGCCAAGACCTCTGCGGTGTACTCGCAGTTGTGTCTCACGAGGAACTTCCTCAGGGGCTTGCTCACGAGGGCCTCCCCAAGCTCATCCGCCCCAAGCTCACCCTCCCAGGCATGGCCATGAGGCAGTCGACATAGGACCTCAGTGCCTCCTGCCCCCCAATGCGCTGGAGCAGAACCCTCTCCGCCTTCATGAAGTCCCCGATGGTCCTGTCCCCGCCCAGCTCCTGGATGTTGATCTCGTCCACGTCGTCATTGAGCCTGTGGCACTCAGCGTCACTGAGACCCCCACAGTCAATGACTGAGAACTGCTCTCTGCAACAGCAGTCCTTGTCGGGGCTCACCTGCACCGTCACCCCCTCGATGGTCAGGGTCTTGAGCCCATTGGGCTGGGTCTCCACCCTCTCCGGCACCATCTTGGCGATCTCGTTCGCGAGTCTCGCCAGCAGCTCTCTCTTAGTCACCCTTGCCTCCCTTCCCCTTGCGCCTTCCCTTGTCCCCTAGGTGCAGCCTATGAGACCTCCCTGAGAAGCGATCGAGGCGCCTGAGGTAGTCTCCAAGCTCCAGAGCGCTCTTCAGCTGCACCCTGTACCACCAGGAGCTACATGCGCCACAGAGCTTGCCCCCAGGAGTCACCTCCCAGCAGCTCTGCATGGGACATGGCATGAGCTTCTTCTTGCGAGTCTTAGGAGCAGCCATTGGCCCCTTCCCTCCTCAAGGCCTCCCTTGCAGCCACGATGCTGCAAGCCTCAGCCCAAGGCCAGCCTGCTCCTGCTAGGAACAGCAGCCTCCCTAAGACTGTCCCCTGTTGCATCTCTCAGCTCCTCTCTTGCACCCAAGGTGCATTGGGGACACCCAGCCTGCACTGAGTGCCCCCAGGATCCCCTAGCTCGGGGCCATTACAGCCCCCTGCCCATAGCCCACCTCCCTTGCTCCAAGCATGGTCTAAGGTTGGTCTTAGGTTGGTTCTCAGCAACGCCTCTAAGTGCCCCCATCGGGGCCTGGTTTGGGCCCAGTTTGGCCCGCCGTGGCCGAAACGCACCCTCCCCACGCCGGCAAACCGCTACATGACCCCTAGGTAGACAGCGCTGCCCCCTACCATCTTGCACTTGACAAGCACGACTCTAGCCCCTAGATTGCACAGAATGCAGCCCCCCGCCCTACCAGGGGCCCAGCACCAGCCCCCGAATCCCCTGGTCGACTACATCACCAACATGGCTAGCCCAGCTGGTGTGAAGCTGACCCCCAAGCGTAGGTCTTACCTAGCAGCCTACTTCGGCCCAGCCAAGCAGAGTCCTACTGAGGCCGCAAGGATTGCTGGCCTTCCCAACCCCAATGTCAGTGGCGCACAGTACAAGAAGCGCCTACTCCATGTCATTGATGCCCTGACGCTTAAGGCCCTGGAGGTAGGGTGCCTAGGGGCCCAAGAGGTGATCCAGGAGGTGAGCCTGATCGCCAAGAATGATCCCTCGACCTCTAACCGCCTCAGGGCACTAGAGATGCTGGCCAAGATCCACGGGTTGCTGACGGACAAGGTGGCTGTCACTCTAGATCGCAAACAGCTAGAGATCGACATCGCAGCTAGCGTGGGGAACCTAAGGCGGGATGTGGCACCACAGCTGCTAGAGAGGGATGCTAATGCGGATTAGCATGAGGAGTCTGGACTCTCAGTCGCACCAGGAGCAGCGATAGTTAGCAGACCCTGTCGCACCAGGGGGAGCGCTAGGGGTGAGAACTCTGCATGCGACTTGGGGATGGACTAGGGCTGGAGAGTGGGGAGGACTAGGCCAGGGCGGGGCTATCGTTAATGCATGCATGGCCGCTTGCGCTTCCCGGCGCACCCCCCTTGCGTCTCTTCTGCACAGGGCAATGGCGCCCTGGTGGAGGTTTCAAATGGGACTGCAAGGCAAGGCCGCGGAGATGCTGGCGAAGCTGAAGAGTCTGCGGGCCGCGACGGCCGCGGGCAAGACCGTGAAGGAGGGTGGGCTGACGATCAGCGAGAGCATTTACCAGCCCCCGCCCAAGGGCGGCAAGGTGCAGCCCGCCGTGGCGACCATCGTCGTGGAGAACGCGACCCACGGTGACCGCGTGCTCCGGCGCTTCACGTTCGGTGCGACCCGGGCGGAGAACGTGTACGGGTTCATCGATCAGGCCGCGGACTTCGCGAGCAGCACGGGCCTCACGGTCCAGGGGTTCACCGGGGATCAGCTGGCGGTCATGCGGGAGCATGCGGAAGCGATCTTGGAGCGGGTCGCCAGCATCGCGGAGCGCGGGCTGAAGGGGACGGGCACGGAGTAGTGAGCTAGGCGTGGGGGAGGGAGCAGTCCTCCCCCCGCCGACCCGAGGCTAGGGGGGCGCGGCCCGTACAGGGCTAGCGGAGCCAATGCGGTAAATGCCCCTAGCCTCCGGCCGGCGCAGGCGACTGCGTCTCTAGGGTGGGAGGTAAGACATGGAAGAGCAGGGGATGACACGCTGGGCGCTCGACAGGGAGCGGGCGAGGACAGCGGCTGCGGAGCGGGTGCCCAGGGCCCCGAGAGTCAACATGCTGAGGCAGCATCCAGTCGGTTGGGGGGTGGGGTGCTACAACTGCGAGCTCGACTCTGATGGCGTGCTGGTCATCAGCATGCTGGCCAGCGATCCGCTCGCAAAGCTAGTCTGCGAGGACTAGGGCTGTAAGGCAGCAGGGGGGTGCCCGAGAAGGTACCCCCTGGCTGCTTTTGCCGGCATACCTTCTGCCTAAGCCGCGCCACCTCGTGTCTATGCCTGCCGTAGACTGCATACCCCTCTGTTTCCTTGGTACCATCTAGGAGACTCTAAGTACCTGCTCCTCTTGCGGTGGGCCCCAGAAAGCGTGTAGCATGCTTGCCGTGGTCGAGGAGCCACAAGAGCATGCTGAACCACCATCACAGCCACAGGCGCCGCGTCCACCTGCTCAGGTTGCAGATCATGGACATCTCGGATGGGGAGTTGAAGCAGGGGGAGGTGCTGGAGGGGCAGGATGCAGAGGCGGTGCTAGAGGTGATCGAGAGCCTGAAGAAGAACAAGCGGGAGGCTGCTAGGCAGGCTGAGGCAGAGTTCCTGGTCGCCAGTGCCGAGAGGGTAGAGGTCTTCGCTGAGAAGGTCAACGAGGCCCTGACACACCCAGCGCTGGCCCCCTTGCTCATGCAAGCAGGGAGTGATAGCGGGAGGTACTTCTATAGGGGCTTGGAGTTCAGGGCGGCCAGTAAGGGACCTGTAGGCTTGGGGCAGCTATCTGATGGTGGCACATTCCCGCCAGTGCCTGATGCCTAAGCTCCCCTCCCTCAAGGATCTGATGCTGGACCCCAGCCTCATCAAGAGGCTGACGACCCCGCAGTTGCTGCTGCTGAAGGAGCAGGCGGATGCCCTACTCCCCAAGAAGACTCTAGGGGGGATCCCTGCGAACCCTGCTGACTTTGCCATGCAGATGAGCAAGGGGAGGTGGTGGGAGGCGAGGCATCTCAGGGTCATTAGCAAGCTCTTGGCTGAGGCGGTGGCGGGGGTGAAGCCACGGGTGCTGCTCAGCACGCCACCTCGGCATGGCAAGAGCGAGCTGACCAGCTACTGGTTCCCCTTGTGGTTCCTGGCTAAGAACCCGACCAAGAAGGTGATCTTGTGCTCCTACGAGGCAGACTTCGCTGCGCATTGGGGCAGGAGGGTGCGGGATGCGATCAACCTGATGGGTGGGGAGCTGGGGTTGGAGTTGGATGGGAGCACTACGGCTGCGAACCGCTGGCAGTTGACGACGGGGGGCGGGATGATGACGGCGGGAGCGGGGGGGCCGATTACGGGGAAGGGCGCGGACCTACTCATCATCGATGACCCCATCAAGAACGACGAGGATGCGAGCAGCGAGGTCCTAAGGGAGAAGCTGTGGGACTGGTGGCAGACGACTGCGATGACCAGGCTGGAGCCTGGGGGTGCTGTGGTCATCATCGGGACCCGGTGGCACCAGGATGACTTGATTGGGAGGTTGGAGAGGGAGCAGAGGAATGAGGGGCTGGACTGGACGGTGATCAAGTTCCCGGCGATTGCTGAGGTCGAGGACCCGCTGGGGAGGCTGCCGGGGGAGCCGCTTTGGCCTGAGAGGATTCCGCTCAGCATGCTTGAGGAGCGGAAGCGGGGGATGAGTCCGTACAACTTCTCGGCGCTGTATCAGCAGAACCCGACGCCCGAGGAGGGAGGGGGGATTCCGAGGAGGTGGTGGAGGTTCTACTCGGTGCCGCCAGCAGAGTTTGACCAGGTGATTCAGAGCTGGGACCTGGCCTTCAAGGACTTGAAGACTAGTGACTACTGTGTGGGGCAGGTGTGGGGGAGAAAGGGGGCGGAGTTCTACTTGCTGCACCAGGTCCGGGGGCACATGAACATGGTGGATGTGATGCAGGCGATCAGGGCTATGCAGAGCCAGTTCCCGAGGGGGATCGCCAAGCTGATCGAGGAGAGCGCGAATGGGGCGGCCATCTTGCAGATCATGCAGCACGAGGTCAGGGGGATGATTCCTGTGAAGACCAAGGGGCAGAGCAAGGACCAGAGACTGGAGGCGGTGAAGCCCTTGGTGAATGCGGGGAATGTGTACCTGCCGGAGAACTCGGATGGGAGCAAGGCGCCTTGGGTTTGGGAGTTCGTTGAGGAGTGCGCGGCGTTCCCACATGGGACCCATGATGACCAGATGGATGCTATGACGCAGGCGCTGAAGTACTTGCAGCCGGAGGGGTGGCTCACGTTGGCTAGAGAACGAAGGGAGCAGGCCGCTGGGGCGGGGCTGGCGGGGTCGACTGAGGAGCTAGCGAACAGGCGCTTCTCGGCCTGGTACAAGAAGCAGATCAAGCTGAGTGACAGGCGGATCGAGCAGAGGGCAAGGGAGATCAGCAGGATGGTCTTGGGGAGGGGCAGGTAATGGCTTGGGGTAGGTGCCGTGGGTGTGAGTCTAGGGATCACATGTTGACTACCTTTCAGGCCCTGCTAAACTCGCTGAGGTCTGAAGCACAAGACCTTAGGGATGAGATGCGGAAGCTCGATGAGAGGCACGCGGGAGAGACGAGGGCGCTGGTTGACAGGGTTATGGCCTTGACGAGCCCTGCGGCTGCCCTTGCGATGCACCCTAGGGTGCCTAGGGAGCAAGTGCGCCAGGGGGTGATTAGGCCGCAGTTTCCTGGGTTTGAGCCAGACCTGAGGCCACCGAGTCCGAAGAAGCAGGATCCGTCTGCACCTGTAGGCGCCATCCCAAGCCAGGATAAAAAGACCCGCTAGAGGGATCAGCTAGGATCTTGAGCAACTCAAACCAGCGCCGCTTCAAGCCCCCCGCCTTCGGTGCCAGTGACACGGAGCTTCTGGACTACCGCGACCGCTACTTCAACTTCAAGAGCGTGTGGCGGTGCAGGGTCATGGACAGGATGGCCAAGGCCAACTACTACCAGATTGGGAGGCAGTGGATCGAGCTGGATGTGGATGTGCTCTTCGATAACAGTCGAGGGTTCGCCTTCAGGGACATGGTGCCCTCGGATGGGGCCCAGATGCCGCGGCCGGTGCTGAACTATGTGACGGCCTCGGTCGAGATTGAGCTGAGCGCCCTAGGGAGAAGGCAGCTGGTGCCGGCCGTCCTCACCACGAGCACTGACCCCAGGCTAGAGGCTGCGGCCAAGGCCGCCAAGGAGATCCTTGAGCACAGGCTGAAGGAGAATAATTGGCCTGAGGTCAGGGAGCTGGTGACCTTCTTGACCATTGTGTGTGGGGTGGGGTGCCTCAAGAGCTACTGGGACGAGACCTGGAACTCCATGGTTGAAGAGGGGTTGGAGGGGGGCATGGCTTGCCCCAGCTGCGGCTATAGCGAGGCCCCGCCACAGGCGGCCCCTTTGCCCGGCGAGGCAGCCGCTCCCGGCTCCCCTCCAGCTCCTCTTGAGCCAGAGACCCCTGAGGCACCCGCAGTCGACATGACTGAGGGTGAGGCTGCTGCTGCACCCCCAGTCCCCCCAGGCTCCTGCCCCACCTGTGGCCTCCCCATGGAGCCAGTCGAGCCCGAGCAGGCCCTAGAGATGGGCAAGGACTCGGTTGGGAAGCCGATGACCCAGCTGAGACCGAAGGGTAACCCAAGGCTTGAGGTGGTCAGCCCCTTTGATCTCTTCCCCCAGAACTCCGGCGTGGATGTCACCCCAGACACTTGCAAGGTCTGGGGGCAGGCGAGCGTGAGGAGTATGGACTGGCTGGAGGAGCACTACCCGGACAAGGCTGGCGAGGTCATGCCAGATGAGCCGAGTGAGCTGCTCCAGTACCATCCGCTGCTTGGGGAGTGGAGCATTCTGGGGAGGTTCGATTCGGCCCTGGACAGCGGCATCTACGCTGACCACGTCAGGGTCTTCGAGGTCCACGGGGAGAAGACCTACGAGTTCCCTGAGGGCTGGAGCTTGGTGATTGCTGGGACCGCAGGGAACGCCAAGGTCATGTTCCACGGGCCGCTCTACAGGACCGTGCAGACTTCCCAGGGGCCGCTCTCGGTGCCCCTAGTCAAGTACACAGCGGCCCGGTGGAAGTACAGGCACAAGGACTTCTGGGGCCAGAGCCTAGTTGATGACTTGATCAGCCCTCAGAACATGCTGAATGGGCTGGTCTCGCAGGTGGTTGAGGCCAGGCAGAGGATGGGAGGGCCTAACCTGCTCGCCTCTGAGGCCATGGAGCTGAGTGGGCCTGAGTGGAACGAGGGCTACGGGGTCGGGAAGATCATGCGGTACCAGACGGATCCGCTGAATCCCAACGCACAGCCTGTCCCCTTCGGCGGGCAGACGATGCCGGCCGAAGTCTACATGGAGTTCGACAAGCTGCTCCAGGCCATGAGGGACATCGCGGGGCCTCAAGATGTCGAGGTGGGGGAGGCACCGAGGAATGTGACCACGACTGGGGGCCTTCAGCTGCTGAGTGAGAAGACTGAGGCTCGGAGGGCACCTAGGGAGCGCGCTCTGGTCGCCATGTACGAGAAGGCCTGGGAGCACCAGCTGATGCTGGAGTGGGCCCTGCGCACCGAGCCCGACAGCTACGAGATCGAGACCCCCGAGGGCAGCTGGGAGAGGCACGAGTACACGCGGGAGATGATCGCCGGGCAGACCAAGATCAAGATCGAGAAGCAGGCCTTCATCGACAAGAGCTTGTTCCAGAAGGAGGCGGCCCGGGAGGCGCAGGTGGATGGGCTGTATGTGCTGGACTCGCAGCTGGCCAAGAAGAGGCTGCTAGAACTGCGCGGGCTGCCCACGGATGTGAACCCTGACCTCAACCGCCAGGTCGACCTAGGGAAGAGGCAGTGGGTCGACTACGTCGACAACGGACGCATGCCCGTCATCGACCCCTCCATCGACGACTTCAGGATCCGGTTCCAGACCCTAGCCACCATGCTCATGGAGGACGAGGGCAAGGAGCTTGAGGAGGCGGTGAACTGGGACGGGGTGAACAAGCTGATCAGGGGCTGGGAGCAAGAGCTGGGCCAGATGGAGATGCAAGAGATGGCTGCGCTCCAGTTCTATGGGGCTCGACTCCCCATGGAACAGGCCATGCCCATGTACCAGCAGGGCATGCAGGTGTTCCAACAGCAGAGCGCCGAGTTCGAGAAGACGAGTGCGCTGGAGGAGAAGGCTGCGGCCAATGGGGCACCCCCAGCGATGGCGACGCCGCCTCCCCAAGCCCCACCGCCCCCTATCTTCCTCCCCGCTGCCAAGGAAGACCGCATCTACATGCTGTGGAAGCAGATGATGATGAGGCAGGGAGTGCAGGTGGTGCCACCCTCTGGGGGCCTCATCACCGAAGATCCCTCCATGATGCTGCCCCCCGAGTTCGCCTCCAAGCAAGACAACTTCCTCAAGTTCAGGGCCGTCATCGATGCTTACAAGCTCCTCGCCGAGCAGAAGGAGATGCAGAGCATGATGGCTATGATGCCGCCAGCCGCCTCCCCAGGGACTCCTGAGGGGA
>Ga0070699_100000827_pt1 | contig 28737 bp, 21 predicted proteins | sample KBSK1503metaG_FD_65473 | JGI IMG/M metagenome (GOLD analysis project Ga0070699, IMG submission 65473) | Corn, switchgrass and miscanthus rhizosphere microbial communities from Kellogg Biological Station, Michigan, USA - KBS K1-50-3 metaG | ecosystem: Host-associated > Plants > Roots >...
GTTGGCGTTGGGGTGGGCGTGGGTGTTGGGGTTGGGGTGGGTGTCGGCGTGGGTGTGGGGGTAGGCGTCGGTGTCGGCGTCGGAGTTGGAGTTGGTGTCGGCGTCGGCGTTGGAGTTGGAGTGGGTGTCGGCGTGGGTGTAGGTGTGGGCGTCGGTGTCGGGGTTGGCGTCGCGGTGGGCGTAGGTGTTGGCGTTGGCGTCGGAGTAGACATCGGGGTCGCGGTTGAAGTCGGGAATACTGTGGGCGTCGAACCCGGGATCGGCGTCGGAGTCGGTTTCAGGGCGGTCAGGGGTGAGGCCGTTGGCGTTGACGATGGTACGGGAGTTCCCGCTGACGGATTTCCCGCGTCTGCCCTCACCTCGTCGAGGATCTGCGGCGAGAGGGGCGCCAGCGACGTCAACGAGTCGGCGCTGTAATCGCCCAGGCCAAGGGTGTGGACGCTCGTCCCCAGGGCGACAACCAACGGCACGCCCGAAGCGAGTTGGCTTGCCGTCCACAAAAGTAGAAGGAGGAGCAAGGCCACGCCAGCGCGTTTTGCAAATGAGCGCTCTCGTTTCATGAGGCCTTCTTCAGGACTACGTCAGCCCCCACCCTGCCCTCCCCCGTAAACGGGGGAGGGAAATTGCCATGGGCGCTGCCCTTCTCCGTAAACGGGGGAGGGAAATTCCCAGGAGCGCTGCCCTTCTCCGTAAACGGGGACAGGAAATTGCCAGGAGCGCCGACCTTCTCCGTAGACGCGGGAGGGGAACTGCCAAGAGCCCTGCCCTCCCCCGTAAACGGGGAAAGGAAATTGCCAGGAATGCTGCCGTTCTCCGTAGACGGGAGAGGGAAACCTGCAGTGGTTTCCTTCGCGCGCTGCTGCTTGAGGATGGCGACGATGCTGTCGGTCCTGGCTCGAAAGGCGGTAACCACCGCGGGGTCGAATTGGCGGCCGGACTCGTGCGTGATGAGCTCCTTCGCCTCCGCAACCGACATCGCATTCCGATAGGGACGGTCCGACGTCAGCGCGTCGAAGACGTCGGCGACGCTGAGAATACGAACCTGCAGCGGGATCGTCTCGGCGGCCAGCGTGTCGGGATAGCCGGTGCCGTCCCAGCGCTCGTGGTGATGTCGGATCCCGCTCAGGCTCGAGTGCAAGAACGGGACGTCCTTCAGCATCTGGTGGCCGATGACCGGGTGTTGGCGCATCTGCTCTTCCTCGAGATAATTGAGAGCCCCGGCCTTCCTGAGAATCTGGTCGGCGATCCCGATCTTTCCGATGTCGTGGAGCAGCGCCGAGCGCCGCAGCCCCTCCCGTTTCTCGAGTGGGTAGCCGAGCTCGTCGGCGATCTGCAGGCTGATCGCAGCAACCCTGGCCGAATGCCCGTAGGTGTACGGGTCGCGGGCATCGATCGCACGGGCGAGCGCCTCGATGGCGGCGAAGTAGGTGTCTTCCAGCGCCTGGGTCTTCTCCTGCAGGCCGGTCGTCATCAGGTTGAACACCTGTCCGAGGTACCCAATCTCGTCTGAGGGTCCTGGGGGAGCGCGGTGGGCCAGGTCTCCGGCAGCAACCGCCCGCATGGCGCCAACCAGCCGTTGAACCGGCCGCGTGATGGCGCCCGCGAGCATCAAGCCGATCACCAGGGTGATCAGGGCGCCCGCGGCAAAGAGGATCAAGAGGAAAAGTCGAAGCTGGTCGAGGCCGGCCTGCAGTTGAGCCGTATTGAGGGCCACGGCCAGGTAACCGAGCCGCGTCTTGCGCATCGTCCAGTCGCTGACCAGGTTCATGTAGGGCTGGCCGCCGGCGGACTGGCTGAATCGCACCGGCCGGTCTGGTTGAACCATGCCCCGGGTCGCTGCCGGCAGTGGGCCGGTCGATGACAGCGACGATTGGAGGACCTCGCCGTTAGGCCCGTAGAAGCTGATATGGTCGGTGCCCGACGAGCGGATGCCGCCGGCAATGGCCGACAGCGGCTCACCCAGGAGGGCCACGCCGACGACCTGTCCGGTCATGCCGCGGATCGGTCCCGTCCAGTAGACGGTTGTTCCCGCAGCGTCGGTCCGAAGGAAAACGTACTTGTCACCCTGGGCATCGCTCCGGCCAGCGAGTACGGCGGCGACCGCGGGCTCGGAAACGTATTCGTCGCTGGACAGCAGCCCCGCAGCGGGGCCGTCGGGTCCGAGGACGCTGACCTCGCTCCCCTGCCGGTCGAGCACATGCAGGAGGAGGCTTGGGACCGCGGCGTTGCCGACGACGGGCACGAGTAAACGTTGTAATGCGGCGGTGTCGTGCGCAGTGGTGGCCTCAGGGACGCCGGTGGTGGCGGCCGCCGCCCGGAGCGTCGTCAGGCGAGCCGCTTCCACCAGCGAAAGGTGGTCATTGGCCAGCAGGCTGGCGCGGAGCAAGCTGCCGTTAAACTCGGCGACCGCCTCACTGGTGACCTGGGCCGTCACGGCAGCCGTACCAATGATGCCCACCAAGGCCACGATCAGGACGAAGGGGCCAACGATTTTGGAACGTAGGGAAAGACGCAAAGTGCCCACCGTTCCGATCATCGGACAGGGCGATTACGCCGGCCATTTCGCGGCTCCGGGAATCTTGCTGGGCGCCTTACAATCCCGATGCCTGCGGACCGCTGGGGTCGGCGTCTGGTATTAACCTTCTATATGGCCCTTATCCCCGAGCCGGTTCGCCAGCAGCTCAAGGACCGGTTCGAGACCGTGCTCACCGGTCCGGTCCATCTCACGCTGTATACGAAGCCCGGGTCGTCGCGGCTCATTCTTCCGGCCGGGCTCGGCTGCCCAACCTGCGAGGACGCTCGTCAGATGGCCGAGCTGCTTCGTGACGCGGCCCCCGAGAAGATCACGCTGGAGGTGGTCGACGTCTCGCGCGACGCGGCGCGGGTGGAGATCGACCAGATCGATGACGTCCCGACGATCGCCATCGGCTCCAACTCCGAAACCGGGCGCGTCCACTTCCAAGGGCTGCCTACCGGGACCGAGTTTCCGGCCCTGATCGACGCGGTCGAGCGCGTTTCGCGATCGGAGCATGGCCTGAGGCCGGAAAGTGTCGCTGCGCTGGCCAAGCTCACCGACCCCACCGAGCTGCTGGTCTTTGCGACGCCAACCTGACCCTACTGTCCCCGGGCCGTGAGCCTGGCGAACCGAATGGCGCTGGCCTCGCCGCTAATCAAGGCGGTGTGTGTCGAGGCAAATGAGTTCCCGCAACTCTCGAACCAGTTCCGCGTCCGCGGTGTGCCGCACACGGTGATCAATCGGAAGGCCTCGTTCGTGGGCGCCCTCCCCGAGCGTGACTTCGTGATGGCGGTGCTCGAAGGTGCCGGCGTCACTATGGACGAGCCGCACGACGAGGTCACCGGTCCCTCGACTGAAATCAGCGCCTGACTGGATTCCACAACAATGCCGACCATTGACGGGCACAAGATCACCATTACCCACCCGGACAAGGTCCTCTTCCCTGCCGACGGCATCACGAAGGGCGAGCTCGCCGAGTATTACGAGTCGATTGCGCCGCGGATGATTCCGCACGTCCGGGATCGGCCGCTCCACATGAACCGATACCCGGGCGGCATCCAGTGGAATCCGATTCAACAGAAGCGCGTGCCCGACTCGTTTCCGGCCTGGATCGAGCGGGCAACGGTCGACATGAAGGGCGGCACGATCACCCATGCCCTGATCAACAACACCGCGACCCTCGTTTATCTCGTGCAGTACAACGTGGTCACGGTCCACGTCTGGCTGTCGCGCATCCAGGCGATCACCCAGCCCGACATGGTGATGTTCGATCTCGACCCGGCGGATGAGGACTTCAGTGTCGTCCGCAAGACGGCGCTGGCCCTGAAGACGATGCTCGAAGACCTGAAGCTGGTCCCGTTCGTCAAGACCACGGGATCACGCGGCTTACATGTCATCGCGCCGATCACTGTCGGCCCAACCTTCGAAGAGGTGCACCTGTTTGCCGACGCTGTCGCGCAGCGGCTGGCGGCCGACGACCCCGATCATCTCACCACTGAGTTCCTCAAAGAGAAACGCGGCGGGCGTCTCTTCCTCGACGTGAACCGCAACGCGTACGCCCAGACCGCGGTCGCGCCGTACGCCGTGCGAGCCAAGGCCGGCGCACCCGTGGCGCTTCCGGTCGATTGGTCTGAGGTCGAGAGCCCCAGGCTCCGTCCCGATGGCGTTGGCATTCGACATGTCGCGGCTTGGCTCAAGGGCCGCGACGATCCTTGGAAGTCGATGGAACGTTCGCAGAAGCCGCTGCCGCCGCTAACGGTTTCTGGCGTTCCGGATCGATCCGGCCGTCGCAAAGGCGTCAGTCGCAAGCCCCCACCCCGACCCTCCCCCGCGAGCGGGAAAGGGAGGTAAGTAAGGTAATCGATATGGATGCACAGCCAAGCCGGCTCGCTCAGGCGGGAACCTGGTATCTGCAGGCAGTCGACGCGGTCCCGCGCGATGGCTGGACCAAGGGCACGCGATGCGAGGGATGGACTCCCGTGCACCTCGTCGCCCATGTCGCGACCGGCGACCAGCTGTTCCGTGCGCGCATCTTCGATGCCACCGGGAAAGATCGCACTGGGCTCGATTTGCCGGTCGATTTCGCGGATCGGCAGCGCCGGTTTCACGCCATGTCGACCTGGGAGCCGGCAAAACTCAAGGCCAGCGCGCATCAGGAATCGGAGCAGGTGGTCGCCGCCATCGCGGAGGCTCTCCAGAAATCGCCGGAGGCGATCGTTTCGGTTCCCTACGGCGACGTGCCATTGCCCGTCGCGCGCAGCCTACGGCTCAACGAGTACATCATTCACGGCTACGACCTGATGCCCGCCATCGGGCGATCGATCCCGATCCCGGACTGGTTCATCGATCGAGGGCTTGGCGACAGCCTGACCATGATGTCGCGGCTGCATCAGCGGTCGCAGCACAAGGGCGAGTCCGCGAGCTTCCATATCCACCGCACCGACGGTGAAGGTGAGTGGATCCTGCGGGCCGATGGTGGCACGGCCGTGTCGGAATCCGGCCACGGCAAGGCCGACGTCGCCATGCGGGGATCGGCCGAAGGCCTCTACTGGGTACTGATGGGTCGCGGCAAGCCGCAAGAACACGGCGTCGAGGTGCACGGCGATCCCGCACTCGCCGCCGCCTTCAAGGAGTGGTTCCCCGGCCCGTAGGCGGCGCTCAGCCTGGCTTCCGCATCCAGATGCGGCGCCACGGCATTACTTCCAGTTAATGCTAACGACCTGCACCGGCTCGGCAATGCCCTTCAAGCTGACCAAGCGTGGTTCGGAGTACGTGAACGTGCCTGGCTTCGCGGTGTGCCAGCTGGCGAGCACCTCCCCACCCAGCGCCTCGGCGGCGATGCGCGCCGCCTCGTGGACGCCCTTGCCGCGGTAGTCGAGCCCGGCGCGCGTCGCGACCGCCTCGTGCACCCCAATCCGGACCTGCGGCGCGAAACCATGCGTGCGGCGATGATCGGCGAGCGTCCTCTGGATCTGCACGGCGCATTCCAGGGCGCGCTCGGGCTCCGCGAAGCTGGCGAAGAACCCATCGCCGGTGTGACGGATCTCCTCTCCCATGTGCCGAGCGATCAAGCCACGAAGCGTTTGGTCGTGGGAGTTGAGCACCTCGTTCCAGGCATTGTCACCCATCGCCTCGACCAGCGGCGTCGACTTCACGATGTCGGTGAACATAAACGTCCGGGTGATCGGCTCGCCCGGCGTCGCTTCCGCCGATGTCTCGCCTGCAGCCGCCAGCAACTTGGCGACGTGGCGCTCGTCGAGCGTGGCGCCCAGACGGGCAAAGGTCGCCTGGGCCGCACGCAGTTCCAGCGTGCCGCCGTCGGGGTCACCGCCGGCGCGATAGGCGGAGCCCAGGCTAACCCGCGTTCTGGCTTCGTCATACGGGTCGGCGAGGTCGTGCCACAACACCAACGCCTCGGAGAGACTACGCACGGCCGATTCGTTCTCGCCCGCTGCCAGCATCAGCGCACCTTCAGCCGTGAGCGCTTGCGCCTTGAGAGCCGGCGTTGCGAAGATGTCGGCCGTGGCTCGCAATTCGCGTGCAGCCGACTCCGCTGTCGCACGATCTCCGACGGCGAGTGCGATCGCGACATGTGCTGGGAGGAGCCGGACACGGCCCAGCGGTGGAAGATCGCCGGCGAGGCTGCGGTGAATGGCCGCAACGGCCGCGTCGGTCTTTCCCTCGGCCAGGAGAAGCAGGGCGAGGCCTGGGTTCGGATCCTTCCCCAGCTCATGGGCGCGCCGGAACGCCTCGCCGGCTCCGGCGAGGTCGCCGCGACTCAACCGGATTTCCCCGATTTGGTATTGGGCAGCGGCCGCGTAGCTGGCGTTGAAATCGCGAAGCTCGTCAAAGGCATTGCGCGCCTCTTGCTCCGCCTCGTGCCAGGCCCCGCCGAGACGGATGACTTCCGCGCGGTGCACCCGGCACATGCCCGGGAACCCGGCGATCGTTTGGCGCTCGCACCAACGGCGGGCCACCTCGGTCCAGTCGCTAGCCCGCTTGTAATCGGCCGTCTCCTCGCAGGTTCCGATCATGTTGCAGTAGATAATCCCCGTCGTCTGCGGGCGTAGGTCGCCCGAAAGTGCGGCGACGGTTGCCTCGTCGAGAAGGGCCATCCCTTCATCGGCCTGACCCATCGCGACCAAGGCCTGGCCTTGATCCTGCAGGCCCAGTGCCATCAGGTCGCGATCGCCGAAGCGAGTGCCGATCTCCAGCGTCTGGTGGGCAAGCTCGAGTGCGCGGTCTAACTCGCCCTTCATATGGGCCTGCATGGATAGAAGCCGCCCCAAGTATCCATGCTCAATCCCGACCGGTTCATCCTCGAGCAGCCGCTGCGCGCGATTCAGCCAGGCAGTCCCGACCGACAACGCGCGCCGGCTGTAGTAGTCCTTCGCCAGTGCGATCGCAATCAGCGCGGCCCGGCGCGGATCGCCAGCCTCGAGATGGAGCGCGAAGGCGCGCTCGCGCGCCCCGATGCACTGGTCCAGGCGGGCGTTCCACCAAGCCGCCTCGGCGAGCGCCTCGAGGTCTTCGGCCGACAGCGGGCTGGCGTGGTCGGCCGCCGTGAGCAGATCGAGAGCTTTCCGCCAGGCGTGGCGGCGGACTGCGTCGCGCCCTCCGTCGAGCGCGTTACCGAGACTGACCTGGGCCATTTTCCCCGCTTCGGCGGTGCCAGTCATTCTCCCACAGGCAGCCTCCCTAAGTCGTGCGCCGGTCGTTCATCGGGCCTTCATAAGTCGAGTCCAAGATCAAGGCAAGACAACAAGGAGGTCTCAATATGAATCGACCGTTCGGTTTCGGATGGATCTGGGCACTCGGAACGCTGGTCATCGCGTCGGTCGTCGGCGTGTTCGCCTTTATCGCGGGTCACGCGACGGAGGTCGTCACGACCACGACCAACACAACGGATGCTGGAAGGGTCGTCAACGATGGCTACTACTACGGCCACTTTGGCTTCGGCTTCTTTCCCTTCTTCGGCTTTCTGTGGTTCCTGCTGATCGTGGTCCTGCTCTTCGCGCTATTCCGGCGCGGCATGGGTTGGGGGCGCGGTTACTGGGGCGGCGGCCCTTACGGCGGCGGCTACTGGCACCAGCACTCGCACGAGCATGGCGGGCCCACGACGCCAGGTGCGCCGACCACGCCACCCGCTGGTGGGGAGCCTGAGCAGCCCAAAAGCGCCTGATCTCCCTCCTCCCCCGTCGAGCCAGGGGCGGCCCACTCGGGCCGCCTCCGGCATTTCTTCGGAGCCCGGCGACGATACGATTCCCAGCGTGGCGACAGTGCTGGTCGTCGACGACGAACCGAAGATCGTGCAGCTGGTTCGGGACTATCTCGAGAACGCCGGCTTTGCGGTGATCACGGCATCGGACGGGGCCGGGGCGATCCGCAGCGCCCGAACCGGACATCCCGATCTGATCGTGCTCGACCTCGGGCTGCCCGGCATCGACGGCCTCGATGTGACGCGTTCGCTGCGACGCGAGGCGCCGGTGCCGATCATCATGCTGACAGCGCGCACCGACGAGTCCGACAAGCTGGTCGGTCTCGAGCTCGGCGCCGACGACTACGTCACCAAGCCCTTCAGTCCCAAGGAGCTGGTGGCACGAGTGCGGGCGGTGCTGCGCCGCGCCCAGGGCATGGAGCGGCAAGACGATATCGTTCGGGTCGGTACCGACGTCGAGCTCGACGTGCCAAAGATGGAAGCCACGATTAGCGGCCGCCGCATCGACCTGACGCGCACCGAGTTCGAATTGCTCGCGACCATGGCGCGCCAGCCGGGCCGGATCTTCACCCGCGCGCAGCTGCTGAGCGCGATCCGCGGGGTCGCCTTCGAGTCGTACGAGCGGGCAATCGACGCGCACGTCAAGAACATCCGTCGGAAGATCGAGCCGGACCCGCGGGCGCCGCGCTACTTGCTCACCGCGTACGGCGTCGGATATCGCTTCGCGGACGCACCGCGATGAGCCCCGGTCAGGGCAGCGGCGGGTGGTCGGCTGGCCGTCCACCATGGATGACTCCAGGAAGCCAACGTCCGCCGTGGTGGCCAGAGGGCGAGCCGTGGCCGCCGACGCGTCCGCCATGGATGCGATATCGGGGCCGTTTCGCCCGGCGCCTTCTCCTGGCGTTCCTGGCGTTCGTCGGGTTCATCGTCCTGCTCAACATCGTGATCTTCCAATTCGCCAACCACGTGGCCCCCGCCGGTCCGGAAGGTCCTCAATGGCGTGGGTTCTTCTGGGGCTGGCCGTTCCTCGTTGTTCTCGTGATCATCCTCGTCCTGCTCGCCGGACGCCGCGTCCGGCGCATTGCCGCGCCGGTAGAGGACCTGGTCGAGGCGGCCGGCCGCATTCGAAGCGGTGATTACAGTGTCCGGGTCGGCGAGGACGGCGCGCCGGAACTCCGTTCAGTGGCGCAGGCGTTCAATGCGATGACGGCACAACTGGAGGCGAGCGAAAAGCAGCGGCGCTCGTTCCTGGCCGATGTCACTCACGAGCTGCGCACGCCGCTGTCCGTCATCCGCGGACAGGCCGAAGGCATTGCCGACGGCCTCTACCCCGCCGATGCCGCGCATCTCGCGCCGATCGTCGAAGCGACGCAGACGCTCGCTCGGCTCGTCGATGACCTGCGGACCCTGGCGCTGGCCGAGACCGGTCATCTTCAGTTGCAGCGTGAACCCGTCGACATGGCCACCCTGATCAATGACACGCTCGCCGCGTTCGAGTCGCAGGCGCAGACGAAAGGCCTCACCCTGGCCGCCGACATTCCCGGCGAGCTGCCGACAGTCTCGGCCGATGCCGTTCGGATTCGTGGCGTGATTGCCAACCTGCTGGCCAACGCGATCGCCCATACGCCGGCCGGCGGTTCGGTTCGGGTTAGTGCCGTGGCGGCGAACGGCGGGGTCACCGTTTCGGTCACCGACACCGGCGAGGGCATTCCCGCCGATCTCTTGCCGCGCATCTTCGATCGCTTCGTGAAAACCCCTGGATCGAGCGGGTCAGGTCTCGGACTGGCGATCGCGCGCGACCTCGTCACCGCCCACAGCGGAACCATCACTGCGGAGAGCGCCGTCGGGTCGGGGACGAGCGTGCGCTTTACGCTGCCCGCGGGCTAAGGCCCCACCCCCGACCCACCCTCGGAGGACGGAGGGGAATGTCTACCTCCCGCCCCGACCCTCGCCGCTCGCAAAGCGTTGGGCGCCCGCGAGCGACTCCCCGCTCTCCATCGTCTTGCGCCCCCATCGCAACTCGTTCTCCAGCGCCTGACCGAGTGGCAGCCCCCACTGCTCGAGCAACGAAAGCCGGTCGTTGCGCAGCCCCGCCTGCGGAAAGCCGGCGATCCGCTCCGCCAGCGCGACCGCCTCGGCCAGCGCCCGGCCCGGCTCGACCACCCGATTGACCAGGCCGTGGCGCTCGGCTTCGGCCGCGCCGATCGAGCGTCCAGTCAGGATCAAATCCATCGCCAACCCCTGGCCGGCGATCCGTGCCAGGCGAATGGTGCCACCGTCGACCAGGGGAACGCCGAAGCGCCGGTTGAAGATGCCGAACACGGCGTTTGACGCGGCGACCCGCAGATCGCACCATAAGGCGACCTCAATTCCGCCGGCGACGCAATAGCCCTCGATCGCGGCGATCACCGGCTTGCCGAGGTGCAGGTAGGTCACACCAATCGGGCCATCGCCATCGCCGACCTCGGGCCCGGTGCCCTCAGCAAGCGCTTTCAGGTCAAAGCCGGCACAGAAGTGGCCGCCCGCCCCAGTGAGAACGGCGACGTTCATGGCGGGATCGGCATCGAACGCCCGGAATGCTGCCGACAGCTCGCCGGCGGTCTCGCCGTCGACGGCGTTTCGCCGATCGGGCCGGTCGAGGGTGACCACCATGACCGCACCGGTGCGATCGATGTGAACCGGCACGCCGACAGCTTACGCGACATGGAACCGACACAAAGTCGCGGATTTTACGACGATTCATCAGGGCGTGTCCAGGTGGTAGAACTGTCCTCATGAGTGGGGACCCGACGAGTGCGCCACCCTGGTACCTGATCGGGATCGTCCTCTCGGTGATCGCGCTCGTGATCTGGGCGCGTCGGCGAGGACGCCGGTAAACATGAGCGGCTCTGCCCGTTTCAGGCATCGGACTGCCACAACTCTCGGAACTTGATTCCGGTCAGCCCGCGCTTTTCTACGGTGGGCTTGAATTCATCGACAGGGTCTTTCAGGCCCTCGTAACACAATATGTCTGCCCGTGCGGTCTGCGGAATCTTGAAGATCGAGGACTCGGGCATGCGGTCCCTGTGAAAAGCGTACTTCGCAATCCGTATCGGTTTCCCAGTCTTCTTGCCATACACCCATTCACTCCGCTGTTCATCCAGACAATTCACGCATTCGGTCACGTTTAATACGCTGAACTGCTCACCCTTGTAGGGGAGCGGAAGCAGCTCTCCTGCGATGCTGAGAAACAGTTCGAGATCCTTGGTTACTCGCGGCGGGGTCGCGAACGCAGCCAGAAGTTGGAAGCTCCAGAAATCACAAGCCTTGAGTTGGGGCTGATAGGAGTAGACGGCCGGCGGTCTCCACGCAGCCCCCATTTTTGTTCCGTCAAATTTCAAGAGCTCGCTGCGGAAGAGGCTCTTGTCTTCGACAAGGAAGTACTGGCACTGATTGACGTCAAGCTCAATCTTGTAAACCCTCATTTCATGCCTATGGGGAAGTGTCCCGGCCTGTAACTCGTCAGCCACGGCCTCTCAGCTCAAAGACTTAGTGGGGCCTTCGAAGAACCGGGTGCGCGTGTTTATTGATTGAACTACTGTCCGCCGTAGTACTCGACGTCACAGAACGGCTGCTTTCATGGCGTCCCCGGTGATGATAAGTGACCGACCCGCTACGTCAAGAGTGATGGGGATTGCGGCCCGCCGCCCAGTGTCTTGAGTGAAACACCGATGAGGCCTCGTGCCCTGGAGGTGCGGGGCCCTGCTCTGGGTCAAGAGTGAATGCCTTTCTTTCTTTTGAGAGCCTGTTTGAGAGCCCGACCGAGCCTCGTCTAGGCCACTGGGCCTTGGTCAGGTCCTTATCGACGGCTCCAGTGACTACCGTCCTTCCCACAGCAAAGAGCCGTCGAGTGCGCCACTGGCGGCAAAGGCTCTCGCCGCCTGCAGGGCCGTGTCGAGGTCCACCGCACGATCAGCCGGGTAATCGCCCGGCTGGCCGCCTGCAATAATCCGGACCGTGGAGTCGCCCTTCGACGGCCGAGCGGATCAAGAAGAGCCGGAGAGAGCAGCTGGAGGCCGGGCTGACAATCGAGTGGAAGCCAGCGCCCGGCCAGCCAAAGGATCCTGATCAAGTCTTTCGAATCGTCTACGGAGGACTTCAGGGAATCGCGGCAAGCATGCGTTCAGATGAACGGTTTCACCCGCATGTTCTCATCTTCACGTGAAGAATAACGCGACAAAAGTGAAGTTTTCGCCTGGCGACGTCTTCCAGATATCGTTGCCGAATGGTCAATTTGCCTACGGACGCGTCTACCGGGACGCGTCCGTGGGCATCTACAGGAAGATCACTGACAAGATGAATCAGCCGCCGATTGGCTCCCGCGACTTCATGTTCTTCGTGGGGATGTATGAAGACGTCCTCTCCAAGGGGAAGGTTCCTATCGTTGGTAAGGATCCCTTTGACAATGAGGAGGCTTCGTGGCCGCCCCCATACTCGATCAAGGACAAAATAACTGGCGCGTATCGTCTCTATCACAAGGGGAAGATGAGGCCTTCGTCTAAAAGCGAAGCTGCCGGCCTGGAGCCCGCGGCGGCATGGGACTTACATCACATCGTCGATCGAATCACGGGTGCGGCTTGATCGCACCCTGATCGAACGGAACGGTAACGATTCGTTATATACCTCACCCGTCAAGCAGCCGCGGGACAGCGGATGAAGCTGCTGGATTGAAAGTCGACTTTCGCCAGTTGAGCGTCACCAAAGTCGCAGTCAACAAACGTTGCCACTGGACACACGATCGACCGCAGGTTGGCCTCACCTCTTCGAGGCGGCTGGCCAGCTGGATGAGCGCGGGGTTCTCCGCACCATCATCGAGGGCGTCCTCCTAAAGCACAGGCCAAGCGCTGGGTCCGCTCGGCCTGAGCCCCGCAAACTCAACTCTCCGACGCCAGTGCTTGGTCCAGAAGCGGGATAGCCGGCCCTCTCACGGCCGCAGCCTTCAGCCGGCTCTCCCGCCGGAGAGCTCGAAGCCCCGCGACGGAGTCCGCGTGCTCCAGGATCGGCCGTAGCTCCGACTGAAGCAGTTCCCGCAAGCGCTTGGACCGGTTCTCGACCGGCCGCTTTAGGTCCAGGAGCGTCTCCACCTCCTCCGCCCGGTCCGGAAGGAGTGCGTCCAACCGGATTCGCACGTGAAGCTCCTGCTCCTTCGGGAACTTGGCATCACCGAGGGCCCGCAGCCACCACCCGACGTTGACGTAGTAGCTAAGGCTGTACTGCGACTTTTGCAGATTCAGCACCGTGATCACGTGGTCGCTGGTGCGGTACCAGCTTCCAGAGTGCTTCGTCATCCCGGCCGCCTTGCCGAATGCGTCGAACTCAACCTGAACCTCATTCCGCTCAGCCGCCATAGGTCACCACCTGGCCTTGCCACGGCGTCTCGCCAGGAAACTCCCTGTTGAGCTCATCCACGTACCGATCGACCTGGTTGAGCCCGCGATTGATCGCTCGCATGTTGTTCGGCTTCAATTCCAGCACAATGCGATCCTCGAAGTTGACCGCGTCGACACGCGATCCGCTCGGCAATGTGAACTCCTTCTGGAAGCCCTCGCCGTAATTCATCGCAGTGTGCGCCGCCCTGCCAGCTGCGGTCGCGGCCGTTTCACCGTTTACGGCTGCTGCTTCTAGGCCTCCCGCCCCTTCTGTGGCGAGGCCCTTTGTGATTCCACTGGCTGAGGCCCGCGAGATGTTGGCGGCGTCGGATGTTGCTCTTCCTACCTGTTCCGCCTTTGCAGCGTCCTTTACCAGGTTTACTCCGAGGCGGGCGTCTTTCAACGCGGCTGCCGCCTCGCCAGCCCCAGGGATTACCCCGAGAGCGTCCATCGCGGCCGACCCATAGTTCCCTTGTTTGACGTCCTTGGCCGTGGCAATGGCCGCGGTCGCGATAGAGACCCCCGCGAGGACCGGTGTCAGCGCATCAAGGCCAGGAATGGGGGCGACGACGATAGCCAGAGTGCCTGTGACCGCCGAGATTGTTGATGAGTTATCGACAACCCAGTTGACTGCCTTCGTGCCGTTGTCGACGACGAAGTCCTTGGCCTGGTTCGCCTTCTGACCGACAGCGTTGAAGAAGTCGCCGACCGGGTTGCTGTGATTCGCGTTGCTCGTGTTGCTGGACGTAGTGCTGGATACCGGATTGGGTGAGGCGGCGCCGCCGCCGCCGCCGTCGGCCACCGCCAGGTGGCCGTCCCATTCGATAAAGCTCAAGGGATTACCGCCGGCCAGGCCGTACCTGTTCTGGGTCAGCGGGTCGAGGCTTAGCCCTAGGTTCCCAAGGGCGCCGAAGAAGCGATCCGGCTGCATGAAGTGAGCCGCGTCTGAGCTGAAGCGGCGGGCGCCCGTGTCCAGCGACTGGCTTCCGGAATCGAACCGTTTGGCATCGTACCGGAACGGGTTGAACATGTTCTTGAGGTCGGTGTCGCCCTGGGTGAGGCCGGTGTCGGGGTCGCCGTATGGCCGGTAGCCGTAGCTAGCCCGCGTGTTGCCGCTCGAGTCGAGCAGCAGCGAGATGGAGCTGTGGACGTTGGAGCCGTAGGTGTACGTCTGCGCCGCCTGGCCGGCCGGCGTGTTGATCATGGCCATCAAGTGGCCGTACGCGTCGTACACGAAGTCTTTGGTGGCGTTGCCGCTACTGCTGCTTATCTGTTCTTCGATGTCCTGCCCGGACATCCCGGCGTAGACGAACGCTGTGGTTCGTTGTGCCTGGTTGGGGTGCTGCTCAATCTCGTTCGTAGTGCGATCCAGCGCATCGTAGGTGTAGTTGGCGGAATCCGTTTGAGCGCCGCCCGAATAGGTGCGGGCGCTTGCCAGTCGGTCGAGGTAGTCGTATTTGTTGAGGGTGAGCAGGTTCGCTGAAACGGAGGCCGTGCTGGTCGAGGGGGATGTGGTAGCGGTGCCTGTCGATGTGGTGGCGGCGGCAGTGGCGCAGTCCGAACTGCTGCCTGCACTTGTTGTCGTGCACCACTGGCGGCCGGCATCGTCGTAGAAGTACTTCACCTGCGCGCCGTTCGTGGTGATGGACTGGAGCTGGTCGCCCGTGTACTGGTATTGCTTGGTCGTCGATCCGTACGTCTCCAGCGAGATGTTCCCGTGTGGATCCAGGCCAGCGGATGCGCTCGTCTGGCCAGGAGCCTGGTATGAGTAGTTGGTCGTGGTGCTGTGGCCGTCGTAGGTCGATACGAGCCGGTCGCGGGGATCGTAGCTATAGTTCGCGGTCCCAGAGACCGTGCTGGTCGAGCCCTTGAGACTGAACTGATCGCTGATCCGGTTGCCATCGAGATAGGTGCCGCCGGTCTGGCAGGCGGTGTCCGTGGTGGCGATGTAGCAGAGCAAATCAGACTGCACCGTGGGGGCCGTCGGACCGCCGTTGGTGATGGTGAGGTTCGCGAGCTTGCCGTTATCCAGGTAACTCCAGCTGGTGGTTTCCTTCGGGTTCCATCCATTCGCGCCGTTGCCTTCCTGGATCTGGCGTTGCAGTTCCTGGCCGTTCGCGCTGAACGACTCCATGACGAGGATGTCGTTGGCGCTGGTTGAACTCATGCACGAGGCTGGGTTAGGAATGGACGACAGCAGGCACTGATCCTTGAGCCGATCCGCCGAGTCGTACTCATACAAGAATTTGCGACCGGAATCGGTTGCGACGGCGTTTGGTGAGGCCTCGCTACCGTTCTGTTCAGTTGCAACGACGTTGTTGTCGCTGTCGTAGGTGTAGTTCGTGAATGTCCAGTTCCCCGTTCCGTTGTTCTGTTGATCGACCCGCATGGTCCGATCAAGGTCGTCGACTGTTACCTGGGCGGTGATCGGGCCGGCCGTGCCGGTCAGCCCGCTGGCTTCGACGGCTTTGATGAGTACGTTGTCGGCGTTATAGGTATTCGTAATCGGCTGGCCGAGGTTGTCGATCCGCTGGTTGAGCTGGCCATCCGCGTAATAGCTCCAGGTGATCTGCTTGGAAAGATCCAGCTGGCCCAGGGCATTCTCGGGCGTGCGCGTGCTCTGCTCACCCTTCGGCGTGTAGTCGAAGTGGACCCGCGGATTTCCTGGGTCCTGGCTGGTCGCGACCCAGCCCGGGTCGAAGTATGTCATTGCGGTTTTGTCGGATGCCGGCACCTGGCTGGGACTTGACATGGTGTCAGGGAGTGAGCTCCACAGGACATTGCCGGCAGCGTCGTACGCCCGATGCATGTAGTAGGGTGTCGTGAAGTTCGGATTGCTGCTAGTAGTGTCGATTGGCAGGTCGGTTCGCACCAGGCGGTTTACCGCGTCGTACTGGTAGGCCGTCACGAAGCTCGTGAACGTGACCTTGTCGGACGACGCATCGTACGCGCGCGGGCTGATGCTCTTCATCACATTCCCGACGGCGTCGTAGACGCTCTCGCTCGTGAGGTAGCGACTGACGCTGCTCGCCGGGCCGAGCAAGGGATCGTCCTCGCGGACCATCCGGTTCAGCAGGTCATAGCTGAGCTTGGTGGTGAAGCCGTTGGCGTCGGTCTTCGTGGTGGTGTTCCCGTTGGCGTCGTAGCCGACCGAGCTCGTGTGATTGTCCGGATCGGTGGTTGTCAGCACCCGGTGGTCGGCGTCATAGCTGTAGACCGTGGTGTTGGGCGTAGCCGTGGTGGCCGGGCAGGTTACCGAGCTCAACCCGGCATTCGGGGCGGTGCTCGAAACCAGGTTGCCGACCGAGTCGTAGCAGGCGAGCTGGGTCAGCGCGTGAACGGTCCCACTCGAATCGGCGTGGTTACGGGTCTGGCCGATAACGCGATCCAGCGGGTCGTAGCTGTAGTCGACCGTGAAGGTGTTGTTGGTGGCGTTGAGGTAGACGCCCATCGGGAGCGTGACCTTGATCAGACGTCCGGCGTCGTCGTATTGGTACTGGGTCCGCTCGCCACTGGTATCGAACGAGATGTCAGGATTGGTGGTCTGTGAGCGCCGATCCATGACGTCATAGGCAATGGTCGTGGTATCGGCCGGCTTCCCCTGGTAATGGGGAGCCATTTGCCCGAGGACGTTGTCATTGGGATCGTAAACCGTGTCCAGCTCGATGACCGGGCCCACCTCATTGGGGACGTACTGCTTGGGCATGGTCTGCCGGCCGAGGCGGTTGAAGCTGTCGTAGTCGTAGAAGATCTTGAACTGCCGCGCATCGTCGGTCGCCAGCGCGCCGGCGTGGTTCGCGTCCTGGACCCAACGCATCAGGCCATTAGCGTCGTAGCCGATCCGCATAGGATGAACGGGAGCGCTTGGATTGTCCGTCGCGTCGATCACCAGTGTCGGCAGGCCGTTGGCGTCGTAGTTGGTCCCGAAGGTCGTCATATGGCCGTTGGCGTCTTTCGTCGAGTTCAGCGTGCCGTCGCTGTTGTAGGTGTTGCTGGAACTGTTATTCAAGGGGTCGGTCACCTGGGTGACGTTCCCATTGCCGTCGTACGAGAAGGTCCATTTGGAGGCGATGTTCGCGGCCACCTGGAGCGGGTCCTGCTTGGTGGCCAGCTGACTGATGTGCGGGATGGTCCGCCCGATGCCGGTCGCTCCGATGGTCGACCACTTGCCGGACACGTCGTTTGCGTCGACCTGGAGGTTCTGGTAGGTGAGAACGGTGTGGTTGCTCAACTGGTCGTACTTGTCCGTCATGTAGCCGTTGTCGTTGTAGACGTAGTTCGTCGCCTTCCCATTGGCTTCGGTGATCCTGGTTACCGCGAAATCCGCGCTCCACTGGATCTGGGTTGGCTGCTGCAAGGGATCGACGATCGTGGTGACCTTGCCATCGCCGTCGTAGCTGTACGTCGTGGTTCGGCTCAGCGGCGCGGTCACCGTGGTGGTCTGGCCGATGTCGTTGTACGCGAAGCTGGTGGGCTTCCCGTCACGCGTCGCGTAAGAGGCCAGCTTCCAGCGATCCTGGCCGTTGCCGGGACCGAGGTAGGCGAAGGTGGTCTCATGGCCGTTGGGATCGCGCACGCTGTACAGCCGCGTCGACTCATTCGGCGTCCTGGGATCCGGATTGGCCCGCGCGGTGGGATCGGTGATCGCCGGCCCGCTACCGTCGGAGGTGGTGTAGGTGAAGATCAGCGACCGGTCCGCCAGGAAGGAGCCGTCCCCGTTGGTCCCGCCCCGCTGGATGATGCCCAGCAGGTTGCCGTCTTCGTAGTACGTGAAATCGATCTCGTGGCCGGGCACACCCGCCTGCCAGACGTGATCCCGGATGCTCTTGACTCGCCCGCGTTGATGCGCCTTCTTGGCGTCCGCCTTGGTGTAGTAGCTGATGGTGAACGAGCGTCCGCCAGCGTCCGTCACCTGGGTAATCTGGTAGGCCGGACCGCCGGGGAAGTTATTGTCCGGGCTAACGGCGGTCTCGGTGAAGGTGATCGCGTTCCCATTGCGATCCTGAATCGACGTTGGAAAGCCGGCCTGGTTGTAGAACCAGGTGGTGCGGTCGGGACGGGTGAACGCCCACCACCTGGTGGTGTCGGTGGTCGAGAACTGGCGCAAGTAGAGGTGCACCCCCGGCGGCTCGACCCAGTTGATCGTCCCGTCGGGAGCCTGGAAGCCGTCGAAGCGGTGGGGAGTGCCATCCCCGTCGACGAAGGCGATCCAGCGTTTGGGGTTGCCGGCGATGGTGTCGGCATTGCTGGGATGGATTTCGAGTGGCAACCCGAAACGGGTCAGCGTTGACATCGAGAGTGAGAAGTTGTTGCCGAGCGGGGAGTCGGAGTGGTTCTCCAAGCTGTTGTAAGTGACTCCCACGAGGGTGGCGAGCCCACGGCCGGGGGACTCGTAGGGCTCCCAGTGCAGGATGGAGTTCCCGTTCGCCACGTTGACCAGGTGCTGCCAGCCGGGGCCGACGCTCTGCCTGATGTACTGGTAGTACTTCTCCAAGCCGAGGGCCGCGGCAAGCGCGCGACGCACCGCGACCTTCCCGTCGAGCGGCCCGTTGCCTTTGCTGGCGAAACTGACCGAACTGCCCGAGGAGCTGTCGAACAGGTCGAAGCGCAGCGTGTAGAGCGCCTGGTCCACCGCATCCGCCAGGGTCGGGGGCGTGACCAGGAATTGCAGGGTGGCCTGACCGTTCGGTGCCACGGTCGTTCCCACCGACTTGGCTGTCCCGTAGGTGATCACCGGGGTCGCGTCGGGGCTGATCCATTCGTAGTTCATGGTCACGACGCTCCCGTTCCAGGTGAGCGCACTCGTATTCGTGACCGTCACGTTGATGCCGTAGGTGGCCTGCGTCGAGGCGCTGGGGTCGTAGAGGACCGCCTGCGGATAGGCGGAGGAACTCCAGCTTGCCTGGTACTGCGTTCCGCCGGTGTTGGCCACGTTCACGGTGACCCCTGTGGAGGTCGTCACCTGTCCATAGCTGTCGTAGGCCCTGGTGGTGAGCACGTGGCTGCCGTCGTACGCGGGGGAAGTGGAGTCGAGCGTGTTCCAGGAGGCGTTGAACGGCGGTGCGGTGACGGTGGCGAATCGGGTGTTGTCGAAGTAGAACTCGACCTGGGAGAGGCCGCCGGCCGCGCTCCCAGTGGCGGAAACGGTCGTTGTGCCGGAGACGGTGGCATTGCTCGCCGGCGCGGTCACGCTGGTGGCGGGCACGGCGAAGTTGGCCACCGTGATGCTCACGCCTGCGGAGGTCGTGCTGTTGAGCGCGTCGTCGTACGCCCTGGCGGTTACCGTGTGGTTCCCATTGGCGACCGGGGTTGAGTTCCAGGTCACGGCGTAGGGCGCGCTGCCGGCGGTGCCGACCAGGCTTCCATCGATGAAGAAGTCCACGTGATCGACTCGCCGATCATCTGAGGCAGCCGCGCTGAGCGTGACCGTACCCCCCATCACGACCGAGTTCGCTGCCGGCGCTGACACCGATACTGTGGGCGCGATCGCGTGGCTGTTGTCCACATACGTGATGGACAGCTTGGGGCGGAGCGTGCTCTGCGCCGCGTAGTCGTCGGAGTAATAGATGATGTTGTTGCCGGTCTGGGTGACTTCCGAGTCGGCCCGAAGCATCAGGCCGAGGTTCGGTGCGCTTCCGTTGGCCCACTTCTGCACAAGCCCGCTAACGTCGTAGCTGTGCCAGCGGGCGCTCTCACCGGAGAGCACCGAGACCACGCCATACGACGTCGACGAGTCGTAGTCACCACCCTGATTCGTCCAGGTCGTGCCGCCATTGCTCTCGTACCAGGTGGCGCCATCGCCGGTGCAGGCGGCCGGGTTGGTGATGCCAGTCCCCTCGTTCCAGGCGTGCGTCACGCGGTAGGCGCGGAGCGTCATGGACGAACTCGCGCCATAGTTGTGGAACAGCGACAGGGTCGCGCTGTTGATGGTCGCGGAGGTGGGAATATCGCGGAGGTCGAACTGCAGGAAGCTGCGCAGGACGCCATACTTATCGGCCCCCACCCAGAGGTCCTGGTCGGCCCCATAGTTCGCGCAGTTCCCGGTCACCCCATAGACGAAGGTGTCCTTGCCGGTTGCCGGCCCCGGCTGGAGCAGCTTGGTCGCATTTCCGTCCGAGGGGAGCGTCACCGCGACCTCGTTGGACTTGCTGCTGTTGGCGACGATGGCGTAGTAGAAGGCTCGACTGGGCGCCGCGGTCGTGTCTCGATAGGTTGTCACCGAGGGATCGGTGATGGCGGCCAGCAGGGTCGCTTTGGACGGTGTGAAGTTCCCGGTCAGCGAGCGATGGATTTCATATTTCTGAAACGCCGCTCCAGACGGGCCGGTGTAGGCGCTCCAGCTCAGATCGGCTCCATTCGAGTGGAGCGTGCTGGGAGCCAAGAGGGTGACGGCGTCGCTGTTATACGTGACATTCAGTTCGGGGGCGATGGTGGGGTCGCCAGCATAAAGACTCGATACTGGTGCGGGGCCGCTGAGGTTGGCGTAGATGTCGTTCTCGTGATTGACGTAGAGGCCGTCGTTGGGCTGCGCGCCCGAGAGCCAGTTCTGGACGGTGGCGGTCACGTCCCAGGTCATCCACAGCGTGTTCGCACTCGGGCTTGTGAGCGTGTAGGTGGAGAGGACCGTGGAGTCGTAGCCGATCTGAGACGTTGTCGAGGCCGGCGACCAGGCGGCGGTCATACGATGGACATCCATGGGATGGCTGCTACCTAGAACACCTGTGCAGAACGTCTTCGCGACGATGCAGGTCGCGTCGTAGAACAGACCGAGTTGGGCGGAGGCGACCGCTTGCCCGGCGGGCAGGCTGCTCAGGTCGAACTGCACAGCGGATCGGTAGGCGTACTTGCTGTTCGTCCCGATGACCAGGTGATCGCCCTGGTACCCCGCGCAACCCGGACAATTGTTCACGAAGATCGCGTCCTGCGTGTCGGGCTGGACGGTGATGGTCGGGTCGAGGGTGACCGGGAACCGCCTGCCCGGATCGTGCAGCCACTGCGGATCCAACTTGATGTCGATGGCAAACTGCCCACCGACCCGGGTCACCGCCATCGACGCCGCGCTGCTTGGGCCCGCGGTTTGGGGCGATAGCTTGGCGGATGGGCTGGTGCTGTCGACCGGAATGGGGGCATCGGAGGCCCGCGGCGCGACCAGGATGAATACCGGATCACCAAACCGAGGCGTAAAGAAACCCCAGGATCCATCCGGAAGCTGCTTCGCCTGCAGGGTCGCACCCGCGGGCGGGGTTAAGGTGAAGTGGTAGTTGCTCGGCGAGCCGGCGCTCTGGAGCGTCATCGTCTCCTTGACCCCGGTGGTCACCATGCTGTACGAGAGATCGGTGCCGGCCAGGGCGTTCGCGTAGGTGAGCCCAAAGGCGGTGGCTCGGGCCTGGACGCGGGCAGCGCCTTGAAGGGTAAAGAGATAGGTCTGGCCACCCAGGTCGAACCGGAAATAGTCGTTCCCGAGCTGGTTCTTAAAGAGCGCGGCGAAACGATTTGCCGCATTGCGCCAGGCATAGCCTGCTTCGGTGGTGTTGGTCAGGTGTGAGTCGATGACCTGCCACTTGCCCTGGTTGTCCTTGAAATTGATGGGCTCGCTCGAGATCCTCGTGGTAACGGTTCCGTTCCCGTTCCGGAAAGTCCGAGAGTTCTGGCTGCGCCGGCCGACGATCTCGCCCAGGACTGGTTTGGACGTCGCGGCATTCTGGGCAGGCGTCGAGGTGCTGGCCGTGCCTTGCTCGGCTGGGAAGGCTGGGAAGTTGATGGCGGGCACCGCCGCAGCCGGAACGCTATTGGCAAGGCAGGCGAACGTCGCGAGTGAAATGATGAACGTGCGCTTCATCGGATCCCCCTTGATGGACCGTTAACGGGCCGTCAGCTTCCTCGCGATAAGCGCCCAAAAAAGGGTGCGCTCGCCCCTGTGCGCAGTCGCGTCCAGCAAATGCGGGCGTGTCGAACATAAGGGGGAAATCGAGATCGTGGTACCCGCCGAACGGCGGGGTTTGCCGAGCCAACCGGCGGGGGCCAACCGGAGGGGCGCCGAACTAGAGAGGCGGCCCCGTGGTCGTCGCCGATCCAATCGGGACGAGCTCAAACAGCGAGTGGCGCCGAGCCTCGGCGACGTAATCCTCGAGACGCTCATCGACCCGGAGCCTGTAGCGGTGGAGGATCGCCGCAGGCGGCCGGACGGTCGGGCCGAGGAGGATTCGGAGCAGGCGCGGACGGCGGAACCCGGCGAGCGCGTCGTGCATCAGTTGGCCCGCCGCGTTTGTCGAGAGCTCGGCCGCATGCATCGCCTGCGACCAGCGGCCCCGACGGATGACCACCTCGCCGGAGGCTCTGAGGTTCCGAACCCAGCTGACCTCGCCGAACGACGCCTGGACGAAGCGTCGGTCGCCGAACTCCCACATCGCCACCGGCGTCGAGTACGGCCTGCCGGTCACGCGACCGCGCACGGTCAAGAGGACGTTTGGCCCGGCTGGCACGCCGCGGCGCAGGCCGAGCCGCATCAGTAGGCCTATCGCGCGGAACAGCGGGATGGCTGCACGCTGACGCGGATCTGGCTTCGAGGGCGAACCTGCGTTGTTCACCAACGCGATGTCCTCATGCTAGCGAGCTGTGGTCCCAGAGAGGTGGCACGATCGGATTCGGGTTACAGCCACATCGCCGACATAAAAGTGGCGGTCCAACCGACGAGCACGGGGCTACCAGCGCAAGTCGAGGTTTTCGTCCACTCGCTCCCGGCTCACAGTTCCTGAACTCCGCGCGGCCGGACGAGCGGTCGGGGCGCCAGCAAGCACTATGATGGAGCAGGTAACATTGGAGCGCTCTAATATGGACCCTTCTACTAGCCGCCGAGACGACAGTGGCCAGCTCCAGGCGGAGACGGCGTCCGATGAAGCGGGTTGCCTCTACGACACCCGGACCCGTCCCATGTTCGACTACCTGGCTGGACAGCCCGATGCCCGACGGTTGGAGGTCTTTCCGGCACTCCGCTGGTGCGCCTTCAGGATCCAGCGCTTCATGCAGGCGGAAGCCGACCGCTACGGCCTCACGGATGGCGCGGCTCGAGTCCTGATGCAGCTGAAGCACACCGGGGAAGAGCCACTTGGCGCTCTCGCGGCTGGGATGCATGTCAGCCCGAAGAACATCACGCTCCTCATGGATCAGCTAGAGAAGGACGGGCTGGTCCTGCGCGTTCCGGACCCTGCGGATCGGCGCTCGGTCCGGGCACGGCTGACGGATGAAGGTCAGCACCTGGTCGGCGCGTTCTTGCGCGAGTTCATGACGCACTCGCTGGAACTGGTCGAGGACCTGCCCCAGGAGGACCTGGAGCGTGTCCGCCACGTCGCCTTGCTGCTGGTGCGGCGGATCGAAGCGCGGTTGGCGCCTGCAAATCGCAATGATCCTTCGTCTGTCGCTCCGACGAGGTCGCGATGAGCGCCTTTACCGAGACAGAGATCGCGTATCTGCGCGGGCAGCAGCTTGGCCGCCTTGCGACGGTCGGCCCCGGTGGCTCGCCCCACGTTGTGCCGGTCGGCTTTCACCTCGACGACGAGGCGCAGACGATCGAGATCGGCGGTCATGGGTTGAGCCAGTCGAAGAAGTGGCGGGACCTACGGTCCAACCCCCGCGTCGCTTTCGTGGTCGACGATCTCGTTAGCGTCCGGCCATGGACCGTCCGCGGCATGGAAGTCCGGGGCCGTGCTGAATTGAACGAAGAGGGCGGCCACGAACGTTTCGGCGGCGCAGGCTGGGACAACGTTTGGATCCGCGTCGTGCCCGAGCGAATCATCAGCTGGGGGATCGAGGGTCCGGCGTTCTCGGAGGCTGGACGCAGCGCTCGTTCGGTCGGCAAGCAATGAGGTGCGGCTGAGCCGAGAACCATGACCATTCGAGTCAGCCCGCGTGGCACTCGTGGCGCGGGATTCCCGCGGGCGTTGATGAAGATCTTCAAGCTCTTTGGGGCCCAACAGATCCGGATGTTCCGGCGTGACGGCGGGCAGCGTATGAGCTCGAGGATGGGGTTCCCCGTCGTCCTTCTCACGACGCGCGGAGCCAAGACTAGGCAGATGCGGACGACAGTGGTCGGCGGGTTCCCTGATGGAGAGAACTCTTGGCTGGTCGTTGCCGCGCTCGCCGGGGCCGCCGTCCATCCGGCGTGGTTTCTCAACATGGCGAAGCATCCCGACGACATCTGGTTAGAGGTCGGGAAAGAGCGTTTCAAGGTTCACGCCGAGTCGTTGGAAGGCAGCGCTCGCACTGAGGCGCTGGCGCGCATCACAGCGATCGCCCCGCGCATCGGCGGCTACCAGGAAAAAACTGATCGCGAGATTCCCATCGTGCGGCTAACCCGAGAGATGTCGTGATCCGACTGGCACGCGGAGCGCTTCCGATGGCCAGCACTCGGACGGGCTTCGGAACGCACGTCGTTTCCGCTCGGCGAGTCACACCCACCACGCAGGCGATCGAGCTAGAGAAACCGACGTCCTTCAGGTTCCGCGCCACACAGTTCACGTTCCTGCAGTTGATGACCGAGGCGGGTCTGGACGTGCGCCCGATGTCGCTTGCGACCAGCCCTACACGTCCCCACCTGGAATACGCTGTTCGCCTCTCCAACTCCTGGTACAAGCGCGCTTTCGCGGCTTTGGGGCCAGGGGATGAGGTGGCCGTCTTCGGCCCGATCGGTGACTTTGTGCTACACGAAACCCGACCGGCGATTCTCGTCGGAGGAGGGATCGGCGTCACGCCCCTCAAGGGCATGGCCGAATATGCAACCGACCGCGAACTGCCCATTCCGATACGGCTCGTCTACAGCAGTCGCAGCGAAGACGAAATTGCGTACCGAGTCGAGTTGGCGGCGCTGGAAAGGCAGAACCCTCACTTCCGCGTGTTGCACACGCTCACCGGCGCGGTCGGCTCTGGGTGGGAGGGCGTAACGGGCCGGATCGATCGAAACCTCCTCCGAGAAGCGGCTCGCGATCTCACGGATCCGATCTACTACGTTAGCGGCACCCCGAGCATGGTCGTGGAGGCGTGGCACGTGCTCCGCGAGGAGGGCATCCCGGCGCAATCAATTGAGGTCGAGGCGTTCCGCGGCTATCGATAGCGTCGAGCCAGTAAGCGCGTTGCAGAAGTGGCAAGACACTTGGGCTGGCGCGGCTGATTTCGGGCTCGGTTTTCTGTAGCCACCGCTGTCGCCACCAGAATGGAATTCCATGGACTCAATGGACGTCCTTGGAATACATGGAAAGCGAAAGTCGGCTGCTGAATTCAACTACTAAAGGCTGCCTGCATTAACGGAACGCCCAGGTGGGACTCGGTGCACCGGCTAGCTCACCTACGCGAATTTCGACCTGGCGAAGTGCAGCAAGAGCTCACGCCGCACTCAGCCCGAAACGAGCGGCGCTGACGTCAAGTCCGCCGTAGCCGTCTGCGACCAGCCGTCGCCAGCGCTCGGTGATCGCCTCAACCACAGGCGTCGCGTGTTTCCCAGAGGCGGCCAGGGCCAGATCGAGGTCCTTCAGCGCCCACTGCAGGGAGAAGTCGGCCGAGTCGTCGCCGCTCTCCATTTTGGCCAGCTTGATCATCTCGGTCGCGGATGCAAGCGGGCTGCCGGTCAGGGTTTGGACCAGGTCCGCATAGGGGACATCGAGCCGCGCCGCCATGGCGTCAACCTCGGCGACGGCCTCGATCTCGAAGGCAAGCAGCGTATTCAAAACGAGCTTCATGCGAGTGCCGCGACCAGCGCGACCGAGCCAGATGGTGCGCTGGCCCAACGCGGCGAACACCGGCTCGAGGATGGTGCGCGCCGTGTCAGCACCGGAGGCCAAGATCATCAGTCGCCCAGTCCGTGCTGGTTCTCGGCTGCCGGTCACCGGCGCATCCACGAAGCTGATATCCGGCCGCCGGCGCGCCACTTCAGTTCCCAATTGCTCGGTGGCGTCTACACCGATGGTGCCCATCTGGGCCCAGGTCGCGCCCGGTCGCAGCGCATCGATCACGCCGCCGCCAAACATCACGTCAGTGACGGCGTCGGCCGTGGGCAGCATGGTCACGACCACGTCAACGTTGGTCGCCGCCTTGACGGCATCGGCGTGCGCCGTGGCGCCGGCGCCCGCGAGGGCGATGGCCGGATCAGTACTGCGATTCCAGACGTCCACCGCGAAGCCCCTGTCCAGCAGCCGGCGGGCCATACCCGCGCCCATGGTTCCCAAGCCGAGCACAGCGACCCGGAGGCGTAGCTCCGAAGTGTTGGATGCGTTCATCGTATCTTCCTCCTGTTCCACTCAGACTGTCTCGGGTGTCGGCCCGCCCACCGGCACCTCGTCGCTGACGATTTCATCGATGCGGCGCAGAGCCTGATCGTCCAGAACAAGGTCGCTCGCCCCTACGGCCTCGTCGACGTGCTTTGCGTTGCGAGTGCCAACGATTGCTACGTGCACGGCCGGATTGGCGAGCGTCCAGGCAATCGCCAGCTGGCTGACGGTGGTGCCGAGCTCAAACTCGGCGAAGCGTTGGAGCGCGGAGACGATCCGGAGGTTGCGGCGGTATGGTTCGCCCTGGAAGAGTTCGTTCTTCGAACGCCAATCGTCCGGCGTGAAGCGCGTTTGCTCGTTCATGCTGCCGCTGAGTAGGCCGTGTGCGAGCGGCCCGTAAACGAGCACGCCAATGTCGTGAGCCCGCGCATACGGGAGGATGAAAGCGTCAATCTCCCTGCGAAACAGGTGATAAGGCGGCTGCAGCGTCTCGACCGGCAGCGTGGCGCTAAACGCCTCCATCTGCATGGCGTCGAAGTTCGAGACGCCGACATGGCGGATCTTTCCTGCCGTGACCAATTCCCCGAGCGCGCCGGCCGTCTCCGCGAAGGGAACGGCGGGATCCGGCCAGTGCACCTGGTAGAGGTCGATGTAGTCAGTCCGGAGTGCGTGCAGACTCTCCTCCACGCCGCGGCGAATCCACTGCCGGCTGGAGTCGCGCTCGACGCCGCCACCGGTTGTCGGCCGGAGCCCGCCTTTGGTCGCGATGATCAGCCGTTCGCGCGGCAATCCTTCGAGCGCCGTCGCCAGCAAGCGCTCGGAGGCGCCGAAGCCGTAGCCCTGCGCCGTGTCGAAGAAGTTGATGCCGAGGTCGACCGCCCGGCGCATGGCGTTGATGGCGGCCTTATCATCGGTCGCCCCCCAATCGCCACCCAGCTGCCAGGTGCCGAATGCAATCCGGGAGACCCGAAGATCGCTCCGTCCCAGTCTGATCTGTTTCATAAGCGCAGCATGACTTCGGTCCGAGTCGAAAACATCCCCCCGAGGAAGGCGATCGCGCCCCCTACTTTTGGGTGACCTAATCGCGTTCGAATCCCGTAGGCGTAGGCCACACTGCGCGGAAGGGGTGGAAAAGGGTGGGCGAGGCCAGACTGACCCCGAGCGTCACCCAAAAGTAGGGCCGACCGCCATGGCGTCTGGGGGATGTCGGCTTCGATGAGTCATGCAAGCATGTCATCACATGGCTCTTACCGAGATGCGGGGCTTTGTGGCGCAGGCCAACGCGGAAATTCGAGCCGCCGAAGCGGCGCATCAATATCGGAAGGCCGAGCGACAACGGCTTCGGCGTCCGATCGGACTGATTGACGGCCTCATCAACGACCTGGAAGTGCTCAACCTGCACGGGGCGATGCGGGTGCCCTTGTCGTACGAACCGCGTCTGCTTCAAGTCCGTGCCCTGTTGCGGGAAGCAGTCGGCGTGGACCAGCTTGACGATCTCAGGACTCGAGTACGGCCGGTCAAGCTGATGGACAATCTCTACAGCCTCGAGGAGACGCTCTTCGCCCGGCTGTGTCCCGATCGGTTTGAGGACGTTTCGCAGGCTCCAGGCTTCTACCCGGCTGCTTAGCCGACGGCTCCCTGAGCCCTCCCTTCCCCCGATCGCAGGCCCCAACCGGGGGTCTGCGACGTCTTGAGCAACCGGAGCCGTCCCGCCGGCTGCGATCAGCCCGCCGCCGCTGGAACTCTGACGGTGAGGCTGGTGCCGCGACCGGAGGCCGACGAGATTTCGAGCTCTCCGCCGACCTCGAGCGCGCGTTCGCGCATGCTCTGGAGGCCGAGATGTCCGGGGAAATCCTTGGCGGGGTCGAACCCGACTCCGTCGTCGGTGATGACCAGGGTGAGGACGTCGGCCTGCACGCTCAAGTGCAACCGAACCTTCCCGGCAGACGAATGCTTGGAGATATTGTGCAGGGCTTCCTGGGCGATCCGGTAGAGCGCCTGCTTGGCTTGAATCGAGGCATCAGGCTCCGCAGGAAGGAGTTCGTCCACGACGATCTGATGCCGCGCTCGCAGGGCGTTCGACTGCTTGGCCAGGGCTGCCACCAGCCCTTCTTTTGCGAGAGACTCGGGCCGCAAATCAAAGATCAACGCCCGCAACTCGGCCATGCTGCCGTGCGCCAGCCGCTGCACGTACTCCAACGGTTCCAGCGCGAGCGTGCCATTCGGTGGTAGGAGCTCAAGCGCGGTCTGCGTCCCCAACGCGATTCCGTAAAGGGCCTGCGAGACCGAATCGTGGAGCTCCCTGGCCAGGCGCTGACGTTCCTGATGCGCCGCGAGCTC